>ERZ809407.138-NODE-138-length-78972-cov-38.972845_pt1 | contig 78972 bp, 69 predicted proteins | sample MGYA00520792_ERZ809407 | MGnify/ENA primary metagenome ERZ809407 (study PRJEB31576, sample SAMEA3212665) | Homo sapiens | biome: human-gut; feature: human gut; material: fecal | place: Sweden | collected 2012 ...
TGATGACTTTAAGTTGAACATTCTCGTAGAGAAGAATTAAATAGTTAGGAGTTAGAAGTTAGGAGTCAGGAGTTATCCGAAGCTACTTGCTTCTAACTTCTTTCCTTAAAACTCTAGTCTAATAATAACTTTTATAACAAAACAACGTCTATGGCTAACGAAAAAGCACGTTATAGCGATGTAGAACTCGAGGAGTTCCGCGCTATCATTGAAGAGAAGTTAAAGGTGGCAAAGCAGACCTACCGTGACTGTATGGCTCAGCTCAACCACTCAGATAGTAATGATGTGGTAGATACATCACCAACCTACAAGGCTCTTGAGGAGGGCAGCGAGGCACAGAGCAAGGAGGAGATCATCCAGATGGCTCAGCGCCAGCAGAAGTTCATCAAGGGTCTGGAGGCTGCGCTGGTCCGCATTCAGAACAAAACCTATGGCATCGACCGCGAGACGGGTGAGTTGATTCCTAAGGAGCGTTTGCGTGCAGTACCTCATGCCACATTGAGTGTAGCTTCCAAGGAGGCTAGAAAGAAATAATAAATGGAGAAAAAAAGGAATTTACATATCGGCTGGCTCGTCACGGCAATGGTGGTTGTGCTGCTTATCATCGACCAATGGATTAAGCTGTACATCAAGACCCACTTTTGCCTTGGCGAGTCTGTTCGTGTTACAGATTGGTTTTTTATCGATTTCATTGAGAACAATGGTATGGCGTGGGGCATGTCGTTTATCGGCAAGTTCTGGCTCAGCCTGCTGCGCTCTGTAGCCATCGTCGCTCTCATCGTCTATCTCTATCGCATCATCAAGAGGGGTACGCATCGTCTGCTCTACATCATCCTCGTAGCTCTGGTACTTACGGGTGCCATCGGCAATATGATCGATTCGATGTTCTATGGTCTGATGTTCACGGCTTCCTCGCCTTATTACGTATCCTATATGGTACCGTTCGGCGATGGATATGCGCCTTTTTTTATGGGTAAGGTGGTAGATATGTTCCGCTTCCCGTTCTTCAGCTATACCTGGCCGGAGTGGGTACCTTTCTGGGGTGGTCAGCAGGGAACATTCTTCGATCCTGTATTCAATTTTGCCGATGCCTGCGTCAGTGTGGGTATCATCTCCATGCTGCTCTTCTGCCGCAAGGAACTGGAGCAGCTTGGAGGTAATGACAAGAAGAAAGGGGAGAAGAAGGAGACTTCTGCTAACAAGGAAGATAACAAGGAGGATAAAAATTAGAAAGGAGGTATGAGAATGAAGAAGTTAATGATTTGTCTTGTGGCAGTGATGGCATTGCTTTTCTGCGTTTCATCCTGCAAGCCTTCCCTGCCAGGCGGCGTCTTGTCGAAGGGCAAGATGACGGATATTCTTTATGATTATCACCTGGCTCTGGCGATGGCACACATGGATGATAACGGCGACAAGGGACAGAGCCTGGCTTATCGCGAGGCGGTGCTCAGAAAGCACGATGTCACCTCTGCCGAGTTTGATTCTTCCATGGTTTATTATATGCGTCATACCGAACTGCTGGAGGATGTGTATAAGGACCTGACCGACCGTTACAACAACGAGATTACAGCCATGGGCGGTAGTGCCAAGGAGGGAGGAGAGTTTGCTAATCTCTCTGCCACCGGCGATACGGCTAATGTATGGAATCTCGCTACATCGATGGTGTTCATGCCTGTGAAGCCGTTCAATAGTACCAGCTTCGATATCAAGGTGGATTCTACTTTCCATAAGGGCGACCGCCTGATGCTCGATTTCGATGCGCAGTTCATCTACCAGGATGGTATGCGCAATGGTGTTGCGATGCTCGCAGTGCAGTTTGGTAACGACAGTATTGCCCAGCGTACCATCATGATTCAGAGTACCCAGCATTATTCGGTGGAACTCTCTGATGCTGATTCACTTGGCATCAAGAGCGTGAAGGGATACTTCATGCTGATGAATGACGATAACGGCACGGGCGTCTCTTCTCAGACCACCTTGAAGCTGATGTTCCTGGAGCATATCAAGCTGATTCGCATGCATCCGCAGAAGCCTGTGGCAGCGCCGGCAGGAAGCTCTTCCTCGGCATCATCCGATAGTCTTCGCAAGGATAGTGCTTCTTCTGCGTCATCCTCTTCTGCTTCATCCTCATCAGGTGAAAAACCGGGAGAGCAGACCTTCGAGATGTCATCCCAAAAGCCGGTTCATCCTATCAGAATGCCGGATGGCAAACCGTTGAGACCGCTCAAGGAAATGAAGCCGATGAAGGCAGAACCTCTTAAGACGAGATAGCGATGGAGGAACAGAGAAGATGCGGTGCTCATACTGTGGTGCTTCCCGATGGCACCATCCTGCAGCAGGCAGTGGTGGAGATAGCCGAGGATAGGGTAGTCAACTATTATGAGTTCCGTGAGGAGTTGCCCATGACCGAATGGCTGGGTGGAGAAATCAGGGTAGAGCGTGATGAGGAAGGCATCCTCTGCGCCCTATGGAACGGGAAAAGATTAAACAATAAACACATTAAACAATAAACATTAATAATATGTTAAGCGTAGATCAATTAGAAGACAAGTTGATAGACTTGGCATTTGCTGAGGATATCGGTGATGGCGACCACACAACCTTGTGTTGCATTCCAGAGGACGCCATGGGTAAGAGCCATTTGCTCATCAAGGAAGATGGCGTTTTGGCTGGTGTAGAAATGGCTAAGAAGGTGTTCGCACGCTTCGATCCTACCATGAAGGTAGAGGTTCTGTTGCAGGATGGTACCCACGTGAAGAAGGGCGACATCGCTATGATCGTAGAGGGCAAGACCCGTTCTTTGCTTCAGACTGAGCGTCTCATGCTCAACATCATGCAGCGTATGAGCGGTATTGCTACCATGACCGCTATGTATGTAAAGCGCCTTGAAGGTACCAAGACTCACATCCTCGACACCCGTAAGACTACTCCAGGTCTCCGTATGTTGGAGAAGCAGGCAGTGAAGATTGGTGGTGGTATGAACCATCGTATCGGTCTCTTCGATATGATTCTCCTCAAGGACAATCACATCGATTTTGCTGGCGGTATCGATAACGCCATCGACCGTTGTCATGCTTATCTCAAGGAGAAGGGTCTCAATCTGAAGATTGAAATCGAGGTTCGCAGCTTCGATGAGCTCGACCAGGTATTGAAGCACGGCGGTGTCAACCGTATCATGCTCGACAACTTCTCTGTGCCTGATACCAAGAAGGCTGTTGATATCATCGCTGGCAAGTATGAGACTGAGTCATCTGGCGGTATCACCTACGATACCATCCGTGACTATGCAGAGCAGGGTGTTGACTTTATCTCTGTAGGTGCCTTGACACACAGTGTGAAGGGTTTGGATATGAGCTTCAAGGCTTGTGATTAATATAAATAAAGGTATATTTTATGAATAAGATTTTTGCTTCAGCCTTGATGGCTGTGGCTATGTTGGGCAGTGTCTCTGAGGCTGAGGCCTGCAGCAACTTCATCGTGGGCAAGAAGGCATCAGTAGATGGTTCGGTGATGTGTTCTTACAGTGCCGACGACTACGGAATGTTCCAGTACCTCTGCCATTATCCTGCGGCTAAGCATGCCAAGGGCGAGATGCGCAAGATTTTCGATTGGGACAGCAACAAGTATCATGGTGAGATTCCTGAGGCTGCCGAGACCTACAACGTAATCGGCAACATCAACGAGTGGCAGGTTACCATCGGCGAGACTACCTATGGTGGTCGTGAGGAGATGGTGGATTCTACCGGTATCATGGACTATGGTTCACTCATCTATGTAGCTCTCCAGCGCAGTAAATCGGCACGCGAGGCTATCAAGGTGATGACCACCCTCGCCAATACCTATGGTTACAACTCTGGCGGTGAGACCTTCACCATCTGCGATCCTAACGAGGCTTGGATCATGGAGATGATGGGTAAGGGTGCCGGTTCCAAGGGTGCTGTATGGGTAGCACTCCGCATTCCGGATGATGCCATCTGTGCACATGCCAACCAGAGCCGCATCGGCAAGTTCAATATGAAGGACAAGAAGAATGTGATGTATGCCAAGGATGTGGTTTCTTTTGCCCGCAGCAAGGGCTGGTTCAAGGGCAAGGATGCTGATTTCTCCTGGAAGATGGCGTATGCGAAGCCTGATTTCTCTGGTCGCCGTTTTTGCGATGCCCGTGCCTGGGCGATGCTGAACCACTTCTATGATATGAGCCCTTATCTGGATTGGGCACTCGGCAAGAATCCTGATGCGCAGGATATGCCTCTCTGGGTGGTTCCTAACAAGAAGGTGAGCGTGAAGGATGTTGAGAATGTGATGCGCGACCATTACGAGGGTACTCCTCTTTCTGTAGCCGACGGTTCTGATATCGGCTGTGGTATCTGGGAGATGCCTTATCGTCCTACACCATTGATGTACAAGGTGGATGGCAAGCAGTATTTCAACGAGCGTCCTGTAAGCACCCAGCAGACTGGTTTCGTATTCGTGAGCCAGATGCGTTCATGGTTGCCAAGAGAGATTGGCGGCGTGTTCTGGTTTGCCAACGACGATGCCAATATGGCTGCGTTCACTCCAGTATATTGCTCTATGACCGAGCGTCCTGAGTGCTACAATACTCCTGGTGTTGATGCGGTGCATTTCAGCAAGAAGAACGCTTACTGGGTTTGCAACATGACCAGCAACATGGTTTATCCTCGTTACAGTTTGATGTTCCCAACCTTGAAGGAGGTTCGTGATAGCTTGGACAACAGCTATTTTGCTGCTCAGGCAGGTGTTGAGAAGAAGGCTCAGGAGCTTTATGCCCAGAACCCACAGGCTGCCGTGAAGTATCTCAACGACTACAGTGTAGAGAAGGCGCAGCAGATGTTGGGTCGCTGGAACCAGCTTTTCGAGTTCATGGTGGTGAAGTACAATGATATGATCATCAAGCCAACCGATAAGAATGGTACCTTCAAGAAGACTCCATACGGTTTGGGTGCTACTCCAGTTCGTCCTGGTTATCCAGAGAAGTTTGCCAAGCAGCTTGTCAAGCAGAGTGGCGATAAGTTCCTGGTTCCTGAGGAGAAGAAATAATGGTTTTTGATTCTTGAGAATCAAAGATTCCGGAAAGTAAAAAGGGTCTATACGCCACCTTTTCATCGTGGCATATAGACCCTTGTCGTTTCCCGTGAGTATGCTAACCTCGACAAAACCAAGACAGCTGCACGAAAGAATTTCTGCTGCACTGGCGGTGATAAATAACTTTACAGATTAAACGTTGCGGAAAAAACTCTTAAGAGAAGCTGTCGTTTTCCTTAAGGAAAAATATATTTTCCCTTAAGGAAAAAAATAAAAATCCTTAAGGGAAAATTCTCAATCTCTTCTTTCCCCATTTTCCAGGCGTTTTCGTCTGATTCTCTCTTCCTTGAATATTGTTTACACGGATATCTATTTCGTATGTCTCTTCAGGAAGATGCTGTGGTCGATGCAGGCAGGGAGCTCTTCCTTATAGTGAGTAACCATGATCATCGTCTTGTTTTTTCGCTTGCAGAATGCCTCGATGATATCCTTTACCAGGCGGCGGTTTCTGTTGTCAAGACCATGAAGAGGCTCGTCGAGGATGAGGAGCTCAGGATCCTTCACGAAGGCGCGTGCCAGAAGTACCAGGCGCTGCTCGCCACTTGACAGCTTCAGGAAACCACGGTCTTCCAAACCCTCCAGACCGAACACCTTCATCCAGAAACGGCACTGGTCCATATCCTCTTCCTTTGGCTTTACGTAGAGACCCACAGAATCGGTAAGGCCGCTCGCCACGATGCGGATGGCTGGCATATCACGCTGATAGGAACGGTGAAGCTCTGGAGATACATAGCCGATATGCTTCTTGATATCCCAGATGCTCTCGCCACTGCCACGAGGATTGCCGAAGAGGGCAATGTCGCAGGCGTAGCTCTGCGGATTGTCGGCACATACCAGACTGAGCAGGGTACTCTTGCCGGCACCATTCTGTCCGCTCAGCGCCCAGCGCTCACCATTGTTAACCGTCCAGTCGAGATCGTTGAGGATGATGCGCTCGCCATACTGGATGCGAACCTTGTTCATCTTCACCACTTCCTGACTGTGATATTCCCGGTCGCTATATGGCAGGTTGATGATGGCTTGTTCTAATTCTTCGCATAATACGTGGGCAGGGATGGGGTTGCGCTGTGCCAGATATTCTTCCTTGGTAAGCTTAGGATATACCTTCATATCCTTCACTTCTACCACGTGGGTGATGAACTCTGGAATGTCATCGCTCTTGCTCAATACGAGGATGATCTGCAGATGATGCTCGGTGGTGAGTGACTTGAGAAGCTCCTTGAGCTGGTCGCGGGTGTCGGCATCCAAACCGATGAAAGGATTGTCCATAATCAGCACGCGAGGCTCTGAGAAGAGGGTAGAGGCAAGCTTGAACTTGCGGAGCTCTCCACTGCTCAGCAGGATGGTGTATTTGTCGAGCAGGTGGTGCATGTGGAACAGCTCGTAGATGTGCTCCTGCAGCTGTCTGCGCTCCGGAGTATCTTCGCCAGCCATCTGATAAGCCTCTTCCAGCTTATCCTTGACGATAGGCGTGTTCTCATCTATTTCCAGCTGGTTCCAGCGCTGCTGCAGGAAGTAGGTGCGGTCGTTGTCGCCTCCGTAGGTATCACGGAAGGTGATATACTTGATATTGTCGCTCACCAGGGGCTTGGTACTAGGAGAAAAGTCGTAATCAGGATCGTGCATCAACAGCGGGTGTCTGCCCACAAGGATGTCCACGAACATCGACTTACCTCCACCATTGGGACCTACGATAGCGATATGCTCGCCGTCGCATGCCTCGAAGTTAACTGGCTCAGCCATACGCCATTCCGGCATACGGGTTACGCCATTCTGAATACTGATAATCTTTTGCATCTCTCTTATTTTTTATTGATATGTTGCTTGATAACAGGATGATATTTCCGGGCTAGGCTACTTGTGCGTGGTACGGTTGATAGCCGCCAGAAGCTTTGCCTGCGGGCCCGTCATACCTGTACCTTTCTCTATGCGGCTGGCGTTCTTGGTAGCAAAATCCTTCCAGCTGCTATAGTGCTTGTCGCCCGTTTCGGGTCTGCCCATCTGCAGGAAATGGCAGTAGGCAGCGCCCAGGGCATCGGTGGCATCCATGTATTTCGGCATCTCGTCTTCCCGGATGTTGAGCATGCGCTGCAGCATCGCCGCCACCTGCTCCTTGGAAGCCTGACCTTGTCCGGTAATTGCCATCTTGATTTTCAGCGGAGCGTACTCGTGGATGGGTACGTCGTGGTGGATGGCAGCAGCGATAGCCACTCCCTGCGCCCTGCCGAGCTTGAGCATCGACTGCACATTCTTGCCGAAGAAGGGAGCCTCTATCGCCATCTCGTCGGGCAGATAGGAGTCGATGATGCCAGTCACCCGCTCGAAAATCCTGCCGAGGCGCAAGTAGGGATCTTTCTCCTTGCGCATGTCAATGACGCCCATCACCACCAGTTCTGCCTTGTTGCCGATGACGCGTATCACGCCATAGCCCATCACGTTGGTGCCGGGGTCAATGCCCAGGATAATCTTTTCTGTGTTTGATTTCTTCTGAATCATCTGAAGTCCTTATCTTCTGAATCTATCGGTCCATATATGGATTATGAGCCAATTCCTCGCCGATGCTGGTAGCCTCACCGTGGCCTGGCAGCACCTGTGTTTCATCCGGCAACATGCCGAGAAGGCGCAGGCTGTTGATGATGCGGAACATGCTGCCGCCAGGAAAATCGGTTCTGCCGATTGAACTCTTGAAGAGAGTATCGCCCGAGAAGAGTACGTGCTCTGCCTCGCAATAGAAGCATACGGAGCCGTTGCTGTGGCCCGGAGTTTCGATGATGGTGAATTCGTGATTGCCGAACTTGATTACCTCATCTTCCTCAAAGAAATGACCGATAGGAGGGAAGTGGGTGTCGAGCTGCATCTGGTAGAATGTCTCTGCCTGATGAGCCAGACCCTTCATCAGCTTCTCATCGCCCTGTGCCACTTCCGGCTTCAGTCCGAACTCCTGGTAGATGGTATCGTTGCCGAAATTGTGGTCGAGATGACCATGGGTAACGAGGAGATGAACAGGCTTCAGATTGTTCTTTCTGATATACTCGGTAATCGCCTTGCGTTCTTCTGGATAGAAGGCGCCGCAATCTATGATGACGCACTCGAGGGTGTCATCGCTGACCACGTAGCAGTTTTCCTGCAACATGTTGACTTGGAATCTTTCGATATGTAGCATTTTACTTTTTTACTTTGAACTTTGAATATTGAACTTTGAACTTTATGATTAGTGAAGCTGATGAATTTCACTCCTATGCAGGAACATAAACCAGCTGCTTGTCCTGGCTGAACCACTCCTCATCGAAGAAGGTGCTGAGAGGGGTGATTTCTGAAATCTTATAATACTGCTTGAGCTCTTCCTTCAGATTGCCGCCCTTGAGGCAGAGCAAACCGTTGGGCAGGGCATTCTGACCAGCCTTCTTGAAGTTCTTCTTGATGATCTTCATCAGGTCGGGCAACTGCATCACGGCACGGCTTACCACGAAGTCGTACTTGCCTTTCTCGTCCTCGCCGCGAAGGTGTTCAGCCACCAGGTTCTTGAGTCCGATAGCGCCAGCCACCTCATTGCACACCTTAATCTTCTTGCCGGTGCCGTCGATGAGCTTGAACTTGCACTCAGGGAAGAGGATGGCGAGCGGGATGCCCGGAAAACCACCGCCGCATCCGAAGTCGAGAATCTCTGAACCCGGGCGGAAGTTGATCGCCTTGGCAATAGCCAGAGAGTGGAGCACATGGTGCTCGTAGAGGTTGTCGATATCCTTGCGGCTGATGACATTGATCTTGGCATTCCAATCGCGATACAGACCGTCGAGGGCAGCGAACTGCTTCTTCTGCTCGTCGGTAAGGTGAGGGAAATATTTCTCTATGATATTCATGCTATCTTGTTTTTGTTTCTTTCTATCTATAATAGTTAATGTATATACTTTATTTATTAATGTATATAAACCGATGCAAAGGTAGTGCAAATTGTAGATAAAACAAAATAAAATTAGCTTTTTTTGTATATTTAGTAGTTATTTCGGGGCTAGTTAGCAAAAAAATGTGTAACTTTGCACCCGAAAAAGATGTTAGATAGTATTTATTTAATATAAAAAGTAATGATAAAAGCAGCATTATTCGACTTAGACGGCGTGGTTTTCGATACCGAAAGCCAGTATTCCGTTTTCTGGGGAATGATAGGCAGGGAGTATCATCCGGAGATGCCTGACTTTGCGCTTCGCATCAAGGGACAGACCCTGGTTCAGATCTACGACAAGTACTTCTCTGATGATGCCACATTCGCTCATATTGATGGATACACCGATTGCAAGTCGGAACAGGCTAAGATAACAGCCCGGCTCGATGAATTCGAGCTGAATATGTCGTTTCCTTACATTCCCGGATTCGAAACTTTCCTGAAAGACGTAAAGGCGCATGGTGTGAAGTGCGCTGTGGTGACGAGCAGCAATCTGCAGAAGATGGAGCAGGTGTATAAGCATCATCCTGAGTTCAAGACCTATTTTGACCGCGTGTTCACCAGCGAAGATTTTGCCAAAAGCAAGCCGGATCCTGACTGTTATCTCAAGGGTGTTGCCTGTTTCGGAGCAAAGCCGGAGGAATGCGTGGGGCTGGAGGACAGCTTCAACGGACTGAAGGCCGTGAGAGCTTCGGGTGCATTTACCCTCGGACTCGCTACTACCAATTCTGCTGAGAGCATCCAGCCATACAGCGACTATGTGATAGCCGATTACGATGGATTCGGATACGATGACCTGGAGAAGATTGTAGAAAGGATAATCAGAAAATAGATAATCTGAGAAAGGATAATCAGGAAAATAGACTGATAAGAATAATACTTTTTAGTAAACACAATTATATGGGATATTTATCTACAGACAAAAAGAAAATCACAACCAAGACCTACGCCGAAATGAAGGCGGCAGGTGAGAAGGTTACGATGCTTACTGCCTACGATTTCACTACCGCAGGCATCATCGATGCTGCTGGCATCGATACCATCCTGATAGGTGATTCGGCTAGCAATGTGATGGCTGGAAATGCTGATACTTTGCCTGTCACCGTAGATCAGATGATTTACCACGCACGCAGTGTGGCCCGCGCCTGCAATCATGCACTCGTGCTCTGTGATATGCCTTTCGGCAGCTATCAGGTTTGCAAGGAAGATGCCTTGCGCAATGCGTGCCGAATGATGAAGGAGACGGGCGTGGATGCGCTGAAGCTGGAAGGTGGTGTGGAAATCCTGGATACTGTTCAGGCACTCATCAATGCCGGTATTCCTGTTTGCGGCCATCTCGGACTTACTCCTCAGAGCGTGAACAAGTTTGGTGGTTATGGCATCCGTGCCAAGGAAGATGCAGAGGCTGAGAAGCTGGTCAGCGATGCTAAAGCACTGGATAAGGCTGGCTGCTTTGCCATCGTTCTGGAGAAAGTTCCTGCCAAACTGGCGGCTGAAGTTTCACGTCAGGTAAACGCTGTAACTATCGGTATTGGAGCTGGTAACGGTTGTGATGGACAGGTTTTGGTTTATGCTGATGCGCTCGGTATGACCCAGGGCTTCAAGCCAAAATTCCTGCGCCATTTTGCCCAGGTAGGCGAGGAGATGCAGAAGGGAGTAAAGGCTTATATCGATGCCGTGAAGAGCGTAGAGTATCCAAGCGCAGAAGAGAGCTACTAAGATGGATACGCAAAATACCCCGGTGCATTTTAATCTGTGGCACCGTGACTTCTGGTGTCTCTGCTTCGCCAATCTCTTCCTGATGACGAGCATCTATATGCTCCTCCTGAGCATACCTTATTTTATGGCTAAGGAGGGATATTCCGTTACTCAGATGGGCGTGGTTTATGCTGCTTATGGCTTGGGCATCTTTCTTTTGGGTGGCTTCTGCTCCTATCTGGTGCAGCGCTATCGTCGCAATAGGGTATGCCAGATATCCATCCTGGGTGTGGCAGTCAGTCTCGTCGTTCTTTATTATCTGGAAACCTTCTGGAACATCAAGGTGGGCTTCGAGATGCTGGTGGCAATGCGTCTGATTCAGGGCGCTTTCCTGGGCTTGGCAGAGATGTCGCTGGCGAGTACGCTGATTATCGATACCTGTGAATCTTTCCAGCGTACGGAGGCGAATTATATCACCTCCTGGTTTGCCCGCTTTTCTATTGCGGTAGGTCCTTTGCTGTCGCTTCTGGTCTATGATGTCTTCAGTATGAAAGTCGTTTTTCCGGTAGCCTCAGTATTGGCATTGGTTGCCTTGGTGCTGGTTTCCAGAGTGAAGTTCCCGTTCAAGGCTCCGTCAGAAAACGTGTCACTCATCAGCAGCGACCGCTTTTTCCTGCCTCAGGGATTTCCGCTGTTCATCAATATTGTATGTATCATGGTGATACCGGGCTTCTATCTGTCGCTGCCTCATTCTCTCACCGTCTATGCGATGTTTTTTTGCGGACTGTTTCTGGCATTGGTGGCAGAGAAATACGTTTTTGCTGATGCAGAGCTGAAGAGTCAGGTAATCGTGGGACTGATATTGATCGCGGCAGCAGAATTTGTTTCTTTAAGCGATCAGGATTTTGCCGAAGAGATGCTTGTACCTGCCTTGCTTGCCTTGGGAGTGGGTATCATCGGAAGCCGATTCCTGCTTTTCTACATCAAGCTTGCCAAGCATTGCCAGCGTGGCACCAGTATGAGCTCCTTCTTCCTGGCGTGGGAACTGGGGTTGAGCTTAGGAATCGGATTGGGTTTCTGGCTGGTGAAGGACTTGTATCCGAAGGGTCTTGGTATGGATCCGGTGATCTTGAATCCTGTGTATAAGGAACTTCTGTATCCGGCTTTCGGATTGACAGTGGTTTCTCTCCTGATGTATAATTTCCTAGTACATCCATGGTATATGAAGCATCGCAATCGCTGATGCTTCGTATGCCTGCTTTATTAAAAGTTTCTAAAAATAGCGTTTGTGAAACTTTTTTAATATAATTTAGTTAGCTTTATTCGCTTTTGTGCTCATAATTGAGTACTTTTGCGTTTGATTTGAGGACGGAGGGCATTTTGGAAGTGCCCTTTGTTCAGTTTTTAGAATGAATTAAACGTAAAATTGATAATAAGATTATGGCAGAAGCTATTGATATCCGTGAGTTGAATATCCGGATTGAACAACAGAGTCAGTTCGTTACCAACCTGGTAATGGGCATGAACAAGGTCATCGTAGGTCAGAAGCACCTCGTTGACTGTCTCCTTATCGGTCTTCTCTCTGATGGTCACATTCTCCTGGAAGGTGTACCTGGTCTGGCGAAGACTCTTGCAATCAAAACATTGTCACAGTTGATTAGTGCAGACTATAGCCGCATACAGTTTACACCCGATTTGTTGCCTGCCGACGTAATCGGTACGCAGATCTATTCGCAGAAGGATGAAGCCTTCCATGTGAAGCGTGGACCTGTGTTTGCCAACTTCGTCCTGGCGGATGAGATCAACCGTGCTCCAGCCAAGGTGCAGAGTGCCTTGCTTGAGGCGATGCAGGAACATCAGGTAACCATCGGCGAGCAGACTTTCCATTTGCCTAATCCCTTCCTGGTGATGGCTACCCAGAACCCGGTGGAGCAGGAGGGTACCTATCAGTTGCCTGAGGCTCAGGTGGACCGTTTCCTCCTCAAGGTTATCATCGATTATCCTACCATCGAAGAAGAGAAGCTCATCATCCGTGAGAACATCCAGGGCAGTCTGCCTACCGTGACTCCGGTTACTACAGCCGAGGAAATCCTGAAGGCTCGCAGCATTGTCAACGAGGTGTATATCGATGAGAAAATTGAACAGTATATTGCCGACATCGTCTTCGCTACCCGTTATCCAGACCGTTACGGCCTGGGCGAATTGAAGGATATGATTACCTTTGGCGGCAGTCCTCGTGCCAGCATCTCACTTGCCAAGGCAGCCAGAGCCTACGCCTTCATCAAGCACCGTGGTTACGTGATTCCTGAGGATGTACGTGCCGTGGCTCACGATGTACTCCGCCACCGCATCGGCCTCTCTTACGAGGCAGAGGCAAGCGAAATCACCAGCGAGGAAATCGTCAGCCGTATCATTAACAAGGTGGAAGTGCCTTGATGAACTAAGTGAAAAGTGAAGAATTCACTTGCTTCACTAATCATAAAGTTCAATGTTCAAAATTCAAAGTTCAAAGTAAATTAAGTTGGATACACAAGATATCTTAAAGAAAGTTCGGAAGATCGAGATCAAGACTCGCGGATTGAGCCAGAACATCTTCGCCGGCCAGTATCATTCTGCCTTCAAGGGTAGGGGAATGGCCTTTGCCGAGGTGCGCGAATATCAGTATGGCGACGACGTGAGAGACATCGACTGGAATGTGACGGCTCGCTTCCATCGCCCTTTCGTCAAGGTCTTTGAAGAAGAGCGAGAGCTTACCGTGATGCTGATGGTGGATGTGAGCGGTTCGCTCGATTTCGGTACCATGCGCCAGATGAAGCGCAACCTGGCTACCGAGATAGCTGCAACCCTTGCCTTCAGTGCCATCCAGAACAACGACAAGATAGGTGTCATCTTCTTTTCCGACAGAATAGAGAAATATATCCCTCCCAAGAAGGGACGCAAGCATATCCTCTACATCATTCGTGAAATGCTCGACTTTCATCCCGAGAGTCAGCGTACAGATATCGGATGTGCCCTGGAATACTTCACGAGGGTGATGAAACGCCATTGCACGGCTTTCGTCATCAGCGACTTCTACGATAGCAAGGACTATCAGCACCAGCTACAGATAGCCAACCAGAAGCACGATGTGGTGGGAATCCAGGTGTATGATCCACGTGCCAAGCAGCTGCCCGACGTGGGACTGCTCAAGGTGATGGATGCCGAGACGGGACACGAGATGTATATCGATACCAGTTCGAAGAAATTGAGAGTAGCTCACACCCAAAACTGGTTGCGACAGCAGGAGAATCTGCGACAGCTCTTTGCCAAGAGCAAGGTAGATTGGACTTCGGTAGCCACCAACGAGGACTTCTCGAAGGCGCTCCTGATGCTGTTCAAACAGAGAGGCTAAAGTAAGATAACATGAAAATAAAGAATATCATATTGACGATGGCGCTGATGGGTTGCTCTACGCTGGCTATCGGTCAGACCGTGGAGCAGCGCATGGATTCCCTGCAGCTGCTTATCGGACAGCAGACCATCCTGCACCTCAAGGCTACTGCCCGGAAGGGTGCCAGAATTGTGCTGCCATCCTTCAAGCCTCAGGACCAGATTGTACCTGGTGTAGAGGTGGTGGAGCAGAGTAAGGGCGACACGATGCAGATGGGTGATGACCGCATCCAGGTGAGCCGCGACTATACGCTTACCTCTTTCGATGAGAAGGTGTTTGTGGTTCCTGCACTCGATGTGAAGATCGACGGCAAGAGCTATCACGGAAATCCGTTGGCGCTGAAGGTGCTCACCGTTCCGGTAGATACGGTGCATCCTAACCAGTTCTATCCGGCAAAGGGTGTACAGGATAATCCTTTCGAGTGGAGTGAGTGGAGCTTCGCCTTCTGGTTGAGCCTGCTGATGATTATCATCTGTGGTGCAATGATTTATCTCCGTAATCGTCTGAAGAAGAACAAGCCTATCATCGCCCGCATCCGCATCGTGAAGAGGGTGCCTGCCCATGAGAAGGCGCTGCGTGAAATCAATGACATCAAGCATCATCATACCAGCGCCAGCCAGGAGACTCAGAAAGAGTACTACACACAGTTGACCAATACGCTGCGTGCCTATATCGTGAGCCGCTTCGGATTCAATGCGATGGAGATGACCAGTGGAGAAATCATCGAGCACCTGCGTGCTTCGGGCGACCAGAAGATGATAGACGAGCTGAGAATGCTCTTCTCCACCGCCGACCTGGTGAAGTTTGCCAAGTACGAGATTCCGATGAACGAGAACGATGCCAACCTGGTGAATGCCATCAACTTCATCGACCGGACGAAGACCGATGAACAGCCTAAGGAGGAGAAGATCGTTCCAACGCTCAGCACCGAAGACCATAAGTCGCAGCAGCAGCGCCGACTCATCAAGACCCTGCTCTGGGTGGGCGGCATCAGCGTAGTTGCCATCTTCGGCTACATCGTTTATCAGGTAGCGATGCTCGTGATGTAAATGTCATCAGGCTCAGACATCCAGAGCTGGTGATGTAAACAATAAAAAGAAATTAAGAAATGGAATTTGCAAGTAAAGCATATTTTCTGCTGCTCCTGCTGCTGATACCTTATATATTATGGTATTTCCTGGGCAGGAAGAAGAGCGAGCCTACGATGCGCATGAGTGATACACGAATCTATCAGTATGCTCCGAAGAGCATGCGCGTTAGGCTCATCCATCTGCCGATGGTGCTGAGATGCATCTGCTTCGTGCTCATCGTCATCGCTATGGCCCGTCCGCAGACCCACTATTCCTGGGACAACAAGACCGTAGAAGGTATCGATATCATGCTTGCCATGGACGTATCAACCTCTATGCTTGCCGAGGACCTGAAGCCAAACCGTATGGAGGCGGCGAAGGATGTTGCCACAGAGTTTATCTCAGGCCGTCCTACTGACAATATCGGACTCACCATCTTTGCCGGAGAGGCTTTCACGCAGTGTCCGATGACCACCGATCATGCCAGTCTGCTCAGACTCCTGCATGACACCCGCACTGATATTGCGGCTCGCGGACTCATCGACGACGGTACCGCTGTGGGTATGGGACTTGCCAACGCTGTGACCCGACTCAAGGATTCCAAGGCAAAGAGCAAGGTGGTGATCCTGCTCACCGACGGTAGTAACAATATGGGTGACATCTCGCCTATGACCGCTGCCGAGATAGCCAAGAGCTACGGCATCAGAGTCTATACCATCGGAGTGGGAACCAACAAGGTGGCGCCTTATCCGATGCCTGTGGCAGGAGGCGTACAGTATGTCAATATCCCGGTGGAAATCGATACCCAGACGCTGCGCGACATCGCTCAGACCACCGATGGAAACTTCTATCGTGCTACGAGTACTGCCGAGTTGAAGAAAATCTACAAGGACATCGACAAATTGGAGAAGTCTAAGTTTAATGTGAAGCATTTTGCCAAGCGTTATGAGGCCTATCAGCCTTTTGCCCTGGGTGCACTCCTGGTACTGCTCCTGGAGATATTGCTCCGCCTCACTTGGTTCAGAAGAATTCCGTGATGAAAGAGGAGTTTAGACAATATAGATTATAACATCATATAAATATGTTAAGATTTGAAGATCCTACGTTTCTCTGGCTGCTCTGGCTGATACCGGTGCTCATACTGGTTCGTCTGGTAGGCTGGAGAAGGCGAAAGGCTAAGCTGAAAAGATTGGGCGATCCGGAACTGCTCAAGCAGTTGATGCCCAACATATCCAAATACCGTCCTACGGTGAAGTTTGTGCTGATGCTTGCAGCCTTGGCACTCGTCATCGTGATGGTGGCTCGCCCTCAGATGGGAAGCAAGATTTCTCACGACAAGCGTAATGGCATCGAGACGATGATCTGTCTCGATATCTCCAATTCCATGCTTGCTGAGGATGTGGCTCCTTCCCGTCTCGACAAGAGCAAGATGCTGATAGAGAATCTGGTAGATAACTTCAGCAACGATAAGATCGGACTGATTGTCTTTGCAGGCGATGCCTTCGTGCAGTTGCCTATCACCAGTGATTATGTATCGGCAAAGATGTTCCTGCAGAATATCACCCCGGGGCTGATCCAGACTCAGGGTACCAATATCGGCGATGCCATCTCGCTTGCCACCAAGAGTTTTACCCAGCAGGACAATGTGGGTAGAGCCATCATCGTGATTACCGATGGTGAGAACCATGAGGATGGTGCCAAGGAGGCAGCCGAGATTGCCCAGAAGAAGGGCATCAACGTGTTTATCCTCGGTATCGGTAATACCAAGGGTGCTCCTATCCCGATGGGCGATGGCTCTTATCTGAAGGATCACGCAGGCAATACCGTGATGACTGCCCTCAACGAGCAGATGTGCCGCGAACTGGCGCAGGCTGGCAAGGGTCAGTATATCCATGTGGATAATACGAGTGATGCAGAAAAGGCATTGAATGATGACCTTACCAAGTTACAGAAGGGAGATATGACCAGCGTGATATACAGTGCCTATGATGAACAGTTTCAGGCTGTGGGCATTCTCATCATCCTCCTGCTCATCATCGAGGTCTGCATGCTGGAAGTAAAGAATCCGTTGCTCAGGAACATTAAGTTCTTCAAAAGGGATTCCTTGAAGCTGCCGAAATAAAGCAGCTTCATAAGTCTGGGCTGTCACCTATTCGCCCTGAAAGGGCAGAAGCTCTTAGCCCAGGGCATCGCCCTGGGTGAAGCGAGTAGTAGCAAGGCGCCCTGAAAGGGCAAAAGCTTTAAAATATAGATGTAAAAATGAAGTATATACATTATATAATAGTAACAGTGGCAATGTTGCTGGTGGGTACGGCACAAGCCGGAGCCCAGACTGATCGCAACCTGATCCGTCAGGGCAATCGTGCCTTCAAATCTCAGAAATGGGCAGTGGCAGAAACCCAATATCGCAAGGCTATCTCCAAGAATCAGAAGAATCCACAGGCGATATACAATCTTGGTTGTGCGCTCATGGCGCAGCAGAAAGACTCCATGGCGATACAGCAGTTTACCAATGCTGCCCAGTTGGAAACCAACCGCCTCCGCCGTGCTGCCAGCTATCACAACATGGGCGTAATCATGCAGAACCACCATGAATATGCCCAGGCCATCGAATACTACAAGATGGCGCTGAGATGCAATCCACAGGACAATGAGACCCGTTATAATCTTGCCCTCTGCAAGAAGTTGCTCAAGAACAATCCGCAAAACAAGGACAAGAACAAAGACAACAAGGATAAGAACAAGGACAAGAACAAGAAGGATCAGAATAAGGACAAGAACAAAGACAACAAGGATAAAAACGACGATAAGAATAATAAGAATAACAAGAACAAGAATAAGAATAACAAGAATAATCAGAACCAAAACCAGCCGAACCAGGACAATATGAGCCGCGAGAATGCCGAGCAGCTCCTGAATGCCGCCGTTCAGCAGGAGCAAGCCACCAAGCGCAAGTTGCAGAAGGCGATGAGCCAGCCACGCAGAAAGGCTTACGACAAGAATTGGTAAAAGATTAGATAAGATAAAAATACGGTTTACATATAATATTTAGCTATTATTTAAGATACGATATGAAAAGAATAGGTTGGTATATGATATTGCTGATATGCTTGCTAGGCTACCAGGTGCATGCGGTGGCCCAGCATATCTCCGTGTCGGCTCCATCGCACGTAGCGGCTGGAGAAAACTTCCGTGTCGCCTATACCATCAACACCCGTGATGTAGAGGAATTCAGAATGGGTGCAGTGCAGGATGGACTCGAAGTCATCGCAGGCCCTTACACATCCTCGCAATCCAGTTATCAGATGATCAACGGACATACCTCGTCCTCTTCATCTGTAACCATCACCTACACCCTTTATGCGGCAAAGAATGGTACCTTCAACATAGGTGCTTCCCACGCTATCGTGGGGGGTAGGAGCCTGGCTTCTCGCGCTGTGAAGATTACGGTGTCGGGTCACGCCCAGCATACCAACGGCGCTCCTAGCATGCACGGACAGAATAGCTACGACCAACCTCGTATGCGTACCGCAGGCTCTGCCATCTCAGGCAGCGACCTCTTCATCAAGGTGTCTGCCAACAAGAAGAGAGTACACGAGCAGGAACCTATCCTGCTTACCTACAAGGTATATACACAGGTGGAACTCACCCAGCTGGAAGGCAAGATGCCAGACCTGAAGGGATTCCACAACCAGGAAGTACCTCTGCCACAGCAGAAGACCTTTCATACCGAAATGGTGAACGGCCGTCCTTACAAGTGTGTCACCTGGAGCCAGTATGTGATGTATCCTCAGATGACCGGTAAGCTGGAGATACCTGCCATCACCTTCAAGGGCATCGTGGTACAGCAGAACCGCAATGTCGATCCTATGGAGGCCTTCTTCAATGGCGGATCCGGATATGTAGAGGTAAAGAAGGACATCAAGGCTCCGGGTATCACCCTGCAGGTAGATCCGTTGCCTCAGCGCCCTGCCAACTTCTCGGGTGGAGTAGGTAAGTTCAATATCTCTGCTTGTCTTGACAAGAAGGAAATCAAGGCAGGCGAACCGATCACGCTCCGTGTGATTGTGGGAGGTATCGGAAACCTCAAGTTGCTTAAGCAGCCAGTAGTGAATTTCCCGAAGGATTTCGACAAGTATGATGCCAAGGTAACAGATAAGACCCGACTCACTGCCAATGGAGTGGAGGGTAATATGATCTACGATTTCCTGGCTGTTCCTCGCAATCAGGGCAGCTATACCATTCCAGCCGTGGAGTTCACCTATTATGATACCAGCAAGAATGCGTATAAGACCATCAAGACCCAACCTTTCACTCTGAACGTGGAGAAGGGAGATGGATCAACGTCCGAGTCGGCTGACTATACCAGCAAGGACAAGGATATCCATACCATCATGTTGGGCAAGACCTCACAGCATCAGGCAGATGATATGTTCTTCGGAAGCTTCGGCTACTGGACCAGTCTGCTCATTCCGCTCATCGCCTTCTTCGTGCTGCTGGTGGTATTCCACCGCAGAGCCATCGAGAATGCCGACATCGTGAAGAAGCGCTCCAACAAGGCGGGCAAGATAGCCACCAAGCGTCTGCGCATGGCCAACAAGCTGATGCTGCAGGGCAAGCAGGGTGAGTTCTACGATGAGGTGATGCGTGCCCTCTGGGGATATATGAGCTACAAGCTGAACATGCCGGTAGAGCAGCTCTCTCGTGAGAATATCCGTGAGAAACTCTTCGCCCACGATGTGGACGATGTTACAATACAGAAGTTTACTTCCGCTCTCGATGAGTGCGAGTTCGAGCGTTATGCTCCAGGCGATCCTGCCGGCAATATGAACCGTACCTTCGAATCAGCAATGACAGCGATTATGGAAATAGAAAATGCAATCAATGCGGCTCGCAAGAACGCCAAGAAGCATCCTGCCGGATATTCCTTCGTATGGCTGCTCCTGGCGATGCTGGGCTTCGGCGCTTCTCCTGTATCGGCAATCACCAAGAACAATGCCGATACGGAATACCAGAAGGGCAACTACCAGCAGGCTATCCGCGACTACGAAGAGCTGCTCAAGAATGGTGCCTCTGCCGAGATTTACTACAATCTCGGCAATGCCTACTATCGTACAGACAATATCACCAAGGCGGTGCTCAACTATGAACGTGCCCGCCTGCTCTCGCCTGGAGATGAGGACATCAACTTCAATCTCCAGTTTGCACGCAGCAAGACCATTGACAAGATTACTCCGGTAAGCGAAATGTTCTTTGTTACCTGGTATAAGGCGCTGGTCAACTTTACGAGTGTAGATAACTGGGCGAAGACTGGTATCATCTCCATCATCATGGCGCTGCTGCTCGTGCTGCTCTATCTCTTCGGTCCGCACATCCTGATGCGCAAGATCGGCTTCTTTGGCGGTATCGGCTTCTTCCTCGTCTTCCTGCTGAGCAATCTCTTTGCCTATCAGCAGAAGCAGGCGCTCGACAACCGCAAGGGTGCCATCATCATCTCACCTTCCGTGAACATCAAGAAGACGCCTGCCAAGACCAGTACCGATCAGTTTGTACTCCACGAGGGTACCCGTGTAGATATCATCGACAAGGGTATGACCGACTGGCGTGGCATCCGCGTAGGCGATGGAAGAGAAGGGTGGATCGAGACCAAGCATCTCGAGGAAATCTAGGAGAATGAAGTGGATGGAGCGTCAGACACTGATATCATTCTACATTCAACATTAAATATAAAACAATAAGTAAATGGATTTTAGTTCGATACAAGATATTGACTTTCATATACTGCAGTGGTTCAACGGCAGTAACAATGTGATTCTCGACCAGTTGGTGATGGCACTTACTTCGGGTTTCACTTGGATACCGCTCTATCTTGTACTCTTTATCATCGTGATGCGCAATAATGAGACAGTCGGGCAGATTGGTCTTATTGTAGGCTGCGCATTCCTGTGCATCCTTTTTGCAGATGGCATTGCCGAGGGAATCATCAAACCGCTGGCGGCCAGATGGCGACCTTCCAACGATCCGCTGGTAAAATATTCCGTACAGGTAGTGGATAATCTTCGTCTGAAGGACTACAGTTTCTGTTCGGCGCATGCAGCCAATACCATGGCGATAGCCGTGTTCTTCTCGCTGCTTGTAAGGAGCAGGCTGCTCACCTTCACCCTGGTAGCATGGTCGCTGGTGAACTGCTGGACCCGCCTCTATCTGGGCGTTCATTATCCGCTGGACATCGTATGCGGCATGCTGCTGGGCATGGTGGTTGGTACGCTGGTATATCTTTTCTTCCATCGTATGTACCGGCGTATGTCACCGGAAATCAAGTATGTTTCGAATCAATATACCAGTACGGGATATGATTGCGATGACATCGATATGATTATGACCGTTCTGATGCTCACCCTCGTATATGTCATCCTGCGTGCCGTCGTTCTGATGACGTGGCTGTAATCAGGCAGTGAGCCTTCTTGGGGGCATCACTATTTTCAAAAATAAAAAGTTCAATTTTCAAAGAAAGTAATGGATACAAAACATATTAAGATAAGCGATTATAATTACGATTTGCCAGATGAGCGCATCGCCAAGTTTCCTATCTCACAGCGCGACCACAGTAAACTGCTGGTCTATAAGCATGGCGAGGTAAGCGACGATGTGTTCTTCCATCTTCCCGACTATCTGCCAAAGGGTGCCATGATGGTATTCAATAATACCAAGGTAATCCAGGCGCGCATGCATTTCCGCAAGGAGACGGGAGCACTCATCGAGGTGTTCCTGATGGAACCTGCTGCACCTACCGACTATGAGCTGATGTTCCAGACATCGGGTCACTGCTCATGGCTCTGTATGATTGGTAACCTGAAGAAATGGAAAGAGGGAAGTCTGAAGCGCGACTTCGAGATCAAGGGTCATCAGCTTACCCTCTCTGCTACCATGCGCCGTGGAGATGCGCTCAGCACAGAGGCGGCTGAAATGGTGGCTAAAGGTGGCGGCACCAACTACTGGGTGGATTTCGACTGGGACAACGAGCATGTTTCCTTTGCCGAGATTCTCGAGGCAGTGGGAGAGTTGCCTATCCCTCCATATCTGAACCGCAAGACAGAAGAAAGTGACAAGACCACTTATCAGACCGTATATTCCAAGATCAAGGGTAGTGTGGCTGCCCCAACAGCCGGTCTGCATTTCACCGATGCGGTGCTCCAGGACCTGGATGCGCATGGCATCGACCGTGAAGAGGTAACCCTTCATGTAGGAGCGGGAACCTTCAAGCCGGTGAAGAGTCTTGAGATAGAAGGTCATCAGATGCATACCGAATATATCGTGGTTCATCGTCGCAGTCTGGAGAAGCTCATCAAGCACGAGTGCCAGGTCATTGCCGTGGGAACCACCAGCGTGCGCACCATCGAGAGTCTCTACTATATGGGTGTGCATCTCATCAAGCATCCTGAGGCAAGTGAAGAGGACCTGCATGTAAAACAGTGGGATCCATACGAGTTGTCGGCAGATGGCAATCTGGTGGATGGCATCAGTCCGGTGCAGGCTATCCAGGCAATCGTCGATTATCTCGACCGCAACGGCTTGGAAGCCTTGCATTCCAGCACACAGATCATCATCGCTCCAGGTTATACCTATAAGATAGTGAAGATGCTGGTAACCAATTTCCATCAGCCTCAGAGCACCCTGCTTCTCCTGGTGAGTGCCTTCCTGCATGGTGATTGGAAGAAGGTATATGATTATGCCCTCTCTCATGATTTCCGCTTCCTGAGCTATGGAGATTCCTCCCTGCTCATTCCGTAAGGAGAAGAAGTCAGAGCAATAACAGAACTGCTAATCATAAAGTTCAAAGTTCAAAATTCAAAGTTCAAAGTAAAATAGTATGATTTCAGTAGAAGGACTGAAAGTAGAGTTTGGCGTAAAGCCACTTTTCAATGATGTAAGCTTCGTAATCAACGACCGCGACCGCATTGCCCTGGTAGGTAAGAACGGTGCCGGCAAATCTACGATGCTGAAGATTCTCTGTGGCTTGCAGAAGCCAACCTCCGGTGTGGTGGCTATCCCTAATGAAACCTCTATCGGCTATCTTCCTCAGGTGATGAAACTGCAGGATGATACCACCGTGAAGCAGGAAACCCGCAAGGCTTTCGCCCACAATACCGAGATGAAGGCGCGCCTCGACAAGATGCAGCAGGAAATGGCCGACCGCACTGACTACGAGAGCGAGAGCTATGCCCAGCTGGTGGAGAAGTTCACCCAGGAGCACGAGCGCTACATGATGATGGGCGGTGAAAACTACGAGGCTGAGATTGAGCGAACCCTGAGCGGTCTGGGTTTCACCCGTGAAGATTTCGACCGTCCTACCCGGGAGTTCTCTGGTGGATGGCGTATGCGTATCGAGTTGGCAAAGATCCTGCTCCAGAAGCCGGATGTACTTCTCCTCGATGAGCCTACCAACCACCTCGATATCGAGAGTATCCAGTGGCTGGAGCAGTTCCTGGCGCAGAGTGCCAAGGCGGTGGTGCTGGTAAGTCACGACCGTGCCTTTATCAATAATGTAACCAACCGCACCCTGGAGATTACCTGCGGAAGGGTAGAGGATTACAAGGTGAAATACGATGAGTATGTGGTTCTTCGTGCCGAGCGCCGCGAGCAGCAGCTCCGCGCTTACGAAAACCAGCAGAAGGAAATAGCCGATATCAAGGACTTCATCGAGCGATTCCGCTATAAGCCAACCAAGGCTGTACAGGTGCAGAGCCGCATCAAGCAGTTGGAGAAAATCGTACCTATCGAGGTGGACGAGGTGGATACCAAGCAGATGCATCTCAAGTTCCCTCCTTGTCTCCGCAGCGGCGATTATCCTGTCATCTGCGATGAGGTGAGAAAGGATTATGGCGATCATACCGTCTTCGACCATGTGACCCTTACCATCAAGCGTGGCGAGAAAGTGGCATTCGTAGGTAAGAACGGCGAGGGTAAATCTACTCTGGTGAAGTGTATCATGGGCGAGATTCCTTTTACGGGCAATCTCAAGATAGGTCATAACGTGCAGATTGGTTATTTTGCACAGAACCAGGCTCAGCTGCTAGATGAGAACCTTACCATCTTCCAGACCATCGACAATGTGGCTACCGGCGAGATGCGTCTCAAGGTGAACGATCTGCTGGGTGCCTTTATGTTTGGTGGCGAAACTTCCGAGAAGTATGTCAAGGTGTTGAGTGGAGGAGAGCGCAGTCGTCTGGCGATGATCAAGCTCCTGCTCGAACCGGTGAATCTCCTGATTCTCGATGAGCCTACCAACCATCTCGACATGCAGTCGAAGGATGTGTTGAAGGAAGCCATCAAGGCATTCGACGGCACCGCTATCATCGTGAGCCACGACCGTGAGTTCCTCGACGGACTGGTAGATAAGGTATATGAGTTTGCCGGTGGTAAGGTACGTGAGCATCTGGGCGGTATCTACGATTATCTCCGTGCCCACAATGCCGAGAGCATCAGTCAGGCGCTGGCCAGTCAGGGCGTAAGTCAGAATATGTCATCTGCCGGATCTCCATCTTCTTCTTCATCTTCATCATCATCTGCAGATTCTTCCGAAGCATCCTCCGGCAAGCTCAGCTATGCCGAGCACAAGGAGCAGCAGAAGAAGATTCGCAAGGCTGAGAAGGCGGTGAAGGAATGCGAGACGAAGATTGAAAAGCTCGAAACCCGAAAGGCTGAGATTGATGCCCTCCTGATGAAGCCTGAGAACGCTACGAATATGGAACTCGTTACCGAATATACCGAGCTGATGAAGAGCCTGGATGAGGAAAACGAGAACTGGATGATGCTTTCAGAAGAGCTGGAGGAAATCAAGAATTCATAGTTAAAACAATAATAAATAACGAGAAAATGAAAATGAAGTACATCCTTCCGATGATGATGCTCGCAGCCATGCCTTTGGCTGCTGATGCTCAGAACAAGTCGGGACTTGTCTTGAGCAATCTTGACAAGACAGCAAAGCCTGCTGATGATTTCTATCAGTTTGCTACCGGTGGCTGGCAGAAGAACAATCCGCTGCCTGCTGCCTACAGCCGTTATGGTAGTTTCGATCAGTTGGCTGAGAACAACAACAAGCGTATCAACTCTATCCTTGATGAGCTCAAGAAGAAGACCTACAAGGCTGGAACCATCGAGCAGAAGCTTTCCGACTTCTACAAGTTGGCGCTCGATATCGACCGCCGCAACAAGGAGGGCATTGCTCCGGTAAAGCCTCTCCTCGACGAGATTGCTGCTGCCAAGACTAAGGCTGAGCTCCAGAACTTGCAGGTGAAGTATGCCATGCAGGGCTTGGGCGTAGGTTTCGGTACCGGTTTCGGAGCTGACGAGAAGAACGTTACCATGAACATCTACAATGTGATGCAGGGTGGCTTGACTCTCGGTTCCAAGGATTATTACCTCAACAACGATGCTGCTACCGTAGCTATCCGTGAGGCTTTCAAGACCTACGTGGCAAAGATGTTCCAGCTCTATGGCTTCTCTGCTGCCGATGCAGCCAAGAAGGCACAGAAGGTATTCCTCCACGAGACCAGTCTTGCTACTATCTCCAAGAGCCGTACCGAACTCCGTGACCCACAGGCTAACTACAACAAGATGAGCCTGAAGCAGTTCAAGGAGAATTATCCAAACATCCCTCTCGAGGCATTGGCTAACGGCGAGGGCATCAAGAGTGAATATATCCAGGAGATGATTGTGGGTCAGCCTGCATTCATGGCTGGTTACGACAAGATTACTGCTGCTGAGGATGCTGAGACCTTGAAGGCATTGATGGAGTGGAGTGTCATCGGCAGCTCTTCTGCTTATCTCACCGATGAGATCCGTGAAGCAAACTTCGATTTTTTCGGCAAGACCATGAGTGGCAGGAAGGAAGACCATCCATTGTGGAAGCGTGCTACTTCTCAGGTAGATGCTCAGATGGGTGAGGCACTCGGCAGAATCTACTGCAAGAAGTTCTTCCCTGAGTCATCCAAGAAGATGATGGAGACTTTGGTCAAGAATCTCCAGGTGAGTCTCGGTCAGCGTATTGATGCTCAGGAGTGGATGAGTGCAGAGACCAAGGCTGCTGCTCACAATAAGCTCGATAAGTTCTATGTCAAGATTGGTTATCCTAACCAGTGGACCGACTATAGCAAACTTACCATCGACCCATCTAAGAGTTTCTATGAGAACGTGATGGCTTGCCGTCAGTTCCGCAACAATAAGGAGATTGCAGAGAAGGCTGGTAAGCCAGTCAACAGAGACGAGTGGTATATGACTCCTCAGACTGTGAATGCTTACTATAATCCTACCACCAATGAGATCTGCTTCCCAGCAGGTATCCTTCAGTATCCATTCTTTGATGCCAAGGCTGACGCGGCATTCAACTATGGTGCTATTGGTGTAGTGATTGGTCATGAGATGACTCACGGATTCGACGATCAGGGTCGCCAGTATGATGCCAGCGGTAACTTGAAGGATTGGTGGACCGCTGCTGATGCAGAGGGCTTCAACAAGCGTGCCGATATGTATGCTGATTTCTTCAGCAACATCAAGGTATTGCCTGATCTGAATGCCAACGGTCGCTTTACATTGGGTGAGAACCTTGCCGACCACGGTGGTTTGATGGTATCTTTCAATGCATTCAAGAATGCGACAGCCAAGAAGCCTTTGAAGAACAAGGATGGCTTCACTGCTGATCAGCGCTTCTTCCTTGCCTACGCAGGTGTATGGGGTCAGAACATCACCGAGAAGGAGATTCGCAACCGTGTGAAGAACGATCCTCATGCACTTGGCAAGTGGCGTGTAGATGGTGCTCTTCCTCACATTGATGCCTGGTATGAGGCATTCGGTGTCAAGCAGGGCGACAAGATGTTCATTCCTAAGAATGAGCGTCTGGAGCTTTGGTAAAGATCAAATATCCTATCCCGTTAGTTTTTAAAGTTTTAAAGGGATAAGGATGAAATATGAAAAAGGCTGCGTTACCACCGGATAACGCAGCCTTTTTTGTACCCGATGGTAAATATGGGGAATGATGATAACTAGTATTGATGGTTATCGTAAGTAATATGGTCAGCTATCGTAAGTAATATGGTCAGCTATCGTAAGTAATATGGTTAGCTATGGTAAGTAATATGATTTGTCGTAAGTAATATGAAAAGTCTTCGAAGTTAATAAGGATAGTTGTTGGAAGATATAATCTCTGTCGTTGGGATTGTCTATATCTAAAACCGCACAACAGCTGTTGTGCGCTTGCATATCAGCTGTTGTGCGGTTGTCCATCAGCTGTTGTGCAAATGCCCATCAGCTGTTGTGCTATGAAATCCAGGCAAATTATATGCCGTTAGAATAACTCCAGGATCTTATCGATAATCTTTTCGATGCTGGAAGAATCGGTGGTTTCTTCGAGCTTCTGGTTGATTTTCTCTTCTACCTTCTTGCTCACTTTATCCGCCGCCTTATCGAAAGCCTGATTGGCTTTCTCTTCCAGTTTCTTCTGCATTCTTGTGCTGAAGTTGCCTTCATCGCTATCAGCCTGGTCCTCATTGGCATTGGCTTCTGAATCTGATCCATCCATATTAGGAGTATCAGAGGATACATTTGATTCTGACTCCTCGATATGGAGATTATCGGCTGATTCCAGCGCTTTCACCATATCGTCGGCATTCATCGTATAGACGTTGCCTAAAATACCGAAACTCACGGTATGCGGCTTGCCGTTGAACTCTACAGAACCCGTAGAGCAAACAATATAGTTGTGGTATTCGAAAAGCTGGTTCATCGCTTCGTCCATCATGCTGCCAGCCATCATCTTGGCTACAGAGCGGAGCGCCTGCGAGAAGAAATTGTTGTCGGTAGGTCCTACCGCCTTTTCTACTGCCTTGCTTGCCTCCGTGCGAACCTTCTCCTTATGAGCATCTGCGCTCGGATTGGTTATGGCAAATATGGCAAGGATGAAAATGATGAGACCTATCACCATCTTCATGGCGAAATGGCTCGTCTTCTTCTTAGGCTGCTGCTGGAAATTCGAATGCATCGCTGCTCCCTGCTGGAATCCCTGCTGATAGGCTTCCTGCTGGGCTTTCTGATAATCCTGCTGATGAGCCTGCTGCTGGTTGGCTTCCTGCTTTTGGGTATTCTGGTTGCTCTGGTTGGCTTCTACTGCTTCCAATACAGCTCTCAGATCCTCTACCTTCCAGGCAGGAGTCCAATCTGCCATACCCTGCTTCCATACCAGTGTTTCGGGACTGATGCCCTTCTGTACAAGTTGGTCGAAACTGAAAGGACCTGCCTGCTGTCCATTACGATCGATTATAAAAAATTCCATCTTTGTCCTTTTAATTTTTAAATGTTAACATTCAACTTTATGAGTACTTAACCTTTCTTTGCAAGTAAGCCCCACACGCCCTGAAAGGGCAGAAGCTCCTAGCCCAGGGCAACGCCCTGGGTGTTTATGGGCGCAAACCTGTCGCCCTGTAAGGGCAAAAGCTTTCAAATACCTGGCAATATACAAAGCTTTTGCCCTTACAGGGCGTCTTGTAAACTGCTATTATACCCAGGGCGATGCCCTGGGCTAGGAGCTTCTGCCCTTTCAGGGCGTGCTGCTTCAGGTATTAGTGGGTTGCCTTCCACCATCCAGTCTTCTCTCTTCCCTTGAGGGCTACACTGTGCTGGCTCGGGTCGGAGATGGAAAGGCCGCAATAGCTCTTCACCTGGAAGGTGGTTCCTCTATAGGAATCCTTCAGCATGGTTAATGCCTCATCGGTATGCGCTGCCTCCTTGATGGTTTTCTGCATCTGGGCGGCAAACTGGTCTTTCAGGTAACCGCTTGGCTTGAGGCTATCAACATATACCGACATGTCATAAAACAGGTTGGGAGTGAAGCCGTCGAGAGGTTGGATTGTTTCTAGAGGAATGGAGGTATCGAGCGTATATTTGCTGTTGATTTCCTTCATTACGCTAGCCAGGTTATCCATCTCGCGACAGTCGATGGCTGCTATGTTGCAATAAGGTACTTCGCTGGATTTGTAGAAGTTGACAATACCGTTCACGATGCCGGAATAGTTGGGCGTTGCGGAATTGAGCATGCTCCAGATGCTCCGGTATGGAAAGCCCATACCCATCACCTCGCTGCTCGAACTGATGAGATAGTTGGTGACATCCTTCAGCTCGTAGGCTGTCTCCACATTTCCCATATAGCAGGCATCGAAGAGGATGTATTGCATCTTCAGTCCGCTCTGTCTGATTCCTTCTGCCAGGGTTGGGATGTCCATGGCATAACTCTTGGAATCTACACTTCCGAAGAAGCGGGTGACTGGAAGGTTTGGGTCGCTACCAAACTGGATGCCGCTGAATGCACTGGATGGCTTGCCGGCTGTGGCTGTGCTTCCGAAGCCAGGACGGGCATAGTTCGGATAATTCACCCAATCTTCTGCATAGGTCCATCCGCATCCATGTACTCCGATGATGAGGGCATAGTTGAGTGCCTCGGCATTTTGCTTCACTTCATTGAGAAGGTTGGCGAATCCCTCTGCCGTGCAATAGCTGTTGTCCTCATAGGTCTTTACGGGCACACGGTTCACCTTCCTGCTGACGGCATCGTACTGCAGATCGTAGAGTGTGCTCTTGTTGTATTTCTCGCTGAAAAATACCATCACGCGTGAGTCACTGAGTCCTTTCTTGGCTACGATACCCTGGCAGATGCTGTCGATGTTGTTGGCAAGGTATTGCTTCAAACCCGAACTGGTGGTACTGCCTGTCCATGGATAATATACCAGGATGGTCTGCTTGTTGACGCTATCCACATCAAAAGCCTCGTCGCTACAACTGGTGAAAGTCATGGCGAACGAAAACATACATATAAATAAGGTGAAAAGCTTCTTGATCATAATTAAAAATGTTGAATGTTGAATGTTGAATGTTGAGTTGTAATCTTGCTAACTAATCAGCTTGCCTAATTCAACATTCTACACTCAACATTCCAGCTTGCCTAATTCAACATTCTACACTCAACATTCAACATTAAATATAATACTGTTACTTCTTCTTCAGTTCCTCGATGGTTGCCTTGAGGGCAGCAATCTTCTCTACAGAGTCGCTCTCCTTCTTGCGCTCCAGGGCAACTACCTTCTCAGGAGCGTGAGCTACGAAGTTCTCATTGCTGAGCTTCTTGCGTACACCCATCAGGAAGCCCTCCAGGTGCTTGAGCTGAGCCTCTGCCTTCTCAATCTCGGCTGCCACGTCGATGAGGTCGCCCAATGGTACGGCAAACTCGTCGGTGCCTACCATGAAGCTGGATGCATCGGCACTCTTCTCGTCGATGACCTCAATCTTGTCGAGGTTGGCCATCTTCAGCGTTACGTCGTTGTAAGCCTCGAAATCGTTTTTGCCTACTACCTGCAGAGACAACTGCTCCTTCAGGGCAATGTTCTTCTGGTTGCGAACGGTACGAACACCGGCGATAATCTGCTTCACAGCCTCAATGTCGGCTGCCAACTTCTGCTCCTCGGCTGTAGGTGCAGGAATATCCAGCTTCTCGCGCATGATGCTCTCGCCATCCTTGCGGTCGTAGATGTGCTGCCACAACTCCTCGGTGATGAATGGCATGAATGGATGCAACATCTTCAGGAGGGCATCGAAGAAACGGAGGGTAGCGTCGTAGCTCTTCTGGTCGATAGGCTGACCGTAAGCTGGCTTCACCATCTCCAGGTACCAGGATGAGAACTCATCCCAGAACAGCTTATATACTGTCATCAGTGCCTCAGAGATACGGTAGTCCTTGAACTGCTTCTGCATCTCCTCGTTCACCTCCTTGAGCTTGGCATCAAACCACTTCACGGCGATTTCAGCACTCTTAGGCTGCTCGATATCTGCAGTCTCCCAACCCTTCACGAGGCGGAAGGCATTCCAGATCTTATTGTTGAAGTTACGTCCCTGCTCGCAAAGGCTCTCGTCGAAGAGGATGTCGTTGCCGGCTGGAGCACTGAGCATCATACCCATACGAACGCCGTCGGCACCAAACTTATCGATCAAATCCAATGGGTCTGGTGAGTTACCGAGACTCTTGCTCATCTTGCGGCCGAGCTTGTCGCGGACGATACCTGTGAAATATACGTGCTTGAATGGCATCTTGCCACGATATTCGTAGCCAGCCATGATCATACGTGCTACCCAGAAGAAGATGATATCCGGACCAGTTACGAGGTCGGAAGTAGGGTAGTAGTAGTTGATCTCCTCGTTGTCAGGATTCTCGATGCCATCAAACAGAGAGATAGGCCACAACCATGAAGAGAACCAAGTGTCGAGGCAGTCGCTCTCCTGCTCAAGATCCTCAGCCTTGATGCAGGCGTTCTTCTCCTGGGCAAGCTTCAGCGCCTCCTCTGCAGTCTCTGCTACCACGAAATCCTTCTTGCCGGCATTGTCGAAGTAGTAAGCTGGGATACGGTGACCCCACCAGAGCTGACGGCTGATACACCAGTCCTTGATGTTCTCCAACCAGTGGCGATAGGTGTTCTTGTACTTCTTAGGATAGAACTCGATGTCATCGTCCATTACTGGAGGGAGGGCGATGTCAGCAAAATGCTGCATCTTGAGGAACCACTGTGTAGAGAGCTTTGGCTCGATAGGCACATTGGTGCGCTCAGAGAAGCCCACCTTATTATTATAGTCCTCAATCTTCTCCATCAGACCGGCGTTCTGAAGGTCGATGGAAATCTGCTTGCGCACGTCCATGCGGTCCATGCCAACATAGAGACCTGCTGCCTCGCTGATGGTACCGTTGTCGTTGAAGATATCGATGGTCTCCAAACCGTGCTTCAAACCGAGGGCGTGGTCGTTGATATCGTGAGCTGGAGTTACCTTCAGACATCCGGTACCGAACTCGATATCTACGTATGTATCCTCGATGACAGGAATCTCGCGGTTTACGAGAGGCACGATCACGTGCTTACCCTTCAACCAGGTATTCTTCTTATCCTCTGGGTTGATACACATGGCAGAGTCGCCCATGATGGTCTCAGGACGGGTGGTTGCTACTACTGCATAATATCCCTTCTCATCCTTGTGAATCACGTTCTCCTCGTCCACCTGCTGGCAGTCCTGCTCTACTACATAATACTTCAGATGGTAGAGCTTAGAGTGCTCGTCCTTATAGATAACCTCCTCGTCAGAGAGCGCAGTCTGGGCCTTAGGGTCCCAGTTAACCATGCGCACGCCACGATAGATGAGTCCCTTCTGGTAGAGGTCGCAGAATACGTGGATAACGGCACGGGAGCGGGTCTCGTCCATGGTGAAGGCTGTGCGGTCCCAATCGCAGCTGGCACCGAGCTTGCGGAGCTGCTTAAGGATGATGCCGCCGTGCTCGTGAGTCCAGTCCCAAGCATGCTTGAGGAACTCCTCGCGGGTAAGGTCAGTCTTCTTGATACCCTGCTGAGCGAGGCGGTTAACCACCTTAGCCTCGGTAGCGATACTGGCGTGGTCGGTTCCAGGTACCCAGCAAGCGTTCTTGCCCTCCATGCGTGCACGGCGAACGAGAATATCCTGGATAGTATTGTTGAGCATGTGTCCCATGTGGAGCACACCCGTTACGTTTGGTGGAGGGATCACCACTGTATAAGGTTCACGACCATCTGGCTTAGAGCTGAAAAGCTTGTTGTCGAGCCAGTACTGATACCATTTACTTTCCACTGCTTGTGGATCGTATTTACTTGCTAATTCCATTGTTTCTATCTAATTTTTATTCTTTTTCTTTCTTTTTCCTTAAAAAACGGTGCAAAGATACGAATTTTTGAGCGAAAAATGCTATCTTTGCATCAAAATTATTAATTTTTGCACAAAACGATGGTTAGTAATGCAGTAAAAGAAGTTTCAGAGCAAGATAGAAGAAAACTGCTAGCCGGTTTTCTCTATGATATGGCGAAGCTGATGTTTGGCAGCGTTGCCGTGGGAGGATTGTCGCCTCTGATAATTGGAGGTGATTTCGGTTGGCTTAATATAGTGTGTTTTTTTGTTGGTTCAATCTGTGGGTTCTTACTTGCATATAGTGCCAATGATTTGTTGAAGTATAAAAAGTAAAAGTAATAGTTATGGAAGCATATTTGTTTTTTAATGTAATGATGTTTGTGTTTGCATTGTCTTTTGTCATTTTCCTCAACACGAAGGCTGGCAAGAAATGGAAAGACAATCTTTAATGTGAGGTTACAATCATGCATACGAAAGAAGAAAAGTTAGCGGCGTTCAGCCGCTTGCTGGATGTGCAGGACCGTTTGCGCCTGCAGTGTCCATGGGATAAGAAGCAGACATTCGAGAGTCTTCGTCCGAATACCATCGAGGAGACTTTCGAGCTTTGTGATGCCTTGATGAAGCGCGATTACAAGGATATCAAGAAGGAGCTGGGCGATGTGCTGGAGCACGTGATGTTCTATAGCATCATCGGCAGAGAAGACGGCGAGTTCGATATCTGCGATGTCTGCAATCAGGAAGCTGATAAACTGATGTTCCGACATCCTTTCATCAACTGGAAGGAGGAAGGTAACTGGACTGTTTCGAATCCTGATATGTATATCAATGATGAGGGACAGGTGGTATATAAAGAAACTGATGAAGCAGAAAACGGGAAGGCAAAGGCTGCCAATACGGAAGAAACTCGGAAGGCAGAAACTGCCAATTCTGAAGAAACCCTGGCTCTTGGTGCCAGCAAACCCAAGAATGCTGCCTCGGTAGAGAAAACCTGGGAGCAGATCAAGCAGCAGGAGAAAGATGGCAACGAGCGCGTTCTGAGCGGTGTGCCAAATTCCCTGCCATCCCTTATCAAGGCCTATCGCATTCAGGATAAAGCACGAAACGTGGGCTTCGACTGGAAGGAGAAGGAGGATGTATGGGACAAGGTACACGAAGAACTGGAAGAACTCAAGGTAGAACTTGCCAAGGGTGATAAGGAAAACTCTACCCAGGAACTCGGCGATTTCCTCTTCTCCGTAATCAATGCAGCCCGTCTCTACAAGCTCAATCCGGACAATGCGCTGGAGAAGACAAACCAGAAGTTTATCCGCCGTTTCAACTATGTAGAAGATCATTCGCTCAAGCAGGGTAAGAATCTGAAAGACATGAGTTTGGAAGAGATGGATAAACTGTGGGATGAAGCCAAGAAACAGGAAAGACTTCAGAAGGAATCGTAAGCTTCAATAGGAGGAGCTTCATGATAAACAAGATAAATAGAACGTTTTTATAACAACAAAAACTATAAGGATTATGAAAAGATTAGTTTATATGATGATGGCTTTGGTGGTACTCTTTGCTGTCAATAGCTGCAAGGATAAGAAAACCGCACAGGTAATCACTCCTACAGATTCCCTTGATCTGGAGGAAGTTGCCGATGATTCAACCATCTACGGTGTTTGTGGTGAGGGAACATCCATGCACAATCTGGAGCTGATTTCTGATGAGGGAGATACGCTCTCTGTCTTCATCGATGATGAGCAGCCAGACATCGTGCTGGGTGGTTTGCTGGCAGGCGACCGCATCGCTCTTATCGGTTACAAGGCACAGGATGGAGAGATGATGGCACAGAAAATCATCAATCTTACTTCACTCTTGGGCAAGTGGACTTCACTCGACAAGAACTTCGACTTGCTGGAAGGTGGAGAGGTAAAAAACAATGTGAAGGCTGAGACCAATCCTTGGACTTCATGGAAAATCCTGAATGGAAAGCTCCTGCTCAACAAGGATACCTTTGCCATCGACAAACTGGGCTCTGACAGCTTGATGCTGGAGAATACCCAGGGAATCTATGTCTTCAAGCGCCAGGAGTAAATTGTCATTCTAAATTTTAGATTAAGTTGGAACCATTTAAGATACATATACTGGGGTGTGGCAGTGCGCTGCCAACTCTGAAACACAATGCTTCCTCGCAGCTCATAGAGATGCGGGGAAAGTGCTATATGATAGATTGTGGCGAGGGTGCACAGATGCAGTTCCGTCGTTCCCATATCCATTTCTCCAAGCTCAATGCCATCTTCATCACCCACATGCATGGCGACCATAGCTTCGGATTGATGGGCTTGCTTTCTACACTGGGAATGCTCGGACGAACATCTAAGTTAAGAGTCTATGCTCCAAAGGATTATGCTACTCTGTTTAAACAACAGATTGAATTTTTTATGCAGACGATGGAGTATGAGATGGAGATGATTCCGGTAGATACGGAGAAACAGCAGATTATCTACGAAGATCATTCTCTGTCTGTGGAGACGGTGCCTCTGAAACATCGTCTGCCATGCTGCGGCTATATCTTCAGAGAGAAGCCTACGCTGCCTCATATCAAGAGGGATATGATAGATTACTACGGCATCCCAATCAGTCAGATCAACAACATCAAGAATGGGGCTGACTGGATCAACGAAGAGGGCGAGGTGATTCCGAATGCCCGTCTGGTGACACCTGCCGACCCGCCTCGCAGTTATGCCTATATGAGTGATACCCGATATATTCCGAATCTCTGGGAAAAGGTGAAGGGGGTTACCGTGCTTTATCATGAAAGTACTTATACTTCGGAGCAGGAAGACCGGGCTAAGATCTACAACCATAGTACGGCGAAGCAGGCTGCGATGGTGGCAAAGGCTGCCGGGGTAGGCAAGTTGCTTCTGGGACATTATAGTGCGAGATATAATGATGAGACGGTTCTGCTGAAAGAAGCCAAAGAGGTTTTCGAGGAAAGCTATCTCACCAATGAGGGAATGGTCATCTCGGTATAAAAACAACCTTGCATCAAAAAAGTTTGGTTTTTGGTGCAAGGTTTTGTGTTGATATTCGTTTAATATATAAATGATAGAGAAAATTGGAATCTGAAAAACTACTTTTGCACGACATCAAAGGCGGCAGTCGGGCGGCGATGCACCGGCTCTACGACCGCTACGTAGGATATGCCATGGCGGTAGCGCTGAGGTATGTCCCTTTACGTGATGATGCGGAGGATGTGGTGCAGGATAGTTTTGTGAAACTTTTCTCTGGTATTGCCAACTTCGAGTACAGGGGAGAAGGTTCGCTGAAGGCGTGGTTTCTCCGGATTGTGGCAAATGAGGCTATCAGCTTTACCCGAAGGCAGAGTCGCATCACTTTCGTGGATGAAGTTCCGGAAGATGTGAGTGACGACGAACCGGAGGTAGAACGGGTGCCGCCTGCCGTATTGACGAAGATGATCGGTGAATTGCCCGAGGGCTATCGACTGGTTCTGAACATGTTTGTGTTTGAGCAAAGAAGCCATAAGGAGATTGCTGATCTGCTGGGCATCAAGGAGAGTACCTCTGCTTCGCAATATCTAAGAGCCAAGAAGTTTCTGGCAAAGAAAATAAATGAATATCTAAATAATATAAACGAGAAAGAATATGAGTAATCAAGATTGGACAAGCAAACTTCAAGAGCAGTTGGCAGGCTATCAGGAGCCTGTCAGCCACGACTTGTGGGCAGGCATTGAACAATCGCTTGCTCAGAATAATATAGAATCTGTTTCGTCGAATCCACAGACGATAGCTTCAGAAAGCTCAGAATCTACAGATTTACACGTTGGTACAGAGGCTAAAAAGAAAGCCAGGATAGTCTATTTCAAGCGATGGTCTGCGGCAGCAGCTGCTGTGGCATTATTGGGAATAGGTGGAAGCTATGTTTATCTGCATCAGGAGGATGTAGAAAAGGGGAATTTGCAATTGGCTGTATCCCAGCCAGCTCCATCTCGCGTTGTTTCAGCGGATTTGCAATCCGCTGCATCTCAATCCGCTCCATCCCACGCAGTTTCAGCGGATTTGCAATCCGCTGCATCCCAATCCGCTCCATCCCACGTTGTTTCAGCGGATTTGCAATCCGCTGCATCTCAACCAGTTCCATCCTCCGTTGTTTCAGCGGATTTGCAATCCGCTGCATCTCAAAAGAAGGCGAGTGATGTCCTTAAAAAAGAATCTGAGAATGAAATCTCTTTGCTTGCAGAGAAATCCGATCATAAGGCCTTAACCCGCTCTACCGATCATCATGCGGAAGCGTATGCTTCTCAATCTTATCATTTTGAAAAAAATGAAGAGGTTTCTGGCTGGTCGATGCAACTCTATGCCGAAAACCTGACGCCAAGTCTGGGAGGGGGTAATTCAGATGCGTCTGGAGGCTATAATGATTTTAGCTATGGAACGATGGCAGAACCGATGCCTGGAGTCATCCCTGATCCAACGGCTGGAGGCATATATGGAGAAGAATATCTCTTGGCATCCTATAAGGCGATTCAAAGAAGCCAACAGGGGAATGCCAAGCATCATGCTCCGGTTTCCGTAGGTTTGCAGGTAGCCTTTGGCATTGTACCTCGTCTGTCTTTGAGCACGGGTTTGGTATATACTCGCACTTCTTCTGATTTTTATCCATACGCACCAAGTAGTAGCTACAATGTTCATCAGGTGCTTCATTATGTGGGTATTCCGGTGGGATTGAATTATGAATTCTGGCAGAGTGGAGGCTTCCATGCTTATGTGATGGCTGGTGCTGAGGCTGATTACAATGTGAAGAATGATACCGAAGAAGAAGGAGTAAAGAAAGAGAATGCCAAGCGAGACAGAGTGCAGTTCTCTGGAAAGGCTTCGCTGGGTGCGCAGTATGACATCACACCAAAGGTGGGTCTGTATATCGAACCGGGTGCTAAATATTATTTCGATAACGGAAGCCATGTGGAAAATACCTTCAAGGATAAGAAGTTGAATTTCAATCTCCAGTTCGGTTTGAGATTCAATCTATAGTATAAAAAAACAGAACTTTCGCACATGCGAAAGTTCTGTTTTTTTTAAAATCTATTTCTTCAAAAGCTTCTCACTCATGTTGAGCGCAGCCTTTCTACCATCTCCCATAGCGAGGATCACGGTAGCGCCACCTCTTACGATGTCGCCGCCAGCATAGATTTCCTCAATAGAGCTCTGCATCTGGTCATTTACGGCAATCGTATTCTTTCTGCCGAGTTCCAATCCCTCGATGCTCTGAGGAACGAGAGGATTAGGGCTTACACCAACGGCTACGATTACCTGGTCGCACTCCAAAGTGATGGTCTCGCCTGTAGCTTCCGGACGGCGACGGCCGCTGGCATCTGGCTCACCGAGCTGCATCACATCCAAGACTACTGCCTTTACTGCGCCCTTTTCATCAGCCTCATATTCCTTTGGATTATGTAAGGTCATGAAGTTGATGCCTTCTTCCTTGGCGTGCTTCACCTCCTCAAGTCGGGCTGGCATCTCTGCCTCCGAACGGCGATAAACCAATGTAACCTCGGCTCCCAGACGCTTAGCGGTGCGGCAGCTGTCCATCGCTGTGTTTCCACCACCTACAACAACCACCTTCTTACCCAGGTTGATAGGGGTGTCGGTATGAGGGTTGGCTGCATCCATCAGGTTCACACGGGTAAGATACTCGTTGGATGACATGATGTTCAAGGCATTCTCGCCAGGGATATTCATGAAGTTAGGAAGTCCTGCTCCCGAACCAATGAAGAATCCCCTGAATCCCTGCTCTTCCAAATTCTTCACGGAGATAGTCTTGCCCACGATGCAGTCGGTAATGAACTTCACACCCATCTTCTGGAGATTCTCTATCTCTACATCCACGATGGCATTTGGCAATCGGAACTCTGGAATACCATATTTCAATACACCGCCAATCTCGTGCAGAGCCTCGAACACGGTGACGTCGAATCCCTTCTTCGCCATATCGCCGGCAAAGCTCAAGCCGGAAGGACCTGAACCCACTACCGCCACCTTGATGCCGTTTGCCTCATCGCATTCTGGCACAGAGATGTTGCCACTCTGACGCTCGTAGTCGGCTGCAAAGCGCTCCAGGTAGCCGATGGCTACGGCTGGCTCGTTCATCTTGAGATGTACGCACTTGCTCTCGCACTGTTTCTCTTGAGGACAAACACGACCACAAACGGCTGGGAGGGCAGAGGTGTTCTTCAGAACCTTGGCTGCGGCAAGGAACTGCCCACGCTCGATGTTCTTGATGAAGGATGGGATGTTGATGCTCACTGGGCAGCCCTCCATACAGGTAGGCTTCGGACAGTCGAGACAGCGCTTTGCCTCTGTCAAAGCCATCTCCTTGGTCAAACCGATGTTTACTTCCTCGGTGCGGGTAGTTGCACGATATACTGGGTCCAGCTCTGGCATCTTCACGCGCTCGATAGCGGTGCGTTCCTTTGCTTTCATCGATGCACGTAACTCCTTGCGCCACTCTGCGTTACGGTCTGTCAGTTCTTCTATTGGTGCATCGGTAGGCTCCACATCCATCGTAATGTCTGTAGTCTCCTTCTTCTTCTCTGCATCCACTGTAGCCAGATGCTCCTCGAAGTGCTCCATCTCCTCGCGCTCTACATCCTTGAAAGTGCCCATACGCTTGAACATCTCATCCCAATCTACCTGGGCGCCATCAAACTCCGGACCATCGATGCAGACAAACTTGGTCTTGCCGCCAATGGTGAGACGGCAGGCTCCGCACATACCGGTACCATCTACCATGATGGTATTAAGCGATACATCAGTAGAGAGATTGTATTTCTGGGTAAGGAGGCAGCAGAACTTCATCATGATAGGAGGACCGATGGCGAACACCTTATCTATATGTTCCTGGTTGATGAGCTTTTCGATGCCCACGGTTACTACGCCTTTTTCGCCGTAGCTTCCATCATCGGTCATGATGATGAGTTCGTCGCTGGATGCACGCACCTCATCTTCCATGATGACGAGGTCCTTGCTTCTACCAGCAATCACGCTGAGCACACGGTTGCCTGCTGCCTTGAGTGCCTTGATGATAGGGAGCATGGGAGCTACACCTACGCCACCACCGGCACAGATCACGGTACCGAAGTTCTCGATGTGGGTAGGGTTTCCGAGTGGTCCCACCACGTCGTGAATCTCATCGCCCTCGTTCAGAGCGCAAAGCTTGGTAGAAGAAAGTCCTACCTTCTGTACCACCAGCGTGATGGTGCCTTTCTCTATATCGGCATCGGCGATGGTCAGCGGCATGCGCTCGCTGTTGTTATCTACACGGATGATGACGAAGTTGCCAGCCTTGCGGCTCTTGGCGATGAGTGGAGCTTCCACATCGAAACGGAATACCTTTTCTGAGTATTGTATTTTCTTGATAATCTTGTTCATGGGCTATTAACTTTTTATGTTGAATACTATCTGTGTTTCTATTTCTTATTAGTTGTCTTGATGTTTGCTCATGGTATATAAAATGCAAAAGAATAACTGCGGCCGCCTTTATGGGGTAGCCGAAGTTATCCTCATACAATATGTTTTATTTAAATTTTATCGAATTAATCGAAGTTCTTGTCATCGAGCATCTCGAATCCGCAGTAAGGAACCAATACCTTAGGTACGCGGATACCCTCTGGAGTCTGATTGTTCTCCAGGATGGTTGCTACGATACGTGGCAAGGCGAGAGCAGAACCGTTAAGGGTGTGGCAAAGCTCAATCTTCTTGTCCTCTGCATGGCGGTAGCGGCAGTGGAGTCGGTTAGCTTGGTAGCTCTCGAAGTTAGATACTGATGAAACCTCCAACCAGCGACCCTGTGCTGCACTCCATGTCTCGAAGTCGTAGCAGATAGAAGATGTGAAGCTCATATCACCACCGCAGAGACGGAGGATGTGGTATGGCAACTCCAGCTTCTTCAAGAGACCCTCTACGTGGTCGAGCATCTCGTTCAGGCTCTCGTATGAGTGACCTGGCTTGTCGATGCGTACAATCTCTACCTTGTCGAACTGGTGCAGACGGTTCAAACCACGAACGTCCTTGCCATAGCTACCAGCCTCACGACGGAAGCAGGCAGAGTAAGCGCAGCGCTTGATAGGGAGATCCTTCTCATCGAGGATAACGTCGCGGAAGATGTTGGTTACAGGAACCTCGGCTGTAGGGATGAGGAAGAGGTTGTCGAGATTAGCGTGATACATCTGACCCTCCTTGTCTGGCAACTGACCTGTGCCACGACCAGAATCCTCGTTAACTACGTAAGGAGGCTGAATCTCCAGGTATCCGCTCTTGCGGGCCTCGTCGAGGAAGAATGCCTCGAGGGCACGCTGGAAGCGAGCCATCTTGCCGATATATACAGGGAAACCAGCGCCTGTGATCTTCACACCGAGGTCGAAGTCAACGAGGTTGTACTTCTTCAGGAGATCCCAGTGGCAGAGAGCGTCTGTGCCGAGGTTAGGCTTTTCGCCGCCTTCCTTTACAACTACATTGTCTGCAGCATCCTTACCTTCAGGAACCTGCTCGCAAGGAATGTTAGGGATTTCGAGCAGCTGGTTGGTCATATCATTCTGAGCCTTCTCCATGATCTCTTCCAGAGCCTTGGCATCAGCCTTGAGCATAGCTACCTGAGCCTTAGCGCTCTCAGCTTCCTCTTTCTTGCCTTCCTTCATCAGGGCACCAATCTGCTTGGCAAACTGATTAGCCTGCTGCTTGTTGTTATCCAACTTCTGCTGAGCTTCGCGACGAATCTTGTCGTACTCCAAAACTTTCTCTACTGCCTCACGAGCATTTGGAAAATGCTTCTTTTCGAGACCTTTAACTACACGTTCAGTTTCTTCACTGATGAGTTTAAGTGTAAGCATAATATTTCTTTTTTATATTAATTTTCCTTTTTGAAGGCAAAATTACAAAAAATATTTGTGATAGCGCAAAAAAATGCCAACTTTTTTGCAGAGAAGGGTAGAATTAAAGTTTTTCGTGGTTTTTATGGGGTTAAACGAAGAAAGCCTGCTCTAGGTATGAGCAGGCTTCTATGTTGTTTGTTTGGAATAGTTTTTTCTAAAACTTTAAAATTTAAGCGTCAGCTTTCTTAGTCTTCTCAGCGTAAACCTCTGGAGAGAGAACAGAAACTGTGCTCTTGTCCTTGCGGCCCTTGTGGAAGTAAACGATACCATCTGCCAAAGCATACAATGTATCATCCTTACCCTGAGCTACGTTCTCACCTGGAAAGTGCTTGTTGCCACGCTGGCGAACGATGATGTTACCTGCGATGATGCTCTGGCCACCCCAGATCTTAACGCCTAATCTTTGTGAAGCTGATTCACGGCCGTTCTTAGAACTACCAACACCTTTCTTATGTGCCATTTTCTAATTCCTCCTAATTTTAAGCGATTACAGATTTGATTGATACCTCTGTGAACTGTGCACGGTGACCGTTCTTCTTGCGATAGTCCTTGCGGCGCTTCATCTTGAAGACGATAACCTTGTCACCCTTTACGAGTGGGTTCACTACTTCTACTACTACTTTTGCACCCTCTACAGCTGGTGCACCGACAGTGATTGCGCCGTCCTTGTCAACGAGCAAAACCTTGTCGAACTCAACAGTCTGACCTGCCTCAACATCCTTGATGTGATGTACGAAGAGCTTCTTGCCCTCCTCAGCCTTGAACTGCTGACCGTTAATTTCTACGATTGCGTACATTTAATTATTTATATAAACGGGTTTTTCCGCGAGGCGTCCTGCATCGTGCCGGATCTTTACCGAGCCCCAACGAACTTAACTTTTTCTGTTATATTTGCCCAATCCATGAGCATTCGGGGTGCAAAATTACTTATTTTCTATGAAATAAGAGAATAAAGAGATGAAAAACCTTCTTCTTTTAGGAAGAATTAACAAAGAAGTAGGGCTTTTAACAAAAAGCGGGTATAAGACGTAGGGTTGTTAACAAAAAAGTGGGTATAAACAAAAAAAGCGATGACCTTCACAGGCTACCGCTCCAAATCTTCAATAGGTATTAGTTTTCCTTAAGGTGAAAAGATTGTTTTCAGGATAACTGCTGCAAAGATAAGGCTTTTTTTTGATATCTCCAAATCTTTTTGAAACTTTTTTTTGGCTAATGTCAAGTGTGTAGGTGCAAAAAGGTAATATTTAACTCCCGTTAACAGAAAAAGGGGTGCAAACGTTTTCATTTTGTTAGATTGGGTATAGATTCTTTATATACGAAAAAAGGACAGAAACTTTCACAAGCTTCTGCCCCTCCCTAAACATATTCATAATCAATCTTTTGCTATTACTAGCATAATTTCCGATATTTAATAACTCTTATTTAAGAGGTTATTTCTGATTCTTGATCTTCTCTACGTAAGCATCGATTACAGCTACGGCTGTGATGTTTACGATATCCTGTACACTGCTCTCTGAGTCAGTGAAGTGGATAGGCTTGTTCAATCCCATCTGGATAGGACCAATGATTTCTGCCTCTGGGTTCAATCCCTGGAGAAGCTTGTATGCACCATTTGCACTGCTCAGGTTAGGGAATACCAAAGTATTCACATCCTTGCCCTTGAGACGTGAGAATGGATACTTCTCATCGCGGAGATCCTTGTTGAGTGCATAGTTTACCTGCATCTCACCATCGATGGCGAGGTCTGGGAATTCCTTCTGCATCTCTGCCACTGCCTTCTTTACCTTTATAGGAGAACCGATGGCATCGGTACCGAAGTTAGAGTAGCTCAACATAGCCATTACTGGCTCCTCGTTGAAGAACTTCACGGTGCCGGCAGACAACTTGGCGATATCGGTGAGGATATCCTCGTCTGGGTGACGGTTGATCAGTGTATCAGCGATGTAATATACGCCCTTCTGAGTGTTGAGGATGTGCATGGTTCCGAATGTCTTGTACTCATCACGGATGCCGATAACGTCCTTGGCTACCTTGATGGTATTGCTGTACTTGGTATAGAGACCAGTGATAAATGCATCAGCATCACCCTGCTCAACCATTGACATACCGAAGTAGTTGCGCTCGTACATCTTATCGTAAGCCTCTTCGAAGCTGTAACCCTCACGGGCACGCTTCTCTGCCAGATGCTTGGCAAACTTGGCACGGCGACCCTGTTCGTTGTCAGCACGCATATCTACAATCTCGATGCTTGAGAGGTCGAGCTTCAATCGGCTTGCCACACGGTTCAGACGGTCAGGGTTGCCCAACAGGATAGGCTCGCAGATACCCTCGTTCTTTGCCTGGACTGCAGCCTTCAGCATAGTTGGGTTACCGCCCTCTGCGAATACTACGCGCTGTGGGTGGAGGCGGGCTGTATCGTGGAGCTTGCGGGTGAGCTTGGTCTCCTGGCCGAGCAACTGGCGCAATTCCTGCTTGTACTTCTCCCAGTCTTTGATAGGGGTGCGAGCTACGCCGCTTTCCATTGCTGCCTTGGCTACTGCTGCAGATACCTCTGTAATCAAGCGTGGGTCAACTGGCTTTGGAATGAAGTACTTAGGACCGAATGTGAGGTCGTTTACGTGATATACGTCGTTCACTACGTCTGGCACTGGCTGCTTAGCCAGGTCGGCGATGGCGTGAACGGCAGCCATCTTCATCTCCTCGTTGATGGCACGGGCGTGAACGTCGAGCGCACCACGGAAGATATATGGGAAACCGATAACATTGTTAATCTGGTTTGGATAGTCGGAACGGCCTGTTGACATCAATACGTCTGGACGGCTGTCCATAGCATCCTCGTAACTGATCTCTGGTACAGGATTAGCGAGTGCGAATACGATAGGGCTGTCAGCCATAGAGCGGATCATATCCTTAGAGAGTACGTTACCCTTGCTGAGTCCTACGAATACATCGGCACCCTTCACAGCCTCTTCGAGTGTGTGAACATCACGGCGGTCGGTAGCGAACAACTTCTTCTGCTCTGTCAGGTTCTCACGGTCGCTTGTAATTACACCCTTAGAGTCGAGCATGACGATATTCTTCACCTGTGCACCGAGGGCAACGTAGAGCTTGGTACAGCTGATGGCTGCAGCTCCGGCACCGTTAACCACGATCTTCACGTCCTCAATGTTCTTGCCAGCTACTTCGAGGGCATTCTTCAAACCTGCAGCTGAGATGATGGCAGTACCATGCTGGTCATCGTGCATCACAGGGATGTCGAGGGTCTTCTTCAGACGCTCTTCGATGTAGAAGCACTGAGGCGCCTTGATATCCTCCAGGTTGATACCACCGAAGGTAGGTGCGATCTTCTCAACGGTCTCGCAGAATTTCTCTGGATCTTGCTCGTCGATTTCGATGTCGAAGACATCCACTCCACCATAAATCTTGAACAGCAATCCTTTACCTTCCATTACTGGCTTACCGCTCATCGCGCCGATGTCGCCGAGTCCGAGCACAGCAGTACCATTGCTGATCACAGCTACCAGGTTACCCTTGTCTGTGTATTTGTAAACTTCGTCTGGGTTTTGCTGAATCTCCAAGCATGGGAAAGCTACACCTGGTGAATACGCCAAACTCAAGTCCGTTTGTGTGTGATAAGGTTTTGTTGGTTTAACCTCAATCTTACCAGGACGGCCTGCTTCGTGATATTCGAGAGCCGCCTCTTTTGTGATTTTTACCATAACAATGTATTGGTTTAATGATTCTATTTCTTTCTATTTTTCGCAAAAAATGCGTTTTATCTTAAAGATTGTGCAAAGGTAATAAAAACTTATTAAAAAAAGATGGATTTTTATTTTTTTTTGTATCTTTGCACAAAAATTATTTAAAGGATGCGGTTTTGCTATATGGAGTTGGCAGAATCGGATATACGACAAACCATTAAAATAAGAGATATGGCAGAAATTAATCAATATAGAAAGGAATTGCGCAATAAGATCATAGCTTATGCCATGAGAGAGTTTCACCAGCGCGGCGTGAAGGCGGTGAAGATGGATGAGATTTCTCGTGGACTTCGTGTGTCGAAGCGTACGGTGTATGAGATCTTCGGCGATAAGGAGGAACTGCTGCTTGCAGGAATGAAGATAGAGCGGGCAGAATACAAGGCCCGCGTTGAAGAGTATGCTCTTGCGCACGCACGTAATGTAATGGATGTGATTGGCTATATCTATCGCCTTCAGATGGAGCGTAACCAGCAGGTGGGTGTAGTTTTCTATGAGGAGATTCATAGAATGCCCCGCATCCTGGAGTTCCTGAAAGAGGAGCATGATAAGGAATATGATGATAGCATGCGCTTCTTCCAGGCTGGTGTAGATGAGGGATACTTCCGCAAGGATGTAAATTTCGAGGTGGTTTATGAGTCTTCGAGAATCTGTATGTCAGAGATGATGCACCAGCAGCTCTATAAGACATTTACGATGCAGGAGCTCTTCGATAATTTCACTCTCATTATGATTCGTGGTTTCTGTACCGATCGCGGTCTCGAATTGTTGGATAAGGCAATCGGACAGCTTTAAAGCTTGTATATCCATTTCATCAGTCTGTTGATGATGCCGATGTTGCATTTGAACCAGCGGTATTTTGCCACGGGCTTGCCTCCGAAGCTGCGAATGAATTCTCTATACGGATTTCGCTTCCAAGGTAAGCCTACATCCATAAAGTGCAGGTGCTTGAAGCCCCTTTGGTGGGCGTATTGGATGGCGTGCCAGACTGTCAGGGTATCGGGATGCAGATATCGGTAGCTCTTCCTGAGCGATGCCAGGTGCCACAGATAGGCATCGCTGTCGCTGAAGGCCAGGGTGCATCCGCCCAGTATCTTGTTTTCGTAAGATGCTTTCTTGATACCCAGGCGTTTCTTGTCGTAGGTTGTCACAAAGACCTTTGCTTCGCTGCTTTTGCTTATTTGCTCAAAGTATTCTCTTGGTGGCACATAGCGGCGAGGTTTCATCTTGTAGAAGTTTCTATAGAGTTGATAGAATTTTCCCACTTCGTTTTCGTCAGAAGTGCTATGGCATTTCAATCCTTTTCTTTCTGCTGCTTCAATTTGCATTTTAGCCTTGTCGGTGAGACGCTCTTCCGGTGTCTTGCTGTGTAGCGAATTGTATATTTCCTGCCAAGCTACAGGGAAGTAGCCCGTGCGACGGAAATGTCGGTAGCCGAACATCTTTTTCTGTATCTCTGAAAATTCGATGTAGAGGGTATGGCGGCGGGTGAGTTCGCGGGTCATCGCATGCAGAAGAGTAGGGAAGGTGGCTTCGGCGGTTTCTTCATCCAGATAGGCTCCTTCTCCGTGCACGTGGGCGTGTATATATATAAAAGGTGGAATAAGGATATGGCGGCGGTGTATCATGGCTAGCATTTGTCCGACTACTCTTCCTTCCTGGGTAGCTACAGCCATAATGGGGGTATCGCTTGGTACTTTTTCACCTATCTGGAAGAGTTCCAAGCTATGGAAGAAGTTGCCCTCCAACAGATGGGGCAGCTCCTCGTTTTCCGAATATATTCTTACTTCTATTCTTTTCACATTGCAAAAATAATAAATTAATTATAAAAAAACAAGTTTTCTTCCATTGTGTGGCTCTTTTTTAGTATTTTTGCACATTATCAAGGATTGTTTAGGTAAAAATGGCCTGATGGCTTGCGTAAAGCGGCTTGATGGCTTTAGGTAAAAATAAGATTGAAAAAGAAAAAGATATGAAGGTGATATTGATTGGTGCTGGCAATCTTGCCACTCATTTGGGGAAGGCGATATTTGCCGCAGGTCATGATGTGGTGCAGGTGTTCAGCCGCACGATGCAATCGGCTACGGCTCTGGCTTCCGAGGTGGGCGCACAGCCTGTTTCGGATATATCAGATGTTCGCTCAGATGCAGATTTGTACGTCGTTTCGGTGAAGGATAGTGCTATTGTAGAGTTGATTCCTGTTCTCTGCAAAGGCAAGGAGACCAAGGTCTTTCTGCATACGGCAGGCTCTATCCCGATGGATGTTTTCCAGGGAATGGCTTTACATTATGGTGTGCTTTATCCGATGCAGACTTTCTCCAAGCAGCGTGAGGTGGATTTCTCTCAGATACCTTGTTTTATCGAGGCGAATGATGAGCATGCCTTGCAGCAAATCGGTGATGTGGCGCATCAGGTGAGCAGTAGGGTGTATCATCTGGCGAGTGAAGACCGCAAGTACCTGCATCTCTCTGCCGTCTTTGCCTGCAATTTCGTGAATCATTGCTATGCCTTGAGCCGGGAAATCCTGGAGGAGCACGGAATACCATTCGATGTGATGCTGCCGTTGATAGACGAGACGGCTGCGAAGGTGCACGAGCTGGATCCGAAAGATGCACAGACGGGGCCGGCTGTAAGGTATGATGAGAATGTGCTTCGGGCGCAGGGAGCTCTGCTCAAGTCGAATCCGCAGATGAAGGATATCTATGACAGAATGAGCATGAGTATTCATAAGCTGAGTGTCAAGGAATAGAGTTCAAGTGTCTGATTACTAAATAGAAAAAGCTTTCAAGTATGATTAATTACGATTTGAAGAAGATAAAGGCAATTGTATTTGATGTGGATGGCGTGCTTTCCCGCCAGACCATTACGCTTGCCAGTACGGGTGAACCTCTTCGCACCGTGAATATCAAGGATGGCTATGCTATTCAGTTAGCTCAGAAGGTGGGTGTGCGCATCGTCATCCTTACGGGCGGAACTACCGAGGCTATCCGCAAGCGATATGAGGGATTGGGCGTGCAGGATATCTATATGGGATGTGCTGTGAAAATCAACACCTATGATGCTTTTCTGGAGAAGTATCAGCTTTCTGATGAGGAAATCATCTATGTGGGTGATGATATCCCGGATTACGAGGTAATGCGTCGTTGTGGCTGCCCGTGCTGCCCAGCCGATGCCTGCTCTGATATCAAGGAGATTTCCTGCTACGTCTCTTCTGCCAATGGTGGCGAAGGAGTGGGCAGGGATATTGTAGAGCAGGTGCTTCGTGCCAAGGGGCATTGGCTTTCCAATGCCAAGGCGTTTGGATGGTAAATTAATTAGTAATTTGAACTTTCGCATGAGTATCAAGAACGGGCTGAAGGTTCTATTATCCCAGAAGCAGTACGCCCTGAACGGGCGTGTGGAGTCTGCTAGCGAAAGTTCAGTATAGTAAAAAACAGATGAAGTATAAGATTATTTTGGCGAGCAATTCGCCACGCCGCAGAGAGTTGTTGGCAGGATTGGATGTTAATTTCGAGGTAAAGGTATTGCGTGGTATTGATGAAAGCTATCCTGAAGATTTGGATGCATACGATGTGGCTGAGTATATTGCCCAGAAGAAAGCGGATGCTTATCGCTCTTTATTGAATGGAGATGAGACTTCTGAAGACTTTTCTGAAGATTCTACTTCAGAAAAGTCTTCAGGCAAATCCTCCTCCGATGATTTGCTCATTCTTACAGCGGATACCGTAGTGATTGCTCCTGCTGCCGATGAACAGAACGATCAGGAGGGTAAGGGAATCATTCTCGGAAAGCCGCAGAATGCCGATGATGCGGTTCGCATGCTCAAGATGTTGAGCGGCAAGACTCACCATGTGGTTACGGGCGTATGCCTTACTACGAAGAAAGAGCAGCGCAAGTTCTCGGTATGTACGGAAGTAAGTTTCAAGGAATTTGAAGAATGGGAGATTAATTATTATATCACCCATTACAAACCATTCGACAAGGCGGGTGCCTATGGCATCCAGGAATGGATAGGTTACATCGGATGTACCGGACTCAAGGGCAGTTACTTCAACGTGATGGGCTTGCCTGTGCAGCGCATCTATGCTGAAATGCTCAAATTAGCAGAGTAATTGGTCGGGGCTTTTGTGTCAATTTGCATCAATAATCCCTAAACAGCCATCAGATTGGTGAAGAAACAGCAGGAAAATCATCAAAAATAGGGCAATTTAGATTTTTTAAATTTAAATATGCCCTTATGTCCGGAATTATGAGTATCTTTGTGCGTTTTATGTAACTAACAAGGATTATGACTGAGAAAAATAAAGCCAAGGTTCGTGAAATCTTGGACACATATTTGGAGTGCAATCATCACCGCAAGACCCCGGAAAGATATGCAGTTCTGGATGCGGTTTATAGCATTGATGGGCACTTCACTCTTGAAGAGCTGGATGCTGAGCTCACGAAGAGAAACTTCCGGGTGAGCAGAGCTACGCTCTATAATACAATGCATCTCTTCATCGAGCTGAGGCTCGTGATGAGACACAGTCTGGTGGATGGTACCAAATACGAGGCGTGCTATTACAACGATAGCCATATTCATCAGGTGTGTAGCGTGTGTGGGCAGGTAACGGAGATCAATGTGCCGGCTGTTACGGCAGCAGTGAATGACCTCAAGCTGCAGCGTTTCCGAAAAGATACTTTCGCCCTCTATATCTACGGCGTATGCAGTACATGCCAGGCAAAGCTTACACGCAAGAAAAACGATAAGTAATAAAAATAACTATATTTTATAGAAATGAACACAGGTAAAGTAGATGTCCTGCTCGGTTTGCAGTGGGGCGATGAAGGAAAAGGTAAGGTGGTTGATGTTTTGACCCCTAAGTATGATGTCATTGCTCGTTTCCAGGGTGGTCCTAATGCGGGTCATACTCTCGAGTTCGAAGGCGAGAAGTATGTTCTTCGTTCTATCCCTTCTGGTATCTTCCAGGGTGGCAAGGTAAATATCATCGGTAACGGCGTAGTCTTGGCTCCAGACCTTTTTATGGGCGAGGCTAAGGATTTGGAGAAGAGTGGCCATGACCTCAAAAGCCGTCTCTACATTTCTAAGAAGGCGCATCTCATCATGCCTACTCACCGTGTGCTCGATGCAGCCATTGAGGCTTCTAAGGGCAAGAACAAGGTAGGTACCACCGGTAAGGGTATTGGTCCTACTTATACTGATAAGGTAAGCCGTACTGGTCTTCGCGTAGGTGATATCCTCGAAAACTTCGAGGAGAAGTATGCTGCTCACAAGGCTGCTCATCTCAAGACAATCGCTAGCCTCGGATACACTGATTTCGATATCACTGAGGTTGAGAAGACCTGGATGGAGGGCATTGAATACTTGAAGCAGTTTAAGCTTATCGACAGCGAGGTGGAGATCAACAAGGTGCTCCGCTCTGGCAAGGACATCCTCTGCGAGGGTGCTCAGGGTACTATGCTCGATGTTGACTTCGGTTCTTATCCATTCGTAACTTCTTCTAATACCATCTGTGCGGGTGCCTGCATCGGTCTGGGTGTCGGTCCTAACCGTATCGGCAATGTCTATGGTATCATGAAGGCTTACTGTACTCGCGTAGGTGCAGGTCCATTCCCAACAGAGCTCTTCGATGAGACTGGTGCCAAGATTCGTGACCTGGGTCATGAGTATGGTGCGGTTACTGGCCGTGAGCGTCGTTGTGGCTGGTGCGACCTCGTACAGCTCAAGTATTCTGTTATGGTAAACGGTGTAACCGAGCTTATCATGATGAAGAGCGATGTGCTCGATGGTTTCGATACCATCAAGGCTTGCGTGGCTTACAAGTTGCCTGATGGCACTGTTACTACAGATTTCCCTTACGAGATTGATAACGTAGAGCCTGTTTACAAGGAGTTCAAGGGATGGAAGACTGATATGACTCAGTTTACTTCTGAGGATCAGTTCCCACAGGAATTCAAGGACTACATTGCATTCGTAGAGGAGTTCCTTGAGACCAAGATTGGTATCATCTCTATCGGTCCAGACCGCGCTCAGACTATTGTTCGTAAATAATTTGATAGTGTTTAATGTTTGGTGTATGATGTTTGCTTAAGGGTGAGCATAGCACTAGGCATTAAACATTTAACATTTAATATTTAACATAAATAAATGGCTCAGAAACCAAGTATTCCAAAGGGTACCCGCGATTTCGGTCCTGTTGAGATGGCAAAGCGTAATTACATCTTCAACACCATCAAGGATGTGTATGCCCTTTACGGATTCCAGCAGATTGAGACTCCTGCCATGGAGACCCTTCAGACCTTGATGGGTAAGTATGGTGAGGAGGGCGACAAGCTGCTCTTTAAGATTTTGAATTCAGGTGACTATATGAATAAGGTGAGCGATGAGGATATTCATTCGCTCGGATCACTCAAGTTGGCAGCAAAGCTCTGCGAGAAGGGTCTTCGCTACGATCTTACCGTGCCTTTCGCACGCTACGTGGTGCAGCATCGTGATGAGTTGCAGATGCCTTTCAAGCGCTATCAGATTCAGCCAGTATGGCGTGCCGACCGTCCGCAGAAGGGTCGCTATCGCGAGTTCTATCAGTGCGATGCCGACGTGGTTGGTTCTGATTCTCTTCTCAACGAGGTTGAGTTGATGCAGATTGTAGATACAGTCTTTACCAAGTTTGGTGTGCGTGTCTGCATCAAGATCAACAACCGTAAGATCCTTACCGGTATTGCTGAGGTAATTGGCGAGGCAGAGAAAATCGTAGATATCACCGTGGCTATCGATAAGCTCGACAAGATTGGTCTTGACAATGTAAACGAGGAACTTCGCAATGATGGCATTTCTGAAGAGGCTATCGAGAAGTTGCAACCAATCATCTCATTGTCAGGTTCTAACGATGAGAAACTTGAAGTGATTTCCAAGGTTCTCGAAGGCTCTGAAATCGGATTGAAGGGTGTAGAGGAAACTAAGTTTATCCTTGATACCTTGAAGTCTGTTGGTCTGAACAATGAGATTGAGCTCGACCTTACTTTGGCTCGTGGCTTGAACTATTATACTGGCGCCATCTTCGAGGTGAAGGCGCTTGATACTCCTATGGGCAGTATCACTGGTGGTGGTCGTTACGACAACCTTACCGGTATCTTTGGCTTGCCAGGATTGAGTGGAGTAGGTATCAGTTTTGGTGCCGACCGTATCTACGATGTGCTCAATGCCCTCGATCTCTATCCAAAGGAGGCGGTCAATTCTACTCAGGTGCTCTTTATCAATTTCGGAGAGAAGGAGACAGCCTATTGTCTTCCTATCGTGACTGCCGCTCGTGCAGCTGGTATCCGTACAGAAATCTTCCCAGACAAGGCGAAGATGAAGAAGCAGATGAGCTATGCCAACGCGAAGCAGATTCCATTCGTAGTTCTCGCTGGCGAGAATGAGATGGCAGCTGGCAAGGTTACATTGAAGAATATGGAGAGTGGTGAGCAGACTTTGGTTTCTGCAGAGGAGCTCATCGCTGTCGTTAAGAAATAATAAAGGCTATACAATTTTGGTATAAGGTTTTTCTACCGTATATATTTACCATTCGTCCGTTCTCTTATGTGTGAATTTGTGAAAACTCTGCATAGGAGGCGGATTTTTTTTTAGCTTTAGGGCTAGAAACGAATCCTTCTCATGTTGCCGGCAAGCAGATCAAGTATGTGCTGCAGTTTGGTGCCAGTATAGAGAATTAGCTGCAAGTGATAGGAGAATTAGCTGTAAGTGATAGGAGAATTAGCTGTAAGTGATAGGAGAGGCAGCTGCAAGTGATAGGAGAGGCAGCTGCAAGTGATAGGAGAATTAGCTGCAAGTGATAGGAGAGGCAGCTATAAGTGATAGGAAAAGTAGCTATAAGTGATAGGAGAGTTAGCTGCAAGTGATAGGTGAAGTAGTTGTACGATAATCTATTTTCCACAAAAGAAGGGGGGGAGGCAAGCAGTCATAATAGACTGATGCCTCCCCCCAAACGATATGGAGAGTTTTATTAAATGTCTTAATTCTTAAAGCTGTGGATAGGAGCAGGAATGCGACCTACGCGATTTACGAAATCAGAGCAGCTGAACTGATTAACCGGCATGATTGGAGCATAACCCAACAAACCACCGAAATCTACAGTATCTCCCACCTTCATACCCACAACAGGGATGATGCGGACGGCAGTAGTCTTCTGGTTTACCATACCAATGGCAGCCTCATCGGCAATGACACCGGAGATAGTGGTAGCTGCTGTATCGCCAGGGATGGCAATCATATCCAAACCTACAGAGCAAACGCAAGTCATTGCCTCCAACTTCTCGATGGTAAGTGCACCTGCCTCTACGGCATTGATCATACCCTGGTCTTCAGAAACAGGGATGAAGGCACCACTCAAACCGCCAACATAAGAAGAAGCCATGATACCGCCCTTCTTAACCTGGTCGTTCAAAAGTGCGAGTGCTGCGGTTGTACCTGGAGCACCAGCACGCTCCAAACCGATCAACTCCAGAATATCAGCTACGCTGTCGCCGATGGCTGGAGTAGGAGCCAATGAAAGGTCGATGATACCGAATGGTATGTTCAGGCGGCGTGATGCCTCCTTAGCAACCAGCTGACCTACACGTGTAATCTTGAAAGCAGTTCGCTTGATAGTCTCGCAGAGAACCTCGAAGCTTTCGCCCTTCACCTGCTCCAAAGCATATTTTACCACACCAGGACCGCTGACACCTACGCTGACAACAGCGTCTGCCTCAGAAACGCCATGGAAGGCACCAGCCATGAATGGGTTATCATCAGGAGCATTGCAGAGAACAACGAGCTTAGCGCAACCCAAAGAACCGTTATCCTTGGTAGCCTCGGCTGTATCCTTGATGATTTCGCCCAGCAGGCGTACGGCATCCATATTGATACCGGTCTTGGTAGAACCTACGTTTACAGAGCTGCAGATGAAATCGGTCTGGGCCATAGCCTGAGGGATAGAACGGATGAGAAGCTCATCGCTCTTGCTCATACCCTTGCTTACGATGGCAGAGTATCCACCGAGGAAGTTGACACCCAATTCCTTGGCACATTTGTCGAGAGTCTTGGCAATCTTCACATAGTCATCGGTAGTCTTGCAGGCAGAACCACCTACGAGTGCGATAGGAGTGATAGAGATGCGCTTGTTTACGATAGGCACACCATACTCTTTAGAGATGTCCTCACCGGTCTTCACCAAATCCTTGGCGAGGCGGGTAATCTTATTATAAATGTTCTGACAGAGCTGGTCGAGATCTGAAGTGGCACAGTCCAGGAGGTTGATACCCATGGTGATGGTGCGCACGTCGAAGTTCTCCTGCTCAATCATCTTGTTGGTTTCGATAACCTCAGATATATTGATCATATTCCTTCTATTGCTTTTAAAAGTGATAAACTTAGATGCGGTGCATCATGTTGAAGATTTCCTCACGCTGGCATTTTACCTGAACACCAATGCTCTTGCCAAGATCAGCGAGTTCGTCGGCAACAGTCTCGAAAGATGCATTCATCTTACCCATATCAACAATCATCATCATGTTGAAGTACTCCTGTACGATGGTCTGAGAGATATCCAAGATATTGACGTCCTTCTCTGCCAAATAGGTACAAACTCTGGCGATGATACCTTTTGTATCCTTGCCCACTACTGTAATAATCGTTCTGTTCATGTAATAAATTATTTTATATGGAAAGTTTAATGCTGCAAATTTACAACAATTTAGGGAGACTACCAAATAAAAAACAGAAAACTTGCAAAATGACAGACATTTTGCAAGTTTTCTGATATATCGTTTACTTGATTCCTCTTTCGTTGAGTGCCTTGGAATATTTTGCAGCATTCTGCAGGTGTTCCTGATAGGTGCGGGCAAAATTGTGGGTGCCGCTGAAATCCTCCTTGGCGCACATATAGAGATACTCGTGCTTTACATGGTTGAGCACGGCATCAATGCCGGCAACCGATGGAATGCGGATTGGGCCAGGAGGAAGACCTGGATTCTTGTAGGTATTGTATGGGCTCTTGATGTACAGGAGGTTGTTGTAGATACGCTTCAATTCGAAACGCTTCCAGGCGAACTTGATGGTTGGGTCAGCCTGCAGTGGCATACCTTCCGGATACTCTGCATTGCGCAGCATCAGTCGGTTGTAGTACATACCTGCAATCATCGGTTTTTCGCCGTTGTTGGCAGTTTCCTCATCCACGATACTGGCAAGTGTAATTACCTGGTTAGGAGTGAGCTTCATCGTCTTGGCCTTCTCCGTGCGTTCAAAGTTCCAGAACTTGTCGCTCTCTTTCTTCATGCGTTCCAGGAATTTCTCGATGGATACATTCCAATAGATATCGTAGGTGTTAGGGATAAACATGCAGGCGATGGTGGCTGTATCGTAGCCCATCTTCTCGCAAACCGCCTCATCTGTGAGTGCCTTCTTGATTTCTGTGCTGTCGAGCATCAGTTTCTTGCTCAGCTCCACGGCGAGCTTGTCGATGGTGCGTACGGAAGGTATGGTGAGGTTGACTGGTTCCTGCAAACCGTTCTTCATGTGACGCCAGACCTTGAGTGCTCCGTCTCCAGGATGGATGGCGTATCTACCGGTGCGGATGTGGTCGGCATAGCCTGAATGAAGGGTGAGGGTGCGGAACGCCTGCATCGGGATGCTCTTGGCGATAGGCTGCACCTTATTATATACGGAGTCGATGTTGTCATCGGCGTCGATATACACATACTTGGTTTCGCTGCTTTTCGAGAATGATGAGAAGCAGTAGAGATAACCTACGATGGCAATGACGGCGATGCAGCCGATGGCGCCATAGAGGTAAAACTTAGAAGTTGTTTTCTTTTTCTTCATTTTCTTTATCTACTTAAAACATTTTCTTTTCTTCTTGAAATATTTCTGTTCGTCTTTGAACTTGATCTGTTCTTCTTGAAACATTTTGGTGCAAAAGTACAGTAAAAATGCCAAATAGCAAAGCGTAGTCAATTAAAATAGGTTAATTCGCTGATTCTTTATCCGTGGTATGAAGAATTTCATTACCTTTGCATCATTGAAACTGAGGAATATTGACATATTAAAACGATAGATGATATGAGAATGAAATTTACAATATCATACAAGGCAGAGTGGGGGGAGTCTTTGCATGCCGATATCACCTTCTTCGCACGTGACGGAAAGTGGAAGGTGGTAGATCTGGCGATGAACACAGTAGATGGTTATCATTGGATGGCTGAAACCCAAACTTTGGAAAACCGTCATCATCCCTTTGTGGCTGTAGCCTATTATTATAAGGTGGTAGATGCCGAGGGAAATGTGGTGCGCAGGGAATCTGTTGCTTCTCCTAGAGCCTATGTGTATGAGGCGAACAGAAACTATATCCTGTCCGACTTCTGGCTGGATGATGAGAATGAGCTGCTGGGCGGTTTCATCAACTATACGGCTCCGGTAGTCTGGACGGGTGATGAGGCAGCCAAGCTACCTCTGTTCGAGCAGACCGTGATCTTCAAGGTTTCTGCTCCTCTGCTTCACGAGGGTGAGGCTGTGGCACTGCTGGGTAATCATCCAACTTTGGGCGACTGGAATACCGACCATTATCTTCCGATGATTCATCAGGGCGGAACCAGTTGGGTGCTCTCCGTCAACGTACAGGCTTTGGAGGCTCCGCTGGAGTATAAATATGTGGTTGTGGATGCCAGGACCCATCAGTTCAAGAGATGGGAGTTTGGTGAGAATCGCACCATGGGAACAGGTATCGCCTATGGCCATGATGAGGAGGAGAAAGCCAACCGCTATGCGGTTAGCGGTTCGGATGAAATCCGACTTTATTCCAAGGATGTCTGTATCCTTCATGGCGGTGAATTTCGTGTGAAGAAGATGCCGCCTCATGCTCAGTTTAATTTCGATACCTATATCTTCGACTTGGATGGTACCTTGCTTTCTACCCTGGGCGATTTGGCTGCGAGCTGCAATTATGCTCTCAAGACGAATGGCTTTCCTGAGCGAAGCGTAGATGAGGTGCGCCGCTTTGTTGGAAACGGTGTCAAGAAACTGATGGAACGTGCCATCCCGGATGGTTTGGAAAATGAGAAGTTTGAACAGGTGTTTGCTGATTTCCGCAAGCACTATATGATGCATAATCTTGATACCACGCAGCCTTATCCGGGCGTGATGGAAATGTTACAGGAGTTGAAGGATAGAGGCAAGAATATTGCCGTGGTGAGCAATAAGTTTTATGCTGCCACCCAAGCCCTCTGTCGCCATTTCTTTGGCGACTTGGTAGATGTGGCTATAGGTGAGCGTGAGGATATTCAGAAAAAGCCAGCCCCGGATACTGTAAATGAGGCTTTGCGTCAGATGAATGCCGATAGGGAAAGCGCTGTCTATATCGGCGACAGTGATGTAGATGTCATGACCGCCAAGAACAGCGGAATGCCTTGCATCAGTGTACTTTGGGGATTCCGCGATCTCGAATTCCTTATCGCACATGATGCTAGAATATTTGTTACATCCCCACTGCAGATCTGTTAGTTGATTCCGTGTTCTTCTACGAATTTCACCACATCATCCCTGTTTGTGTCAGAGATAGGCACCGCCAGTTTGCCATAGACTACCTTCATGTTCTGGATGTAGTCAAAATTAGTTAGATTGGCAATGAAAGAGCGGTGCACTCTTCTGAATTTCTGGCGCGGAAGTTTCTCTTCCAGGCGTTTCAGGTTGCCCAGGGTCATGATGTTGCGTCCGTCCGCCATGTGGAACTTCACGTAATCTTTCACGCTCTCGATAAAGAGTATGTTCTCGAAAGGAATTCGGGTGTATTTGCTTTCGTTCTTCACCACTACAAAGCCATCGCGCTTTATAGGGTTGTAGGCGTCGTCCTGCATATAATGGTCGAATACCTTCTGACAGGTCTGCATGAAGTCTTCGTATAGGATAGGCTTGACCAGATAGTCGAAGGCGTTCACCTTGTATGCTTCGATGGCATACTCCTTGAATGCGGTGGTGAAGATAATCTTCACGTTCATCGGCACGAGCTTGGCAAACTCGAGTCCGCTGATCTGCTGCATGTGGATGGCAAGAAACAGAATGTCAAGATGGCTGTGGTGGATTCCATCTACAGCTTCGATGGCGTTGTGGTACGCACCGATAAGATTGAGGGATGGTGTTTCTTCAACATAATGCTTCAGCAAAGCCAAAGCCTCAGGATCTTCATCTATGATGGCGCAGTTTAATATCATACTTATTTTTATTTTTTGATTAGTTGGATGGTATTATCATTTATTTGCCCTAATAACGGCTGATTTCCCGTTTTATTGTATCCGAAAGAACTTTTTTTCTAGAAATCTTATTTTTATTCTTTTTCCCTTAAATTTGCTTAATCTATTTGGCTGTTTGCCGAAAAAGCGTTACTTTTGGGGAGTGAATCGAATATATCGGTTCGGAATCGGTCAAACTCCGCTCTGGACTCGCAATCATGTGGCTCGGAAACGGTTGTAATACCGGTTCTTATTGAAATCAAAATGATGATAAACGACATGAATGATAAGAAAAACAATTCTATAAGATATTTTTCTGTAAGCACGTTTTTGCTTACAGGTAAGCAGATGATGCTGGCGATGATGCTGGCATGTTCGCCTCTTGCCATGTCGGCGCAGAAAATCTCGCTCGGTAGCTGCATCACCCGTGATGGCGGTCAGTATAAGGGAGAGATGGTAAGCGGCAAACCACAGGGCAAGGGATCTACCATATATAAGAATGGTGATACTTACGAGGGTGCCTACGTCAAGGGAAAGCGCAGCGGATATGGCGTATATACTTTCTCGGATGGCGAGAGATACGAAGGACAGTGGCTGCAGGACCAGCAGCACGGCAAGGGTACCTATTACTTCCAGAACAATAATAAGTATGTAGGACTCTGGTTCCGCGATTTCCAGCACGGACATGGCGTGATGTACTATTACAATGGTGATAAGTATGACGGCGACTGGTATAAGGATAAGCGACAGGGAAAAGGTACCTACACCTATTCCAACGGTGCCAAATACAAAGGCCAGTGGATGAACGACATGAAGAATGGAAATGGATTCTTTGACTGGGGAGATGGAACCACCTATGATGGACAGTGGGTAGATAACCAGCGCTCAGGCAAGGGTACCTTTAAATATGCTGACGGTGATACCTATATTGGTGACTGGAAGGATGATATCCAGGACGGTAAGGGTATCTACAAATTCCATAACGGTGATATCTATGAAGGTGATTATTCGCAGGGTGAACGTACCGGTGAAGGAATTTTCCGCTCAGCCAGCGGTTCGAAATACACCGGACAGTTTGTGGATGGCCAGCGTTCCGGACAGGGTACTTTCGTATGGAAGAATGGCGACATCTATGTTGGCAGCTGGAAAGACGACCTGCAGAACGGTAGGGGAAAGTTGACCAAGAAGAACGGCGACATCTTTGAAGGCGAGTTCAAGAAGGGATATGTGGACGGCAACGTGGTGATACATTACGCCAACGGCAACCGCTTCAAGGGTGTCTATCACAATGGTAAGCGTGAGGGCTTCTGTATCGAGGAAAACAAGGACGGCAAGCGCTTCGAGGGCAACTATAAGAAGGATGCACGCGATGGCAGATTCGTAGAGAAAGACTGCAATGGTCAGGTTACTGCCAAGGGTGTATATGAGAACGGAAAGCGATTTGAGGATTAAACTTCCGGCAAGATTGAATCTTTAGGATTTTAATATGCATCAGCATCTGTTCCTCTCTGAAATATAAACTTAAAAAAGTAGAAATCAATCACAAAATTTAATATACTATGGTAATTGATACATTAGACAATTTGGAGAAATATGTTTCTCTTAATTCACTCTTCGCAGAAGTAGTGAAGTTTATCAACGAGAATGATCTCACTAAGTTGGAGACCGGTAAGCATCCTATCCAGGGTGATGAACTCTTTGTGAATATCGCTGTAGCTCACGGCAAGACCGAGGAAGAAGCTACCATCGAGGCACATCGTCAGATGATTGATATTCAGATTCCTATGAATACAGAGGAAACCTATGGATATTCTCCAGTGAAGGATCTCCCGGAAGTGGAATACAACGAGGCTAAGGATTGCACCTTATATCCTGGTGTGAAGGCTCAGACACTGGTAACCTGCAAGCCAGGCCAGTTTGCTATCTTCTTCCCGCAGGACGGTCATCAGCCATGCATCGGCAAGGGTGATATCCATAAGGCTATCTTCAAGGTAAAGGCTTAAAAACCTTAATCAAATAGTAGAACCATCTAAAATCATGATATATGGCAACAGAAAAGAAAACTTCAGCTAAAAATACTACAGCAAAGAAGACAACAGCCAAGAAGGCTACCTGCAAGGCAACCGCCAAGTGCGCTACCAAGAAAACCGTGAAGGCTGCTGCCCCAAAACATATCGGACTCGTGAAGAACGATCCATATCTGGCAGACTTTGAACCTGCTATCGTAGGAAGACATGAGCATGCGCTCTGGAAGCTCAACCAGCTTACCCGTAACGGCAAGATTTCGCTCAGCGATTTCGCCAACGGATACGACTACTTCGGATTGCATAAGACGGAGAAGGGATGGGTGTTCCGCGAGTGGGCGCCAAATGCTACAGATATCTATCTCATCGGCGATTTCAACGGCTGGCAGGAAAGCCCTAAGTATCGTGCTAAGCGTATCAAGGGCACCGGTAACTGGGAGTTGAAACTCTCAGAAAAGGCAATGAAGCACGGTGATCTCTTCAAGATGAAGGTGCACTGGGAAGGTGGAGAAGGCGAGCGTATCCCTGCATGGGCTAACCGTGTGGTTCAGGATGAGCAGACCAAGATTTTCTCTGCGCAGGTATGGTGCCCTGAGCCTTACAAGTGGAAGAAGAAGACCTTCAGACCTAACACTACTCCGCTGCTCATCTATGAGTGCCATATCGGAATGGGACAGGATGCAGAGAAGGTTGGTACCTACACTGAGTTTAAGGAGAAGGTGCTGCCACGTATCATTGAGGATGGTTACAACTGCATCCAGATCATGGCAATCCAGGAGCATCCTTATTATGGATCCTTCGGCTATCACGTAAGCAGCTTCTTTGCAGCCAGCAGCCGTTTCGGAACCCCTGAGGAGCTTAAGGATCTCATCGATACAGCCCATCAGAATGGCATAGCTGTCATTATGGATATCGTTCACTCTCATGCAGTGAAGAACGAGATGGAAGGTCTCGGCAATCTTGCCGGTGATCGTAACCAGTACTTCTATCCTGGCGACAGACATGAGCATCCAGCTTGGGACAGTCTCTGCTTCGACTATGGTAAGGATGAGGTGATGCACTTCCTCCTGAGCAACTGCAAGTACTGGCTCAGCGAATACCACTTCGATGGTTTCCGCTTTGATGGTGTAACCTCCATGCTCTACTATAGCCACGGTCTGGGAGAGGCGTTCTGCAATTACGGTGACTACTTCAATGGTCATGAGGATGATAACGCTATCTGCTATCTCACCCTTGCCAACTGTCTGATTCACGAGGTGAACAAGAATGCCATCACCATAGCCGAAGAGGTGAGCGGTATGCCTGGATTGGCAGCCAAGTTTGCCGATGGAGGCTATGGCTTCGACTATCGTATGGCGATGAATATTCCAGACTACTGGATCAAGACCATCAAGGAGCTGAAGGATGAAGACTGGAAGCCATCCAGCATCTTCTGGGAAATCAAGAACCGTCGTGCAGACGAGAAGACTATCTCTTACTGCGAGAGCCACGACCAGGCACTGGTAGGCGACAAGACCATCATCTTCCGCCTGATAGATGCTGATATGTACTGGCACTTCAAGAAGGGTGATGAGAACGGTATGGTTCACCGAGGCATTGCCTTGCACAAGATGATCCGTCTGGCTACTGCTTCTACCATCAATGGCGGCTACCTGAACTTCATGGGTAATGAGTTCGGCCATCCAGAGTGGATTGATTTCCCTCGCGAGGGTAACGGATGGAGCTACAAGTATGCTCGCAGACAGTGGAATCTGGTAGATAACAAGGATCTCTGCTATCACTATCTCGGCGACTTCGACAAGGAGATGCTCAAGACAATTAAGAGTGAAAAGAACTTTAACAAGACACCAGTTGTCGAAATCTGGCACAATGATGGCGATCAGGTACTCGCTTATATGAGAGGCGACCTGCTCTTCGTCTTCAACTTCTCGCCAACCCGCTCGTTTACCGACTATGGCTTCCTGGTACCTACCGGTGCCTATAGTGTGGTACTCGATACCGACAACAAGGCGTTTGGGGGCAACGGTTTGAACGATGACGAGATGACCCACCTCACCAACTATGACCCTGTGTATGTGAACGATCGCAAGGAGTGGTTGAAGCTCTATTTGCCAGCCCGTTCGGCACTGGTGCTCAAGAAAAATTAAACATAGATATATGGATCATAAAAGGAATAGCACGGCGAAGATGCGCTTCGCCTGTGCTATCATTTTTTTAGTTTTTGCTTATACATTCCTGGCTTGTTACCAGGCAGATATTCTAGCCGTGGCGCAGCATGTCTTATCAGAAGGTAAGACAGATTATTTCTATACGCTTGCACCGCTGCTTGTTACCTTTGTATGCTTTCTGCTGCAGTTGGGAGCATACGCGGTGACCCGGGTGAAGCGCCGCTTCCACGGACTTACTTATTTCCCTTCATTTCTTTTGCTGGCCCTGATTGCCGATGTGCCTACCCATGTAGATACCAGTGTGTCGCTGGGCTGGTGGTGGCTTGTCCTGCCTTTCAGTCTGCTGGGCTGGGCTGGCGTGATGTGGGTGGTCAGACAGTTGGAACCTCTTGAGCAGGAGCCACATAGCTTCGGTTGGTTCTCGCGTTACTCATGGGTGAACATCTCCCAGCTTGTCGTGATGATGCTGGCAGTTATCTTCATCACCAACAATGATCGCCTCTTTCACGAAAGAATGAAGATGGAACATCTGATGAAAGAAAAACAGTATGAAAAAGCTTTAGAGGTTGGAGAGAAATCCCTGCAGACCGATTCGTCGCTTACGATGCTCCGTATAGCCTGTCTTTACAGAACGGGCGAGCTGGGCAGTCGTCTTTTCTCCTATCCATTGGTAGGCGGCAGCCAATCGATGTATATCAATGGCACGTCCGTCAAGGCATTGATGTGGCAGGCTCCGGTGTGGATGTATGGAACATCGCCCTGGATGAAGAAACATCGTCTGAAGTATCGCCTCTCGAAGGAGTACGAGCTTTGTGCGCTCCTGCTGGACAAGAAGCTCGATGAATTTGTCCGCAAGTTGGTTAAGTATCACGAATTGACCAAGCTGCCAACTCATTACAAAGAGGCAATTTTGCTCTATTGTCATCTTCGGACGCATCCTATCGTAGAGTTTCACGACAACGTGATGGATGCCGATTTTTCCGATTATCAGTCGATGGAGCGTAAATATAGCAATCCGGTAGAACGCCAGTCTGTTCTCCGCGATACATACAGCAACACATATTGGTACTATTATGATTATGGAAATAAATAATAGATTGAGACATAAAATATCGGGATATAGAAGTAAATGGGGATATCCCTTTTTCCGCAACTTGGCGAGTGTCCTATTGTGGATGCTCCTTCTTGTACCATCAGCGGGCTTTGCCCAGAAGAAGGAAATACAATTGGCGAAGGATCAGGTGAAGTCGGGCAAGAACCTGCCTCAGGCGCAGGCAAGCATGCAGAAACTTCTGGCTGATTCTGCCAATCAGAACAACAAGAAAATCTGGAACCTCTACTTCGATGCCGTACGTAAGCAATACGAGCAGGGTAACGAAAAACTCTATCTCAAGCAGAAGTATGATACTGCCCAGCTCTTCAATTTCACCCGACAGCTCTTTGAGATTGCGCAGCAGTTTGATTCTGTAGAGATGGTTCCTAATAAAAAGGGAAAGGTGGAAATTGAATTCCGTAAGCAGCATGCTGATTATCTTTCTCATATCCGCACCAATCTCTTAAATGGTGGACTGTGGTTCCTCGGCAAGAAGAAGTATGCCGATTCCTATAAGTTCTTCGACCGTTATATAGATTGTGCCAACCAGCCGCTGTTCCAGTCGTACGATTACAGTCTGAAGGATAAGCATCTGCCTCTGGCTGCCTATTATGCCGTATATTCCGGCTATAAGATGAAGGATCCCAAGGCAACGCTGCATCATTCTTATGTAGCGCTGAAAGATACCGTGCATTACAACTATATGTTGCAGTATCTTGCTGAAACCTATTATCTGGAGAAAGATACAGCGCGCTATCTGGCATCGCTCAAGGAAGGATTCGAACGGGTGCCTACCTTCCCATATTTCTTCCCACGACTCGTGGAGTTTTATGTAGATATCAATCAGCTGGATTCTGCGATGGCAGTAGTAGATAAGGCGCTCACCATTGTGCCAGACAGTGATACGTATCTTGTTGCCAAGAGCAACATCCTCTTCGAACAGAGCAAGCTCCAGGAGTGTATCAAGGTAAGCGATAAGGCTATCTCCGTGAATGAGGAACTTGCCGATCCATATTATAATGCAGGCATCTGTTACTTCAATATGGCAGTGGAGCAGGATAAGAGTTCGCAGACTTCGAGAAAGGTGCGTGAACAGGTGGATGCCAATTACAGGAAGGCACTCCCTTATCTGGTAAAATACAGAAAGCTCCAGCCTGATGAGCAATCCAAGTGGGCTTTTCCGCTCTATACCATCTATCTGAACCTGAATATGGGTAAGGAGTTTGATGAAATAGATAAAATCATGAAGAAAAGGTAATCTTCTTACTGAAATAAGAGATTTTTCTCGATATATAAAAGATTTCTTTCAATAAAAAAAGACAATGATAGAATGATAGATAGAATTTTAGATAAGTTGGGTATCGAACTCAACGATATGCAGCAGGATGCGATGCAGGCCGTGCTGCACACCGATAGCGATGTGGTAGTGCTTTCGCCTACGGGTAGTGGTAAGACGCTGGCTTATCTCCTGCCGCTCTCGCAACTCATTGATGCCGGCGACGACGAGCCGCAGGCTATCGTGGTGACTCCGGGTAGAGAGCTGGCGCTGCAGTCTGCCACCGTGCTCAAGAATATGGGTAGCGGACTTCGTGCCATGGCTTGTTATGGAGGTCGTGCGACAATGGATGAGCATCGTGTGATGAAGCAGGTGCGTCCACAGATAGTCTTCGGAACTCCAGGCCGTCTGAACGATCATCTCGATAAGGGTAATCTGAACCGTTACCGTATCAGATATCTGGTAATCGACGAATTTGATAAATGTCTGGAAATGGGTTTCCAGGATGAGATGAGCCGTCTGGTGAAATCGCTTCCAGGCTTGCGCCGTCACTTCCTGCTTTCTGCTACCGAGGCTGAGGAGATTCCTCGTTTCGTACACATGGGCAGAGTAGAGAAGATAGATTATCGAATGGACGAGGAGCAGGTGCCTGAACGTGTACATATATATAAGGTGGAAAGTCCGGTGAAGGATAAGCTGGAGAGTCTGGGTATGTTGCTCCGCAGTTTGGGCGACCAGAGCACCATCGTCTTCCTGAACTATCGTGATAGCGTAGAGCGTACCAATAAGTATCTGGTGGAGCAGGGCTTCTCTACCTCTTTCTTCCATGGCGGTCTGGAGCAGAAGGAGCGCGAGGCTTCCCTCTATCGTTTCAGCAACGGCAGTGCCAATATCCTGGTGAGCACCGATCTCGCATCACGTGGTCTCGATATCCCAGACATAGATAACATCATCCATTACCACATGCCGGAAAGCGAAGATGGCTATATCCATCGTGTGGGTCGTACTGCAAGATGGGAGGCGCAGGGTAGAGCTTTCTTCCTGTTGGGGCCTGAGGAGCACATTCCGGAATATGTTGATGCAGAGGTAGAGGATTACGAGATTCCTGCCGTAGAGGAGTTGCCGATGCCTGCAAAGCCAAAAATGGCTACCATATATATAGGTAAGGGAAAGAAGGATAAGATCAGCAAGGGCGATATCCTGGGCTTCCTTTGCAAGAAGGGCGGATTGAATTCGTCTGAAATCGGAAAGATTGATGTCAACGACCGCTATGCCTATGCAGCGATAGCCCGACCAAAGTTGAGAAGTGTGCTCAACAATGTAAAGGGTGAGAAAATTAAGGGCGTAAAGACCATCGTAGAAGAAGTGCGATGATTCTAATGTAGATAAAAGCCTCTTCTTGGAAATTATATCCAGAGGAGGCTTTTCTTGTTATAAATTGATATTTATGGCATAAATATGCGATAAATATGTTAAAAGCACTGACAAAATGAAAGATTTTTGCCCAAATCGCTAAAAATGTGCAGGAAAATTTGGTAGATTCAAATAAAATATGTAATTTCGCATCCGTAAATCCATACATTAGGGTTGCTCAGTTGCCTAAATGGGTGGATTGCGCTTATACTGTTCCTGCTAACAGGAATAGCATAGTCAGAAAACTAAAATAATTAAACAAGATGAAGAAGTACAATTTTAACGCAGGTCCATCAATGCTTCCACGTGAAGTGATTGAGAACACAGCAAAGCAGATTTTGGATTTTAATGGTTCAGGTCTTTCATTGATGGAAATCAGCCACCGTGCTAAGGATTTCCAGCCAGTTGTTGATGAGGCTGTCTCCCTTTTCAAGGAGCTTCTTGACATTCCTGAGGGTTACTCCGTAATCTTCCTTGGTGGCGGTGCGTCGTTGCAGTTCATGCAGATTCCTGCCAACTTCCTCATCAAGAAGGCTGCCTACATTAATTCTGGTACTTGGGCTAAGAAGGCAATGAAAGAGGCAAAGCATTTTGGTGAGGTCGTGGAGATCGCATCATCGTCCGACGCCAATTACACTTTCTATCCTCAGGTTCCTAACGTTGTGCCAGCCGATTGTGATTATTTGCATCTCACAAGCAACAATACAATATATGGTACCGAACTCCGTGTAGATCCAGACGTGAACGTGCCTTTGGTTTCTGATATGTCATCAGATATCATGAGCCGTCCTGTGGATGTTTCCAAGTACACCGCCATCTATGCTGGTGCCCAGAAGAACCTCTCTATGGCTGGTGTTACCGTTATCATCGTCAAGGATGATATGCTCGGCAAGGCTCCTCGCGAGATTCCTACCATGCTCGACTATCGTACTCACGTAGAGAAGGGTAGTATGTTCAATACTCCTCCTGTAGTTCCTATCTATACTTTGATGGAGAACCTCCGCTGGTTGAAAGCAAATGGTGGTGTAGAGGCTGCTGACAAGCGAGCTCACGAGCGTGCAGAGGTCCTCTATGCAGAGATTGACCGCAACAAGCTCTTCAAGGGTACCGTGGAAGAGGCATCCCGCTCATTGATGAACATCTGCTTCGTGATGAACGATGAGTACAAGGAGCTGGAGAAGCCATTCCTTGATTTTGCTACAGAGCGTGGCATGGTTGGTGTCAAGGGTCACCGTTCTGTAGGTGGTTTCCGTGCCAGCTGCTACAATGCACAGACCATGGAGGGTGTTCAGGCACTCGTCAAGGCTATGCAGGAATTTGAAGCTAAGTATTAACATTGAACTTTGAACATTGAACTTTATGATTACTCCAAAGATTATATATCTATGTGTAATCTGGAAATATTGAAAAAGCAAATCATAAAGTTCAAAGTTCAAAGCTCAAAGTTCCAAGTAAAATCGCAATATGAAAGTATTAGTTGCAACAGAAAAGCCATTCGCAGCAGCTGCTGTCGAGGGCATTAAGAAAGAAATAGAGGGAGCAGGCAACGAGTTGGTACTGCTCGAAAAATATACAGAGAAGGCTCAGCTTCTCGATGCCGTGAAGGATGTGGATGCGATGATTATCCGTTCTGACAAGGCTGATGCCGAGGTGCTCGACACTGCCAAGAACCTCAAGATCATCGTTCGCGCCGGTGCTGGTTATGATAATATCGACCTGGCTGCTGCTACTGCTCACAACGTAGTAGCTGAGAATACTCCTGGTCAGAATTCTAACGCTGTAGCCGAGTTGGTATTCGGCTTGCTGGTATTTGCCGTCCGTAATTTCTACAATGGCAAGGCTGGCTGTGAGCTGAAGGGTAAGAAGTTGGGTATCCTGGCATTTGGTAACGTGGGTCGCAATGTAGCTCGCCTCGCCAAGGGCTTCGGCATGAATGTGTCTGCTTATGATGCCTTCTGCCCTGCAGATGTCATCGAGGCTGCAGGTGTTCATGCCGTGAAGTCTCAGGATGAGTTGTTCCAGACTTGCGATATCGTATCTCTTCATATCCCTGCTACTCCAGAGACTATCAAGAGCATCGATTACAAGACAGTGAACCAGTTGCCTAAGGGTGGTATTCTTATCAATACAGCCCGTAAGGAGGTCATCAATGAGCCTGAGCTCCTGAAGCTTCTCGCTGAGCGTGAGGACTTGAAGTTCATTACCGACATCAAGCCAGATGCTGATGCAGACTTCGCCAAGTTCGAGGGTCGCTACTTCTCAACACCTAAGAAGATGGGTGCTCAGACTGCCGAGGCTAACATCAATGCCGGTATTGCTGCCGCCAAGCAGATCAATGCATTCTTTGCAGATGGCTGCACCAAGTTCCAGGTAAATAAGTAATAATAACATTGAACTTTGAGATTTGAACTTTGAACTTTATGATTACTGATAATCGTATAGTTTTTGTTCGAGTCTCAAAGTTTTGTGGTTTTTGGTTATGTTAGAAAGAAAAATCGTAGAGAATGATATTTATGTTTTATCTAAGGCTTTCGCTTTACGAATAGTTAAGTTATATAAGTTTCTTACTGAACAAAAACATGAATTTATTATTTCTAAGCAGCTGTTACGAAGTGGTACTAGCATTGGAGCCAATGTACATGAAGCTAAGAATGCGCAATCTCGTCCGGATTTCTCTTCTAAAATGAATATTTCATTAAAAGAAGCATCTGAAAGTAGTTATTGGTTGGATTTATTATATGATGCAGAATACATTAATAAAGAAGCTTATGATTCTATATCTGATGATTGTGAACATCTACAAGCTGTTTTGATTAAAATTGTAAAATCTACCAAGCATCAATAAAGCTAATCATAAAGTTCAAAGTTCAAAATTCAAAGTTCAAAGTAAATTATAACATTATGGCAATAGTAAAACCTTTCAAGGGCATTCGCCCTCCAAAAGATTTAGTAGAGCAAGTTGAGTCTCGTCCATACGATGTCCTCGATTCTGAGGAAGCTCGTGCCGAGGCTGGCGATAACGAGAAAAGCCTTTATCATATCATTAAACCTGAAATCAATTTCGAGCCGGGTACCTCAGAGTACGACCCTCGTGTTTATGAAAGTGCTGCAGAGAACTTCAGGAAGTTCCAGGAGAACGGCTGGTTGAAGCAGGATGATAAAGAACAGTATTATATCTATGCACAGACCATGAATGGCAAGACACAGTATGGTCTTGTTGTGGGTGCATACGTGAATGATTATATGACGGGTGTCATCAAGAAGCATGAGCTTACCCGCCGTGATAAGGAAGAGGATCGTATGAAGCATGTTCGTGTCTGCAATGCAAACATCGAACCGGTTTTCTTTGCTTATCCTGATAATTCTGTGCTCAATGAGATTCTGATGCGTTATGCAGCAACAGAGCCTGAGTATGATTTCATCGCTCCGATTGATGGCTTCCGTCACCAGTTCTGGATTGTAAGCGATGACAAGGATATCGAAACCATCACCGCTGCATTTGCCAAGATGCCTAGCCTCTATATCGCCGATGGTCATCACCGTTCTGCTGCAGCCGCATTGGTAGGCGCAGAGAAGGCGAAGCAGAATCCTAACCATACAGGTAAGGAGGAATACAACTATTTTATGGCTGTCTGCTTCCAGGCTAGCCAGCTTACCATTCTTGATTACAACCGTGTTGTAAAGGATCTGAATGGTCTGACATCAGAACAGTTCCTCGATGCTCTTACCAAGAACTTCGAAGTTATTGAGATTGATGCGATTAATGTGAATGTATCAGGCGATGAGGAGGGTATCCCATGCTATGAGAAGATTGCCATTGATGAAGCAATCGAGCAGTTTGGCTTGGATATCCTGAAGCCTGCCGCTCTTCATTCTTTTCTCGTGTATCTCGACGGTAAGTGGTATGGCTTATTTGCCAAGCCAGGAACCTATGATGATGCGGACCCAATCGGCGTGCTCGATGTAGATATCTCTTCCCGTCTGATTTTGGATGATATTCTGGGCATCAAGGATTTGCGTTCTGATAAGCGTATCGACTTCGTGGGCGGTCTTCGCGGACTCGGCGAGTTGAAGCGTCGTGTAGATAGTGGCGAGATGAAGATGGCATTGGCCTTGCATCCAGTTACTATGCAGCAGATTATGGACATCGCTGACAGTGGCAAGATTATGCCTCCTAAGGCAACCTGGTTTGAGCCAAAGTTGCGCAGCGGATTGATTATTCACAAACTTGACTAACTTTGAACTTTGAGCTTTGAACTTTATGATATGTTTTCTGTTGTTTTAAACAAAAAGGGTAATCATAAAGTTCAAAGTTCCCAGTTCAAAGTTCAATGTAAAAATATGATTGACGAGTTTAAAACTATATCAGATACAGTAGGCGAGGGATATTACACCGAGAAAAGGAGTAAGTTTCTCGCCTTTGCTCACCACGTTACCACAGTTGACGAGGTGAAGGAGATTGTTGCCGGGTACCGTAAGAAATATTACGATGCCCGACATTGTTGTTATGCCTATATGTTGGGTCCGGAGCGCACGGAGTTTCGTGCCAATGATGATGGAGAGCCTTCTTCTACGGCAGGAAAACCGATACTGGGACAAATAACAAAGGCGGAATTGACGGATATCCTGATTGTCGTAATCCGCTATTTCGGAGGAGTCAAGCTGGGTACCAGCGGATTGATTGTTGCCTATCGTGAAGCAGCGATAGATGCCCTGGCGCATTGCGAGGAGGTAACGCAGCAGGTAGAGGAAATCGTAACCTATGATTTCACCTATCCGATGATGAATGATGTGATGAGGATAGTGAAAGAGATGAATCCGCGCATCGTGGATCAGACTTTCGACAATACTTGCAGCATCAAGTTATCTATCAGGAAGAGCGAGGCTGAGCAATTGCGTACCCGCCTGAAAAAACTTTCCTTCGAATAAAAGAAAACGAGGGTGTATCATAAGTCACAACGCACCCTTTTTTAGTTTTTTAAGAACGTAAGTCCCCCAGGCGTCCCGCCGGATTTGCAATCCGGCGTTAAAAAATGTCCTAACCTATTTAGGCTCTGCGGATTTGCAATCCGCAGCAAAGGAGTATGCTTTTCCTTTTATAGGGGGATTACAAATCCCCCGGTGTTATAGGTCGAACCTTTTTTTACGGCGGATTTCAAATCCGCCGGGACGCCTGGCGGGTTTACGCTCTTGAAGACACCTAGGTACTTTGGGGCTTTTAGCCGTCCTCGGTAGAACTTCGCAAATTAGCGCCACGCGCCCTGAAAGGGCAGAAACTCCTATCCTTTTTCTTCCAATTCCTTCTGCAATCGGATGATTTCGTCACGATATTGTGCAGCCTGCATGAAGTCGAGGTCCTTGGCGGCTTGCTTCATCAGAGCAGTGGTATTGGCAATGCTCTTTTCCAGTTCCTCTCTGCTCATGCAGCGAACGATAGGGTCGGCAACCATCGTGGCGCTATCTGGTTCGATATAGACACGCTGTCTGGACCCTTCGGCTCCCTTGATATTCTTATGATCCATGATGCCTTTGGCTTTCTCGGCACTCTTGATGCTCTTGATGGTGGCTGCACCTGAAGCAGCTTCTTCTTCCTTGCCCATAGGCAGGGCAGAGGTAATCGCCTTCTGAATCTGCTTTGGCGTAATTCCATGGTCGGCATTGTATTTCAGCTGGATGCTTCGTCGGCGGGCAGTCTCATCAATGGTCTTCTGCATGCTGTCTGTGATATTGTCCGCATACATAATCACCTTGCCGTTCACGTTTCTGGCAGCACGGCCGGCGGTCTGGGTCAGGGAACGGTGACTGCGCAGGAATCCCTCCTTGTCTGCATCGAGGATGGCAACAAGCGATACCTCAGGCAAGTCTAGACCCTCGCGGAGCAGATTCACACCCACCAGTACATCATACACACCAGCTCGCAGATCGTTCATGATCTTCACGCGGTCGAGCGTTGCCACATCGCTATGGATATAGGCAGCCTTTACATTGTGGTTCAGCAGGAACTCAGTCAGCTCTTCTGCCATACGTTTGGTAAGGGTGGTGATGAGTACACGTTCATCCCGGTGGGTTCTGGTCAGAATCTCATCGAGCAGATCATCAATCTGGTTTTCGCTTGGGCGTACTTCAATCTCCGGATCGAGCAATCCGGTAGGACGGATCAGCTGTTCTACTACCACACCTTCAGATTCTCTCAACTCATAGTCGGCTGGGGTGGCACTCACATAGATGGCCTGATGAATCATACTGTGAAATTCCTCGAAAGTGAGCGGACGGTTGTCGAAGGCGGCAGGCAATCGGAAACCGTATTCCACCAGGTTCTTCTTTCGGGCTCTATCGCCACCATACATCGCCCCGATCTGCGGAATGCTCACATGGCTCTCATCTACTACCAGAAGGAAATCTTTCGGGAAGAAATCGAGCAGGCAGTATGGACGCTCTCCTTCATGTCGGCCATCGAAATATCTCGAATAGTTCTCGATACCCGAGCAGTGGCCCAGCTCCTTGATCATCTCCATGTCGTATTCCACACGTTCCTTGATGCGCTGTGCCTTGATGCCATCGCCTATGCTCTTGAAGAATTCTTCCTGCTTCACCAGGTCGTCCTGTATCATTCTGATGGCGATTTCCTGCTGCTCCTTGCTGGTTACAAAAAGGTTGGCAGGATAAATCTCATATTCTTCGAAGGAGGCAAGTCGGTGATAGGTGAGGGAATCTACCTCCTCGATGCTGTCTATCTCGTCATCCCACCAGGTTACTCGCAGCACATTGTCGCTGTACGCCATGAAGATATCTACCGTTTCTCCCTTTACGCGGAAGTTGCCACGCTGCAGTTCGATGTCGTTTCTTACATAGAGGGCATCTACCAGTTTCCGGAGAAATTCATTTCGGTCGAGTTGCTGCCCCCTGTGAATCTTGATGATGTTCTCCTGCATAGCTACTGGTCCACCCATACCATAGATGCATGATACGGAAGATACCACGATGACATCTTTTCTGCCTGAAAGTAAAGCGGAAACGGCACCCAGACGGAGCTTGTCGATCTCATCATTGATGGCGAGATCTTTTTCTATATAGGTATCCGTGGTTGGCAGATATGCCTCCGGCTGGTAATAGTCGTAGTAGGAAACGTAATACTCCACGGCATTATCGGGGAAGAAGCCTTTCATCTCCTGATAAAGCTGGGCGGCAAGCGTCTTGTTATGACTCAGGATAAGAGTCGGCTTGCCCACGTTGGCTATCACGTTTGCTACGGTGAAGGTCTTGCCGGAACCGGTTACGCCAAGCAACACCTGTGCGGGCTCTCCCTGCTGGATGCCTTCGGTGAGTTGTCGGATGGCTTGCGGCTGATCACCCGTCGGTTGATATTCTGATGTGATTTTAAAGTCCATAATCTCTGTTTTTGGGTGCAAAAATACAAAAAAAACGGCATTAATCGTTATAAAGATTAATTATTTGCGAAAAAATGTATTTTTTCTTTTGATAATAAGCAAATTATCTGTAACTTTGCATCCACAAAAGTAAAAATATGAAGAAATCAATACTAATCGCAGCTAGTGTAGCATTGCTTCTTACTGGCTGTGCGAGCGAATATAATCAGGTATATAAGGCAGCAACACCTACCTATAAGTACGAGTATGCCAAGCAGTGTTTTGCACAGGGCAAGTATTCTCGTGCCATTCCTCTGTTGCAGGAAGTTGTAACCATGAAGAAGGGCTCAACTGAGGGTGAGGAGTGTCTCTATATGTTGGCGATGTCTGAGTATGGCTTGAAGGATTACGAAACGGCATCAGAGTATTTCAAGAAATATTATGCCAGCTATCCGAAGGGACAGTATGCAGAGATGGCGAAATACTTTGTGGGTGAAAGCCTCTATCAGAATGCTCCGGAGCCTCGACTCGACCAGAGTACTACTTATACTGCGATTACAGCCTTCCAGGAGTTTCTCGATCTCTTCCCGGATGCTCATCTCAAAGCTCAGGCAACCAACCGTCTCTTTGCCTTGCAGGATCTCCTGGTAGAGAAGGAGTATAAGAGTGCACGCCTGTACTTCGATATGGGTACTTACTTCGGCAACTGCACCAACGGCGGCAACAATTATGAGGCTTGCATCGTTACAGCGCAGAATGCCCTCAAGGATTATCCTTACAGCAACAAGCGCGAGGAATTTGCTACACTCATCATGAAGAGCAAGTATGAACTGGCGAAGATGAGTGTTGAGAGCAAGCAGCTGGAGCGCTATCAGGATGCTGAGGATGAATGCTATGGTTTCATCAATGAGTATCCGGATTCTAAGGAGCGTGCCACTGCCGAGAAATATATCGAGAAATGCAAGGCTTTCGAGAAGGCTCATCCTGAGGATACACTCGACAAGCTCGCAGGGGACAACAAATAATGCCCCTCACAGCTTACTAGTAGAAAACGATAGAATAATATATATAGTACTATAAATTATGGATTATAAGAAATCAAAAGCACCAGTTAACACAGTTACTCGTAACATCATGGATCTCTGTGATGATACGCATAACATTTACGAGAGTGTTGCAATCATCGCTAAGCGAGCTAACCAGATTTCGCTTGAGATTAAGCAGGACTTGAGTAAGAAGCTCTCTGAGTTTGCTTCTTACAACGATTCTCTGGAAGAGGTCTTCGAGAACCGTGAGCAGATTGAGATCTCTCGTTTCTATGAGAAGTTGCCAAAGCCAACTTTGATTGCTACAGAGGAGTTTATAGAGAAGAGCATTTATTGGCGTGATCCAAGTATGCCAGCTCACTCTTCTGATGAGGATGAACTCTAAACAAGACAGGTAGAGTTATGATACAGCGTAAACAAACCCTGTTTTTGCTTTTAGCTGTTATTGTATGTGCGTTGGCTCTGTTCTTTCCTATTGGCAGTATAGCGCCAGAGGAAATGGGAACAGACAGTATGGTTTACAATCTGGGTGTGGTGACAGGCGAGGGCGCTCTTGCTGTCTCTGCCACCTGCATCCCTCTGTTTGTCCTGCTCAGCGTAACAGCAATCTTATCGTTGGTAACGATATTCCTTTATAAGAATCGCAAGGTACAGATGAGTATCTGCAAATGTACCATGCTGCTTCAGGTATTGTGGGTGATAGATTATGTCTTGATTCTCCTGGGTATCATTCCTATTCCAGAGATTCAGGGCAAGATGGGCATCGAGTTTGCTGCCTGTCTGCCAATCGTCAGCCTGATACTTGTCGCTATGGCATATAAGGGTGTAAATGATGACGAAAAGCTGGTAAAAGCCGCTGATCGCATCCGATAAAGCCCTGATTCTTAAAAGAAATGCTAAAAAAGCCTATAAAATAGGAGAAAAATTTGTGGGTACCAAATAAAAGTAGTACCTTTGCACCCGCTGTCACGAGATGACAGCATAAAATTCAAACCTCATTAATAATTAAATTAAAATTAGATTTAAAAAATGGCAACAAAAATCAGATTGCAGCGCGGCGGTCGTAAGAACTATGCTTTCTATAGCATCGTAATCGCTGACGTTAGAGCACCACGTGATGGTAAATTTACTGAGAAGATTGGTACTTTCAACCCTAACACCAATCCTGCTACTGTAGATTTGAATTTCGAGCGCGCACTCTACTGGGTAGAGACAGGTGCACAGCCAACAGACACAGTTCGCAACATCCTCAAGGGCGAGGGCGTTTACTTGATGAAGCACCTCAAGGGTGGCGTTAAGAAGGGCGCATTCGACGATGCTGAGGCTCAGAAGCGTTTCGACGCTTGGAAGAATGGCAAGGACGCTAAGGCTTCTGCTGTTCGCGAGGGCGACGCTAAGGCTAAGAAGGAAGCTGCTGCTAAGGAGCTCGAGGCTGAGAAGAAGATGAACGAGGCAATCGCTAAGAAGGTAGCTGAGAAGAAGGCTGCTGCTGCCGCTGCTGCTGCAGAGGCTGCTGCTGAGACTGAGGCTACAGAGGAGGCTCCAGCTGAGGCTTAATCTTCTAAAAGAATCTTCTTTGGAGATTGAAAAGTATAAAGGTCGATTACTCTTATTTAAGGGTGTCGGCCTTTTTTTTGCAATAAATCTCCTGGATTTGCGTTAAAGTATTATGGGAAAGACTAAGAAAATGGATGAAAGACTGGATTCAGAAAAGAACAGCTATTCGCATATATTGAAATATACCGGATTGTTTGGAGGAGTACAGGGGCTGAATATGCTCGTTGGCGTAGTCAGGAATAAATTTACCGCTATGTTCCTGGGACCTTCAGGTATGGGATTGCTGTCTCTTTTCAATTCTACTTCCAATTTTCTTTCTTCTGTTTCCAATCTCGGTATTCCTACCAGTGGCGTTAGAGTGGTTTCTGAGGCAGATACCGGAAACGGGATAGACCAGGCTGTTGCCCAGGTCCGTTCACTCTCTGTGCTTTCTGCTTTTCTGGGTGCTTTGATTTGTGCTCTTTTAGGCCCCTTGCTTAATCTCTTCACCTTTTCGTGGGGAAACCATACCCTGCATTTCATTTTGTTGGCTCCTACTATCTTCTTTACCATATTGGCTGGTGGCGAGACGGCTATTCTCAAAGGATTGGGTAAACTCAAGGCATTGGCGGTGCAGTCTTTTTTATTAGCGCTTTTGTCTTTGCTGTTTTCTGTACCCATCTATGGCTGCTTCGGAGAGCAGGGTATTCTCGTAGTACTTTTTCTGTTGGCATTAAGCCAATGGTTTCTTGCCTTTTGGTTTTCACGTAAGGAAAAGCCGTTTCGCTTGTGCTTTTCCAGGAGTCAGTTGGTTAAAGCTTTCCCGATGGTTCGTCTGGGACTCTCGTTTGTCTTGGCTGGAATGATGAGTAGTGGGGCAGAATTTCTGGTAAGAGCCTTTCTCAATCAGCAGGGAGATCTTGCCGTGGTTGGTCTTTTCAATTCCGGTATTACCCTGGTGTTGGTGTATGGTGGTATGATCTTTTCGGTGATGGAAACTGATTATTATCCCCGTCTTTCTGCAGTAAAGAGTGAGGAGAGTGGTTTGGTCGAGGCGGAAAACCGTAATCTGATTGTAAACAGACAGTTAGAGATGAATATCCTCTTGATGGGTCCAATCATCATTGCCATCATCCTATTGCTTCCTATAGCCATACCATTATTATACAACAATCAGTTTCTAGGTGTCTTGGGTATGACTCAGATTGCTGCAGTAGGGTTATTATGGAAGGCGTTTTATCTGCCGCTGGAGTATATACCTTTGTCTAGGGGTGAGGCTCGGATATTTTTGGTTCAGGAATGCTATTGCGTATTATTGCTCATCGTCAGTGAAATCATCGGCTATCTATGGTATGGTCTGGATGGTTTGGGAGGAGGTATTGTAGTAGCCTATGTTCTGGAGTCGATGGGAGTCTTTGTTTTCTGTCATTTTCATTATGCCTATCGCCTGAGTTTCATGGCAGGCAAGCATCTGGTGGTTCATCTTCTGAATCTGCTGCTGACAGGAGGTGTAGTATGGTTGTGGGATGCAGATTCCTGGGGCTATTGGCTGCTGGGTCTTTTCCTGTTCCTGGATTCCCTGGCGTATAGTCTCTCGAAAATTCACCATTCGTTGAAGCAGTAGAATATACAAAGCTTTTGCCCTTTACCTTTCCCTTCGGCCGGTGACCGTTGGTTCAGGGCGTGTGGGGGAGGTGCTTACTTAAGTTTAGTAAATAATATTACAAGTCTTGGATTATCAAAATTATCTTTAAGGAGAAATATTTTTTCCCTTAAAGAAAAATATATTTTTCCTTAAGGATATTTTTATTTTTCCTTAAGGGAAAATTTTGAGTCTCTACTTTCCTTATTTTACGGGGCTTTAAGTATAAAGATTAGAAAGTAGAATTTTTCTTACATAATATTGGGCTGTTGCATGTAACTCAAATAAGGACTTGATATTCTTCCATATGTATGAATATGAAAATCCCTGTAACTTATAGCAAGTTACAGGGATCATTTATACTTATTGTTTTGTTATCTCAAAGAAATTACTTCTTGTTGATAGCGAGGTCGATAGCTACAGCGATAGCTACTGTAGCACCTACCATAGGGTTGTTACCCATACCGAGGAAGCCCATCATCTCTACGT
>ERZ809407.139-NODE-139-length-78693-cov-6.808947_pt1 | contig 78693 bp, 92 predicted proteins | sample MGYA00520792_ERZ809407 | MGnify/ENA primary metagenome ERZ809407 (study PRJEB31576, sample SAMEA3212665) | Homo sapiens | biome: human-gut; feature: human gut; material: fecal | place: Sweden | collected 2012 ...
CGGTCAATTTTTATTTTACCGACGAGTCAGAACCGTCACTCGTCATCTTCGCCCGGTCAGTTTTTATTTTACCGACGAGTCAGAACCGTCACTCGTCATCGTTTAGCGAAGTAGGAAATAGAAGCCTATCTCCTACGCATAGTATATGCGCGACGGCTCAAAATGTCAACGAAAACTTCCTCTTTTCCACCTATTTCTCCGCCGGTCTCCTAAACACAGGATACCACAAGAGCTCGCTTTGCTCGCTTTTAGCAAAATTCATTTGACTTTTTCACTCGACACGCCTATAATAAAAAGCACAGGAGATGCCTGCTGGTATCAAGCATCCCCTGTGGTGGAAACCAAACGGTCGCCACAAACATACAGTCAACAATACGTTTGAGAAAATCTCAAACAGTAAGCCGTCTGTTCGGAGCAGACGGCTTACTTCTTTTCATTCCAGAACATATCGAGAATCTGAATGAAAATCCAGAAAATCGAAACGAGCCAGAAAATTTCCTGAAGTATATGTATCACCTCCCTGAGATAGAATCCCCGCGAGTGATACCCGCCTCCTTCCGCTACTCGCGGGAGGTCAGGCGACCGTCTTTCACCGTATCCTGCCTTTCAAGTTTGAAAACTGGAAAGCATTAGGTTTTCACAGTCCATATAATACCAAATTAGTCGTTACAAGTCAACGAATAGGCCTTCGCATAATTCCAGAAAAAAATTGGTATGCAGTTAAACTGTACCTGTGGAAAGACGGGGCGCGGCAGCTAACAAATAGCCCCGTGCCCCGTCTTTTCTTTTTTCTATTCTTTTTCCGAATTGTGCCATTCATTCAAAACCGCTTCCACCTGTGCAATTAACTGCTCCTTATTTGGAATATAAGAAACATAGCGCGAAGCAAAGATATTGTTAGACAAACCGCCAAGAGCATATTCAGCAGCTATGCTATCTTTATCTGTACAAAGGATAATACCGATTGGCGGATTATCATGTTCGTCATTCACTTCTGCGGCGTAGTAGTTCAGATACATATTGAGCTGTCCGGCAGCTTCCGGCGTGAGTTTGGTTGTTTTTAACTCAATCAGCACATACGCCCGGAGAATTTTGTTGTAGAAAACCATATCCACATAGTAATGGGTATTGTTCAATGTAATGCGTTGTTGCGTTCCTACGAACATAAAACCGCGTCCTAATTCCAACAGGAATTTTTCTATTTGTGCGACCAATGCTTTTTCAAGGTCACTTTCGAGCATTGGCTTGTTTTCTGGCACACCCAGAAATTCAAATACATACGGGTCTTTGATAATATCTAATGGGGAAGACATTTCAATTCCCTTTTCTGCGAGAGCAAGAACGGTTTCCTTATTCGTTTTTCCCTCTGACAGTAACAAACGTTCATAGAGAGAAGTGGAAATCTGCCGTTTTAATTCGCGTATCGACCAACCGGAGTTGATAGTTTCCTTTTCATAGAAGCTGCGTTTGTCTTGGTCTGAAATTGTCAACAGCTCACAGTAATGCGACCACGACAATTTTCCAGACACCGTCTGGAATTTTTTGTGGTGCATATAGAATAGACGCATATTGTACAGATTAGAAACAGAAAACCCTTTTCCAAATTCTTTTGTTAAGTCTTTTGAAAGCTGCTTCAAGGTCTTCTTTCCATAATCTGCCCGGTCTTTATTTTCCTGTTCGTGCTCAACAATAATCTTTCCTACATTCCAGTAGGTAGACAGCAATTCAGTATTTACTTGCACCGCCACACGCTGACGCGCAGCTAATAACAATTCTCTGATTTCATCCATCATAGAAATAGAATTGTGATGTGTCAAATCGCTCAATTTTAACGCCCCTTTCAAGGTAGAGAACAATCTCGCATGACGCGATTTGTTAAACTTTCCCATGCGTCTATTATACCACAACAGAAAACTATGTGCAAATCACAAGGCACAAGGAATCCTTCGGCCTTTTCCCTTTGATGACTGGAATGCTCACGAGGAATTCTACATGAGCATCCTGCGTGAAGACGCAAAGATTCTGGAACGGTATGATGCCGGCAAAGGCAAAAAAGCGTAATATAATCAAAAAAGAGGGCAGGTCGCCATGCGCGGTGACCTGCCCTCTTTGTATAGCTACTTGATTGCTGATAGACCAAATCCCATAACTTTTGTTGTAAGAAAGCAAAAAGCCCTCCATTTTTCGGCTCTTCAAAAAAATAATCCCATAAACTTTGAATCGGGAAAGCTAAATTCTTCTCCAGACTACCACTACTGCACTTTCTCAGAAACTCAGCTCCCACACCCCGAATACCACGAAATTTGAGCATTACCGGCCTGTATTTCGAGGCTTTTCGAGAGATTTTGCAGAGGTGCAGAAGGGGTGTCATCCACATGATGGCACCCCTTCTTTTTCGCCAAACCCCGCTCTTCGCACGCCTTCCATCCACCGCCAAGGGCAGCCACACCACGAATCCCGCCGAACGTCGTCGAGAGAATTTGTTTGACGCAGCCGCGTGCTGCGGATATAATGGAATTGCAATCGAACTGCGTGTGTTTGAGTGCAATTCCTACATAGGAAGCCGCTTGGTGATAGACAGGCGGCTTCCTTATTTTTTTCTTCAGCGCAACGCAGGAAAGGGGAATAGAGAGCCTCTGCAAAGGGCGTCATTCCAACACAAGCCAGCAAATCAAATATCGAAAACCGCACGAAGCCGCTCATCTCAACGAATACGAGAGATTCAGGGAAGAGCGGCTTTTCCATCTTCACGGTGCAGAAATCCCGTTTCATCCCTTGTGCTATTGTTCCAATAATGGTATAATGACATCAAAATAAGAATGAAAGTGAGGAAATCGGGATATGGAGCCATCCTCCGAGGCTGTCACCACGAAGAAAATCGTGCGCTTCAATGCCTCGTGCGGCATTTTCACGCGCTCTATGGTCGCCATCTACGATGAGCGCAACATTTCAACAAAGAAAGCGCTGCATCTCATCGAAACCGGCGAGTACAACCACAACATCCTAAGGATGCGAGCCGAGCAGTTCGACAGCATCCTTAGCGATATCCTCATTGTCGGAGAGGAGGCGTCAAAGTCATGAGCAGCAAGAAAAAGCAGACTCTTGTGCGCGTCACCGCGCTCGTTCTGTGTGTCATCATGCTGGTGTCGCTCGTCGTCGTCGGACTCAACATCGTCTGACGATTCGTCAGTATTACGAAATGGGAGGGGAAGCGAACCATGGACACAGCACATAGCGAGATGCCTACCGTACTCATGCCCATCAAGGCAAACTTCGCGGAAGCGATTTTGAACGGCACGAAAAAGTGGGAGCTGCGGCGCAGAGCGCCGCGCATTGAGACGCCGTTCCGCGTCATGCTCGTCGTCAGTGGCACGGATGGACAGCTCTGGGGCGAATTCATCTGCGACAAAATCTGCCAGCTCACGCCGAAAGAGGCCCGAGCCATCATCGACGAGTGCGGTATCACTATGAGGGAGCTCTACGGATATCTCCGCGGCAGCTATCACTTGAACTTCATCCACGTTACAGAGCCAAAGTGGTATGTCGGCGTCGAAGGAGAGCATCAGTATCCGAACATCAGGCAGTTTGGCTACGTCCGCACGCCGCAGACATGGCTGTATCTCAAAAAAGAGGCGGGTGCTTAAGATGGGACTCACTATCCGCGTTAAATCCAGCAAAGCGACCGCAAGGCCCATCGACATGGGCGGAGGCGGGTTCCTGCGCCTGCGCAGCCGTGTGGCTATGCTCTACGGCGAGCCGTGGGCCAGCCATTATGAGTTGCTTATGGAGCATCCCGGCATCTCTTCGGATGATTCGTTCTTCGATGATTTCAACAAGAAAACGGAACAGCTCATCAGAGAGAAAAAAGTTTCCATCAAAGTCGTTGATTTCTGCCTTCAGTCGGATATTGAGGGCTCCATCCACTACGGGGCCTGCAAGGAAATCCTCAAGACCATCGGCGACTACGATGACAATGTCTGCTATGGCTATGCAGGACTTCCAAGCTGCGCAAAATTCCGTGATTTCAAGGCCATCCTCGAAGACTGTGTGCGGCTCAAATGCGACATGGTATGGGATTGACAAAGGGAGAAAAGTATGAGAAAGAGGCCTTCGGCCCCGGCGGTCGCCGGGGAAGAACAGAATATTGCCGACGGACAACCGCCCCGAGGAATCCTCTCCACCATCTTCATTGAGCTCGGATGGGCCGTGGCAGAGTTCGCTCTGCTTGTCGTAGGGACAGGACTTCTGGACTTCTACGTCGACACCAGAAACATCTACTGCGTCATCATCGGGACCATCCTGGTCGGGGGCGCGGTCATCAGCGGCATCGCCTTCGTCAACTGGACCATCAACATTATCATCCTGCTGCTCAATCGCAAGCACCCACATTCCTGGTTCCGCGTCGCGCGCAAGAGTGAGTGGGACGCTATGCTCTCCGAGCAGGGAAGACACAGCAACGTAGACTCCACGGAAGAGAATCCTGCCGAAAAGGCAGGGCCGGATGCGGAAAACAAATAGGTCGTAACAAACAAATGCAATACATCGCAAAGGGGGAATCATAGTGCGACACAGCAAGCACGACATTTTTCCCAGCCACTTCAGCGGACTCACGAAAGAAGAGAGCGCGAAGCTCGAAGAAGACCTTCTCAAGCACATCACGCAGGCAGACGGCTTTGAGAGCTTTGAGGATATGGAAAAGGAGCTTCTCTGCCCGAACTGCGGCGGCTCCCATATCGTCCGGCGCGGATACCGTGGGAAAACCATGACGACCAGACGGTATTTCTGCCGTGAGTGCCGCAAAGGCTTTCAAATCTCAAACGGGCCAATCATCACTGACAGCCGCTACGGCCCCGAGCGCTGGAAGCCCTTTATCTACGCCGTGCTTAACGGTGAAGACTTACAGCACTGCGCCGCTGCCGCGCAAATCGCCGTCCCGACGGCCTGCAACTGGCGTCAGCGCGTTTGGAACGCCGCAAGGGAGCTGTCGGACGCCGAATCCGGAAAACGCAGCAGAGCGGCTCTAAACGCCGAAGATGAGGACTCAGACGAACGCGAGCGCTGTACAGCGTAGCCAATCCACTATAGAACGGAGATAAAGAAATGCACTTCAAACCGGACATTGATACAAGAGAGCAGTTGCCGGATATCGCAACGCTCAGCGTTGACGACATTGCCGTGCTTTCCCGCACGGTCCGCAGCACCGCCACCGGCAGCGGGGACAATAAGGTCGTGACCTACCGTCATGGCATCACCACGAAAATCGGCAACATCGAGCGCGAGCTCTGGAAGAGCGTCACGTCGGAAATTGTCGACCGTGAATGCGGGGAGGGGATGCTTGCCCGCATGGTAGAATATCTCAGCACAGGAAAGGCAAGGAGCCGCGCCGCGGACGACATCTTCGAAGAGGCGCTGGAGCGCTGTGCGGAGCGTGATTTCGACTCGCCTAAATGGCCGTACTACGTCGATTTCAACGAGAAATACCGCCCGGAGGCGCTCAACGATGATGACCTCGTCACCATTCTGCCTCTTTGCTGCAGCAAGCCGATTCGCGCGACAAAAGAGCAGCTCGGCGACTCCTACTGGTTCTTCTGCCCGCGCTGCAACCGCCGCACCGCCTACACGCAGCCGCGAAGGACTGGGACCACATGAGCGAGAGCAGCAAGCAGAAAGTCCTGCAAGGCATCAAAGAAGCGCCCGTCAGTAATAGCGTCCCCGCAGGACCGAAGGATGCACCCAAAGACGTTGAGAAATGGCGGAAGTTCCTTAAAAAGCACCTCAAAAAGTTTGCCATAAATCTGCTGAAAATCGCCTGCCTCTTCCTGTTCTTCTACCTCATCCGAGGTTACCTTCGATAGTTCAAAAGCGCCGGAGCCCCCGGCGCTTTTGCTTTGCAAAAACGGCCTTGTCCGGTTGAGAAGAGCGCCGCGATATGGTATAATACAGACATCGAAACAAGGAGGATTTCAGCATGGAAATCGCGACCAAAGAACAGTATCTCCAGCTTGTCAAAGAGGCTGCGCACCACAGCTTTTTGTACTATAACCAGGATAACCCCGAGCTTTCGGACTTCGAGTACGACCAGCTCACGCAGCGCATCAAGAGCGTGGAAGCAGAGCACCCCGACTGGGTTGTCAGCGAGAGCCCGACGCAGCATGTCGGCGGCGAAGCCGTCATGGAGGGTGCAAAGAAGGTGCAACACCGTGTGCAGCTTGCGAGCCTCAACGACCTTTTCTCCTTTGACGAGGTCAAAGCCTGGTACGAAAGCATCGGCGCGCCGGAAAAGACCTCCGTCCAGCAGAAAATCGACGGCCTTTCCATGGCAGTCATCTACAGAAACGGTAAGCTCGTGCAGGCCGCGACCCGCGGCGACGGCTTCGTCGGGGAAGATGTCACGGCCAACGCGCAGCACATCGACGGCATCCCACACTTCCTCAATATCCCTGATATCGCAGGAGTTGACAAGGAGAACACCCTTGCAGTTCGCGCTGAGGTCTATATGCCGGTAGAGGAATTTGAGCGCGTAAATGCCGAGCTTGAAAAGGAAGGCAAGAAGCTTTTCGCGAACCCGCGCAACTGCGCAGCCGGCAGCCTGCGCGTCAAAGACGCCAGCGTCACCGCGAGCAGAAAACTCGGAGCCATCAGCTTCAGCATCCTCTACGCGGACGGCTGGGATGCTGTCGACGAAAAAGTCCTCCCAAAGCCAGGTGTCAGCGAAACGGCTGACCTTGAGCTTCTCAAGCGTATCGGATTCAATCCTGTAAAGGCTTATCCCTGCGCGTCTTTTGATGAAATCGTACAGGCCATCAACACCATCGGCGAGACGCGCGCAGACCTTCCGTATTGGACAGACGGCGCTGTCGTGAAGACTGACGATAAGAAACTGCAGACAGCGCTCGGCAGCACGGCCAAATATCCGCGCCATGCGGCGGCATTTAAGTATCCGCCCGAGGAAAAGGAGACTGTCATCCGCGATATCGCCGTACAGGTGGGCCGCACCGGCGTCCTGACGCCGGTCGCCGTGTTTGACCCAATCCAGCTCTGCGGTACGACCGTCACCCGCGCCACGCTCCATAACCAGGGCTTTATCGACTCGCTTGGCATCGGCATCGGCTGCACCTGCCGGGTCTACAAGTCCGGCGAAATCATTCCGCGCATCTCTACGGTCGTCAAGCGCGGAGAAGAGGTCTTCAAAATCAAGAAGTGCCCCGTCTGCGGCGCTCCTGCGGTCGAATATACGGATGATAACGGAACGGAAAGCGGCGTTGTCGGCTGCTCGAACATCAACTGCCCGGCGCAGCACGCCCGCAAGATTCAGTTCTTCTGCTCGAAGGAAGTCATGGACATTGACGGCATGGGCCCGTCCATCGTCGACAAGCTCATTGAAGCAGACCTTCTCGACTCTGTGACGGATATCTACCGCCTCAAAGACCACGCAGACAAAATCGAGAAGCTTGAGGGCATGGGGGAGAAGTCCGTTGCGACAATGCTCAATGCCATTGAGCAGTCGAAGACGCGCGAGCTGGCCCGCTTCATCAAGGCGCTCGGTATCCCCGGCATCGGTCAGCACATCGGGAAGAATCTCGAAAAGCTCTACCCCGATATTTGGGCCATCGCCGCGGCGTCGAAAGAGGAGCTCTGCGCCATTGACGGCATTGGCGATATCAGCGCCGAGGCCATCTGCAGCTTCTTTACAAGCGAAGAGAACCGCAAGATGGTTGAGGAACTCATTTCCCTCGGCGTGAATGCCAAATCGACAAAGTATGGGAAAGAGGAGGGGCCCGGTAAGCTGACCGGCCTCACGTTCGTCATCACCGGCACGCTGCCGTCCATGGGCCGCGATGAAGCCAAGGCACTCATTGAAGGCAACGGCGGCAAGTGCTCCGGTTCGGTATCGAAGAAAACGAGCTATGTTCTGGCAGGCGAAGCCGCCGGCAGCAAACTTACGAAGGCAAACGAGCTCGGCATCCCCGTCATCGACGAAGCCACGCTCAAATCTATGATTGAATGAGGCACAAAAGCGCAGAGAAAAATCTCTGCGCTTTTTCTTGATTTTCTGTTGACGCTCATTCCAATTTGGTGTACATTATACCTGTATTAAAGTCATCATTCTGCCGCAGTATCTGCGGAACGTCATCATCTCGACTCCCGTGAGGGAGCCAGTCATCACAACACCAATATGTTATCAAGACACTTATCTCTTACGAGGTAGGTGTCTTTTTATATATTCACTACTTAATCGTCAGTATTAGGGATTCGAGCACGAAGTCCTAATATTGGCAAATCAAAAACAAGGAGGATTTCAAAATGAAAACTATCATCATCAAGGAAACGGCAGACAACAGCTTTTCCGACAGCGACATGGTCCGCATGCTCGACCAGCTCGGTGAGGACTTCGAGACCAACGATTTCGTGCCTCTTACCATGAGCGGCGACACGCACCTGTTTGTTCTTCTTCCGGCGGCACTCGTCGACAGCGGCGATATCGACGAAGAAGAGCTTGCGCAGTTCCTTTACCGCCGCTCTATGGGCGACCCGGAGCTGACCTACGAGATGGGTGACATCGCCTTCCGCATCGAACCGTGTGAAGAGAAGCGTCTTGCCGGCGCGAAGGCGGACAAACGCTTCAGCAACATCTTCGACATCTGCGTTTCCCACGGGGTAGACGAAGAAACCTCTCAGGCGATTGCTGAGGAAGTGCTCTCTATTCTGTAACAACAGGCAAATTTTCATAAAATAAGGAGGATTTCAACTTATGGAAAAGAAGAATACACTGCTCCGCTACGCCGGTATTCGCGACGACGGTTATAGAGACTATCTTGAGGTCGTTCTCCTCGGAAACATGACCGATGCACTAACCGAGCGCATGCGCAAGGCTATTGCGGCAAGCGGATTTGACTTTGACCCGATGGAGCTGCATCTGCCGTCTTGGCCGGATAAACCGACCGTCTACGAGATTGTAAGTTTCAGCGCTACTGCTGATTCTGCCGACGGAGACATCTCCTGCGAGGACTTTGTCTCCAGTTTCGAAAAGCCTTGCACATCCAAGGAAGGCGAGAAAAGCGAGACAGCGGAAGATGATGAGTACATCGACTCCGGTACGCGCGCGTACAAGCTCAAGCAGCTTCGCATGATGCTGGCTCAAGAAACCGCAGAAGGGGAAACGCACTATGGTGCAAAGCTCTCCCACTGGCACAGCGATGTCAAGACCATCGACATCTCTGCCGGTGCGCTGCGCGCACTCATCGCGTATTACGAGTCTCTGCCCACGACTAAAGCGTGAGCACCATGTTTTTCAGCAGCGAGCCGGATATGCGGCCCGCATAAAATCGAAAATAAAAAATCAGGAGGATTTCAATTATGTCTATGGTTTTCGATGTCTGCACAAATCTCGCTTTCGTCAAGAACAACTGCACGACGGAGGTCGCTGACGCGACACCTCGCACGAAGGGGCTCACCCCGCGCCGCATGTCCGATGTGTATGCCAACCCGTGCGATGCCTACAAGAGCGGATTCTTCGTCCACTCTTCCGGCGGAAAGAACATTTCCAACATTGCGGACAAGCTCATTCGTCTGGCTGCAAAGTACACCACCCGCTATGCAAGCGATATGTACTATGAGCTCTCTACGCTCTTCGACGCCGCTGAGAATGACAAGACGCTCTGCCATGTGCTCAGCTTCCGCAATGACGGTATCGACTCCCATCCTGCCGGTTTTGACGCCAAGGGCAACCTGTACGTCTATGTGCCGGAAGGGAAGGGCGCGGATGAATTCCGCTACTCCGCCTATCAGCACTGGCTGCTCGCTCTGACTCCGGAAAAGGAGCGCGACCGTGTCACGGTGGTCCTCTACTACTGTGAGCCGAGCGCATACCACTGGACTGACAAGCCCGAGAGCTTCGAGGGAGGTGCCTCCCATGTATGAGAGCGTCCACTTCCACACGGAGCAGGCCGGCGGCAGAGAGTATCTCATCGTCGAGCAGCACAACATGCCGACGCACAAGTTCGAAATCGTCGACCGTGTTCCGCTTGGTTACCATGTGTGGAACATCGGCGAGAACATGCCGGACGGATACCTTCCGCTCTGCCGCCTCTGTGCGTCGCAGCCCTTTGAAGGCGCGACGGCCATTGACCCGTCCACCCTCAAGGCGATTCGCTCGGACGGCAGCAAGGAAATCTTGCGCGCCGCAAACTATGTCAGCGCTCCATTCAAGGACCTTGTCTCCAAGATGGAGAAGGCCCTTGCAATCGCAGAAAATCGCCTAAACAGCGCATCGACGAAAGAGACCACGAAGCAGAGTCTCGCCGTGCGTGCAAAACGCATCCGTGAGGCGCTGCCGCACCTGAAAGCGCTCAAGATTTAAGACAGAACAAACCAATTCGTCAGTATTAGGATTTCGGAGACGAAGTTCTAATACTGACGAAACAAGAAAATCAAAAATTCAAGGAGGATTTCAAAATGGAAACCGGTTATCTCAACCACTACGTCATCACGCTCAACAGTAATGCGATTCGCGATGCGCAGCTCTACTGCGGCACATCTTCGGAACCTTGGAATGACGAGGACGGATGGGACGACATCAAGCATGTCACCCCGTATCTCGGCATCCGCCGCTTCCGCGATGCTGCCGACATGGAGGAAGCACGCAAGGACATTGCCGAGGAGTACGGATGCGCGCCGGAAAAAGTCGATATCTGCCCGTTGACGCTTCTTCCGAACGAAGAAGCCTCCGCTGTTCTGAACAGCAAGGCAGACAACGCGGCGGATTTCGCCCGCACCATTCTCTCGGAGGCGGAAGATAGCTTGACTTCGTACGCAGCGATGGGCCGCGCCATCCTGGAGGCACTTGCTTCCAACGATGCCGATAAGCTCCTCACTGCGCTGACCGGATGGTCGGCACATGACCTTCTTGTCAAGGTCGGCGCTCTTCCGGACGAAGAGCAGGTCTTCTCTTCGGAAGAAGAAAAGACGCTTCTCGTCCGTGTCCGGCAATGGCGCACCCGTCAGGAAGGCTTCCGCATCGAGACCTATGTGACGGAAGTCTACATGACGGTCCCCGCAAGTCTCTCCGGCACCCAGATGACGGAGTCCTACCTCCGTGACCGCTTCATGGCTCCTCTCAAGGAGTTTATGAGCACGGTTGCCGGACAGAAGGCGTGGAGCGCAACATGCAACGACTTTAACTGGGGAGACTGGTGTACGGAGATTCCGACCGAGCTTCTCAACAAGCACGGGATTTGCTGGTCGGGCGATGCCTCGTCCGTTTCTGATTCCCTCGTCTGGAATGTCAATCAGGCCGAAACCATCGGATATGGCGTCGACGAAATGAGCGATGAGGAACGCAGCAGCTTCTATCAGGAGCTCGCGGCAAACTTCATCGACATGGCCGCCGATGAAGTCGAGGGGCACCCGGACAAGTATCCCGATGTCAACGCCGACGAAGTCGACCTGAATGCCTTGCGCCGCGAGGAAAACAAGGACTTGCGCTCTATGGTCGCTGACGCTTTGTCAGACGACGACTGCGGCGTCGCTATCCTTTCTTCCAGCGACACGAAGGAATGCGTCCACTGCGTGTGGGAGACCTACAAGCGCTGGCGCAGCGGCCAGCCGGAATAACCAACGATTCCATAACGGAGGGGAGAGGCAGCTCTCTCCTCCGACCAATAAAAAATATAAGGAGGATTTCAATATGAAGTACAATTTTCGCAAACTGTTCGGCAAAGAAGGCATTATCTGTACGCTGACCATTTTATGGGTCCTGCTCGTAAGCCTTGTTGACCAGATTTCGGGCATCACTGAATGGGAGAACATGGCGTTCGGTGGAAGCAATAAGGAGTACATGAAGAAAGGAGAACAGAAATGAGAAAAAGCGCAATCGCCAATGCCAAGTTGGTCGTGACCGTCAGAAGCGAGAAATCTGACAGTGGGATTCAAACCGTCTCCGCTTTCGATAACAGAACACAGCGCTATTGGTCGAAAGAGGAGATTCACGAGCGCGGAATTGAACGCTTTCTTGATGTGCAGGACATGAAAGAGACGCTGAACTGGAATCTCAACGGAGACGAGAAGAAGTATCAGTGCATGTGGGGAAAGACCGCCGGCGGTATCTCTGAGGGACGAGCATACATTTCAGACTGACAGGAGGTCGAGATAAATGAGTACGCAGCGATGGGCCACGCCATCCTGGAGACACTTGCTTCCAATGATGCCGATAAGCTCCTCACTGCGCTGACCGGATGGTCGGCACATGACCTTCTCGTCAAGGTCGGCGCTCTTCCGGACGAAGAGCAGGTCTTCTCTTCGGAAGAAGAATAGACACGTCTCGTCCGTGTCCAGCAATGGCGCAGCGGTCAGCCGGAGTAATCAACGATTCCATAGCGGAGGGGAGAGGCAGCTCTCTCCTCCGACCAACAAAAAATATAAGGAGGATTTCAATATGAAGTACAATTTTCGCAAACTGTTCGGCAAAGAAGCCATTATCTGTACGCTGACCATTTTATGGGTCCTGCTCGTGAGCCTTGGTCTCACGTATGGATGCTTCATGGTCACGATGGCAGACCACAGCTTTATCCGCTACGGCGGTATCTATGTCAGCCTCGTTGTGTTCGCCGTCATCATGCTCAAGACTTCCGTCTGCATCTTCTGCGCGGAAGACGCAGGGAAGGAGGTCTGACCATGTCTCTCTATCTAATGACAAGTCCCTCTGATTCCATCGTAGTAATAGGAACGAAGGTCACTTTCACGTACATGGCTTCGTCCATGCAGGCCGGCATCTGTGTCGATGTTCTGACCATGTTCCGCGACATTGTCTCCTGGGCATATTACAACTCGACTGACATCAAGGCTGTCGACCGTCTCAGACCGTTCCTGAAGGACAATCTGCCGAGCTACATCAGGTGGCTTAATGCACTCGTGAGAAAGAAGAGCGGCGGCAAAGTCTATCCTCCGACGCTGATTCTCCGCGGCGACATCGTATTCCATGAAGCACCGGACGCAAACGGATGCGTAAAGGCAAGCGTTTCCGTCAAGGACGCTCTGGAAGCGATTGGTGAGTATATCGACATCTACCGTTCCGACCCTTCGCGCATCATCCTCTGCGGGGACGGCAACGGCGGATACACGATAGAGCAGCAGGTGATTCTCAGTATCGAGAACGACCGCCGGGATACCATTTCCGTCGAGAAGGCATCGGAAGAAGAGGTCGATGCTTACCGCGATTTCCACACCGTGCTGGATGCCGTCAACGACATCCTTGCGGGAGGTGACTAATGTGGCTGAGAAGTCTCTCTACCTCTACGAAGGGGCTGTGAAGATTTTCAACGACATCGTCATTTCCAGGTGGAAGGGGAAGACGTATGCAACATCTGAGAAACGTGCGCGCGTCAATCTTGCCTATCAGTGCAAAAAGCGTCTCGGGCGCTCTTCGGATACACACATCCTGCTTCCCGGAAGCATCATCGAGGTGCCGAACACCTACGGAAAGCTTTGAACAAAACAGTTTATCATTAAAAAAGGGAGTCGCCTGCGGGCGGCTCCTTTTTTCTTTTTGTATTTCAAGAAAAAAGCATTGACGTTCATTCAGATTTGGTGTACATTATACCTGTATTAAAGTCATCATTCTGCCGTGCTATGCACGGAACGTCATCATCTCGACTTCCGAAAGGGAGCCAGTCATCACAACACCAATATGTTATCAAGACACTTATCCCGCTCGGGGTAGGTGCCTTTTTATATATAAACGCACCAATCGTCAGTATTAGAGATTCGAGTTCAAAGTCCTAATACTGACAAATCAAAAACAAGGAGGATTTCAAAATGTCAAAAAGCAAATTCCAGCTCGCATGGGAAAGGTTCCGGTTCTCCGACCCCGGATACAGGGTCGAAGTGATTCCCATCGCCGGTTATGCAGGGCGCGTAGCGCTCTGTCCGGTGAAGGATGACCCGTATTTCCCGGGTCGCAAGATGTACGGCAGTGTATTCGCAGAGTATCAGCGCCGCAAGGATGCTGAGAAGGCTGCGAAGAAGCTCAACGAGCTCAAAAGCTCACAGTAAAAGGAGGATTTTATGATGAACGAAACTTTGTTGACCCGCGCAGAAGAGTCTATCCAGCATGGTCTGGCGCTTCTTTTGATGTCGTCCTACGGCATCACGGAGGCAGAGGCAAAGCAAACGGTAACTCGCATCGCTGATATGATACAGCATAGCGATGAACCCCGCTTTTCCCTCTACGACTATGTGGACGCCCTCGCAAACTGGAACGACCCGCTCGACATCCGCGCTCTGATGAAGTTGGACGACACCAAGTTCTTCATGGCGGTGGTCGCTGCGGCAGAACACAAGCGCAGCATCTATGCTACGGACTATCAGGAAGTCGGCCAGAGCGGTCTTGACATTCTGTCCAACCTCAAGTATGGGGACGTGCTCGAAGATGAGACGTCTCACACAGGGATTCTGCACAAAATGGTGGATATGAAAGAAAAGGCAAGCATCATATCTGGCGGCCTGTACCTCGACTGGGCAGATGTAGATACATCACTTGGAGAATGGGCGAAAGATAAGTTTGCCAATGGATGTGATGCCTTGGGCGAACGAGATGAAACATCGTTCTTGGTTGACCTGAGCTTTTCCCTCCCGATAGATAAAGCAAAGGAAGAAATTCTCGCTTTGTACGAGAAATACGATGCTGAGAAGAACTACGAACCGGACATGGATGGGAAGCGTGAGATTCTGCCCGGGGCTGTCGCTCTTGGCGTAATGAATGAAGTGTTTGCTTCGACATTTCCGGGCTTTTGCACACGGTCGGCAGTGGCGACGTACAGCGGAGTTATCTTCCTCGCTGACAAGATTGAAAGGCTATCCTGAAAGTGGGAGCTTTCCAAGCTCAGTCCGGCCGGCGAAGACTTTACATTCTGCATCGGCAAGAGCGAAGCCAGCTAATCTAAACAAAAAAGAATCGTATATTAAGGAGGATTACAAAATGTCTTTCATCAATGCTATTATCGACGCGCAGGAACGCAATCTCTGCCTCGAACGCCTCAAGGCGGAACTCGCCGAAACGCCCTATTTTCAGAAGACGGATAAGGCCCTGACTGCCTGCATCGCGTCTCAGCTTCTCAAAAAGTACGAGAGAGCCGTGAAAGCGAACGGCTCTCCGCTCCTCTTAAATGAGGCGATGTACGCCGTCATGACGATGCTCACGTTCCAGAACTCCTGGAAAAAGAGCGTGGAACTTCTCTCAATGAGCGACTGTGACTATCTCACGGCCATCATCGACAAAGCAAGCGAGTCGTTCGACGCATCGCTTGAGAACTTTAAGGATACGGCGATGCACGAGACGGAGACGGAAGAGCAGACACATCACATCTACACGTACCATGTGTACGAGTACGAGGATGAGCCGCTCTTCTTCCTCGAACTGAAGTCGCCCGACAAGGCACCCGCCGCCATCCTCTGCGACATCCTGCACCTTCTGGATGAGGCATACAGCAACACGGACATGGAAACGACGGATTGGGCTCTTGAGTATCAGCTCTGGGCCCGTATGCTGCTCGCATTCCCGACGCCGTCCATTATGCTGAATCCGAAGCATCTGGATATCCAGGCGAGTGACAGCGACGGTTACTCGGTCGCAAGCCGCATCGCCGACTATCTGGCAATCATCGCGCCGGAGTCGAGAGACGCCTACACCGCTCTTCTCGACAATACTGATGAGCTGAACCGGATTTTCGTAACGGCGGATAAACCGGAAGACTTCGACTACACCTTTGAGGAAAGCTACGACATGTGGACCACCGATGTCGTAAATTATCTCCGCGCTCAGGGTGAGCACTACTTCACCTGCCGCGGCACGACAAAAACAGCCGTTCTTAATGATTCAGACCGCATCAGCCTCATTGCCAGCGAACACCGCAAATGCGTTGAGCGCTTTGGCAACGAACGAGAATGGTCTGTGAAGGATGCCTGTGACAACGCGCCGGGTATCGTCGACGTCTACACGGTGTAACAAGACTTTCATACCAGCAGGGAGGGCTCTTTGAGCTCTCCCTTTTCATCAACAAAAAATAAGGAGGATTTCAAAATGAACACCATCATCACCAACTCTGACCTTCTGTGCGAAGCGGGAGATATCATCGACAACGCAGTTTTCGACTATATCTCCACGACGCTGCGTAAGCAGCCGGCAGCGGACGCACTGAAAAGTGCTTTCGAAGCACTGCTCTCGGATAAGACCGTGGAAATCCCACAGTCGCTCATGAACAGAGAGCCTGAGTTCGCCAAGAGTCTTGATACGGAGCTCAAATTCCATGGCGTCACCCCGGAATCGGACGGTTCTATCGAGTGGAACATGGGCCCCATCGGCGATATGACGGACATCCTCGAAGATGCAATGGTCGAGGCCGGTTTACCGACCTGCCATCCGTTCGAGGTCGAAGATGAGTGTATCTGCTATGCGAGCGAAGAGCGCTGCAAGCACTGCCCGCGGCATTAAGGAGGGCTCTATGACTATCGTGAAAAAGGGTCAGTCGAAAAACAACAAGTGTGACATCCAACTCGAAGATTGGAGCAAGAACTATCCCGGCCTCTATGAGCCCGGTGCGTATCTTGCAGCGTATCCGAAGGCGGCCAAGACCATTTGGCATGCCGACAAGGGCCGCAATATCTTCAAGGCTGGTGTAGAATTTCGCATGGACCTCCCCTTCGAAACTGCCAAGGAAGCCGAAGAGGCTTTCACCGCTCTTGAAGCGGGGGGGAAGTCCCTCTCCGACTTCATCCCGCAGTGCACGAGCATGTTCGGCTGCGAAACGGTCTCGGAAGCGAAAGAGTTTCTGTCCCGCGCACTCGGCATCACAGACTAATACCCCCAAAAACGGGAGGGCTCTTTCGAGCCCTCCCTCTCACTAAAAAAAATAAGGAGGATTTCAAAATGACGGATTTCGAAAAGTATCAGCTTCAGTGGATGATGGACCACGGACACACGCTCGAAGAGCTTATGTGCGAGCTGCAGGATATGCAGTACGACGACCCCGAGGACAGCGACCGCATCGCTACGCCGGTCACGGAGCTGTTCCAGGAGTGGGTCTCCGACCGTGGGTTCGACTCTGAGATTTGGCCGTGTGAGCGCGAGTTCAACGAGGCCGAGCACAAGGAAGCGGACCTCGCGCCGAAGGGAAGAGCGGTCTATGCAAACATCGAGAAGAACTGCTGCAGCCGCTGCGGCACACCGATTCCTACCGACTCTGCTCTTGACGCGGTTTCCGAGCTGGACATCGGCTACTGCTATGGCTGCGGCGCGCGTCTCGTCGGCAAGCATCCCTTGCGCATCCGCTTCGAGTTCACGGAGCTCGGCGAATCCAACGAGGGCAATTCGGACCCCTCCGTTTTCGAACTTGAAAAGGTGAAGTCCGTCGCCGATGTGGAAGATGCCCTGACCAATACTCTGCGTATGTACGTTGAGCTCAACGGCATCCCGCAGGGCACGGCCATTCGTGTCGATTCCTGCATTTCGCAGTATACGAGTATGGATGCGTTTCTCACTTCGCAGGAGCAGACGTCCGTCGTCCACATCGACACGGCGGTCCGCACGGATGAGCCCAGCAAATATGTCATTTGGGGCAGCCGTGAGCCGCACATTTTCACCGTCGACAAAGAGAGTTTTGCATGGTCTTATGAAAAGTGAGCCAGAGCGAAAAGAAGGAGGATTTTAATATGGAAAACAGAATCGTAAAACTGACTGAGGATAACAACGGTATGCTTCACTGCGCCTGCGGCGCAGAGATTCTCTGCGATAAGGAGACCGGGGATATGCCGGAGAAGTGCCCCAAGTGCGGCGCAACTCTCGACTATTCCGCGTACGTCTCCGGCGCTACGCCCTGGGTCTGCACGGACCCGGACTGCGTTCAGTACCGCCGCCAGATTTTGGGTGCAGGGGAGACTGTGTTCGAACTCGCACAGGTCAACCAGTACGGCGATAGCCTGTTCCGTGTTGCACATGGCCATATCTATCTCGACAGAGATGTCGATGACGACGAGGTCAAGCAGTTCATCTGCGAATACGGCTGGGACGAAGAGACTCTCGACAGCCCTGAGTTCCCCGGTCTTCTCGCAGAAGCGGTGCTCGAAAGCTCCGCGACCGAGTATGACACGGATGGGACCTATTCGACGTTCGGAGATGCCGCGAAAGCTCTTGGCGAGCTTATCGGCGTTGATGTCTCTCAGTACCTTTGATATCCAGAAGCAAAGAAAAGCCCCGGCCTATGGCCGGGGCTTTTCTCATTTGCACGTAGTTAAATAGGGATGAGCAAAACTCCGATTTGCTCATGAGACTATACAATAAATAGTGTCATCCGACTTGCTTGAAACCTATATATTGCGACTTGTCTTTGCAAAACTCGCGTTTTGCTCAACCCTACGTAGTTAAAAGGAAAGGAGGTGATACGTGGAACAGGCGAATCCGCTCAGACACTCCCGATTCTTTTTTCCAAATGGAAAAAGTCAAGACAGAAAACCGTACGGGCTCCGGCACATATGACTGAGTAAATAAGAAACCGAGAACGGCGCAAAATCTCTTGGAAATTCCCAATTTTTATGAGTCTCGGAATAGGGGCCCTGACGTGAAAACGTCCCAGTCCACTGAGCTACAAAGCCCAAAAGATTTTGCCCTGCGGCAGCGGGAGGAGCTCAGTGACCGACCTCTCCCGCCGTTCTGTCGTTATTATACTTTTTATTAAAAATAAGTCAACAGAATGTTTGTAGAAAAATCACGCTCTCCGGTTGAGAAACCACGACGGCAAATGCTATAATAGGCGCACAAGGCAGAGACGAAAAAGGCTCAGAAGCAGCGCGCAAAACGCTTTATTATCAACGCTTTTTCGGCATCCAACCTTTCTTGCCATTATATCTCACCATAGCACAGCTCCCATAAAGGAGCAACAAGGAAATTAACACAGACGGTTCATTTTTACCGTTCACCGTTTGCACTATTGTTCCTATAATGGTATAATAACACCATCAAGGAAAACGCAAGGGAGAGTTTACCATGGCAGGAATCAAGCTCACAAAGCAGCAGGAAGCTGTCATCAATGACCGCGGCGGCAATCTGCTCGTTTCGGCGGCTGCTGGTGCCGGCAAGACGAAAGTGCTCGTGGACCGCATTATGAAAGAGGTCTGTGAGGAAGGGAAGGACATCGACTCTTTCCTCGTCATCACCTACACCAAGGCGGCGGCTGCGGAGTTGCGTGCAAAGGTCATGGCAGCCCTCTCTGAGCGCATGAGCAGCACGGACATGCGTGATGCGAGCTACGAGCACATCAGCCATCAGCTTCTGCGCATCAACAGCGCGAAAATCTCCACTGTCCACGCCTACTGCTCAACGCTCCTGCGTGCGCACAGCGCCGAGGCTGGGCTCCCGAGCGACTTCCGCGTCGCCGAAGAGCAAGAGGCAAAGGTCCTGCGCTCCGCCGCGATGGAAGACACGCTCGAAGCGCTCTATAAAGACATCGACAAGCACCCTGACAAGAAGGCGTTCGTCGAAGAACTCGCCTACGGCAGAGACGACTCCGCCGTGCCGGCCATCATCTACTCCATCTACGATACCATCCAGGCGCATCCGTGGCCCGCTCAGTGGGTTGCCGAATGCCTCGACAACATGGATGTCACCAAGTACACGGACGCCGCCGAGACACCCTGGGGCGCTTATATCGTCAGTTCTACGAAAGAGTACATCCGCTCTCAGCTTCCGCTCATCCGCACAGCGCAGGACATCTGCGACCGCGATGAAGCGCTCTCCACGGCCTACAGCCCCGCCATCCACGAGGACGCTGTCAAGCTTGAAGACATCTTGAATGCGAATTGGGACTCCGTGTTCCTTATCAAGGACCGCGGCTGGGCAAAGCTCAAGTCCATCCGCAAGAACGCCAACGTGTCCGAGGCGCTGCAGGAGCAAATCAAGAGCATCCGCACGCGCTACAAAAAGGCGGTCGATGAAAAGCTCAAGGGCATCTACGGCCCATCCAAGGAAGTCCTCGCAGACCTCCAGCGCACAGAGAGCTCCATCCGCGGCATGTTCGCGCTCGTCGCCGATTTCGACACGCGCTTCCAGGCGAAAAAGGAAGCCAACAACGTGCTCGATTTCAGCGACTTGGAGCACATGACCATCCGCCTCCTGCTCGATGAAACGACGCATGAGAAGACGAACGTCGCCAAGGCCGTTTCCGCAACTATCACGGAAGTCATGGTCGACGAGTTTCAGGATACGAACGGCGTACAGGAAGCTATCTTCAACGCGATTTCCAACGGCAAGAACCGCTTTATGGTCGGCGACGTCAAGCAGAGCATCTACCGCTTCCGCCTGGCTGACCCCACCATCTTCCTCAGTCACTACAACACCTACAAGGACTACACCGAGGCGGCGGATGGGGAGCCGCGCCGCATCCTGCTGAGCGAGAACTTCCGCAGCCGCGCCGAAATCCTTGACGCAACGAATGCTGTCATGGAAACGTGCATGTCCGAGACGGTCGGCGGCCTTACCTACGGAGACGACGAAGCGCTCAAGGCGGGCCGCACGGACTTCATCCCGACTGAGGATAACCCCATCGAGCTCGTTGCCATCGACACCGAGTCCGCGGCGGCAGCGCCGTCCGGCGACGAAGACATGGAGTCGGTCGCCAAGGTCGATATCGAGGCAAAATACGTCGCCTCCCGCATCCGTGATATGCTCGATAACGGCACCATCATGGACGAGGGCACCGGTGAGATGCGCAGCATTCGCGCAAAGGATGTCGCTATCCTCATGCAGGCTCCCAAGCGCCCGGCGGCGCACTACATCAAAGCACTCGCCGACGTCGGCATCGCCGCACAGTCGGCGAAGAACGGCTCCATCATGGATACGACCGAAATCGCGACGCTCTATGCGTTCCTGCAGGTCCTGGATAACCCCACGCAGGACATTCCGCTCGTCGCCATGCTCGCGTCTCCGCTCGTCGGTTTTACGGCAGACGAGCTTGCACAGGTCCGCATCGCGAAAAAGGACGCCGCGACATTCTATGAAGCCTTGCAGGTTTACGCAGAGAAGAGCAAAAAGGCAGAAGACTTCGTCAAGATGGTCACGGAGCTCCGCAGCCTCATCCCGCATTACAAGCTCAGCCAAATCTTCTCGGAAATTCTCTACCGCACCGACGCCGAGGACGTCTTCGGCGCAATGAGCAACGGCGAGCAGCGCATGGCCAATGTCCATCGCTTCTCTGAAATGATTGCCGGTTATGAGGCCGGCGGCGCACGCGGCCTGTTCGAGTTCATCTGCTATATGGAAGCGCTTCGTGAGCAGGGGACCGAGCTCCCGCAGGCGGCCTGTTCGACAACGGACGACGCCGTCACTATCATGTCCATCCATTCGAGCAAGGGCCTCGAATTTCCTATCGTATTCCTCACAGATACCTCCCGCCGCTTCAATTCGAGCGACTTAAAGGCGTCCGCACTGCTCCACAAGGAGCTCGGCGCTGGCGTGCAGGCTGTCGCCGTGACAAAGGACGGCATCCATCACCGCTATCCGACCATCGCACGTAACGCCATTTCGAGCAAGAATGGGGCAGAGGCAAAGAGCGAATATCTCCGTATCCTCTACGTCGCCATGACGCGCGCAAAACAGAAGCTCATTATGACCTACTGCGATAAGCTCGGGCGCACATTGCAGCGCCTCGGCGCAGAAGCGAGCTATCCGCTCCCGTCCGCCATCTCTCAGTCCGTTGTCAATCCCGGCAGTTGGATTCTCCTGACCGCGCTCTGCCGCGAAGAGGGCGTGCCTCTGCAGCGCATCGCGGGCACTATCCCGTACACGCTGATGCCGTCCCGCCATCCGTGGAATATCAAGGTCATCAATGCGTCCGACATCGGCGGAAAGACGATGACGCTCTCTGAAATCGAGAGCAGCATGGAAGAGGATGAAACGAAAGAGGCACAGGTCCTCGGTGAAGAGGTCTATCCCGAGCTCGACGCCGAAGCGGTCGAAGAAGGCCTCTCATTCACCTATCAGTATCAGGATTCCGTGGAAATGCCCGCAAAGCTCGCCGCGACGAATCTGACCGCCCGCAAGCGGAAGGTCACCATCAACCGCCCGGACTTCGCAAAGAAAAAGGGCCTCACCGCCGCCGAACGCGGCACCGCCACGCACTCTTTCATGCAGTATGCCAACTACGCGTTCTGCGCGCAGGCCTGCCTGAAAGGCACACACGACGGCTATCTGGCCATTGAGGCGGAAATCCGCCGCATGCTCTCTGAGAAGTTCATCACCGCGGATGAAGCAAAGGGCGTCTACAAAGACGAATTGCTGCATCTCTTCAAGAGCGACATCGGGCAGAAGCTCGGTCGTATCGCTCCGAACCGTATGCGCAGAGAGTTCCCGTTCGCGCTGCTCCTGCCGGCAAAGGATATCCTTGGCAATGATGCGCCGGACGACGACATTATGGTGCAGGGTATCATCGACATGTTCCTCATGACCGATGACGGCATCGAAATCGTTGACTTCAAGACCGATTACGTCAGTAATACGGATGAAGAAAACGAAAAGGCTCAACACTACGCGAGCCAGCTCGGCCTTTACGAAAAGGCCCTCAAACACATCTACAACGAGGACGTTGTGAGTAAGTCCATCATTTTCCTACACAGTGCTCACAGCGTCAGCGTTTCGTAGAATTCATCGCGCGGCAGGGAACGGGCCATCGCCCGTTTCCCGCCTTCTCCTATTCCTACACAAGAAGCAAAAGAAGAAGGATAAAGGAAGAGCGGCTCCACAGGAACCGCTCTTTTCGTTGCCGTGTTGCTTCTGTTAATTGCATGATATCGCGAAATCAACAATCGCAAAAATATTGATAATATATACACTTTTCAGATTATATGGGTGCCATATCATATCGAATCCAGCGCAACAGAAACAGTGCTTCACTCCTTGCGCCTGATGTGTCGCAAATGGTATAATGACGCCAGAAAAAAGAACCCCGTGAAAGGAGCACCGACCATGAATGCAATCGACATTCTCGCGCGCTGGGCAGAGTACAGCGACTACGACCCGGAACAGAAGAGTTTCAATCTTCTTTCGACCAATTATGAGATGAACCGCATCTCGAAGTCCGTGGCCGCCATCAATGAATTCGACCCGACCGGCACCATGGGCGTCCTGTACGTTAAGCAGGCTTTTGAGAACCTCTGCAAAGATGTCCGGGTCCGCATGTCGGAACTTCTGGAGCATCCCGAAGAGTTCCGCGAGGATATGGAGATGTGGTCTCTTCTGCACTCGAATGACATCGTAGCCGTCGAGACAGAACTGCTCGATTCCATCGACGCACTGGTCAGCCAGGCCGTTCCGACCAAGCAGCTCGGTGAAAGAGACCCTGCGCAGGAGCGTAAGACGCTCTACACGAGCATCGTGACCGTTGTGAAGGAAATGACAGGGCTTCGCTGCGAGCTCTTCCTGCGTGGTCCCAAGCCCATCCAGAGCGTTTCCAAGTTCAGCACGAGCATCATGGTGTATCCGTCGCTTGCGGCCTGCCTGCTGGCGCTGGAGGTGGCAGAGGACGGCCTCTACCTGTGCTATATTAACTGCAGCGGCTCCTCCGACAGCTATTTCAGTTTCTTCCTGCGAAGCAACGGCAATCTTCTCGCTCTGTCGGAGCGCGTGCCCGAGACCTATCCCGGCCAGCACCAGAATACCAGAAACGGGAGGTGGCAGGAGAGCTTAAAAACGAATCTATTCCCGTATCAGCAAATCCTGTCGTACAGCGACTACGATTACAAGGGCTACCCGAGAAAGCAGGATATCGACGAAGATAAGCTCGCGTTCTTCAGCCTCGGTGCAAGCGCCTATATGCCCATCCTTCTGGCAATGGTCTTAATCAACCGAAAATACGACGGCGTAAGCACAGAAAATATGGAGCTTCAGCTCGTCGACTCTCTGTTCAAGCGCAACATCGTGGCAAAAACAGAGCAGACGAAGGAACTCATCATCCCGACCGGCAGCCTCGTTGCCTCGCAGAACGCCTCCTACGTGCCGTCGCTCACAGCAGAGGACGTCCTTCACGGTCCGAAGCCGAAACGTCTTGCTCGCTACGGCGAGCCAACGGGGAAAGATGAGCTTTATGACGAAGACCTCTTCGTTCAGTTATACGGCGACGGGTTCGAACTCAATACCGAAGCGCTCCTCAAAACGGAGACGACCAAGCTCATACCGTCGAACATTGGAGCAATCGAAGTAAAGACGAAGACGCCCTGCGAATTCATTGGCACAAAAGGGGATATGGACCTCATCGCCTATCAGCAGGGCAGAGCCCAGCTTGCTGACCACATCCGTCAAAAGATGTTTGAAGAATTCATGTCGTTTGGCGGCGCAGAAGGCGTCGAAAAATGGTGGGAAACTGCCGTCAAAGGAAACAAGGACGATATCTTGCGGCTCTGCGTGGATAAGTACAACGCCGTGCAGAACGGAACAGAGGAAAACGTCAGCTCTCCGGGATTCCTTTGCGGTCGGCCAGACGATGCTCTCAGCTTCGTGAGCTTCATCGACGGATGCAAGAGAGGAGAACCGGCTGCGCACTATCCGGAACGCACAAAAGCGTTCTTCAACGCGGAAGACGGCACCGCCTACCGTGAGAAGTATCTTTGCCCCATCACCGGAAACGCCGCGTCGATTTTCTTCGCTATCCGCCCACAGAACTGGCACGACCTCGCGCTGCTCGTCGGGGAAGAGAACATCCCGAAGATTCTCAAAGGCTGGCGCAGAAGGGGACACAACGGTGTCGGAAACCCTCTCCTCTCCGTGACGGACCCCGTTACCTTCGTCGGCACGCCGTTTGAAGAGACGGAGCTCGCGCAAAACCGCTCATACTGGTCGTGTGACAAGTGGTCGGACTACCTGATGAGCTCTCGTATGTTTGGAGAAAAGGGCAACGGAGAAGACAGAGACGCGCTCAAGCAGCAGTTTTTTAGCAGCAGTCTTCCGTCCTGCATGAAGCCGCTGCGCAAAGTCACATTCTCTCTGATGATTGGCTTTTCCAAGCGCGGATTCAACACACTTCTCAAGAAATATGGTAACGACGAAAGGAACGGCCCAGCATGAGCACTACGGACATCTACGGCTTTCGAAAAAGCGACCATCTCGCCGAGCTCTGCACGAGCATCCCAAACGCATGGTCAGGCGCAATGTCCATTTGGGCGGCGATAGAGGAAAAATATCTCCCACCTTACATCCCCGACCATGTAAAATACTGTAACTGGTATAGACCCGGCATGAGCTTCGACGAAATCGTGCGCCACAACGGCTACAAGCCGACGCGCTGCACGACGATGACCTTCTACCCGAAGGACTCGCCTATCAAGGAAGTGTGGGCTCTTGCAGACACCGACAAGCTCTCCATCGAAGACCGCATTGCCTTGAGCTCGACCTTCGACCACGCGCTCGTGCGCGTGGACTATGTACCGGAAGTCATTGCCGCATTCCGCAAGGCAGACCTTGAGGGGGCAAATCTCAAAGAGCAGGCGGATGTATTAGAGGAGCTGCTCAAGAGCGGGAAGTACATTGCCTTCGGTTGGGGCAGCAGCCTTTGCGCTTCTGACTGGGAGGACTTCGCGCAGGATGAAGACGGAAACAGCGTCCCGTACAACTGCGAGACCGGCACAAAACACTGGTGGATATCTCAATACACGATGCGTGTGCCGTTTGGCGAAATCCAGCAGGTAGGAGACCTGTACTACTACCGCACCTATCTCTTCTACGAAGAGCCGCAAATCTTCTCTTGCGTCGATGCGGACGGAAGGCTATACTTGGCAGTAAGCGAACCAAGCGCAGAGGGTACGGACTGCTGGCTTCTCGTGCAGCTCTCGAAAGAGCGCCTCGCCGCCGCGGAGACGAATGAGGTCGATATCAGGAGCCTCTTTACAGCGTCGGAAGGCAACCTGTGGCGGGTCGTAAGAGCCGGGGAAAAGTTCTCGGCGGAGACGGTCGATGCAGCATCTTTAAGCGATGATGTATTACCGACGGCGGGAATGCGGCTCGATTTCAAAGGTGAGAAGGCGTAATCGTCAGTATTAGGTGCACAAAGCACGGAGATGAATAGCCGAAAAGAAGAGCAAAGAAGAGCGGGGTATCCCAACTGAGAAATAGCAAGCATTGAGAGGGGAAGACGGTTTTATGGATATCGGAAAGGGTAAATCGGAAGTCGTTTCGGTCTGCATCGACAATCGCTGTTCGCATTGCGGATTTCGAGAACCAGTATTCACTTCTGCTACCAATGCGGCGCTCACTTCATCGCTACACGCCCGTGGGGAGCGACATACGAGTTTTCTGAGATGAAAGATGGCAAACTCGTAGACGATGACCCGTGCACCGTCACAGTCGACAACTACAAGAACCATGCAGAACTCGAAGAACCTTTCAAGGATGCGTTTTGCCGATTTGTCGAGGCGCATGAGCTGCAGGCAGGCTCTCTTGTGTGCGTCAGAACGACCCTGCATAACCAGAACACCATAGACGTCCCGGCAGCAGAGGAGAAGGTCTACTGCATCGGTTCTGTGAACTGGGTCAAGGAGACAAGGATGGCTTTACCGTGGTCGACAAAGACAGCCTTGCTTGGAGTCCTGCAAAATAAACCACAAAAAATTGGAGCAGCGGTAGAGGAAATTGATTCTTCTATCGCTGCTTTTCTGCATTCACCGTTTGCTTAGGACCCAGGTCAGATGATATAATAAGGGCAACAAAGGATAAGAAAGAGGGAACAAACATGATTGTACAGGACATCTACCTCGGGGACGACCCGAGCAAAATCTATCTTGAAAGAGACGGAAAACTCTTCATCGTACACGCCTCGCCGTTCCGTGCCATCACAGAATCTGACCTGACCGAGATTGGCACTTCGATTCCACTTGGCGCGTACAAGCAGGCGCAACATCTCTTCCGTCCGACAGAGTCATTCTTCGCCTGTGACACCAAAAACTACGGTTTGGAAGTCAGAAAGTGACAGCGCTCGACATTTTCAACACGCAAGTATATTTGCTTCACGGAAATTCAATCACCGGTGATACTTGGAAAGTATAAATAGTATAATTCCCAATGTCTATAAAGTGATTCTACATTACACCAAAAGGAGAGCCCGCATGAGCTACGCAGATAAGATTTTTGTCGAAACCTGCAAGGATATCCTTGCGAATGGCTTTTCCGACAAGGATTTGCATGTGCGTCCACGATGGGAAGACGGCACGCCCGCGCATACCATCAAAAAATTCGGCGTCGTGAACCGCTATGACCTCAAAAAACAGTTCCCCATCCTCACCATCCGCCGCACCTATTGGAAGTCCGCGCTCGACGAAGTGCTTTGGATTTGGCAGAAGAAGTCAAACAACGTGCACGACCTTTCTTCCCACATTTGGGACGCCTGGGCAGATGAGACCGGTTCTATCGGCAAGGCGTACGGCTATCAGATGGGCGTCAAGCATCACTACAAGGACGGCGACTATGACCAGGTCGATAGAGTGCTCAAAGACCTCAAGGAGGACCCGGCATCCCGCCGTATCCTGACTAATATCTACAACCACCATGACCTATCGGAGATGGGCCTCGCGCCGTGTGCCTACTCGATGACTTTCAACGTCTTGGGCAATACGCTCAACGCCATTCTCAACCAGCGCAGTCAGGATATGCTCGCTGCTTCGAACTGGAATGTCGTTCAGTACGCAATGCTGCTCATGATGTTCGCCCAGGCCTCGGGCTTTGAAGCGGGCGAACTCGTCCACGTCATCGCCGACTGCCACATCTACGACCGTCATATCCCCATCATCGAGGAACTCATCAGCCGTGACTACGATGTTGACGATGCACCGGTGATGACGCTTGATAAGGACGTCACCGACTTCTACGCCTTCACGCGCGATAACTTCCACCTTGAGGGCTACCATCCGCTTGAGTTCGACGAAAAAATCCCCGTCGCCGTATAACCGGCACAGCAGTACAGGAGGTTCACATGTTCGGACTTGAAAAGCTATTTGGCAAAGAAATCGAAGATGTCGCTCTCAGCAAAGACCGCATCGCTGAAATGCTTAAGGTCAGCCCGGAAGCACTGGCTTCCTTTGAGCAGGCCTACGCCAAGGCGGCGATTGATGAGGATGAGCAGGGAGGACTGTTCTGCACGAATTCGAGACAGGCCGCGGCAAAGAATAAAAAGCTGACCGGAAATGAGCCCGAGGCTGTGTCGAAACTTGTCGAACGAATCGTTGTGGAACTGGCAGCGCAGACGCCCGTCTATGTCTACGACGGGAAACAGGGGACCATCGTAAAACCGACCGCGCTCCCGGAAAGTACGTCTTTCGTCAGTAATACGGATATCTCTCAGGTCCCGACCGAGCTGCGTCCACAACTCAGTGGCAATCTCATGCAGGTCGACATCGCAGGATTGTCCTCCGAGTCTCTCATGTTCTACTGGGATATGTTCCAGAAGGCGAAAGACCCGAAGAAGAAAAAGTTCGCCTATGACCACTTCCGTCAGGGGCTCGATATTCTTGACCTCGACGCGCTGACCTATGCCATTATCGGCACGAACCGGAAATCTATGGGGGACTGGCTGCCGCCGCACACGGAGTATCGCGTGTTCGTCGACTGCGACACAAAGGATGTCATCGGCATTTCACCCTATTGGGAGCCGGAGACCATGCTGAAGCGGTTCAGCGGGGAAGAGGATGCTGATATCCCGCACCAGATGCACGACTATGTCATCTACAAGGCACACGAAGAGGCGCTGATGCGGCGCTACCACGAAAACAAAGATTCTGTCGTCGACCACATCCGCGAAATCCTGCCGCAGCTTGACCTCCACGGGCAGTGGAGTATCGACGTGATGCAGACCGGTAACGACTTTTATCTCATCGACATGGCCATCGCGGAAAATTCAGCATTCTATAACTGTGTACCGGAGCAACTCCGAAGACCGTCCGCAGAGGATTGGATGCCAAAAATCGAGGCATGAGGGGAGACCCGCAGATTTGCGGACCTCCCTTTTCCCGGGAAAAATACGTTTCCGCAGCTTCCACTCACTTGCATCTATCGTACCAGTAATGTTACAATAGGCACAGAAACGAGAAGGAGAAATTGCTATGGACCAGGACAAAGTCCCCCTTATTACAGATAGATACCACAAGTGGCTGCAAAAGCAACTGCAGGGGAAGGGCAGCGAGGTCCGGCTCTTGATGCGTCGGACAATGAACACCGCTATCGCTGTGCGCTGCGGCGTCGAAAAAATCCCGTTTGAGGAACTGACTAAAAATCTGTTCTTCTTCTGCAGCGACCTGCGAACAAAGGAATTTACGAGATTATACGAGGCTCAAATCGAACTGGCGTCTATCAACGAAGAGAAATTCATCAAGGGCCTTCACAAGTTCTATAACGAGACCGCAATACGCATCAAGAAAGAGAACCTGTACCAGGAATTTTTCGAGTTCATTTCACTTTCCATGCGCGTCCGCGGAGAGAGAATCCTCGCGAACGGGGCCCGTGATGACGAAAAATTCGCTGTCATCGACGCATTCCAGAGCATTCTGATGCAGCAGTTGGAATACCTCCGCCCAAACAAGTTTGACTTCAGTGTTGTCCTATGCGGGCAGACGACAGATGGTGAACTGATGACCGTCAAGGACACGCTGCCCGACTTTGATGTACCGGGCTACGAGATTCAGGACGCTCCATACTCAGGAAAGAAGATTTCTTCACATGCAGAAATGAAGGAGTTCATTTGCGCCACCTATCGCCGGCACGGATTCCAAGTACATACGTTTAAGGACGTTGAAGCCCTCTTCAATGAAGATAAAATCTATACAAATCACCATTGTTCCCTCTGCCCGTATATTAACGAATATACCTACGATATCCTTCCAGACCCAGACCATCCGCTGACAACAGCAATTAGCAAGTTGTTGGCTTTCCGTGATGAGAAAATCGATGGAGATGAGCTTGTCGAAAAACTGCGTCACCGCGCCCGCACATTGCCGACGAACGGTGTCGAATTTCACCTTGAGTCCAAAGAGAAAAGGGAAGACCCAGACCCAGCGAAATGCGACATTCTCTCTTCCGTTCTTTTGAAAGAGCTCCTATACGATGATGCCGTCATCATGCTCTATAAAGTCTGCACTTACTTTGGTGATATCAGCGGATATTACGACACAAAAGACGGAATGTTCTATTCCGTACTGATAGACGCCCCCGACTTCGATTTGTATAACAACTTCCGAAGCCTTGTTCTGTATCTCTACGCCTGCATGGTTTGCCGAGACGGCGCAGAAATGCTCAAGAGGGCAGAGGAGAACAGCCTTTTCTACTACGCCGCCAAGGAACAGGCTGACCCGGAAATGCCTATCTACGCTACCCCGTTCAGCAAGGGCGGCAAGTTGCTCAATATGTACCACCCCGAGCGCAATGAGTCGGTATCCTCTCCAACCGGAAAACGTGCCGGAAACGACAAATACGGCTCGGAGGAAAAGGCGATTCAGGGCTTTATCCGCCGTGTCGGCGCAGGGAAGTCCCCGTCACCGGAAGCGGTTGCCAGAGCGGAGGCACTTGGATACGAGCTTGCACCGAACGAGACATACGTGCAGCCGTTCATCAGAAGAGTGCTAAAGCTCAAGAAGAATCTTGGCGAAAAAACAGAATAAATGCAAAAACGGGGAGAGGAGCGCCAAATTGGCGCTCCTCTCCCCAAGCATGTTTAACAATGCGGCTCTATCATTCTCCGCTGGTGCCGGTGACGGGGTTCGAACCCGTACGGTATTACTACCAAGGGATTTTAAGTCCCGTGCGTCTGCCTGTTCCACCACACCGGCGAATATGCTGGGTCAGAAATCCTCTCTGGCCCAGCTCTCCTTGTACTCTTGTAGGACCTGCTGACCGCGCCCACAGGAGCCATTGCGGTAATCGACGGCAAACTCCGTGAAGGCGTCTCTCGCCATCGTGGCACTGCGGGAAATGGTCTGAAGAAAGCCCTTTTCCTGTTTGACCATATCGAAGAGGGTGCTGTCGAAATCCTCATGTTGCTGAGAGGCCCAGAAGGTTGTGAATGTGTCGTCGTCGTTCTCCCAAACCCACATAGGCTTATCGCTCCACCCCTCCACAACATAGAGCATTTCCATACCATGCGTGACATGAATGATATACTCGCGCAGCGCGAGGTACAGCGCGTGGTATGCGGTGGTGAAAGTCTGTCTGCTTTCATTGTCGCCGGGAAACAGGAGCCCGGAAATCATGAGTTGGGCGTAGTTCTGCTCGACGAAACCATACAACTCAGCCAGTTCACGCTTTCGCAGAGCCAGCTCCGCCGCGTCTTGCGGCAGGTCAGATAACAGCGGGCGAGATTGCAGGGATGCGCTCTTCCCCATGATTGCGGCAACGGCGTCTGCCGCCTTCTCATAGCGATTGACGAACAGGATGGATTTTTTGAGTTCCAGAACAGCGTTACGAATGTCGGAAGAATCCAGCATTTTCGTATGCCCTCCCCTTAATTAAAATCGTTGTAGGATTGTTAACAAGTGAACAGGTTTTTCGTGGACACGATTAACGACATTGAAAAAGCCATTGAAATAACTATGTTTTAGCTAATCGTGTCCATGGATATGCCTGTTCGCTTGTTAACAAAAGTTTGGCCCGAGATGTGGGGCTCGAACCCACGGCCTCATGGTCCCAAACCATGCGCGCTGCCAACTGCGCTAATCCCGGTTATTGTGCGGAGCTGATTGCTCCGCACTCACTTAAGAGACAAACTCTTTAAGCTCTGCTTCATTGAAATTCTCCGTGTGAAGAATCTTGTAGCCCGTGTTCGTCAACACCATATCGACGAACGAATCTCTCTGGGCACGGTCTTTCTGCTGATGGCTTGCATCGTCGAGCTCAATGACCCACTTTGCAACGAGCTTTTCATTGCAGAGCACAAAATCGACATGTTTCGACTGCACCTTGTAGAAGAACGTCCGATACTTCTTCTGCCCCTTGCGCGGCTCCAAAAGGTCGAGCAGGCGGACCTTCACGAAGACGTACAGGCCCTGCCGGTCAGCGAACTCTTTCAGTTTGTAATAGTAGTCTTTCTCGTGATACGAGAAAAGCCACTTTTGTTGATAGGCGTTGGCATAGTCCAAGCCGGGCTCGTCCTCGGCGGCCCCGTCGTCCATATCCGCCGCAGAAGTGTTCTGCTTTCCACGAGCGCCTTTTGTTTTCAGCTTCGTGAACCCGAAAGCATAGATGGCCAGCAAAATGAGCAATACAATGAGAATGCCGTTCATGTGATTCCTCCTTAAAGCAGCGCTTTCACACGCTGATAGATTTCTTCGTGGATGTCCTCTATGAAACGCATCTGCCCGCAGCGCGAGCAGTCGATGCGCTGCCAGCCACATCTTTCTGCGACCTTGCGGGCGTTTTCACGGCAGGAACGAAGGTAGGCTTCGTCCTTCTCGTGGATATCTGCTTTCGTGTTCGTTGCTTGCTCGCGCTCGCGCATCATCTTCTCCGTGAGCTCAGTCGGCACATCAAGATAGAAGACAAGCGTCGGGGCAGGGAGTCCGAGCAGGTCGTACTCAAAGGTGAACTACTCCGACTTGTAGAAGTCGGAGCTTCCTGCTTCTCTCACCACTGCCTATGACCGTGGTAAAACGCAGCCATAGGTCTTACATAATGTCCACAGGCGTATAAGTTCGGGCTATTCCATCCCTACTATGAGTTGTAATTTGTTGTTAGGCCACGGATGTCAGCATTCGTAGCCCTTCGTGCAAGATATTGATTGCGGCATTCTGGTCGCGTCCCATTTCCAGACCGCACGCACATTTCATCTTCCGGATTTTGAGGTCTTTCATTTCAGGATGTCGCACCCCACAACAATGACAAATCTGCGAAGAAGGATACCACTTATCCACCTTTACCAAATACTTGCCTCTGTCTGCCAGCTTGTAAGCAAGCATAGAGAGAAATATCCCATACCCATTGTCCAGAGTTGATTTTCCGTTGCCGCACCCTTTGTTCGCCATCGTACGCATATTCAGACTTTCCACACATACGACATCATACCGATTGGCTATCTCGGTAGATATTTTGTGTAGATTGTCTAAGCGTTGGTTTGCAATATGCGTGTGGATTTTATTTACCTTACGTAATTGCTTGAGGTAGTTTTTGGACTTTTCCTCATTTTTCAGAGAGCCCTTTTTGCGGGACAATCTTCTTTGCTCTTTAGCAAGCTTTTTGTGACTTTCCCGGTAATATTTGTGATTGCTTCCGACATTGCCGTTATTATCCACATACAGGCCGTCAGAGGCATAGTCTAAGCCGATAGCATTGTCAATATCCGGGATATATGTAATGACGGAATCCTGAAAGGTAAAGAGCACAGATGCGTAATATTTTCCGTCACTGGATTGAGACACTGTAGCGGATTTTATGGTCCAATTACTATCAGGTACGCGATGGATGACTGCCTTTACATTGCCGATTTTTGGAAGTCTGATATACTTACAGTCGATGATGGCAACGGTCCCTTTTTGATTATTGGTCGTGTAAGATTTCCGGCTGCGCTTCGCGGACTTGAATTTGGGGAAACCATTCCGCTTCTTTCTTTTCTTGTCGAAGTGGTTTTTCATCGCGCTCTGAAGGTTCAACTGAACATTTGCCAGTGCGAGGCTGTCGATTTCTTTAAGAAAAGGATATTCGGTTTTATACATAGCGGGTGTCTGCTTCCCAAAGGTTTTCGTTGCTTCATAACTGGCAATCTTGTCTGAAAGCATAAGATTATAGACTTTTCGGCAACAGCCAAAAGTCTTGGAAAACATAATCGCCTGTTCTTCGGTTGGATACAGCCGATATTTGACTGCTTTATTTGCCATCTTTTTTACCTTGTGACTGAATGTATTGTTTGATGATATCTACTGTCGCACCGCCTGTAGTCAATAAACAAAAGTTTTGAGACCAGAACATTTCCTTCCACAAAGATTTGCGGATTTGAGGAAATTCCTTCTTGATAAGTCTGCTGCTTGCGGACTTATAGGCGTTGATGAATTTACTGATTTCAGTATTAGGTTGGCCTCGAAACAGCACATGGACATGGTCAACAAAAACTATCGCCATGTGCCCCGCAATTCATCCCGCCACTTATAGAAGATGGGGGATTTCTTGCTCATGGCGTGTTAAAGAGCCAGTTGAGATAGGCCTCACGCTCATCGTCCAGCAGCTTGCTCGCCTGATGCACAGCGTTCGACGTCGTATAGCGGTCAGCAATGAGTAGCCCGCCCGCCTCGTAATACTTGCCCCAGTCCTGTTTATAGGACGCATAGCGGTCGACAGAGTAGAAGGTCGACATTGACATCATCCGGGTGCGAGCCAAACGCACCGCCGAGATAGAGCTCGACAAGCGCCGCGGACTTTTCGCCGTAGCGAGGGAACTGGAGCTTGCGGCAGTCGACGCCTTCACGCTGCAATCGCTCGAAGAGAAGCTTGCTCTGCGTCGCCTTACCGGAGCCGTCCGTGCCTTCAAATACAATCAACTTTCCCATAATTCACAATACTCCAAACAAATACATGACCATAAACAAAATCCCCGCTGTGCCGCCGATAAACACCAGAACGGGACCATAGTTAGAACAAAACTTGCATAGCCGGTATAGAGGCAGGTTTTTCTTATTTTGTTTCATGAGCGCATAGAGATAGTTTACCAAAACAGTCTCCAGCCCACACATCAGCAGCCCCGCGACGCCAATAAAAACAGCGGCACCGACAAGGCCGAAGAGGGCATAGGGAACGAACCACAAAACAGCGCCCATGATAGTACCAAGCGCAAAAAGAACGGGATTTACCTTCACGATGTTTCTCCTTTGAGACTTTAATTTGCAATCGAATAGGCCCGCCGCAGCGGCTCAACATCCGCCAGAGGATAGAGCTCTCGAATAAGAGGCGTATCGTCGTAGGTGATGATGATATCCGGTCCGCCATAGCCAGTATATAGGGCATTGAGCATCTCTGCAAGCCTTCTATGGTCTTCCTCTGTGAAAGAGGAGGTGTAGAGCGCATCTCCCTTTGCAACGTAGGGCGGGTCGACGAAGAGCGTCGCGGCAGGATACCAGTAGGCGATGCTCTCCAGGAGCTCACAGCAATCTATCGCGTGAAGCTCGATGCTGCCACGCAGTGAATGGACGCGCAGAATGCGCTTCTCCAGCGCCGGAGGATTCCATCGGCTGAGGAGTTTCTCTCCACCGCCGTTCTTTCCGCCGAGCGGGTGCGCCTTGATGATGCCGCTGTAACATGTCCGATTCAAAAGGAAGAATGCCCAAGCGGCGTCTGCACACCTGGCGGCTTCGAACACCGTATAACCCGCGGCAAAGCGCTTGGCTGCCCAAAAGGCCTCCAGCGTTGGAGCCGAGCCGCGCAGCTTCTCAAGAAGTGGCGTCGGGTCGTCGAGAACCGTCTTCCAGAAAGAATAGACGAGCGCGTCGATATCATTCAGGACCAGCTTTTTGATAATGCCGGCATCGAGCAGGGACAGGCCCAGCGACGCGCCGCCGGCGAATACTTCCACGAACGTATCGAGGTTTTCGTCCTGCATTCGCTCAAAGAGCTGGTCTATGACGTGAGACTTACCTCCGGGATAACGGAGAGGGGAGACGCGCTTGCGAAGCGTCAGAGGCGCTGCTGCGCCCGTGCGAGGGGCTTCTTTCGCGGCTCCGCCCGACTCAAGGAGCAAAAGCATCCTGTGCCGGTCATTATCCTCATCCGAAAAGTAGGTGAAGCCGTCGCACATTTCACAGAAGAAACCGCCATTGTCCACATCGACCTCAGCCCCGGCAGGATAGACTTCTCCGCACCAGCGGCATCGGCTGCTTGTTTTCAGCATACAGCGCGCACCTCCTTTCGACGTTCCTATTATACCAATAGCGGAATAGTATCGCAAGTAGTGAATCGAAATTATAGTGAATAACACAACATTCCTCTTGACGGAGCTTGCACGTTGCGTTATATTATACTTGTATTAAAGTCATCATTGTGCCGCATCAGCGGAAAGTCATCATTCAGGCTCCCAAGGGAGTCAGTCATCAATTCACATATTTTGGTTTTCAAGACACTTATCCTCTTTGAGGGCAAGTGTCTTTTTATATACTCAGGCCCCAAAAACAAAAAAATTTTATTAGGAGGATTTCAAAATGAAAAAGCGCATCACTATCTCTGTCCCCGAGAACTTCACTTCCAACAAGAGCAACGAGGCCATCAAGGCAGGCATCGAACGCCGCATGGCTTCCGCGAACCCCGTGGCAAAGCGCAATCGCATCATTGCCCTCGTCATTTCCGTCGTGCTCGCCATCTCTACGATGGCCGTCGCACTCGCTGGCGGCAAGCCCGCCGACGTCAAGGAACGGGCCGTTATGCCCGAGCGTGAAATCACCACGTGGATGCTCTCAGACGATGAGCGTGCGGCAGTGGAAGCTGCTGTCATGGCAGTTGCCGGCGGCGAGTCTTCTCTCTGCCAGCAGGCTGCAGCTCAGGCTATCAGAAACACCTGTGAGGACTACGGCATGTCCGTTTCTCAGGTCCTGACTGAATGGCAGTACCCCTCGAACAGCAATGTTTCTGACGATGTGAAGGATGCCGTCAGCTACGTTATCGACTATAAGGCCGTCAACGAGCGTCTGCACTGCTTCTACAACCCCGCCGTGCAGGATGGCACCTGGCATGAATCCCAGACCTTCGTCATGCAAATCGGCAATGTGCGTTTCTTCTCTTAAAGGGGTGACTCACTATGGCGAATTCGAGCTTCTTAAGCGGATATGACGCCATCTTTCTCCCCGGGAAAATCCACGGATGTGAAGACCAGGCATACATCATCTACTACAACGAATCCGGCGGCGATTCCGGTGAAGGCTGCTTCGAAATTGAAGTCGTGGATAAAAGCCGTTTGCTTGCCCTTTTCGAAAAGGTGAACGGCAACGAAGAAGAATTCTTCAAAAGACTGCCCGACGAATTCGGAAACGAGTGGTTCTACTGTCCGCGTAGCCATGCAGATTTTAGCAGCTACGCAGACTTATATCTGTCGGCAGACTTCATCAGCTCTGGCAACGATAAGTCCGCCGAGATGAATTTTCTCGTGGCTTGGGCAAAGGGATAACGCCAAATCACTTATCGAAAGGATGCCAGAAAAACTTCTGGATATCCTTTCGATAAAGTGATAAAATCACAGTATTGAGATTGGTCAAGTGTAAATTACTTTTCAATAATTCGAGGAGGATAAAATCATTATGGCACATGGGAAATGCACCGCGCAGATTGCAGGGTATGTCGCCAAGGACATTACCCTCGAAACGTCCGAAAAGGGCGGCGAAAATTATTGCCGCTTCCGCATCGGTATGCACCCGCGCAAGTCGGCCAGCCAGACAACTGGCGAAGCAGAAAAGAAAGACGATACTGTATGGTTGGATTGCATCGCTTTCGGTACAGTCGCAAACGCCTTGGCAAGCGCCGTAAAGAAAGGCGACTACCTGACCGCAGACACCGACTTACTCTTCAGCGAGAATACCAAAGTAAAGGACGGGGTCACAACCGTCTACAAAAACGTACAGTTCAAAATCAAAGCTGGTTTTGACTTCTTGACCCCCGTGAAGAAGGATTCCTATGCCAATCCCGCTCCCGCGTCCTCTGCGTCCGCCAATGCAAATCCGCAGAGCACGCAGGCTTATGGCAGTGAGAATTACAGTTCCAACTTCACGCCGGAAATGGTCTCTTCGCCGAACGACAGCGGTGTTCAGTACACAGAGGAAGAGCAGGGTCTTGTCGATAACCAGCTCCCGTTCTAAAGCAAATTTCCAAAAGCCAAAATTCAAGGAGGAGAAGCCGCGCACGTTGCGGTTTCTCCTCTCATTTTTAAGGAGGTTTCAAAATGTTTCGTGCTCTCAGCGGCGACGGCCAGGAAATCCATCTCTCTTGCGAGGAAGTAGGCAACGATGAGGTCTACCTCATCACCTACGGGCGCAAGCTTCAGACACGCAATTTCCCGTACGATACAAAGCGTCTTGTCCTGGTCAAGGGCAAAGTCGACAGCATCACCTTCATGTGCGATGACCCGCTCAACCACAGAGGTAAAGACCCGAAGGATTACGGCGGCATGACATATGCCGGAAAGGCTATCGTCCAGATGCTCGACCTTTTCGAGCGTAGCGAGGATAGTCCCACCGGTTTTGTCACATCAAAGTCCGTGACGCAGGACCGCGTCGACCGCCTCGTTGAAGAGGCCAAAGACGGGACATTTATTCAGCTCGTGAAGTTCAGCAGCAAGACCGCATATTTCAATCGCGAAATCGCTGAGTTGAAGCTTGCTGAACTGCAGGAACTCAGAGCCCACGGCTCCTACACCGACTTCGCAGAAGCGAGCGACCGCGTTATCACGGAAGTCATTTAACTTTCAAAAAAGGAGGATTTCAATATGGGCACCAAAATCCGCAAAATCAAAATTCATCCGACATACGGACTGGATTTTCTCGTTACACTGCCTGACATCGTCGACGACGTCGACGCGTGGGTCCAGGACATGTTCCTGACCGCAGAAAGTTGGGACTACGTTGACGAAGATGAGCAGGCAAGAGCGACCATTCAGCTCACCACGACCAACAACGAACGCTTCCCCCTCGGTTTTTACGAGGACGTGGAAGACATCGACGAATGGCTCGATGAGAACGTCACTCTTGTCGCGGACTGGTACTAAATCACATTTCGTCAGTTTTACAGCCTGCGGGTTGCGCAAGCAGCACAGGCATGATAGATTCGAAACTGGCGAAGCCAAAGGAGGAAAATATGTATACGATTGAATTGTTATCGGCTATCAATCCGGCCTACTGTTACAAGCACCGGGTAACACAGGTCGATGTAGATAATGTCAACCATATGGTCGAGTGCATCGAAAAGGCACGAGAAAACGTCTCCACCCCGATGGAGGGAGACATTATCCACTACACCGACCGGTACGGCATCTATTACCGAAACGCGCTACTCGTCAAACTCGATGAATTCGGCGACGGCAAGGCTGAGATTTGTTTCTCTCCTTTCGGCACAAGCGTGTCCGAACAGAATGGAGCCATTCATGTCAGTGCCAGCGGCGGCCCATTCGGTCTCCATCAGCCGGAAGACTTTATCTACGAAGGATTTGAAAAGCGCAGATTCTCTATCTGGGGTTCCTGCGGCCCTTCGGAAAGCGGATGCGTCGAGTTTGAGGCCCGCGTCCATCTCTGGAGCTACCGCGAGCCTAACCCGTGCTTCGGCGATTATAGCACCGAGAACTGGGATATGTTCTACGTCAGCTCGACCGAGGCTCCCGCGAACGGAAGTCCTTATCACTACAAGGTGATGGAACCGGGCGGCACGAGCCGCTACGCCTTCGGCAAAAGACAGAAGGAGTATCTGTCCTGGCTCAGAACCTATCGCGGCGTTGAGTTTGAAGGGCATTATGCGAATCAGACCGTCGTCTTCTGTTACAGGAAGGCAGAAAAACTTCTGTCGAAAGAAGCGTGGGACGCTCTGGCGCTGCCGACAGACACAAGATTTATGAATTGCAGCGTTATTCTCGTGAAGGTCGACTATAACGACGACACTCACACCGTCACTGAGTATCGCTACGAGAACAAGGGTGAGTCTGACGGCACGCCCTATCGCGTAGCGCTGCGCGAAGTGGAGGACGGCGCTGTCAAGAGAGTCATTCTGCCGCGTTCTGTGCCGAACACTGCCAGATAAAGCCGATTCAATACATCAGGAGAGCCTGCGGATTAACCCCGCAGGCTCTCTCGTATTACCACGTACAACTTTCGTCAGTAATAGAGATTTGAAGTCGAAATCCTAATACTGACGAAAGAAAACGAAGGAGGAACCATCATGTATTATGCAATTCACGGGAAGATGCCCTTGAACAATCTCTACGAGACGGAAGCCGCGGCGCAGGCAGGCATCGAGCAGATGAAAAAGCTGCCGAATCCCCCGCACGCGTTCGACAGCTGCACCATCGTAGAGGTGCCCGCTCCGGCCAATCTGTTTGAAATTTGGCAGATGAGAGATGAGCCTTGGGCTCACGGCTACAAGTTCTTCAACCACGAGATGGCGAACAAGAAGGGTTACGTCTCCAAGGAGTATTACAACTGCGTATACCGCGAGGCTCTGGACGCAACTGAGCCCAGCATCTCGCTTCGTGCGCATCTCTATGACCGCTTTAACTGTGACAAGCCCATCGACTACATGGCTCCGTCCATGTCGGTCTCAGACGTCATCGTGTTTAAGGGGGAGGGTGGTACCAAGGCATTCTTCGTAGAACCCATTGGGTTCCGTGAAATCGAGTTTTGACTCCATCGTCAGCACTCACAAAATACAAAAATTTCAGGAGGATTTCAAAATGAATCTCGACTACAAACTCTTCTATCTGCTCTTCGCAGAGAACTCCGACGCCGGCGACCCCGCAAGCTGCTGCAGCATCCGGCATTTTCCTTCCATCGAATCCGCGCGCACGGCGATGAAGGAAGAATTTGCCAAGTACCAGAAAGCATGTGGCGACCTGGGTGTCGAAGATGACGAGCACGAGCTTACCATCACGGACAACGAAATCATCGTTCGCAACGGCATGGACACATGCCGCTGGGTTATCGGTGAAGCAGTCCCCGAGGTTCCCTGCACCAAGCAGAAAAGTTAAAAAGTGAAAAGCGGCGGCATTCCCTCATGGGGTGCCGCCGTTTTTTGTTGTCCGTAATCCGCTCTTCGCCATTGGCATCAGATTGGCACGAAATTGCCCGCAGAACAACGGAAATCTGCTGAGTATACAGAGGAACAGCCCTGCGTCACCGACCCGAAATTGACCTTATTTTGACTGGCGGCGTCTCACACCACTGTGAGCCGCGTTAGAAGAGCGGGCTCTCAAGGCCAGAAAGGAACCGGAAAGCATACCAGAAAAGAGCGGAGAAAGCATTGGCGCGAAATCGGCATCGCTTTGGCACGCCTATGTTGGGATTTTGAAAAAAGAAAAAGTGCTGAAAAGATGGAATTCTGAATTTTCGCCACATATCGCCTCGTCTGGTTGCCGCAGAACGCAGATAAATGGTATAATGTCTGCAAAACGAGAATAGCAAAGGAGAAGATGCTCGTGAAGACACCTCTAACCAAGAAAATTGAAAAGGCACTGTTCGCATGGAATCCTACCACCGTCGGAGGCATCAAACTCAACACGATGCGCCCAGGCTTCTCGGCAACGGAAGTCCCCGTTAAGAATGGGACAACGACCGGAGGCCTTGTCGACTACGTGTGGGTCGCGGAATGTCTGCTGGATGTGAAAACGGTAGGGAAGTGCGCCCTCTATCTGCCGCACAGAAAAAAGAACGACGTTGAAGCCATCCTGGAGCTCCGCAGAAACGCCGCCAGAAACGCCGGCTGCCCGGAGGGAGACAGGGAGACCTATCCTGCGGGAGATAAGCTCTGCGACAATACGGCGTGCCGCTGCCACATGAACGCCAAAGAGGCAACCAACGGCGTCCTCATCACCTGCGTGGAAATTAAAATTACGAAGAGCGACTTCAAGAGCAAGCATGGGCACAACTTCTGCGGAAACTGCAACTACTACGCGATGCCAAAAGAGCTCTATCCTGAGGTGAAAGACCTTATTCCGGAGGGCGTCGGGGTATTGCTGTTCTATGGAGCTACTCAAAGTGACACTCAGAAGAAGGATGTCTTCGACTTCTCCTACTATGGAATCAAAACAAAAATCCAGCCGACCTACAAACCGCTGGACGAAGAAACTCAGAAATGGCTCATCCTCTCGACTGCAAAGAGGATGAAGAATGAAGTCCTCGCTGCGTACGACGACTTGCTTGCCGAGAAGGCAAAGGACATCATTGAGTGGGAATGATGCACGCAGGAGACGCTCTCATATAGAAATTAGGCTGCTGCGCACATCGCGCGGCAGCTTTTTCATGTCTTCATACGGTTGCCGTGCATGTTACGCCTTTGCGTGTAACGTCATATTGCGCAAAATGCAGCGTTTACAGCGGAAAGCCAAGTTTTGAGAAAAAGCGCGGCAGGGCAAGGCAGAAAACGCATCGAGAGGGGAGAAATAGTGAGGAAAAAGAAAATCGGAATGGACGCGGAAGAGCGGCGCATTTATTTTTTTAGATTGTAGCGCAACACAAGTGTTGTGCAAAATGCCCAAAGCAGGCAAATTTTGATATCTTCAAAAAGCAGCTTAACGTGTGAAAGCCAATTCGTTCGCAAGGCGTATTTCCTGCAAAATATGGAAAATGTGGATTTTTCGGAACACATGGGCACGGTTTGGCGCAACGCACAATTTTGAAATTACCTCCTCGATTTTCATTGCCATAATGTACCGATATTGGTATAATGTCTACAAAATCAGAATAACATTATCAGGTGCACACGGAGGTGTAGCCAAGCGGTAAGGCAAGGGACTTTGACCCCCTCATTCGCTGGTTCAAATCCAGCCATCTCTGCCAGAAAGAAAGAACATCTATCGGAAACCAACACTTGCTTTTGACAATACCAGAAAGGGTGAATCATTACATGCGACAGCAACATCGGAGCAAAAAAACGGCAGCAGAGCCAACCACGGCAAGTTCCGTTATGACCGTTCAGCAGGCCGCTGAGAAGTGGGGCCTGTCCCGCCGCCGCGTCAGCCGCCTTTGCCAGGACGGGCGCGTGCCCGGCGCAGTAAAATTGTCCGAGCGCTATTGGCTCATGCCGAGCGATACGCCGAAGCCGAGCGATGGCCGGCAGAGCTGCCATAAAGCGCAAACCAAATGCTTAGAGGAAGAGGTGAACGACCTTGGATAAATTCGAGAAGAACACGTACTGGAAAATCCTCCAGAACAAGGACTCCCACGAACTCATCTTTTTATCTCCATCCGCGACCGGAGCCTCTCCGCTTTCGCGGAAAGACATCCAGCAGTACGACGAAGTGGGATTCCTGCGGGATGCGAATGACGCGGCCTCCTTCCTCGAATTTAAGGAGATGGACATGCGCCCGGACGGCATCGCCTTTTTGAAGTGCGAGCATGATGTCAACGAGCGGCTGGCGGGCGGGGCATCCTTCGACCGAGAAATCCTCTCCAAGCTCATTGCCGACGTGAGAAAAGACACAGGGAGGACGTGCTTTGGCACTTGCCGCAGCTACGAAAAGGAGAAGGCATGCGAGACGTGCTTTCTCAATAAACAGCAGACATGGATGCTCTGCGCGACAGCAAAGTGCCTCGATATCTCCTCTGCAAAGAAGTTGTAACATTTATCTGAAAACTACACACGAATAACAATTTAAGCGAAAAGCATTGAAAGAGTGCGCATTCTGATTTCTGCGCATTCTTTCAATTTTTTATTGCAATTTTACTAATACCATGTTTTAACGCACGGCGTTTTGCTATAATTTAGTCGAAAACTATCAAATCTGAGAAGTAATAAAGTTCAATATCAGCCATTTAGCGAATTGCCTTTTTTACCGATAATGGTATAATACAATCATAGCATATATCGTGAAAGAACGTTTGCCACCCCCCGAATCCAGGAGACGCGCATTAAATTCAAAAATCTATTATAAGGAGGAGTAATCATGCCCCTTGTCTATGCGCCCATGTGCAAAGAATGCGGTAAAGTTAAGACCACGCACCCGTCCGGACTCTGCTCACGATGTAGAAGAACGCAGAAAAGCGGTGCTATCTGCAAAGTCTGCGGCTGCGCTCTCACCAAAAACGAATCCGGCATCTGCTACGAATGCTCAAGAAAGCTGAGCGAAAAGTTTACCGGAAGCTCCTTCAACGAGTACGCCGATTGTGTTATCGAAGGCCTGCGACAAAGCATTTTCATTCTGGAGAGAAGAAAAGAAGGCCTCTCTTACGCTGACATAGCAGAAATGCTCGGCATTTCTCCCTCTGTTGCATTCAACCGTGAAAAGCGCGCCCTGCGCAACGAGATTATCTTTGCGGGCGGCTACGACTATATCGACGGCAGCTATATCCGCTCCGCAGAAGAAGAGGCAAAAGCACATCCCGAGAAAATGCTCGATGAGATTCCTTCTCTCAAGTATATCGTAGAGCACCGAAGCGAGCTCGAAACCGCATTTAAGACGGAAAACAAAGAAATGGACCTGGCACCCGTCGCAGGCAAGGTCATTAAAAAATCATATTCCACAAAGGAGACCGCAGCACCGGAAGAAGCCGACGCCGCGCCCGCCAAGAAGCCCAGAAAACAGAAGAAATAAAAAAAGAGGTTCGCATAAGCGAACCTCTTTTTTCGTGATTTTTAAGCCGTTTTCGGGATTCCGGGGATGAACGACATGATGTTGTCCGTAGCCTCCTTCGATAAGCGGAGCCGTTTGCAATAGCGGGCGATTTGACGCTCAATATTGTCGATATCGGCCTGCACGAAGTGCAGGGATGTCATCTCGGAGACACCCTCGATTGCCGCGCGGAACAAACGAACGTAGTTCGTGTCCACATCGTCCGAAACAGAGTAGCTCGGAAGATACTCATAAGGCGCGCCGATGATGGTCAGCCAGTCGTAAATCTCTGGGTCAAAGGAATCGACAAATGCCTTAGACATCGAGCCATTTGCCGCCTTCTTCTCTTCGATGTACTTGTTGAGCTCGACCAGCCACTTTTCTGCGAACGCGCGCTCCTCGTCCGTCGGAAGACGGTTGCCTTTTCCTGCAATCTCAAAGAGATAGAAGGCATCGCCGCCTTTCTCCTTGCTGCGGTTAATTTGCACGGTCACAAGCGGCTCCTTCGGGCTCTTAGCCTTACGCAGGAAGTAAATCAGCATCGACCCACGAGCGGCCATGACATCGCGCGTATACGCGCCGACGCAATGGTTCAGCTTGATGCCTTCTTCGTAGAGGTCTGCTCCCGCTTTCGGCGCGAGCATGACGAACTTGCCGTCTGAATAGACGTTCGTCGGCTTGCCAGAATAGCACTTCGTAAAGCTGGTCGCTTCCTGAACATTGTACCCCTCTTTTTCTGTTCTGGCTTTCAGCAGCGTTTTCTCTTCAAGAATCTGGTTGTAGTTGCTGACCATCGCATCATGCGCCTGCAGGATGTGATGGGGGAGGACGAAGCCGCAGGAAGGAATGATTTCCTTTGCCATGCGATTATAGTCCTTAAGCAACTGCCAGACCTTATCCAGAGTATCAAGCGCCGGATAGGCGGGCTGAATCTCCTGGGACATGTACTTGATAAAGTCTGTCACAGGGACCTTCTTCTGCAGGTTCTCGCTCATGTAGAGGATAAAGGCTCGCGGAAGGCGGTTCGTCTTCAGCAGGGCACGTCCGTGCTTTCCACGAATCGTGGCCATTTCATGAGACCATCTGGCAGTGCCGTTTCGGTGGCTCATATTATTGGCGTCGCAGTCGCCGACGACACGAGCATAAAGCCGCTCGCACTCTTTCAGCGAGTACGGCTTAAACTGCCGAATCGCGAGAGAAAAGATAAACTTCTCTCCGCTCGGTTCGGATAGAAGCGCCTTCAGCTCAGGCTTTGTCAAGCCGAACCACTGGGAAAGCGAGCGAATAGACGGGTCGAGCGACGTGCCGCCGGCGGAAATGCTGTTGAGAACCGTGCTCAGGAACCACGGCGAATAGGCCGTGGTCTGAAGGATGGACTGAAACAGATTCCCTGTGTAGTGAATCGTCCACAAGAAATTCTGCATCGTTGTTCCATGATTCACCTTGTACGGAGCCCACTCAAGGCTTCCTGCCGGAAGGTCATATAAGGCTTCCAGAAACGGTGTGACATCACGGTTTCCAACCGCACGCTGCACCATGAACGTATCATAGACCGCGAACGGGGCAACGGCCACCATTTGCTCATCATAAGCCACAGCTTCTCCGAGCGGCGGCAAAGGGTAGCTGCTCAGCATCTGCTGCGCATCCATCTTTGCGGCATCTTTCGTGTCTTCCCGTTCCTGGTCAGACGGAAGATAGTAGGAATTAGGCACAAGTGCCGCAAGCGCATTCGCCCTTTTGGCACAGGCCCCATAATAGTAATTACGGAAAATGGCGTTTTCTATGTCTTGCCGCTTCTCCGGCGGAATCAAGACCGCTCTATCATATACATCAGGACGGGCGAATGAGCCAAACTTCTGCTCGTAGCCAATCCAATGCAGTTGACCGGTTATCCAGTTTACTGCGATAATGCAGGAAGGAGCGAGCTTGATAGACACCGTACCGCCGCCGCGCTTCAGGAGAGAAATACTATCTACGTAGAAATAGTAGGTCTCCCCGAGCTCCAAGGAATAGAGGAGCGGAAGATATACGCGCTTTCCCGTCGGTGTACGCGTGAAGATTTTCTCAGACGGCTTCGGCAAAAACTTGTCATACAAGTCCCGCGCCTTCAAGTAGGTGAGACGCTCCGAAACATCGCCGCTGTAATAGAAGGCTCCCACGCGCCCACCTTCATCCAACGTGTGAATCATATCGTTGGTGATTTTCGCGGTGCCGCTTTCGCCGCCGTACATGGACTGATATGCAAACGTCGGCTCATTCCAAATAGTACAGTGGCGACCTTGGCTATCACACCCATGAGAAAGTGTAGGCTCTTTGTTTGTCTTCTTGTGTACCTGAATCTCCAGCGGGCGAAGGCCTAACGCATAGCCCGGCATTTGCTCGAAGCGGTACGGCTCCTTTGCAGGACCGTAATGCGCTTCTACAGCGTGCTCAATCCAGGAAGCGGCTTCGACAAGGGTCTCGTAGAGGTCAGCCAAATGGGCAGCCCCATCGTTGGCAAAATCACGATAAAAAGTTCCTAAATAGGACATAGTTGAAATCCTCCTTTTGAAAAAATAGACCGACAAACGACACCCCGGCCAGATGGTCGGGGCGTCGCACATCGGTATCTGCAGCATCTGCTTTATGCTTCAAGCAGGCCGTTTTTCGCAAGCACATCGGCAACGGGACCGCGCGGCTGCATCAAAGCACCGGAGTAGCCGCCGTAGGTCGCGATGGTGTCGCAGTACAGACAAATCGTATCGAGGTCGGAGCGGGTGATATTCCCGACGCCGCAGAAACGGACGGTGTTGTACTCGTTCTTAGCGATAATGGCTTTGACTTTTGCCTTGAGGGCAGACGCTTTTTTGCAGATAGTGTTCATATTGAAATCCTCCTACATTCATATTTGTATTTTTGTTTTGAAAAAGGGAGGCATTTCTGCCTCCCTTTTTCGCTGATAATGAGGTGACCTTACATCAGGTCGCTCTCGGAAAGCCAGACACGGAGCAGGCCGCGACCGTCGCTGCCGATATTATCGTTGGCAATGACGTCTACCTTCGGGTAAGCGCCATCTTTCACGATATACTGGGCAAGCGCAGTCGCTTCACTGAGAGTCTGAATGCCTTCCGGCCACTTTGCAACAAACGACATCTCGCCGTTCTCGATAGCAGACATGGCGTACTCCGTGTAGGTGTCCGCATTATCTGCCCAAGTCAGGCGTGCATGATTTGTAAGCTGCTCCGGCGTAAGGCCGGGGTCCTCTGTCGGGCGGAGGAGACCTTCGTCACCGATTTCCTCTTCCGGGGAAATGTTGGTCTCGATAGGCGTCTCCTTGTAATCTGCGCCGCGACTCACGCAAGCACTGTGCCCGCCTTCATTGGCGGTAACAGCAGTGCCGGGGATGTCGACCTTTGCGATAGGAGCAGGCTCCGTGGGCTCCGCAGGGGCAGTTGCCACAGGGGAGCTTACGGGCTCGGCTACATCGGCGGCGGAAACAGCCACAGATGCAGGAGCGGCCTTCTTCTCTCGGGCAGGGACGGATGCGGCATGAGACTTCTTCGGGACCAGACGCTTACGCGTGTGGTTGAAGAGCTCGACCGCATAAAAATGACCGTCACCCTTCGCTGCAAGCAGCTTACCGGTAACAGTCTTCAGACCGGCGGTCTTGGAGCTGATACAAATAAGCCCATTTTCGACATCTTTCCACGTCCATTCCGCATCGGGAACACAGGTGGCAAGGAAATCGGAAATGGGGGCATCTTTCTCAGCACGTGCGGCACGCACAGATTCAACGAATACTTTGTTGGTAAAGCGGGAAGGCATACCATCTACCGACGCAGAAAGGTCGATGTAGGGGATGCGGTTGCCCTGTAATACCAACGTAGCTTCCGTTGCTTTGCTGACATCGTCAGCGGGGTGGACGTAGATGCGGTCAATGGTAGAGGTGTTAGCCCAATACCAGACGCATCCACTGTCTGCAAGACACGCTTCGATGTCCGGGGTGCGGATGGCGCGGATGTCGGCGACCGCCGCATTCACAGCGGGTTTTTCCAGAATCGTCACAGGTCTTGCCGGAATGTCCGATTCTTCCGCTTCATCAGCAGGAGAGGGCTTCCAGAGCTTTGCAGCGGGGACGAACACGGTGAAACAGGCGATGCCGAACCAGGTAGCTGCCCAAATCGCCTTCAAAGGCATCCAGGACCGGAAGACCCAGCCGAGGAGTGCATCCGAAATCGAATAGACGAACAGGAACCCGATGGCCGATACCGCGACGCGCTTGATGCTTTCTTTCATTGTTAAAATCCTCCTGAAAATAAAAAAATCACAGATACCCTCTCGAAAGAAAAAGAGAAAAGTACCTGTGTTGATTAAAATAATGACGTTCTCCGCAAGGGGAGACAGATGTTGACGTTCCGCTTATAAGGCGGCAGAATGATGACTTTAATACAGATATTATATTACTCCTAAGAGCAAGACACGTCAACAGCGAATTTGTGATTTTATGCTATTGTTGCGCTGAAATTCAAAAACTGCCATAAAATCAGCAAAATCGAAATATTTGTCTTTGAAGTATTGACACCACCCTGACTTGCAACTATACTGATAATTGTATTAAGTCATCATCCTGCCGCACCATGCGGAACGTCATCATCCAGACCCCGTATTTGAGGCCAGTCACTTACCCATTTTTGTTATCAAGACACCAAAACCCTGTCAGTCGGCGGGGGGAGCGGTGTCTTTTTATATATCCCTGCAAAGCATTTATCCCTTTAGAATATATTAACAAAAATCATCGTCATAAAAGGAGGACGAACAATTATGAAGCTCCAGAAGCGCAACGGCGAGCAGGTTACGTTCGACCGTCGCAAAATCGAAATTGCCTTGGAAAAGGCCAACACCAGTGTCGCACCTGTCGACGCTATCACGAGCGAGGAAATCAAGTCCATCGCGCTCGACGTTGAGAACCAGTGCACGAGCATCGGGCACATCCCTCACGTTGAGGAAGTGCAGGACCTGGTAGAAAACGCTCTCATCGGCAAGAACAAGGCAAATCTCGTCCGCAACTACATCACCTATCGTTACGAGCATCAGCTCCGTCGCAAGGCGAACAGTACGGACGACAAGATTCTGTCTCTTCTGGCTCACAAGAACGAGGAGGCTAATACCGAAAACTCCAACAAGAACACGCAAATCGCCTCTGTCATGCGCGACTACATGGCAGGCGAGGTATCCCGTGACCTGTCGGAGCGTGTCCTTCTCCCTGAGGACATTGTGCAGGCGCACCGCGACGGCATCATCCATTTCCATGATACCGACTACTACGCGCAGACTATCCACAACTGCGACCTCGTCAATCTTGAGGATATGCTGCAGAATGGCACGGTCATCTCCGGCACGCTCATCGAGAAGCCGCATACGTTCTCTACGGCCTGCAACATCGCAACGCAAGTCATTGCGCAGGTCGCAAGCAACCAGTACGGCGGGCAGACCATCACGCTCTCGCATCTTGCTCCGTTCGTCAACGAATCCCGCAAACGCTTCCGCGGTCGAGTCATCAAAGAACTCGAAAACGCCGGCATCCCGTTTACGGAAGAGCAGGTGCGCAGCATCACGGAATCCCGCGTGCACGAGGACATCGAAAAGGGCGTCCAAATCATCCAGTATCAGGTCATCACCCTGATGACCACGAACGGTCAGGCTCCGTTCCTCTCGGTCTTTATGTACCTCAATGAGGTAGAAGACCCGCAGACGAAAGCGGACCTTGCTCTCGTCATTGAAGAAGTTCTGAAGCAGCGTTATACGGGCGTCAAGAACCCGCAGGGTGTCTATGTAACGCCTGCTTTCCCGAAACTTCTCTATGTCGCAGAGGAAGATAATATCCGCCCTGTCAGCAAGTATTACTACTTGACGGAGCTTGCGGCCAAGTGCATGGCAAGACGCATGACGCCGGACATCATCAGCGAAAAGAAGATGCTTGAACTGAAGAAAGATGCTAACGGTGTCGGCCACTGCTTCCCCTGCATGGGCTGCCGCAGCTTCCTGACCCCAGACCTCGTCGACGGAAAGCCCAAGTTCTATGGCCGCTTCAACCAGGGCGTCGTGACCATCAATCTGGTCGATGTCGCGCTCTCTTCGAAGCAGAGCATGGATGATTTCTGGAAAATCTTCGATGAACGACTGGACCTGTGCTACCGTGCACTCATGTGCCGCCACAATCGTCTTAAGGGCACACTCAGTGATGTCGCCCCTATCCTGTGGCAGTTCGGCGCTCTCGCGCGTCTGATGCCCGGTGAGACCATCGACAAGCTGCTCTATAACGGCTACTCGACGATTTCCCTTGGCTACGCAGGGCTCTACGAGTGCGTGAAATACATGACCGGTCACTCTCACACCGAAGAAGGCGGCAAGGGATTCGCCCTGTCGGTGATGCAGCACATGAACGACAAGTGTGCTGAGTGGCGAGAGAAGGAAAACATCGCGTTCTCCCTCTACGGCACCCCGATGGAGTCGACGACCTACAAATTCGCAAAGAACCTGCAGCGTCGTTTCGGCATCATCCCCGGCATCACCGACCATGGGTATATCACCAACAGCTACCACGTCAATGTGCGCGAGCATATCGTCGCCTTCACCAAGCTCAAGTTCGAGTCCGAGTTCCAGGAGCTCTCTCCCGGCGGCGCTGTCAGCTACGTCGAAGTGCCGAATCTGCAGAACAATCTGCAGGCGGTCATCTCGCTGATTCAGTATATCTACGATACCATCATGTATGCTGAAATCAATACGAAGTCCGACTACTGCCAGGTCTGCGGCTGGGATGGAGAAATCAAGATTCAGGAGGAAGATGGGAAACTCATCTGGAAATGCCCCAACTGCGGCAACACCGACCAGACGAAAATGAACGTCGCGCGTCGCACATGCGGCTACATTGGTAGTCAATGGTGGAATGCCGGTCGCACTGAGGAAATCAGAGATAGAGTAATGCACCTGTGAGCCGTGCCATAAAAATTATAACCGAAAAATTTTTTCGAGCAAATGAACAGAAAAATGAACAATATTCACGAGTAAACTTAAAAATTGAAAATGGACCAAAACGAAGATTTTTGAACAATATGAAGAAAGGCGGCACTTATGCTGCCTTTCTTTTTTGAAAATATGTTCACTTAAATCGAGATGTATTCACAGCTATGTGTTCCCCATTTGTTACAAAACGGAACGGTATTGTCCCATGTCTGTCCAGCCGCCCTCAGTTTTGACGGTTACTCTGGAACAACCGAGCTGTTTAGAAATGTCAGAAACATTAAAAGAGGACTGCTTAATGACATCTATGGCCTCTGTGCGCGTTTTTTCTCGCTCGTTAATGATGGTTTCAATCCGCTGCAAATATGTTTGTAGAAAGGGTTTCAGTTCGTCATATGATTCACCCATAACAGCGTGTTTTTTGTTTATTGATTCGAGGATACCAACGCCGCAGCCTCCTTTTCAATATCTTCGAGATGCTCAATAATGTCAGATAAATCAGGGTATTCCATAATAACCGCTTCTGCGGACTTCTTGTTCACTGTGTTTCTGAGTTCGGCAAGCTCTGGAAGCAGTTTGTTTTTAGCTATACTTCGGAGCATGGCGGGGTTGCATTTACTTTTGCAAATGAACGAAAGATTGTGAATAGCTCTGCGCCTGTTGACATTATAGCACCTTGTGCATATAATATAGCTATAATATTACTATTGTTGTAATGGGAGGCTTAATTATGAATATCCGTCCATCTGCCGCAATCCGGCAGAACTATAATGAAATCGCCGATTTGTGTAAAAAGACTGCCGAGCCTGTATTTCTCACAAAAAACGGCGAGGGTGATTTAGTTGTCATGGATATTGAAACCTTTAATCGCCGCGAAAAAATGCTGAAGCTCAGAGAAGAACTCCTTGCCATCGAAGAGGACCGTTCGCAAGGCCGCAACGGCTGCACCATTGACGAGCTTGATGCCTACCTTGACGATATCATTGCAGAGGGTTAAGCAGATGGCGGATAAGAAATACGATGTTATTATCTCGGATAGAGCAAAACAAATGCTCCGGGCGCATTTGCGATTTATGGCTCAGGTGAACAAGGCGGCAGCTGTAAAAGTTAAGAAGGAATTGGTGGATGCGATGCGTTCACTGCAGCAAATGCCGCAGCGTTTTCCATTCTTTGACGAGCTGTACATACCGCCAAACAAGTACCACAAGATGTATGTTCCAAAATGGTATCTGGTCCTTTACCAAATTCGGGACAATACCGTTTATGTAGACTATATTCTTGATTGCCGTGAGGACTACAGTTGGCTTATCCACTAAAGGAAGAAGACATGAGAGATGAATATAATATTGCGGAACTGAACCCGAGAAAAATTTTTTCCGGCGTTTTGGGTCACAGAATGAACTTTCACCAAGTTCGAGATTTTTAGAGCAAAGGGGAGACGACAGTATTTGTTGTCTCCCCTTTGTCAACCGAGTCCGTTGGAAATTGGCATCAGAGAGGTGAACTATCTCCCAGACGCCCTTCGTCCGTATCTGAGCGACTATAGAGTCAACCTCATTGAGGTTGCGAGATTGTGTCCAGAGACGACATTGCCAAACTTCGCAGCGATTTCCAGTTCATTGCAAAGCAGCTCTCTCAAGAAGAGGAAAGCAGAGATGAGGCGTACTTCAATAGACCGATAGACTACCCAGAAGAGCTCATGACCGCTATGTCTGCTTAGACGGATGACGAACGTTTTATCAGGGAATACTTTGCAGTAAAAGGCAAGAAGGAGGTATATAGGATGTGTGATTTTTTTGACCAGACTGAGCGTCGTGGAGAAGAACGTGGATTTCGCATGGCGCATCAGGGTGCAGTCCGCCTCTTCCAGCGAGGAAGCGATATGGAATTTGTGAAAAGCATTTTCTCTGGCCTGCCTCCCGAAGGCCTGCAGAAGGCTTTGGAAGAAAGCAATCCGCCGCAGTAATCCTACAACAGAACGGAAAAGATAATTTACATGTAAAAATTCAAAGGCCCCCTGTTTCGGCCAGTATTGGCTGAAACAGGGGGCCTTTCTTTTATTGCGTCGCGATGATGAACATGTTTTCCGGCTTAGCGGTCGGGAGCATATACTCGCTGAGAGCGTACTTCCGATAGATGCGATTAACTTTACTGTGGTAATCAGCAAGGGAGAACGGCTGAATGGACAACAGACGGTTACACTCTTTCCCGAGATTCGTGCTGACGACATGCCCGAGTCCAAGGCTGCGAATCGCCTTCAGCTCCCCTGTGCCGGAGTCAACGATAAACACCGTCATGGCCGCGCCTTGACCTTTCTCGTACTCCGTCTCGTATTTACGGTCTACGATATACCCGCGAGGCTCAAACGGGGCATCCATCCAGGGGATAGCACCGAATTTGACCAGAAGGAAGAGCGCGTCGTCGATGACGGTATACGTGAAGCTAAATGCCCCATTCCTGAAATTATCTATCTCAGCAGCGTTGATATCGGAAAAGCCAACCGTAAGGGACCAGTACCCATCGTCATACGCCGCCCGAACAAGTGTGTCGCCAGTGCGAAACTCATCATATTTCTTTCCAACCTGTTTCACATCAACAATCATAGATGCCTCCAAAGGGGAGTCGTATATACGCTCCCGAGATATGAACCTATTATACCATTATCGGTACGAAAGAACAACCAGAAACGCCGAATTTTACGCTTACAGCAAGGAACCGAGGAACATGAAACACTGCAAGTCATGCGCATGCGCATGCGCAGCGGCCATCAATCACCAAAAGAGGCCTTGCGGTATTGCTCCAATAATGGTATAATTTCGCCAAATCAAGAATGCTCTTGTTGCGATAACGAAACATTCCCGCGGCAGGCGCAAACTTCTCAAAAAGCGAAAAAGGAGACCGCAATGAAGACAAAGACTACATATACCAAGAAGACCAAGCTTGGACTTTTGACAATGACAGGGGAGGTTGTCTACGAGCCTCTGGAGCCCGGTGACATTCCAGCCCCTCTGGAAACTGCATACTCGATTGACTGCTACCTCGACGACATGAAATTTGCAGAAATTGGCATCGTGCAGGCAACAAAAGATGCCAATGAAGGGTTTACAGCAGACCCGCGCAACGCAGTCCTTTATTGTGATGGGCAGTCTGCAGAGCTCGGCGAGCTTGCATGGCAGATGTTCCAAAACTCCGTAGACCGTCCGAAAATGCCCGTTGACACGTTCATCTTCCCAGAGACTCTTGGCTTTGTCAAAGCCCAGCCGGAACTCGCCGCAGAGTGTGTTATGGGAATCTTCAAAATCCAACACGACCTCGACAAAAAGCATCCTGCAAGATACTTCACCTTCATCGGGGAGGAGAAGACTCCTGCGTTCGATATGCTCAAAGCTGCCGGTATTCCGTACTTTTACTGTGTCGCTCCGCTGAGCTTCGACGAAGAGTCTCCAATGGCTTTTTTTGACTACAAGGCGACATGCAGCGAATCCGCCGCACGACGTATGGCAAATCTCAAGGAACGCCCGCGGGAGAGAGAAGACCCATGTTTATCGTAAGATACGCGTCGGTACTCCGCAACAGGTGGAGCGGCTCTCACTCATTCTGTTAGTATTTGACACTCCCCATGGCTAAAGCCAGGGGATTCTTGGTTCGACGACCGCAACCTCACGTCACAGAAGTAACACGCGGAATTACACAGTCTCCCCAAGCGTATAGGTTCGGGCGTGTCCCGCCCTACCATGAAGGAAGTTCCTTTTTGAGAGCTGTAAGCTCCTTACTGCACTCTTTATACGAAAGGCCCGTTCCGGTTTCCTTGTAGGCGGTCTTTCGCCTATCCAGGAAGCGATTGAACACATACCGGCAACACCCAAAGGTCTTAGCCATCAGTTCTTCCTGTGCTTCTGTAGGATAGAGTCGAAATCTGTAGCTATATTCCATTTGTGTGCTCACCTCCCGATTGGCATTCAATATGCTTTTATTATACCGCTATCAAGATACCATTGCAAACGGAGACGCCTTATATCCCCATATCTAAAGATAGGGGTTTTACGGCGCTTTCGATAAAAGATTGTCAGATGAGACACATCGTGATATCCTCTATCTGAGAGGAGATGATATTTTGGGCAGCAAATACGACGACATCATCAATCTGCCACACCACCAGTCAGACAGGCACCCTCGCATGTCGATGAAACAGCGCGCCGCGCAGTTTGCCCCATTCGCAGCTCTCGCAGGATACGCCGAGTCTATCGACGAGGCTCACCGGCTAACGGAAGATTTTGCTGCGCTGGACGCAACGGTCATCGAAGAGGCCGACCGAGCCCTGCAAGAGTTAGCAGCTTATATTGACAGGGGAGAATCGCCGACAGCGACCTGCACCTATTTCGAGCCGGATACTCGCAAGGCTGGTGGGGCGTATCGGACGGAGACCATACAAATCAAAAAGATAGACAGATATACGAGCGAGCTTATCTTGGCCGACGGCTCAAAGCTCCCCATCCAAAACATCATCGAGATAGCGCTGAGCCAGGAAAAACTTTAGCTCCTGCCTCGCAAAAAATACATCTTGACGCTCATTCTGATTTGGTGTACATTATACCTGTATTAAAGTCATCATTCTGCCGCAGTATCTGTGGAACGTCAGCATTCCGACTCCACAAGGAGCCAAGTCAACAATCCATTTTTGTAACCAAGACACTTATCTCTTCCCGAGATAGGTGCCTTTTTATATATTTACAATCTTATCGTCAGTATTCGAACTTCGAACTCGAAATTCTAATACTGACAAAACTGACAAAACATTATAAGGAGGATTTCAACATGGAAAACGCAAACAAGCACACCATCTGGACCAACCGTCTCGACCTGGAGGAGTATCGTAACTCGATGCCGCCGGAAGAAATCGCCGGCCTCACCGACGCAGAACTTACTTCCCGCATGTGCGAAGAAAACGAGCTGTGGCTTTCCGACGAAAAGGAAAACCTCAGCAAAATCCAGTACAACGAGCCGCTGCTCATCATCTCCGACCTCGGACTTTGGAGAGGTCGTTTCCCTGGATACAAGGATGTCGACAGCGGCAAGCTGACGGACTGCTTTGCCTGTACCTGCGGCGAAATCGTGGAATGGTATGTCGATATGTACGGGAATCTCCGCTGCGATGATAACCACCACGACGGCACCAACCACTATCTCGTCCGTGTCTGGAAAAACGGCATCTCGGACCATCTCCGAGAAAAGCTCCGCGATACTATCCTGTCCGGACATGCAACGCCTACTCTCTACGGTCGCTACACAAACGCTGTGGGGAAAGACATTGCCAACATCTATGGATGGAAAGTGCGCGGAATGAAGTAACAAGGAGGCAGCATCATGGCAACAGAAAGATATCGCGACTTTTATGGGTGCCGTGCATCCATTAAAACGAACGAGCTGACGGGAGAAGCTAAGCTCAGAATCACGACCGCCGGCGGCACTCTGGTTGCTGCACAGGCCTACCGTTCCCATCGGGCCGCAAAGTCGGCCATGGGGCAGTGGGGCAACGGATGGGAGCGCATCCCGAGCAACAGTTAACTCAATATTTCTGTACGAAATAGCAGGCCGTCGATATAATATTGGCGGCCTGCTTACAAAAAAATAATTTGTAGGAGGATTTCAATAATGAACGAAAATAGCAAAACTCTGCCGAACATGAGTCTTACGGCATTCAAGGCACTGGTGGGGCAGCAGCCCGTATACGTTGAGCTGGTCGAGCGCTACGGCGCTCGCGGTGACAAAATCCCCGAGAAGCTAAGAGGGAAGCGCCGCATCGTCAAAGCCCGTTCCTACGGCTTTGATATTGAAATCGCTGGCAGCCTGTACGAGACGTCTCGTCTGGAAATCCGCAGAGCCTCGCTCTGCAAAATCGCAGACGGTTATCTGACGCTTTTCGACCCCGGCGAACGTCCCCTCAACGCAGAGGAAACGGCAAAGATGGACGACTGGCGTGCTATCCAGAACTCGCCTGAGTTCCAGCGCCGCTCCGATATCGACGCACTGACAGACGGCAGCTCGACCTACTGGCAGGAGAAGCGCTTCTTCGACGGCGATATGTCCTATCTCTTCAGCGGCACCAAATGCGGCAAGAGCCTCGTATATGCCAATGACGACACGCCTCGCATTCGCGATGAGCGCATCCCCGGCAATAAGATTCTCAAATACCGCATTATCGTCGCCAGAGCTGAATCCGCGCCTATCCGAGAGGAGGGGCATACGGTATGATGACCATTACCAAGTCGAACTACATCAGTTGCAAGCAGTGTGAAAAGCTGCTGTGGCTTGAAAAGTACAAACCACATGTGCTGGACGATAAAGTCACCAAGCAGACGGCGGAAGGCGACGCGGTCGGTGCGCTTGCGCGCATGTATTACCAGCCAAACGTCACCGTTAAGCTGGACACCGTGGAGCACATGGCCGAACAGACCCGCGCGCTTATCGCAGCCGGTGAAAATATCATATGCGAGGCAACTTTCTGCGTCGACGGTCTTTCTTGCGCCGTCGACATTCTCAGAATCTACCGCAGCGGTGAAGCAATCACTGGCGTCGACATCATTGAGGTGAAGGCAACAACCAGCGTCAAAGACCATCAGGTCGATGACGTGGCATTCCAGACCTACGTGCTGGAGAGAGACGGCTACCGTGTCAATCGGGTCATCCTGATGTATCTCAACAGCAACTATGTCCGTCAGGGGGACCTCGACGTGTACGAGCTGTTTTGCCAGGAGGATGTCACTGTCCGTGCAAAGGGTTGCGTGATGACTGCACCGCTCATTGAGCAGGCGAGGGAAGTCCTCGCGGAGACAGCAGAGCCGGACCACGAGCTTTCACTCAACTGCGAGCGCCCGTATGAGTGCCCCGCGAAGGCTTACTGCCGTCAGTGCAAGGGCATTCCCGAGCAAAGCGTGTTCTCCGTTTCTGGCATGACGGCGGCCAAAAAGTATGCGTTCTACGCGCAGGGCATCGTCACGCTGGAGGACCTCTGCCGCCGCGATGAGCTGCTTACAAAGCAGCAGGCGGCTTGCGTCCGCGGAATGCGTGGACCTATGGGCAGCGCACCAAGCGTTTCGACTGAAAACGTGAGACGCTTTCTCGATGGGTTGCAGTTTCCACTGTACCATCTCGATTTCGAGACCGCGCAGTATGCCATCCCCAAGTACAACGGGACGACGCCGTATCAGCAGGTGCCTTTCCAGTACAGCCTGCATATCATGATGTCGCCGACCGGGCCTTTCATCCACAAAGAATACCTTGCGGACCCGGACGAAGACCCGCGCGACAAGCTCGTTGAGCAACTTTACCACGATATCCCCATGGATGTCATGAGCATGGCGTACAACAACGCGTTTGAGAAAATGGTATGCCGAGCACTTGCAACGCAGTATCCTGAGTATGCAGAGCATCTGCGCAACATCGCGGATAATATGGTCGACCTGATGATTCCGTTCCGGAACCGCTGGGTCAGCACTCCGTCGATGCACGGCTCTTACAGCATCAAGGCAGTTCTGCCGGCACTGTGTGGCAATGACCCGAGCATCGACTACCATCGGCTCCCTGTTGTACACAACGGGGCAGAGGCCATGGCCATCTTTGCTGACATGGCAGACGGACGCATCCCACGGAATGAATTTGCGGATATCCGCAAGGGCCTGCTCATGTACTGCGGCCTTGATACGCTCGCCATGGTAAAAGTTCTGCAGAAGCTCTATGAACTTATCTCTTAAGGAAGAAGGCAATTCAAATGATGAAAAACAACATCAACTACAGCACCTACATCGTCATTCCCAATGACAGTGTCCCTGCTGCTATCCTCGAAAAGTATCCGGCACTCGATACCGGCGACCATCGCGTCCTCGGAACGCTTGCTCGATACATCAGTCAGATGGGTTGCTCCCTTGCTTTACGCGGCGACGGAAAGTTCTTACTCATCCACCACAAGAACGGCTACGTGCAGTTTATGACCATCGCAAAGCTCATCCACTACGCGATGAACGAATGCTTTCGCCAGATGGGCGATGCGTCCGGTTATCTGCTCATGTGCCTTGAGGAAGACGAGGAGGAACTGCAGCTTCTGCTCAACCGCTATCACAATAGCTCTGAAGCATACAAAGCGCGTGCTGCCTTTATGGCTCAGCACGAAGAAGATGCCCCGGAGGATACAGACGACGTAGAACTGCCCGAGGGGACCATCCGACAGGCAGCGGAACTCGACATCGACACGCGCGATGCCGACGAAGAAATCTACTGCGCCGTATACCTTGCGGATGCAGAACTTAAGTATTAACTCATTTCGGCAAAGAATCCCTCGCTTCAATGGGGCGAGGGATTCTTTTTTGTTCTGCTTTGCAAATGTCGTATGTCTGATTGTCTTTCCTTAAGTGTTGTGGTATTATACCATTATCAGAACAATTCGGATGCAAAATATTATTGATTTACTGGACTTCAAATAGACTATCTCGCTAATATAACGCATCATCGTTTGTAAAACTAAGCAAGGAGGATTCTACTTTGGCTAAGAAAAAAGCGAAGACCAATCCGCGGAAAATCCCCAAAAAGAAGCCATCCCTATTCGACCTCATCAAGGATTCGCCCGTTGCAGAACAGGCAAATGCTTACCTAAGAGAAATCCGTGAAACGGATGAAGCGCCGGGAATGTCCTACCAACGGCAGCCCGCCGACTTACGATACGCCAGTGTACTTTTCGCCCAATCCCTCGAAAAATCGCTCAACGATAGCGTTGAAAAAGCCTTTGCCGGCATCATTCGCGAGGTCAGCCATGGGCGAGCGCTGCCGACATGGATGGACCGCGCAAGATGGGTCGGCTATCTGTTTGGCGTCTATCTCCGCAATACCCCCAGCACCGAAACGGAGAAAATCGAGACCTTCATGGCATATTACGGCGAGTTTGACTATGAAAGGGAGCTCATAGACGACAACTGGATTCTCCCCATCACCGGAGTATTCTACAATGACATCCGGGCAAACTGGCTGGCGAAAAAGGTCAAAGATATGGACACGAGCCACATGCTGTACCTTGCCGAAGGAATTTGCAGCCGTATCGTCTGCCAGGTCAGAAACGCTTATCTCAACGGATTCGTGACTTCCTACGCGGTCATGCCGAGGCTGCCGGAATCTGCAAATGATGTTCTGCCGTATCTGCACGAATTCTGCGTCGAACATGAGCGCAGGGCAACGCCAATGATGAAAAACTCCCGCGAAGAGAACATCTATCTGAGTTACACCGGTGTGATAAAATCTGCCCTGCTGGAAAACAAATACTCATTCCTGATGCCGGATATGCTCCCGGACATCCTCTCTGTGGATGCCGTTGGCACCTGCGCCCCTGGCATCAAGAAGGTCGACACACGAATGCTCAAGCCGGAGAAAGCCATCAACGGCGTTGATATCAACGAGCTGGTAGAAGGGGAGATAGATGATGCTCTCCACACCTCTACGCAAGATATCTCGGAATTCATTGGCGTATACAACGGGATGCTCGACTGTCTTCTGGACCCGGACGACCCGACGATGGCGCAGGCCGCGATTGCTTTCCGCGCCGTTCTGGACAGAGAGCGCCTCTTTTACGCAGAAGAACTTGCCCGCCTTAAAGCAAAGGGCCTCTCCAAGCAAAAATGGAAAGAGGAGGAAACATCCAACCAGAAATACGAGGCAGCCGTCAAAGAGTTAGAGACTGCAAAGAAACAGCTTGCTGCGCGAGATGACAAAATCTTTCTCTTACAGCAGCGAGTGGACACCCTGCAAAAACGGTTGGACGATGCACAGAAGCACTCTTCCTCGTCCAAGATGGGCGCAGATGAAGCAACAAAGAAAGTTGCAGAACTCGAACGGGAAGTAGAGGCGCTGCAAGCCATTGTGGAAAGCCAACTCAACGCCGAAGCCGAAAGGGCACAGACGCTCGATTTCTCTATCTTTGATGATTTCCGCGTCGCTATCATCGGCGGCCACATGACCTGGGCAAACAACATGCGCAACATCCACAAGAATGTCCGCGTCTTTGACTGTGAGTCTCTCCGTGAAATCGACGATGATGTTCTGCTCAATGCTGATGCCATCTGGATTCAGAGCAACTGTATCGCGCACAAGACGTTCTACCGTGTATCAGACCGCGCCGCCACCTACAAAAAGGAGCTGCATTATTTCCACTCCGCCGGTTGGAACACCTGCCGCAAGGAGCTCGTCGATGAAACGAAATACATGGTCAAACAGAAGGAACGGGAAAAACGTCTCGCGAATGCCTAAAATTCTATTGACGTTCACTCTGATTTGGTGTACATTATACCTGTATTAAAGTCATCATTCTGCCGTGCTATGCACGGAACGTCATCATCCAGGCTCTTGTAAGAGAGTCAGTCTTCAATTCAATTCATGTCATCAAGGCACTTACCCTTTTAACGGGGGTAGGTGCCTTTTTATATACAAATTCAACTTTCGTCAGTATTACAAGTTCGAGTTCGAACGTCTAAAACTGACGAATCAAAGAAAAAGGAGGATTTCAATTATGACCCGCGGATACTTTGTTATCACTGACTGCTCAAAAATCACAGATGTCGCCATCATCTGGGGCGGCACACGCCCGGAAAATGCGGGTGCCAGCATTCTGGAGGCCCTTTCAAAAGGCTCTCCGGACCTTGACAAGGCGGCTGCAGATTGCATCTCCGGTTACCAGAGTGAAAACTCTGATAACTATGATGACTTCTGCAACGCCGTAAAGAGCGCCGGCACTCAATGCCTCAGCAAGACGGTCAAGGTCAACGGCATCGAGGTTGACTGTATTGCAGACTATACTTACGTCTACAACCGCCGGCAGAAACGCCTCACGATGTTCACCGACGGCAAGAAACTCATCTCCATCAAGGATGCTGATTTCCCTGTGATGAAGGATGTTTTCGAGCAGTGGGAGTTCATCACGACGGCGCTCTCCATCGACGAAAGCAGTCTCACGCTCAAGCCTATCAGCAGCACCGTTGACACGCTCAACGCACTGCTCGACGATGGCGCTGGATTCAGCGAAATCATGCAGACCGCAGTGGCTTCGCCGAAAGTGTACATTGACTGCCTTGACCGTGGCAATCTGGGAAAGACCCTGTATGTGCACTACCTGTGGCGGTCATACGGCCAGTACGTGTGGCTCGACGCCTTCCACGCTGACGTAAAGAGCACCTATACGGCAAAGAACAAGTATGTTCTTGGAATTTACTATCCGAACTTTTCCATGTTCAACCCCAAAGAGGAGCTCAGTCTTCGCGCAGCAACACGGTATGTAGCAGATTTGCTGACGCCGTGTCTGCTGGATGAAAAGGCATTTCGTGAGCTGATGGATGCTGAAAACCGCGTACAGCGCAGCATTAAAAATGCGCGCGGCACAATGAGGCAGAGAGCAATGACCGCCGAGGAAGAAAAGAAGCTCTGGGATACTCTTGCAGAAGATGCTGTTCGCATCGAGGATGCGTGCTCAAAGCTGAAAATTGCGCTTGAAAATGCAGGACTTTATGCCAAGTTCCTTGAAAAGGAGCCGGCGTTTTCTGCCTACACCAAGCGCATTCATGCCTTCCTGCAAGAGCCCTATGGCAAACATCTGGATGTGTCGAGAGACCCGTTCAAAAAAGCAATCTAAAAATCAAAAAATATAAGGAGGATTTCAATTATGACCCGTGGATTTTTTGTTGTCGCAGATGGTACGAAAATCGAGACTGCCATTTACATCAATGGCAGCGCGTACCCTTCATATGAAGGCGTTAAAATTCTCGAAGCACTCACCTGTCAGTCTGGCGACCCCTATCAGGGGGCACTCCACTATGTCGCCGAAAATCAGGAGGAAGTGAAGCGGTGTTGGAATGACGGCAGTTATCTTTCGTGGGATACTTTCCTCGCAGGAGTAAAGAAAGCCGGCACAAGCTGCATCAATAAAGGCGTTGATGTCGACATCGACGGCAAAAGCTTCACTGTAAGCTGCGTGGAAGATTACACTTACGTCTTCCGCAAGCGCCGGAAATCGCTCGATGTATACAGGGATGGGAAGAAACTCATTTCTGTAAGTGCAGACCGTTTTCCTCTGATGAAAGACATTTTCAGCCAGTGGGAGACCATCATTACTTCCATAGCCATCGACAAGGACACTTTCCGGCTCATGCCGAAAGCCAAAGCAATCTGCGCGTTGGAAGACCTTATCGAGGAAGGCGCTGGCTTCGGGGAAATCATGCAGGCTGTTTCTCAGAATCCCAAATTCCACATGGTCTCCTATAAATGGGGGGATAACACAAAGCTGGCGGTCTACTACCTGCAGCGGAATGACGACGACTACACGTGGAGAAGAGGCTTCACCGTAGAACTTACGAAGTATTCGTGGGACTCGCACTATACCTGCGAAGCCATTTTCCCACACTTCGCGATTGAAGCGATTCGAGGGGCACTCTCTCCGCGGTCGGCAAAGGAATTCCTTGCAAGAAAGCTGAAGGCATATTTGCCAAAGCAGGACGCCTTCTGTGAGCTGCTATTTGCGGATAATGCAATCCGTAGCTCTATCGACAGGGCTAAAACGGTTCTCGGGAACCGTGTGATGAGCGAAGAAGAATTGCAGCAAATGGGAGATGCTCTCGAATTAAACGCAGGGCGAATCAAACATGCGCTGACGGAGCTTTCCGATGTGAAATCCGGCTTTGCGCTCATCTCGGGCGAAACAATCTTCAAGAATTTTTCAAGCCGTCTGTATCTTCCCGTGCGCAATCAGCATTCGGGATTTGGAAAATGCCTCGAACCCATCGCTGAGCGCTTCTACAATGAGAACTGCGCACAGCAGGCAACGCTTTAATCAACAAAACAACTCAAGGAGGATTTCAACATGAACGCATCACAGTTCCAAGTCACCGGCAGGGCGGCCACAAAGTCTAAGCAGACTATCACCGTCAAGATGCGCGTTACCGGACGCTTCTACTGCTCAGTGGAAGTCGATGACGCGAAGGATGAGGACGCCATCCGCGAAGCTGCGGAAGCTCTGTTTTCCGACGCCGATTTCGGTCAACTCTCTGACATCGACGGTGAGGCCATCTGTTTCGAAGACGAAGATGGACGTGTCCACCGTTTCGGAGAGGAGGACTGAGCGATGAGCGACCTTCGCACAAAGGCGGGGCAGAAGGTCCGCCTCTTCGTTGACATGGACGGCACGCTCTGTAAGTGGCAGCCTGTCGAGCAGTTTGAAAAGCTACTCGAAAAGGGGTTCTTCCTCTCCATGGAGGAGAATCAAAGCGTTGTTGCCGCCGTGCGCGAAATCATCTCGAACCGCAAGGATATCGAGGTGTACACGCTCTCGGCAACACTGGCAGAGAATCCGTACGCCATCGAGGAGAAGGACGCGTGGCTGACAGCTCACATTCCTGAGCTCGATACGTCACACAGGCTCTACAGCCGCTGCGGCTCGCAAAAGTCAGAAATCGTGCCCGGTGGGAATCGAGCAAGCGATGTCCTGCTCGACGACTACACGCATAATCTTCTCGATTGGAGCAAGTGCAGCCGCGGTATGAAGCTGTGCAACGGCATCAACGACACGCGCAAAACGTGGCAGGGTGCCAGGGCGTACGCAAGTGAGGATAGCACAGCACTGGCAAATGACATTGCCGCGTTCTGCCTGATGCAAAACTAAAGAAAAGAGGAGAGGGACGCGGTAATTACGCGTCCCTCTTAATGAAGGAGGATATCTTACGAAAGCAACAACCGCGATTTTTGTGACCTGGGATGAACTCGATGAGTTCCTCAAAAAATGGGGCAAGGAGACATTTGGGGAAGAGTGCCTCTGTGAAAGCGGCAGCGCCGACGAAAGCTGGAGCATCCAAATCTCATTCCAGACCAGTTTCCTGACAGACCAGCGCAACGAGAGTGCGCTTCGTGATATCAACGAGCGCTACAAATCGCTCATCGAGCAGTACGGCAGCGAAGACGACGCTCCGGAAGACGGCGGTTATCCCGTCACCAAGGACTCTTCTGCTCAGCTCACGCTTGACCCGTCACAGCATGTTTCCGAACAAATCGTCGGCAGCAAACTGCTCGGGTACAACATCGCGCAGAGCATGCTGACCTACCACGGAGTCATCTTTTTCGTTGACAAAGTGCTCAATTAGTTGTTACTGTTTAGAAGGAGGATTTTTACTATGGAAAATATCACCGTTGATATAAAAGTTGCGCCCGAGCTTCGCCGTATTGACGACCTTGGCCGCGTTGTGATTCCGAAGCGTATCCGTGAGATGCTGAAAATCGACGAAGGCGACATGCTCGAAGAGTGCGTCGTTAACGTCGAAGGTAAAAGCTCCTATGGAGTGCTCATCACCCCGATGAGAGAGAAGAACCCTGAGGAGCGCTTGCTAAAAAAGCTGCTGCCCTACATGCGCATCCTGACGAAGTACGTTCCCGCGGAATGCCGCGTCGCATATGTGACGGCGGATGGCACGCCCAAAATCAGCTATTTTGAGCTTGGGTACAGTCCCGATACGAGTCTGAAGTCTCTCTATGCAGATGACGAGTATAGGGATGTTGTCATTCCGTTCCTGCAGAACGCCAGCAAACAGTATTCCGGAAGAAGAGTCGACATCTTCGCGCCTCCGCGCGGAAATGCCTATCTGTTCTCCCGCATCACCATGAAGGGTAAGCTTGTCGGCTACGCCGCCGCGGCATCTACGGGAGACAACGCAGACAAGCTGAAGGATGTGAGCTGCATCTTTGACAGCAACGCCCGCATCATCTCCCAGCTTCTTTCGGAAATCACCTTATGATTGCAAAAAGAGGCACCCACCGGGTGCCTCTTTTTTATTTTTTGTCTCGAAACGCGGGAATCAAGTCGTAGAGCTCAAAAGGGGAGTCGGCTCCCGCCTTGATTTTCTCATAGCCTTCCGGTACGACCTTCCACAAGGTGAATTTGTCTTTTGCAAGGTCGTGGGACACCACATACTGCTCCTTTTCTCTCGGTGTGCAAAGGTCGCCGCGCCCGTTTTCGGACGCGGGAAGATTCTTTACCACATTACCCTTTGCTGCCAAAATGCCATCTCCTTCTTCACTATTTTTTTCATCTTATCACACATCGTCCCTCCGCTGCAAGGGAACAGCAAATATTTTGTTCCGATAATGGTATAATTTCGCCAACTCGTTGACAAACCGAAAAATGGAAAATATAATTGAGAAAGCAAGAAGAAAGGGGCATTTTCCCATGGTCAAATTATTCCCGGTAGAAAAGACTTTCAGCAATTATTTCCTGATGGATTACCCGGATACCATCGAATTCAATTACAGCTACGGCGACGGCTTTGAAACGCAGGAAGAAGCAGCAGCGGCTATTACGGCCCTCGGTTTTGAGCCGGTGCAATTCGTTTTCCTCCAGTTCTGCGGCCTCTGGTACGCTGTGTTCATTCAGGAATACCAGAATCAGCTCGCCATCTCTCGGGAAAGACTGTTCCTGCAGCAGAACGACCAGAAAGCACCCATCCATGTCTATTCTATCGTCGGTTATACGGCTCAGCAAATCGCATCCCTTGTGCCGTTCCGTCCCACGGGGTCCTACGGCGGCAAGCGCCACCGTTCGCCGGCCATCCGCTTCGATATGGAGTTCATCAATAACGGCCCCATTCAGTGCTCCGGAAACCTTGACGAAGGCGATTTCGATGGAGACGCCTTCATCCTGTATCATAACAGCATCATCTTCCTTGGCTCGTGCCTCTTTGAGACAAACATCTCTGTGTTCCGGCTCGACAGCGTGAACTATTACTCACGCGACACGCTCAGCAGTTTGGAACGTCTCTGGACCGCCGGCATCAAGGAAGTCAACCCATTCCGCAACAGCATCGTTTACGCAGACAAGAAGCCCTACACGCTGAATGACTGGATTAAAGAACTGCAGGAAGCCGGCGTAGTCATCGACGGGTACGACCCCTACGAGACCGCCAACAAGATGTGTACTGCCTGGGTGAAGGGCGCAGCCCCCAAAGCAGCGCCGCCCAAGGGGAAAAGGACGCGCTGACCCACAACTCACAATCGAAAATTTCAAGAGCCTTGTTGCGCTGAACCAGCGAAGCAAGGCTCTTTCTTTTTGCTGAAAACGGTCGTCTTCGCTTGACCATCTGTTCCAATAATGGTATAATATCGTCAGATTAAGAATGGAAGGCGGTGGGCCGGTTGGAGAGCGCAAAAATACACACACATAGCTTTCCTGCGTGTGAGCGTCTGCCAGGCGAGCTCGCCGTCGTCTATTCCGACCTTCAAGAGTCATTTCTTTTTCTGATGGCTGCTGCGGCAGAGTTTCTGGAGCGCTGGAACAGCGCGGCAGGAGAGCGAAACGAGGCTGAGGAAGACGCACTCATCTTTGCGGAGCAGCGCATACCGGAGCAGCTTCCATCCCCGCGAAGCACTTCTGCGCACACACTGAAAGAGTGGCTCACACGAGCAGATGATGCTATGAACAAGCACCTCAATGAGTATACCGCGCTGCTCAAAAAGAAGAAGGCGTTCTGCGTAGAGCAGCTTAAGACGCTGGATAAATTTCTTCTTCTGTGCCGCAGGATGCAGATACGGTGCGAAGGCCTCCTGCAAGCCGACGCTTTTCGACAGCTTTCGACAGGCGAAGCGGATGACGCCGTCAGGCTGCCCGAAGAGGAAGAGTTTTCGCTTGGTTTGCTTCAAATCAGCGCAACACTCCTAAAAGACAGGATAACCGGGACTGAGGCCTCCTTGAGAGCCGTACAAGTCGGCGCAAATCACTTCTGTGAGAAAATCGACACTGCATATGGACATGATTGGGCCGCATGGACGGATGCCGTCTGGAACGCAGCCCACAGAGCAGAGGTCATCATGGTCACATCCATCTTCTCTCGCGGCGTCAGCGCCACGATGCGGGAGAAGGAATCCCTCTATCACGACACCATCGCTGCGGCAGACAAGATAAAAAGCTCGTTCGACACCGCAAACTATTGCATTTACTCACTGCAGCGTGAAATCCAAACTGCACTCACCGCCGTGCAGCAGGCAGGAAGGATACAAGAGACCGGCGGAAGAGAGGAGGAAGCGATATGCCTGTAGCAAAGTATCGCTCAGCAAAGCATCCAGGAAAAAGCGCCATTGTTTCAGCGTAACTGGTCTCCGAGCACTCCCCGGGAGCCGGGGAGTTTCGCTGTCCAAGCTGCAACGAGCTTGTATATCCCGTCTCTCCTATAAAACTTGTGACGGAAAGCCTCGGCATCGACGAGGGCGCGGCCATTCACGGGATGGCCGCTACGGGAGAGCACTCCACAGAAGACGCCCTGTTTGCCCTGACCGTTCCCACTGTCTCTGCAAAAGAACGAACAGCGCTTCTGTGCAGCGCCTGGCCATATGCGGGTACACCCCTCACATGGAGTTTCCGCGACGCACTGGGCGCTTGCAAAAAACATACTCGGATAGATTGATTAACTATGGATGAAGAGAAGTATATCAGCAGCGACGCTCTCCTCAAGCGCCTTAAAAATCAGGCAGAAGTCCTGACAAAAACTCCGGAAGAATTTGCCTTGCTGGACAAAGTTATGACCATCATCCGCAGCGAACCGGCGGTCAACCAGAAGCGGGAGCCGGAAGACGATTGGGAGACCGTAGAGGTTGTACAGACAGCGGCGGGTTCCCACGTCACGCGTCGCGCCTTCCGCCACAGCGCCTGCGGAGAACTCCTCAATGTACCGAAGCCGTTTTGCCCAAATTGCGGGCACCGGATGTGGTCCTTGGAAAAACCAAACGCGATGGAGAGGTCAGGAAAGCAGAAGTACGGGAGGAGACCCACAAGATAGAAGCCTTCGTCGGATTCCTCGCTGCGGGATTCATGGGCAAGAAAAAGCCCAGGCACAGGAAAAACGACACCGCACACCGAAATGATTCTGAGTAAGAAGGAGAACCACATGGCGACGCTTCACATGTCGGCAGCGGAGTACCGGATGTACGTGGCCGCCGAGAGTCAGAAAAAAGGTCCCAAACACCGGAACCACATCGTCTATGTCTTCGCAGACGGTTTCGTCAGTAATAGCAAAGAGGACTCCAAAACACATGGACGTATAACTGACAAATACGACAGCAAAAAGGAATACGCGAGATGGGGCCAGCTCCGTCTGCTGGAGCGTGCCGGCAAGATATCTGCCCTGCAAAAGCAGGTGCCGTTCCTGCTCCACGAAGAGTTTCGGAGCCGCGACGGTGTGCTTCACAAAGCGGTCTACTACAAAGCGGATTTCGTCTACAGGGAGCAGAGCGGAGAAGAGGTCGTCGAAGACGTAAAGGCCCTCGACAATGCAACTGGCAAATACCTGACAACGGAGACTTTCCGCCTGAAATGGAAACTCCTGATGGCAAATTATCCCGACAAGGTATTCCGGTTATTCTGAGCAGTTTGACACTCCCCATGGCTAAAGCCTTAGGGGATTCTTGGTTCGACGACCGCAACCTCACGTCACAGAAGTAACACGCGGAATTACACAGTCTCCCCAAGCGTATAGGTTCGGGCGTGTCCCGCCCTACCATGAAATTGCTCTTTGCGCCGGAAGACCTATTTTATCCGATTGCCGGAGCTGGCGTCGCTGCGCTCATTCCAAATCATACCGAAGAAGAGTGCATTCGTCGAGCAAAAATTCTCGGTATTGCGGAGTAGCTCAGCAGAAATGCACACGATATTTCATTCCCTGGGGGGAGTGCGAATTTAAGCGCCAGAGCGAGTCGTTGCCGCAAACTGGGTACCCGTTTCACCCCCTGAGGGGAGTGTGGATTTAAGCCTCGATGTGGGCAGTCGAAAAGCGACGCTTTACGTTTCACTCCCTGCGGGGAGTGCGAATTTCAGCACGAGAGTCATAGCCTCTGCGGTCTGTTGGACACTCCGCTCTTGGCGAAAAGCGGGGAAAAGGTCCGACAAAACAATTCAGCCGGCAACAAAGCACGGCACATCATCTTCTACGGAAGATGCGGATTTTAGCCAAAAACATTCCAGGTCAAAACGTATAGTACCAAATGAAGAGGGACACTCTTCTTGAAAAGGAGATAACCACTTGGCAGACATGACGAGAGAGCAGGAGCGGAACGAACTCCATCGGGCGATTTGGGCGATGGCAGACGAGCTTCGCGGCAGCATTGGCGGATGGGAGTTCAAAAGCTATGTCCTTGGCCCCATGTTTTACCGCTACATATCAGAAAACCTGACCAACTACATCAATGCGGGCGAAATCGAAGCGGGCAACGCGGACTTCGACTATGCCAAACTCTCTGATGAAGAGGCGGAGGAGGCTCGTGACGGCCTTATTGAGGAAAAGGGATTCTTCATGCTGCCGTCGGAACTGTTCTGCAATGTCCGTGCCCGGGCCGCGCAGGATGAGAACCTGAATGAAACGCTGGAAAAGGTGTTCCGGCACATCGAGGATTCCTCTCGTGGACACGAGTCCGAGAAATGCTTTGTTGGTCTGTTTGATGATTTCGATGTGAACAGCAACCAGTTGGGTGCAACGGTCCCGCGCAGAAATGAGCGGCTGGTCAAACTCCTGAACGGCATCGGAGAACTGAACCTTGGCGACATCAATGACCATAACAATGATACGTTCGGCGATGCCTACGAGTACCTGATGACCATGTATGCTGCCAACGCAGGCAAGTCCGGTGGCGAGTTCTACACGCCTTCCGAGGTATCGGAACTGCTCACTCGCTTGGGGACGGTGGGCAAGACCAAGGTCAACAAGGTTTATGACCCGGCCTGCGGCTCCGGTTCACTCCTTCTGAAAGCAAAGAAGATTTTGGGCGATGAGGGTGTGACCGTGGGCTACTTCGGGCAGGAGATAAACCTGACTTCGTACAATCTCTGCCGCATCAATATGTTCCTGCACGGTGTTGAGTTTGACAAGTTCGATATCGCCTGCGAGGACACCCTGACGAATCCGCAGCATTGGGACGATGAGCCGTTTGAACTCATCTGCACGAACCCACCGTATTCCATCAAATGGGCCGGAGACGACAACCCGCTGCTCATCAATGCCCCTCGTTTTTCTCCCGCTGGTGTACTGGCTCCCAAGTCGAAGGCGGATATGGCCTTTATCATGCACTGCCTGTCTTGGCTGGCGGCCAACGGCACGGCAGCTATCGTCTGCTTCCCCGGCATCATGTACCGGGGCGGTGCCGAGAAGAAGATTCGGCAGTACCTCATCGACAACGGATATGTGGACTGTGTCATCCAACTGCCGGACAACCTGTTTTTCGGCACGACCATCGCCACGAACATCCTCATCCTGCGCCGGGGCAAGCAGGACAGCACCACGCTGTTCATTGACGCCTCCAAGGAGTGCGTGAAGGTCACGAACAGCAATAAGCTGACTCAGGATAACATCGAGCATATCGTGCAGCTTTTTACCGAGCGCAAGGAAGTGCCTCATGTGGCGCATCTGGCAGCCTACGAGGAAATCGTGGAGCAAGATTACAACCTCTCCGTCAGCACCTATGTGGAGGCCGAAGACACCCGGGAAAAGGTGGATATCGTGAAGCTGAACGCCGAAATTGAGGAAATCGTGGCGCGGGAGGATGTGCTGCGGAGCGAGATTCGGAAAATCATCGCTGAAATCGAGGGATGATGTATGAGTAAATTAGATGAACTGATTCGGGAACTTTGTCCGAATGGGGTAGAAAATAAAAAACTGGGTGATATTGCTACTATTTCAAGAGGCGGCAATTTTCAAAAGAAAAACTTTGAATCTTCTGGAGTACCATGTATTCACTATGGGCAAATCTATACTCGCTATGGGTTATTTGCCGACAGTACATTTACTTACATCAGTGAGGAGTGTGCTCAAAAGCAAAAAATGGCTAAAAAAAATGACATTATCATGGCCGTAACGAGTGAAAACATCGAAGATGTCTGTAAGTGTCTTGCTTGGCTTGGTGATGCTGATGTTGCAGTAAGTGGACATTCCGCAATTATTCACCATGACCAGAATCCTAAGTTCTTAACATATTATTTTCACTCCGAGATGTTTTTTGCTCAAAAGAGAAAATTGGCGCATGGAACAAAGGTCATTGAAGTTACTCCAGATACCTTGTCAAATGTGCGTATCCCCGTTCCACCGCTGGAAGTCCAGCGTGAAATTGTCCGAATCTTGGACAATTTCACCGAGCTTACCGCCGAGCTTACCGCCGAGCTGACCGCTCGGAAGAAACAGTATGAGTTCTATCGGGATAAGCTGCTGACATTCGATGTCCTCGGGGAGGGGGACAAGTAAAGCTGTATGGCGGACCCTTGGAGAAGTATGTATTGTGGTTGCAGGCGGTACACCATCTAAGAAAGATGTTTCCTATTGGGAGCATGGGACAATCAAATGGCTTGGCTCTACTGTATGTCAGAATCAAAAGAATATTGAAACGGTAACTGCTTACATCACAGAAAAAGGACTTGCAGAGTCTTCTGCAAAACTAATGGGAAAGGGAACAACACTTATTGCATTAGTTGGAGCAACCATTGGGAAGGTTGCATGCTGGTGAAGAAGTACCATGATTCCCATTGCAAAGATAAGGAAACTCTTGTGACCATCCGAAAGGCGGTAGACGCAAGCCCGGAACTCCGCAGCAAAAAAGAACTCATCGAGACATTCCTCGAAGGCATCAACGATGTGGATGATGTTATGCTGGAGTGGCGCTCCTTTGTGGCGGAGCGAAAAGAACAGGAACTGGAAACCATAATCAAAGAAGAAAGACTCAAGCCAGAAGAGACCCGGAAATTTATCGAAGCCTCGATGCAGGCGGGCGAGATTCGGACTGTTGGCACGGATATTGATAAATTGATGCCTCCGGTATCTCGTTTTGGCGGCGGCAATAGAGCGGCAAAGAAGCAGAACATCATCGAACGCTTGAAGGCATTCTTTGAGAAGTTCTTTGGGATTGGATACGCACGGGAGTTAGCCATCCGCGCCGGAATAGGCGAGGCATATAACAAAAAACGTGAGTTGAACGCCAAAGGCAAGATACTAAAAGAAGCCGCAAGTACATTCGGTATCTCCTTGTTTTGACGGAAAAGGGCAGGGGAGAACTACGAGCAAAGAGCCTATTGACGAAGGAGATGGACAAAGTGTCTGAAATCGAGAAATTCACGGTTTCTATCGAGGGGAACCGGTTGACAGCAAAAATCATCGGAGATGACGGAACTCGTATCAAGATTCCGTCGGCTCTGTGGCCACTGAAAGGGAAGAGGGACTATTGCTTTTTCTCTGAGAACACCATACCATGCGAAGACGAAACCATACGGTCTATCTACGATAGTATTGAGTTTAAGACCGGCAAGTGCTATGCAAACGCAGAAAAACTGCGGCAGCAGCTGACAGATGCCGGGTATCCAGCGAAGTTTTTCTGTGGTTGGCTCTTCGTCGGCAGCGTTCTGATACCTGCGCATCACGCGGTCGTGGTCATCGAGAACCAAAATGGTTTCATGCTCTTCGACCCGACAGCGTTGAACATCCCAAGAACGCTCCAGGAAGCCACAGGAAGCGATGCACGGACCTCATTCGTGAATTGGTATAAGGAGATGCAGAGCGCCCCCAGAAGCCATTACAGCACCTTTGGACAAACCATTGAGGACTATCGATATCTCATGACTGAGAGCACATACAAAGACGCTCAGACAATCCGGGTGAAGCTGGAAAAGGCTTATCCGAAGCATCCGGCGTTTGGAGGCTTTTGTGAAGGTCCCAAAACCGAAATTCAGAAAACGCTGAGCGCCGATGGCGTGAACTGAGGCATCGCTCGAAAACGCCGGACTATGTAGACATACATGGCTAATCTATGAGAATGTCTATATAGTCCGTCAATCATTACAACAACAAAGACCTTATGCTTGAAACCGTATTTGCAAAAAACCAGAGATGGATAGCTTGGGAAAGGGGCGTAGCCATGCACATAAAAAACGCGGCAAAATGATAGTTTTGCCGCGTTTTTACCGCGTTTCGATAGCCTCCCTCGAAAATGGCCGTTTTTTGTCCCAGTTTTGGGTCTTGACGGCCGCTGCGCAGTTTTGTGCGATTTTGTCTTACAATATATGTTTTTTAACGCAACGCAATTTGAAATCCTGCGCTGCGTTTTTCTTTTTGATTCCAGTTTTACTCCGCCAGCTACGCAGCGACCTTTTGACTCAATTCAAATTACATTTCCCAGATTTGCTTTTCTGTTTTCGCATCAGCGTCGATTCTTTTCTTTGCCTTGATTTTCCTTGCTTTCTATGGACTTTTCGGTTTCTTCATTTTAACCAGTCGTTGGTCTTCATCGCATCTCTCCAGTCCGAGCTGCTGATTTCGTCCAAAGCCTTCATCACCATTTTTAGAAGCAAATTTTGGGAAAACTTGCGTTTACCGCTTGCTGCATTGTTCCTATAACGGTATAATGACGTCATATTAAGAATGTCGTCAAAAATACGCCATTAGAAAGGATGTGAACTTGCTTGTTTGACAACAACTCCCAAGGGCAGTACGACGGCGTAAACAACACCTTCTCCTTGCTTGTGACGGCTCCTGAAGCAATCTTCACGGAACCCATCTCCCGAGGCGGCGGCGAAAGATTGTCGTACCTGGTGCCCACATACAGCGCTCTGGTAGGCGTATGCAGCGCGAATTATTGGAAACCAACCATATCCTATAGGGTAAAGCGTGTGCGCGTTCTCAAGCCAATTCAGATGGAGACCAAGGCCATGCTGTACCCGCGACTCTACACCTGCGATAAGCCCGGCGACGCCGACCGTGCGTTTACCACTTATCTGAGAGACGTTGCTTATCAGATAGAGGGGGAAATCATCTGGAATGAGGAACGCCCCGATTTGATGGACGACCGCGATATGCGCAAGCACATGGATGTCTTCAGACGCGCGCTCTTCAAAGGCGGTCGCCATTACCCGTATCTCGGCAAACGCGAGGATGAATGCTACGGCTACATCTCGCCGTGCGAATTCGGCGAAGGCACCGGTGCGTACGACTACACCAAGGAAATATCGTTCGGCCTGATGCTCCACAGCATCATCTATCCGACGAAGGAAGACAAGAACGCCTACGCTCAGTTCTGGATGCCGAAGATGGAGTACGGCGTCATCAACTTCCCTACCGTCGACGAATGCCCTTCGGCGCTCAGACGCAAGATTAAGCTTTCCAATGCCCGCAGCCTTGAGCATCTCAAAAGACCGGTCCAGCCGGTAAATGAGACGTGGAAGGAGATGTGTTCAGAATGAGTTGGATGACCGACCTTGTCGAGACCTATGATATCTGTGCCAATACGCCCGGATTCCTTGGCCGTATCGACATCTATGAACGCGGCAACTTCCGTGGCCAGCTCAGACCGCTGGCTCCTATCTATCACGACATCGTCAAATGCGCCTACGAGGTCCATCTCGACTCCGAAGGCGATTTTCTGGCCGCGCGTGTCCTGAGCAAAGACGAGCAGACGACCATCATCCCGTGCACGCCTACGAGCCGCGCACGCACCGGAGTCAAAGCCTATGCCGTGCCGCACGCACTTGCAGAGCGCCTCGACTACATCACAAGGGGAAACTATCGGAACCCTTACATGGAGAACTTCACTAACTGGGTCACGTCGGACAGCTTCAAAGCCGGCGATGTCTATGCTGAAGAGCTCGTTCTGATGGTCTACCACTACCTCTGCCGTCACACGCTGGCAGACGACATCTCCTCGTGTCTGTCGGATGACGAAAAGAAGGGAGCCTCCCCTTCCGGCACGGTCCGTTTCTGCATTGACGGCATGGCAGAAGAGTACGGTCCCGCCGACCTGAGCCTCAATCCGCTTCTTTGGGAGCTCCACATCGCCCGTATCCGCGAGCTGCAGAAGGACCTTCCGAAGGACCTGTGCATGGCGACCGGTACGCTGCAGCCAGCGATGGAAGTCGGCGCAAAATGCATCCTCGGCCCCGGCGACAGCGCCAAGATTTACCCGGTCAACTGGTCCAACGAGCACCCAGGTACCGGATACTTCACCTATCGCCACAGCACCATCTTCACCAAACCCTCAGATGCCTTCACCGTCGGCGCGGATACCGCAGAAAAGGTGCAGGCCATGCTTCGCTGGCTTATCGACCATCAGAGCTGGAGCATTCTCCGCACGGCAACGCCGAAGATGATTGTTTGGGCAAAGCACGCTCCGGACGCGTTCTCTGCAGATGACATCTATGACCCCGGAAAGTACGCCATCAGCGAAGAGAAAGAAGAATCCGACGGCGAGGACGAAGAGCTCACGCTGGCGGAAGATGACGTGGCTCCCGCTGAAGACAAACCGACCGGAGAAATCACATCCATCGGCAAAGAGCAGAAGGAAAACATCCGCGCACTCAGCGAAGGCCGTTGGGTCAAAGGCTTCGACGACGTGGATGACGAAACCATCGTCCTGACGCTGGACAAGCCCTCCATCGGACGTCTTTCCGTTGTCGGCTATCAAAAGCTGACGAAAGCTCAGTATTACGAGACCATTCTCAAGTGGCACGAGACCGCAGCCTGGGGCGATTACTTCGCACCGTCTGTCCGTCAGGCCGTCATGACGGCTTACGGAGACATCACGGCAAAAGCCGTCGGCTCAGATATCAAACCAGAAGCCAGGACCGCCGCACAGCAGATTCTCCGCGCTATCAACTACGGCATCCCGCTGCCCGGCAACATTGCCGACGCTGCGTTCCTTCGCACGATTAACACCTGCCACTGGAAGATGTCGGGCAGCTCGAAAGAGCTGAGAAACATCTGGTATCGCTATCAAAGACAGGTCGGCCTGACCTGCGCCCTGATTTGCAAGACCAGAAAAGATAACGGAAGTAAGGACATTACTATGGATGCCCTTGATGTTGAATGCAAGGACCGCGATTACCTGTATGGACGTGTGCTCGCGCTTTTAGATGCGCTCGAAAGCGAGACCATGCGTGCACAGGGCCGCGAGTTCGAGCGTATGACCAACGCCTACAAACAGAGCAGCTCGTTCTACCATGCGCCGGCCCGCACGACCGCGTTCCTGATGCGTGCCATCCAGCCATATGTGAAGAACAACTGGCCCGTCTCTCGTTATAAGCTCGATGAAGTCAACGAGATTCTCTCGACCATCAGCAAAATCGAGATGAGTGACCCCAATCACGACCCGACCTCCGGCACGGAAAAGCCCCTTGGCAAGAACGCCATACTCGGCTATGCCTGCCAGGTCAAGGCCATCAAAGATGCCCGCATCCGCAACACGAAAGCTAAGAAAGAACGCGAAGCCCAAGAGAAATCTCAAAACGCCTAACACTATAGGAGGATATCAAAAATGAGCAAGGAAACCACCAAGAATGAAGCCGTCTATGACTTCAAGGAAACTGCCCCCGCGTTTTTCAGCGATGTGCTCCCCAACCGCATCGACTTCGTAGGCATCGTCACCGTCGACGGTGCAAACCCCAACGGCGACCCCAGCGGCGAGGGCCTGCCCCGTCAGGATACCCGCGGCTACGGCGAGCTCTCCGACGTCTGCCTCAAGCACAAAATCCGCAACCAGTTCATTATGAGATACGCAGAGGACGAAGGCCGTCATCCCGAGAACGATGTTCTCGTCATTGACGACGACTACATGGAGAACCGCGCCGCCTGTATCGAGGAAAAGCTCGAATACAAGTTCGACGGCGAGCTCGCCCGCATCCTCTTCCCCACGAAGAGCAAGGATGAACCCGCCTCCCTCAACGACAAGGCACGCGCCCTTTGCCAGAGCTTCCGTGATGTCAGAAGCTTCGGCTATGTTCTGGCCCTCAAGGGCAAGGAAGAGGGCGCTAAGGGACTGTCCGTCGGCGTTCGCGGCCCCGTGACCATCACCACCGCCAAGAGCGTTCAGACCATCCAGCCCATCACCGTCGGTATTACGAAGTGCATCTCGAACAGCGAGAAGGATAGAAATAAGCGCGGCTCTGATACCATGGGCAAGAAGTACCGCGTCGACGGTGCCGCCTACGTCTTCAAGGGCAGCATCTCCGCCATTCAGGCCGCCAAGACCGGCTTCTCCGAAGCAGACGCCGAGGCGCTCAGGGATGCCATCATCCACATCTTCGACGGCGATGAATCCGCTTCCCGTCCGGCTGGCTCAATGTCTCTGCGCAGCCTCTATTGGTTCAAGCACAACAATAAGCTCGGCCAGTATCCGGTGCAGCGCGTCCACGAGTCCGTTCGGGTCGTTCCCTATGAGGACTTCCCCTTCTATCACGAGGAACTCAACCTCAGCCTCATTTCCGGTCTCGAAGTCGAAGAGTACCACATCGACGTTTAAGCCTTTCCCCTGTTTTGTGCGGCCCGCACAAACTATATCGCTTCCTGTGGGAAGCGTGGTTTTTCGTTAAAACTGGTGCTGTATCGGCACAAAAGCGGGCGGC
>ERZ809407.149-NODE-149-length-76650-cov-11.303558_pt1 | contig 76650 bp, 69 predicted proteins | sample MGYA00520792_ERZ809407 | MGnify/ENA primary metagenome ERZ809407 (study PRJEB31576, sample SAMEA3212665) | Homo sapiens | biome: human-gut; feature: human gut; material: fecal | place: Sweden | collected 2012 ...
TATATAACGGAATTGGTTGTGCAGAAAATAAAGCTGAAGCGTTCCAATGGTATAAAAAGGCTGCGGAACAAAATATTGCAAACGCACAAAATATGGTAGGAAGATATCTAACAGAAGGCTGGGGTGATGTAACGAAAAATCAAACTGAGGCGTTCCAATGGTATAAGAAAGCTGCTGAACAGGGTAATGCAGACGCACAAAATATGGTAGGAAGATATCTAACAGAAGGCTGGGGTGGTGTAACGAAAAATCAAGCTGAAGCGGTAGAATGGTATAGGAAAGCTGCAGAACAAGGGCTTGCTATTTCGCAGAGAAATTTAGGTTGTTGCTTATATGAAGGTAGTGGTTACGCTGTTGATAAAGTAGAGGCAGTAAAATGGTTTAGAAAGGCTGCAGAACAGGGTCATATAAAAGCTCAATATAACTTGGCTTATTGTTTAGATAAAGGGATTGGTTGTGCAGAAAATAAAGCTGAAGCGTTCCAATGGTATAAAAAGGCTGCAGAACAGGGTCATACAAAAGCTCAATATAACTTAGCTTATTGTTTAGATAAAGGAATTGGTTGTGCGGAAAATAAAGCTGAAGCGTTCCAATGGTTTAGAAAAGCTGCTGAACAGGGTCATGCAATAGCTCAAATTAACTTAGCTTCTTTTTTATATAACGGAATTGGTTGTGAAAAAAATAAAGCTGAAGCGTTCCAATGGTATAAGAAAGCTGCAGAACAGGGGTAAGCTTCAAACATAATGCGGATATAAAATCTTAATTCAGTAATATATAATAGGTGCATGGAACATCGTTCCATGTGCCTTTTTAGTGTTCAGGAGTGTTGTAAACACTTCTAAACACTTTAATTAAACTGAATTGGAGTGTATTACAATATGGATAACAGTTTGCAAATTGTCAATACTAATCGTGAAATGCAAGAGTGGGCAGACAAGATCCGTGCCTGTCGCAGTAGTAGCCTTTCTGTACGTGCATGGTGCCGAGAAAACAGTGTTCCTATATCGGCAAAAGAAGATTTTTAACAGAGTTTCAAGCAGAGAATATAGTTTTGTCGAGATTCCAGTTTCAGAGGAAACGTAAAAACTCCTTGTTCGCCAATACACCACGAGGAACGCAAGGCAGTGCAATTATCTACAACTTGGTAGAAAGCGCCAAGGAGAACCGCTTGGATCCATTTAAGTATTTAGTCCATGTTCTTACTAATGCCTGAATGCAGCGTAATTTTCAGGAAATAAAGATTTGTACCAGGACTACTATGTGGTTCTGATTTTTTTCATACACATTATATTTAACGCTTACCCCCTTTTTGCATTCTTCAAGCTAATATGATATAATAATTTGACGACTAATCTTTTCACGGTTTATTATCTGCATTTTTTTAAGGAGTTGTAATGGTAGGACTTATTAGTGGTGTACGCAAGAACAGTTTGGCAGCGGACGCAGGCATCAAGGCCGGCGAAAAGCTGTGCAGCGTGGACGGCGTACAGGTTAAGGATATAATTGAATTGAGCTTCTATACCTCCGATTACGAGGTTGACTTGGAGATAGAGGCCACCGATGGCACACGCCGTCAGGTACATATAGAAAAATATCCGGATGAGGATCTTGGCTTGGAGTTTGATTCCGCAGTTTTTGACAGAGTTGCTACCTGCTACAATAACTGTGTTTTCTGCTTTGTCGACCAGATGATTCCCGGTATGCGTCCGGGTCTGTATGTGCGTGATGACGATTACCGTCTGTCCTTCTTATATGGTAACTTCATTACACTCACCAATATGAAGGATGAAGATTTTGAACGTATTATCCGCACGCATCTGACACCGCTGTATGTTTCGGTACACGCTACCGACCCGCAGGTGCGCTGCCAGATGATGCACAACCGTTTCGCCGGTCAGCTGATGGAGCGCTTGCAGCTTTTGTTCGATGCGGGCATTCAGGTGCATACGCAGATTGTGTGCTGTCCCGGTTATAACGATGGCGAGATTCTTGCCAAGAGCTTCCACGATTTGTACGCGCAGTATCCCAATGTACTGACGATGGCAGTTGTTCCCGTAGGTACTACTAAGCACCGCGAGCACTTAACGCAGCTTGCTACCTTTACGAAGAAGCAGGCCGCAGAGGTTGTGGAGCAGGTGACCGCATGGCAGGAGCGCTGCCGTAAGGAAACAGGCAAGACGTTTATCTACTTGGGTGATGAATTTTATCTGCTGGCGGAAAAGCCCTTTCCTCCTACCGAATGGTATGACGGCTTCCCGCAGCTGGAAAACGGCATCGGCCTTACTGCCAACTTTATGCTGGAGTGGGACAAGGCCTTAGCGCAGATGCAAAGATTTCATCCTGCAGAGCCTGCGGTGATTCCCGTGGGTGAGGGTGCTTACCGTGTGCTGGAGCCTTTGATGGCGAAGCTGAACAGCCAGTTCGGTTCGGAGCATCGTTTTGTGCCTGTTCCTAACAGCTTTTTCGGCGGCAAGGTGAATGTTACCGGTCTTTTGACGGGCAGCGATATCTTGGCGAACGTTCAGGAGAAGAAGATTATTCTGCCGGATGTGGTTTTGAATAACGATAAGCTGTTTTTGGATGATATGTCGCTGGCGCAGTTCAAGGAGCGTTACCCCGGTAAGGTGGAAATTGCTAAGGGTGCGAAAGAGCTACTGCATTTATTATTGGAAAGATAGGTGAGGCGTATGCTGCAGGTTTATACAGGTACAGGCAAGGGTAAGACTACTGCCGCTTTAGGCGTAGCGCTGCGTGCCTCCGGTTATGGTATGAAGACTCTGATGCTTTCATTTTTGAAGGATGATCCTGAGTACGGCGAGGCGCGGGCTGCAAAGAATCTGCCCTGGTTTACGCTGCGGCAGGTGGGACGCGACGCCTTTGTTAATTTCCATAATCCCGATCCTGTTGATTTGAAGATGTGCCGTGACGGCTGGGAAGAGGCGAAGGAAGCTATCAGCTCGCACGCTGCGGACGTTATTATTCTTGATGAGCTGAATATTGTGCTTGCTACCCAAATGCTGCCGACGCAGGAGGTTGTTGATTTTCTGCGTGAGCATAAAAATAACGTTGAGGTTATTACTACTGGTAGAGGTGCACCGGAAGAGCTTATTAAAATTGCTGATCTTGTTACGGATATGAGCGAGGTTAAGCATTACTTCCATAAGGGAATTAGCTCTCGTAACGGCATCGACCATTGAGGTGTGCGTTATAGCACTCCATCTGTGTTACCCCCTTTAGTCGCTGACGCGACAGTCGCCCCAGGGCGCCCTCTCTTGCCCTTCGGGCAATTCACCTTGTCCCCCAAGGGGGAACCAAGAACATACTAATGAAGGCCAATTAAAAGCTATCCTTCTTGCCTGCCCCTTGGGGAAGGTGTCAGTGAGCGTAGCGAACTGACGGAAGGGGGATGCCCCATAAATATACAAAAAATTTTACATTTCTATGATAGACACTTATTAAAAAATTTATTATGATGAAGGAGATTTGATTATGGCTAAACCGATAGTTGCTATAGTTGGACGTCCTAACGTGGGCAAATCTACTCTTTTTAATATTTTTGCCAACAGCAGGATTTCCATTGTTGAGGATACACCGGGCGTTACCCGCGACCGTCTATATGCTACCGCCGAATGGCTGGACCACGAGTTTATGATGGTTGATACCGGCGGTATCGAAATCATGAATGCCGATGCTATTGCTGTTTCTATCCGTCAGCAGGCACAGATTGCGATTAAGGAGGCGGACGTTATTCTGTTCGTCTGCGATGCGCGTGCAGGCATTACTACTGAGGATGCTGATGTTGCCCGTCTGCTGCGTCAGTCCAAGAAGCCGATTGTTCTGGCTGTTAATAAGGCGGATTCTCCGAAGCAGGAGATGAATACCTTTGAATTCTATAATCTGGGTATCGGTGACCCGATTGCTGTTTCCGCGTCCAACCATTTGGGCCTGGGCGATTTGCTGGATGCCGTTGTTGCCAAGTTCCCGTCCGATAAGATGGCAGGCGACCTGGAGGAGGAGGACGAAATCAAGGTTGCTTTGATTGGCCGTCCTAACGTGGGCAAGTCCTCTATTTTCAACGCACTGGTAGGTGAGGAGCGTTCTATCGTCAGTGATATTGCAGGCACTACCCGTGATGCGATTGATACTCCGGTAGTACGCAACGGTCAGAAGTACCTGTTCATTGATACAGCAGGCATGCGCCGCAAGGCTAAGGTTGACGAACCGATTGAAAAATACAGCGTTATGCGTTCTCTGCGCGCGGTTGACCGCAGTGACGTTGTGCTGATGGTTTTTGATGCCGTTGAGGGTGTTACCGAGCAGGATAAACGTATCGTCGGCTATGCTCATGAGGCAGGCAAGGCTGTTATTCTGGTTGTCAACAAGTGGGATTTGTACGAGAAGGACAATTCCTCCACTCTGCGTTACACCGAAACTCTGCGTAAGGAGCTTGTTTTCCTGCAGTATGCGCCGGTAGTTTTCGTTTCTGCCGTTACCAAGCAGCGTATTCACCGTCTGCCGGAGGTTATCTCCTATGTTGCCGAGCAGAACGCTATGCGTATCGCTACCAGTATTCTCAACCAGGTTATCGAGGACGCTGTGGCTATCAATCCGCCGCCGACCGAGAAAGGTAAGCGTCTTAAGATTCTTTATGTTACACAGGTCAAAATCAAACCGCCAACCTTTGTTATCTTTGTCAACGAACCGGAAATCATGCATTTCTCCTATCAGCGTTATCTGGAGAACAAGCTGCGTGAGGCCTTTGGCTTTGAAGGCACACCGATTCAGATGATTATCCGTGGCAAGAACGAGGATGAATAAATAAAAGTCAGGTGATTTGTTATGTTCAATGAGGTGGGTATATTACATTTTCTGCTGGGCTTTGTGCTCGGTCATGTCTGCGGCTCTGTTCCCAGCGGCTTGTGGCTGGTGCAGGCCTTTCACGGTATTGATATCCGTAATTACGGCAGCAAGAATATCGGCACGACGAACGTTTTCCGTATCGTCGGTCCCAAGACTGCGGTGCTGGTGCTGATTGCCGATGCCTTCAAGGGTATTCTTGCGGTTGGTATTATGAGCTATTTTTTCCACAATCCTCTGCTGGATGTGGTTACGGCTTTGGGCGCGCTTTTGGGACATAATTATTCGCTTTTTCTGGGCTTTAAGGGTGGCAAGGGCGTTGCAACCGCACTGGGCTTGTTGATTTTTATGATGCCTAAGGTTGCGCTGGCAAGCTTCGGTATCTGGCTGGTGTGCGTGCTTTTGACGCGCTATGTATCGCTTGGCTCCATTATGGCTGCCATCTTTACGCCGCCGCTGGCATGGTATCTGGGTTATCCCTCTGCCTATGTGATTTTTTCCGTGATTGCCGCTTTCTTTGTAGTTTTGCGCCACAAGGAAAATATCCATCGCCTGCTCACAGGCACCGAAAGCAAAATCAAACCGGGCAATGCCAAGGATCTGCAGAAATAAAATATCGCTTCTACGCTGATGTAGGCCAACGCTTACATCAGCTTTTTTCATATATTAAAGCAGGATTTTTCTTCTGCCTAAAGAATATAATAATACTACAAGTATGTTGCATGACTTGCAGTAAGCAAAATGCTGCAGGAGGGAGGAACTAAATTGCGATTAGCAAAGCTTTTATATACAGCTGCCTTTGTTTGCGGATTGCTGCTGCCCTTGGGTGCTTCGGCTGCAGGCATTACCAATTATCCGCCGCTGGTGAACCCGTCGCACTGGACGGAGCAGAACAAGAGCGGTGATACGGTTATTCTGGATGCGAAGGGTGTGGCAGCCTTCAACGCCAAGGTGCGTGCTGCTTCCCGCAGTATGCCTGACCTAGCCAATTATCCTGCGACGATGAGCGGTGATGCGCTCAAAACGAGGATTATGGATTATTCTATTCTTGACGATGACCTGTATCTGCATGGCAACAAGGTGAGCGAAAACTATAAGAATATCCTGCGCAAGCAGAGCAATGTCAGTGCTATTCCCAAAAGCGTGGGCGTGCAATATGCAGTGACGGTGCGCCGTACTGCGGTGCGTGCGCTGCCTACGGGCGAGGGCCTGTATTATTACGCGGGCGACAGGGATTTTGACGCGCTGCAGGAAACTATGCTGGACCCCGGCGAGCCTGTAGCTGTGCTGCACACCAGTGCCAACGGTTATTTTTACTACGTGCAGGCAGTAAATTACAGCGGTTGGGTGAGCAAGTATAATGTAGCTATGACCGATAAGAACACCTGGAGCAGCTTTGTAAAGCCGCAGAAGTTCCTGGTTGTTACCGATGCGGAATATAACCTGAAAACGGACGGCGAGCAGGTACTTTATCAGCAGGGTTCGCGCCTGCCGGTTGACAGTGTGCAGAGCGATACCTATACGGTGCTTGCTCCGGTGCGCACTAAAGCAGGCCTGCTGCAGAAGCAGAAGCTGCTGGTGCCGAAGGCTGCCTCTGCCGTGCATTACGGTTATTTGCCCTATACCAGCAATAATCTGCTGAGCTCCGCCTTCAAATTTTACGGCAAGCCTTATGGCTGGGGCGGTTTGAAGAACAGCGTGGACTGCTCGAGCCTGGTGTTCAATGCTTACCGCACTGTAGGCATTGTGCTGCCGCGTAACGCCGACCAGCAGGAGCTGACCGCAGGCACGAAGAAAAAGCTGAGCGGCAGTTCACAGGAACGTGCCGCTGTTATCAGCAGGCTGATGCCGGGTGCAGCACTTTATATGGATGGCCATTGCCTGATGTATATCGGCAATATCAACCAGACACCATACACGATTCATGCGCTGGGCTCTTATTTTTCCAAGGGCCGCCTGATGCGCGAGATGAAGGTGCTGGTGAGCGATTTGTCGTTGCAGCGCTCCAGCGGCAATACGATGCTTAACGAATTGCAGACTGCAATAGAATATAAATAATGATAGGAGAGTTCAGGAAATGTTAAACCAAATTCAATGTACTGCAGCGGAGTTCAACGCTGCAGCCTATAATGACGCGGACAGTATTGTCCTCTTTCTGTGCAAGGAATGTGCGGCGGCTATCGACAAGCTGGAGCTGCCGGAGGCAGCAGCCAAGGCGGCAATTGCGTACACCGCGCAGCACGATGATATTTATGACGCAGGCAGCGTAACCACACTGGTGCTGCCGCAGGGTGAAGGTCTGCTGACACTGCTTTTGGCAGGCTGCGGCGAAGGCAAGGATTGTAAGCCGAACAATTTCCGTAAGGCTGCCGGCGCTGCTGTCCGCGCTTTGCATAAGGCTAAGGCGCAAAAGGCTGTACTGGCTGCGCCTATCCTGCTGAACGCCGAACGCAGCAAAAACCTGCAAGCGCTCGTCGAAGGCCTGTACCTCGGCGCGTACACCTTCAACCGCTTCAAGAGCGAAGCAAAGCAGGCACCGCTGTGCGAGACTGCCGTGCTGAGCGCTGTGCCGGAGGCAGCGGCAATCATTACCGCTGCGGAAATCTCTGCTGAAGCAGTGTGCTATGCGCGCGATTTAGTGAATAACCCGGGCAACGTGGTAACACCGCAGACCATGGCCGAAGATGCCCTGAAGCTGGGGCAGGAATTGCCGTTGGAAATTACCATTATGGACGAAACCTTGATGGAAGCAAGAGGCATGCATGCACTGCTGGCAGTAGGTCAGGGCAGTCATAACCCTCCGTGCCTCGTTGCCTTGCGCTACAACGGCAACGGTGACGCTCCCTATACAGCCTTCGTAGGCAAGGGCATCACCTTCGACAGCGGCGGTATTTCCATTAAGCCTGATGACAACATGGGCGAGATGAAGGACGATATGACAGGTGCGGGCGCTGTGCTCGGCGCTATGCGTGCCATCGCACGTTTGGGCCTGAAATGCAACGTTATCGGCGTGTTGGCCTGCGCGGAGAATATGCCTGACGGCAAGGCGCAACGCCCCGGCGATATCGTACGTGCAGCCAACGGCAAGACCATCGAGGTTGTTTCCACCGATGCTGAAGGACGCATGGTACTGGCGGACGCAGTCTGGTATGCCTGCCAAATGGGAGCAAAGAAGGTTGTTGATATAGCAACGCTGACCGGTGCGGTAATTATCGCTCTGGGCAACGAAACCAGCGGTATTGTGGCCAATGATGACGAGCTGGTGGAGCAGATTAAGCTGGCAGGACGCATGGCCGGTGAAAACTACTGGCAGCTGCCTTCTTTGCCCGAATGCAAGGAGGCCATCAAGAGCGACGTTGCGGACCTGCTCAACAGCACAGGACGTGCCGGAGGCTGCATCACCGGCGGTCTGTTCATCGGTGAATTCGTCGACAAGGATATTCCGTGGGCGCATCTGGATATCGGCGGCACCTCCACCGCTACCAAGACGGAGGGCTTCAAGGTTAAGGGCGGTACTGCCTTTGGCACTATGACGCTTATCAAGCTGGCAGGTATGCTGTAATGGCTGCACAGCTTGTTGATTTACATTTGCACAGCACCTTCAGCGACGGACGCTACACGCCGACCATGCTAGTGGACGAGGCCGTGGCTAAAGGCATAGGCGTAATCGCCATCACCGACCATGATTCGTGGAATGGTATGGCAGAGGCGTGCGAGGCGGCGAAACGCTACGGCGGACGCATCCGCGTCCTCACCGGCGTGGAGCTGGGAACGCAGTACGAGGATGATGCCGTGCATATTTTAGGTTATCACGTTTCCATGGACTGTGAAGCGCTGCATAATAAAATGGACGAAATGCGCTATGCGCGCGAGCACCGTTTATATGCCATGCTGGAGAAGCTGGAAAAGTTAGGCTACCATGTGGAGGTAGATGCCTGCGACCCCAAGAACAGGGCAGTGGGCCGTCCGCATGTGGCCAAGGCACTGGTGGCCAAGGGCTATTTTGCTACCGTGCAGGAGGTTTTCGACGCACTGCTGCACCGCGGCGGACCGGCGTATGTGCCGCAGCCCAAGCTTTCTCCGCATGAGGCAGTGGCGCTGATTCACGAGGCAGGTGGTATCGCTGTGCTGGCACATCCCTCGGAGCTGGTGGATAAAACTCTGCCCGAGCGATTGCTTGCTGCAGAGCCTTTTGACGGCATCGAGGTGTGGCACCCCAGCGCGGATGCACGGGCGCAGGCCCATTGGCTGGCGCTGGCGAAGGAGCATGGACTGCTGGTGAGCGGCGGCAGTGACTTTCACGGAATCCCTGACCGTTTCCCCACAAAGCTGGGAATCTGGCAGGTGCAATATGATGATGTTAAGGGTGTAATAGAATGGAAGTAGTTGCTTTTGTAGGACCCAGCGGCACAGGCAAGAGCCACCATGCCATCGGCGTGGCCTTTGACAACCGTTGTGACGCTATTATTGACGACGGCCTACTGATTAAGGGTACCAAAATCCTGGCAGGCACCTCCGCCAAGAACGAAGACAACAGAATACAGGCCGTAAAGCGTGCCATCTTCACTGACGAAGGACACGCGCAGGCGGTGCGTGAGGCGCTGGCGACCAACAACATTCATCGTCTGCTGATTATTGCTACCTCAGACAATATGATCAACAAGATTATAGGCAGGCTGAAGCTGGATAAGCCGGTCAAGACGGTGTATATCAACCAGATTGCCAGCAAGGCCGAAATCAAGAAGGCCCGTCATGCGCGTCTGCAGGAGGGCAAGCATATCGTGCCGGTGCCGACGATTGAGCTGAAGCCTCATTTCACAGGCTATTTTGCCGATTTGCCCTATAATATTTTTTCCAGCCAGCGCAAGCAGGAGAAGGATGCGGACCGTTCTATCGTGCGTCCTTCGTTCAGCTTTTACGGCAAGCTGCTGATTTCCGACAGTGCGCTGGAGGATATCATCAAAATTATCGGGCGCAAGCTGGAGGGCGTGGAGCGCATCACATCGATTAAGGTGCGCCGCCGCAGCGACAACAGCAAGGGCATTGTTATCAGCGTAGAGGTTGTGCTGTATTACGGCGTCAAGCTCTTTGCCGTTACCAAGCAGTTCCAGGCGAAGATTAAGGAAAAAATTGAGTATATGACAGCTATGAAGGTGAATAACGTGAATGTTTCCATCCGCAGCTTGGCTGTGAAGAAGTGAATAGAGCAGCTGTATGCTTTGAATACTTTAGGATGCACAAATCCCCCGCAGGGTTGCAAGGGTGCTCATAAGACAGTAATTCTAAAAATTACGATTATGGCATCTGTCAGGCAGGATTGGGAACGGAATAACGGGTATCTGGTGAAAGCCAGATACCCGTTATTTTTTTGCCGTCACGAAAAGCAATAGATTTATTCACAGCTTTCAGGTATAATTGCCTTAAATCAATCCTATCCCATCCATTCCGAGATTTTTTCAAAAAATCTCAAAAAATTTTGGAAACATTGGAACAATACAGCCGTTCTCATGCTATATATAGTAGAGGGCTATTTCAAAACGATTGGAGGTGACGCTTATGGAGAAGCGGAAAAGCCCGAAAGGATTTATTGTCGTGCTGCCCGGTGAGATCATCGAGCTACGATCTGCCCCGTTGCCCTATGAGGTGCTACGGACGGACAAGTATGACCACATCGTATGTGATGATATGTTCAAGCTGCTTGTGTGGGACTGCTGCGCATGGAGCGCATGGCAGTTTTTCCAAGTGAGAGATCGCAAGGGTAATTATCGTGATATTCCCGGTACATGGACGCAGTACACAGGATATTTTCCTTTGTGGCGTTTGTCATATAGCATTATCCCTTACATCCGCATGAAGTTTGAGCAGAATGGGCTTGGATTCCAAAAACTTTACAACATCCCGCAGGGCGTGGAAGTGCCGTGGCTGACCTATCAGCAATCTGATCGGCAATGTCACCGACATGGTGATTACGGAGCAGGAATGGCAGCCGATGATCGATGCCATCTGGGAAAATCGCACCGTGGAGGACTATGAAACCACCAGCAGCACCGTCAAGACCGATTTCATGCAGAAGTGGCATTACAACCGTTCCGGCAAGCCGATTTCTCTGGATGAAATGATGGAGAATGAGGACGGCGATATTTTCGATGTAGCAGACCCCCGCAGCGATTTTGAGAACTCGGTCATTTCTGAAATGCAGATCGCTACCTTTGCAGAAAGCACTATCACAGAGAAAGACCGAGAGATATTGAAGCTGCGTATGGAGGGCTACACCGAGCAGGAGATCGCAGACAAGGTTGGCTATAAAACCGCCAGTGCAGTCCATAAGCGAATCGCCAAGATCGCAGACGCTTATGAGGATTATGTGACAGCGGAATATCAGAAGTATTTGGATAAGTAAACAGAGACAGAAGCGGCAGCAGTTACCGACATGGTGACTGCTGCTTTTTCATGTAGGAAAGGAGTTTTTTATGAGCAGAGAGCCGTTTGAAACCATGCCCGATGTGATGGACGCAAAGCAACTTGCACAGGCGTTGCAGATTTCCAAAGCGGGCGCATACAACCTTTTGAATGACCCGGATTTTCCGACCTTGCGGATTGGCGGGCGCAAGCTGGTGATGAAAAATGAGCTTGTGGAATGGCTGAAAAGCCGCACAAACAGGAAAGCGTAAAAACATGGTCAAGAGCCGAGAATGTGGCAAATCAGCCGATAGCGTGGGTCGAAACATACTCCGCATCGTTTGGAGCAGTTCTATTGAAAAAACACATCACTTTTCCAATTCAAGAGCTGAGAAAAATTTGCGAAAAACAGGAGGTTTATGAGAACAGGACTTACCAAGAGAGAAAAGACAACTGCCATCTATTTTGACGAGTATGGCAGCATGATCGAGGTGCAGACCCACAATACCGATCTAAAAAGCGACTGGTCGTATTTGCGAAAGAATACCCGCAATGCTGCCGCCAGATTGACGATGACGAACAAGGCGGGTTGACCTTTGAGATCGAAAAAGGCAGATTGAGTTTCCGACTGACTGCGCCATACAGCGAGGAACGGAAACAGGCGGCAAGTGAGTGGGCGAAGAAAAACGGCATCGGTACGCTGTAAAATATAAGATAACAAATGGGTGAATGCCTATGAGAAAATAACGAACAGGAAGATTTCAATTTGAGTGTATATGGATATATCCGTGTGAGCAGCAAGGATCAAAAAGAGAATCGACAGCAGATTGCCTTGAAAGAGGTTGGAGTTGAACTGCGAAATATCTATATAGATAAGCAGTCCGGCAAGGATTTCAACCGCCCGCAGTACAAAAAGATGTTGCAAAAATTGAAAAAAGACGATCTGCTCTATATCAAGAGCATAGACCGTCTTGGGCGCAACTATGAGGAAATTTTACAGCAATGGCGGATCCTCACGAAAGAAAAAGGTGTTGACATTGTGGTGTTGGATATGCCGCTGTTGGACACCCGCCGGGGCAAAGATCTGATGGGAACATTCCTTTCCGATATTGTGCTGCAAGTGCTGTCCTTTGTGGCAGAAAACGAGCGTACAAATATCAAACAACGCCAAGCTGAGGGAATTGCCGCTGCCAAAGCGCAGGGCATCAAATTTGGCAGACCACCTTTGCCTTTGCCGGATAATTTCTATGAGGTACACAAAGCATGGCGCAGTAAGAAAATAACCTTGAAACAAGCCGCGGAAGCCTGCAATATGCCGATTGGTACATTCTACGGAAAGGCAAGAAAATTTGAAAATGTGGCTTAAACAAATCATGCCCTGAATTTGTAAAGGTGTACATTTGCAAAACACAGAAAAGTTACAATTATCAACGAAAATGTTCGTCTCAACACCTTGAAAAATCGTGCATTTTTGTGTACAATATTGAAGAATATAATTTAATGCCCTAATTTGCAAAAGTACACAATAAAAAATCGAAGGAGGCGGAGTCATGGCAAATATTGCCGACATCATCAAATATGAAGGCGACAATAGTACCTTCATATGGAAGCATCCTTGCGAAGATTTTAATACAACCACACAGTTGATTGTGCATGAATCGCAGGAAGCTATCTTCTTTCTGAACGGACAGGCACTTGATTTGTTCGGCCCGGGCAGACATACGCTGGAAACGCAGAACATTCCTCTGCTGCGGCGTATCATCAATATTCCCACCGGTGGCGAATCGCCATTCCATTGTGAGGTTTATTTCATCAATAAAACTGAACAAATGGCAATTCGTTGGGGAACAGACAGTAAGGTGCAATATGTAGAGCCTACTTACAAGTTCCCTATTTCTATTGGTGCCAGCGGTGAGATGGTACTTTCCGTTAACGATTCCAGAAAACTTCTTGTGAAACTGGTCGGTACGGAGCGTGTTCTTGATCGGCAGCAACTGACCACCTACTTCCGCAGCATTTTGATGACGAAGGTAAAGACTTACATGGCGCAGACCATGCGAGCCAATGCCATTAACATCTTTGAAATTGACGAAAGCCTGGAAACTTTCTCTGCGGATATTAAGGAACGCTTGATTCCCGATTTTTTGGACTACGGCGTAGATCTAAAACGTTTCTACGTTACCACCATTGTCAAACCAGACAGCGATCCACAGTATGAAAAATTCAAGGAACTACATTTCCGTCAGTATGCCGATATTGCAGAAGCAAAACTTCGCCAGCAGACCGATGTGATTCATGCACAGACCGAAGCGCAAAAGGTTGTCATTGACTCACAGGCACAGGCTACTAAGCGTATGCAGGAAGGTTACACCTATCAGCAAGAGCGTGGCTTTGATGTGGCACAGGATGCAGCTCGTAATGAAGCTGCCGGACAGTACTCCAACATGGGAATTGGTCTTGGAATGATGGCAGGAGTTGGCGGTACTGTAGGCGGTATGGTCGGCGGTGTTGTTGCGGATGCCTTTGCAGGTATGGGTGCTGTTCAGCCCCAAACTGCTGCAAACAAATTCTGCGATCAGTGCGGTGCAGAGCTGACACCTGGAGCGGCTTTCTGTGATGAATGTGGCGCAGCACAGGCACCGGCTGACACTTGCGTAAAATGCGGTTTCAAGTTCATTAAGCCCGGCAAATTCTGTCCGAAGTGCGGAACAAGAAGGGAGAACTGATGATGAAAAAGAATAGCACAAAAGGATATGTGCTCCTTGGCATTTTGTTTGCGCTGGTCAGCATTATCGCCTTTGCTGTTCCAACAGCGAAAACAGCAACATTTTGGATTGCCTATGTATTCACCGCTGCTGCATTTGCAGCACAGATCGGCATTTGGAAAACTGCACTTGGTAAAGAGGGAACGCTAAAAAGTAAGTTCCTTGGTTTCCCGATCGTACACATTGGAATTGTATATGCAATCATTCAAGTAATTGCATTTGCAGTATTCCTGTTTGCGCCGACACTTCCTACATGGAGCGCAATCGTGGTATGCCCCATTATCGCCGGCCTTTCTGCGGTTTGCATGATTTCCGCTGATGCGGGGCGCAATGAAATTGAGCGAGTTGAAGCAAAGGTACAGAATAAGGTTTTCTATGTTCGAGAAATGCAAGCCGATATTGAATTGTTGGCAGATAACGAAAGTGATGCCGCTGTAAAAACGGCACTTACACACCTCGCTGAAAAAATCCGTTTTTCCGATCCTATGAGCAACGAACAGTTAGCGGATTTGGAAAACAAAATCTCCATCAAGGCTGCGGAATTAAAACCCGCTTCAAGTAAGTTGGAGATCATAACCGAACTCAATTCGCTTTTGGATGAGCGAAATAAAAAATGTAAAATCTTGAAATAACATTGGAGGATAGAGAGATGAAACAATTAACTTGTGAAATGTGTGGTAGCACCGATCTGATGAAACAAGATGGCGTTTTTGTCTGTCAGTCTTGCGGAACTAAGTATTCTGTAGAAGAAGCAAGAAAAATTATGGTAGAGGGTACTGTTGAAGTTGCAGGTACCATTAAGGTTGATGACTCTGCCAAAATTGATAACTACTACACCATGGCAGAAAATGCTTATGATGCCAGCAACAAGCAGGAAGCTGAAAACTATTGTAATAAGATTATCGAAATTGACCCTTCAAATTACAAGGCATGGTTCTTAAAGGGTAAAGCCGCAGGATGGCAGTCTACCTTGCGCAATATCAGAATTGAGGAATCTGTAAATTGCTTTACAAAAGCTATCGATAATGCACCCGAGAAAGAAGTGGAAGATATTAAGGCAGAAGCTGCTTCTGAAATTTCTTCCTTGTCGACTGCACTTATGCGTTTGTGTTGTGATAACTTTGCAAAATATCCTTCAGAAGATAACAAGGATGACATTCTCAACAATTTGTATCTGGCAAAACTCTACCCCTTGCTTCTGCTCAGTAAGTGTGGAATAAAGCCGACAGAGTTTTACAAAGAAGTAGCAACAATGATGAATGTTGCCGTATGTAACGCATGGAAGAACGAAATTACCGATGATTACCAGCACTCTGAACATCCTTCCCAATATATCTGGGAACAATTCAAAACCCGATGCTTTGCCTGCATCTCCATCATTACGGAGGCAATCAATCTTTCCGATGATGACAAGCAAGCTGACATTCAGAGATACAAAAATCTGATTGATATTACAACTGCACTTGTCAACTCTTGTTCCTATACGTATTCTAATGGTGGCTATGTCCGCGAATGGAGCTTGACTGATGAGGCAAAACAGAAAAACATTGATGACATCATGAAGTATCATGAGAAGATCAAAGAAATTGATCCTTCTTATGAAATTCCTCAGCGTCCGACTCCTTCGTCCGGTGGTTGCTATGTTGCAACTGCTGTTTATGGTTCTTATGATTGCCCCCAGGTCTGGACTCTGCGTCGCTTCCGTGACTACACTCTTGCCAAAACTTGGTATGGCAGAGCATTTATCCGAACCTATTACGCAATCAGCCCGACTCTCGTTAAGTGGTTCGGACACACCGAGTTGTTCAAGAAGATGTGGAAGGGCAAACTTGATCGCATGGTTGCCAATCTGAATGACGAGGGTGTTGAGAATACGCCTTACGAAGATAAGGTTTGGTAAACCATGAGTGCTCCGAAAATAACTGAGCAAGAGAAGAAAGCCCTTCGCAATAATGCAAAAACAGAATTGGAACGCTTAGAGGCGTGCTTGGCAGATCAGCGCACAGTTCAGCTTTTGGATGAATTCAAAAACAAGTTCAACATCAGCGAATCTGTGTATAAGGTCATTCTTGCGGAGCACCAAGAGCGCAAAGGAAAACAAGTTACCAGATTCCTGAAGGTGGACATGACCCAAGTGCCGCATGCGTTGAATTTTGCGGGATATTCTTTTGAAAGAACGCTTCTGAATGAATTATTCTGAGCATCGTCCCCAAAAGGAAAAACCGTGAAAAAACTTAGGGATGAAACTACCCATGGAATTAACGAAAAGGCAGTTAAAGAAATTATAGCTCGCAAAGATGAGCTGTTTGGTTACATGGACGAGTTCCTAACGGGAATACGTTCATTTGAGAACAAAGTTGCCTAAAAATCCCTTTGGAGCAAAGGGCGCACATACAGGGGCAAGCCCTGTATGTGCGCTCTGCGAGGCAGACAGCCCGGACTTTAATCGTCCGGGCTGTTTTGCGTCACTCCGTTCCAACAAGAGGGCTGCACCCTCTTGCGCCGCTATGCGGCTATCCCTGCGGACTTTGCGATTGGCGCAATTTGCTAACGCAAACAGCACCACTCACAAAGTTTTGAATATGTGCCCATGACCGTTTACCGTTTTTCGGTAGGCGATCTTTTTTTTTGATACTTTGGGTTAATTCAACTTCTTTCATAACTGAAAGAAGTTGAAAGAAAATTTCGCGCTTTTTGTAAAGCGCGGCAAAACAAAAACTTTTTCAGGAGAAAAAGTTTTACCAAAAAGCTCTCTTAATCGGGTCGCTTTGCTGTTACTAGCGCTTGTTTGTAATTCTTTTAAATGTTATTTGTAACCCATGCAGTGCTTTGTTGTTTGTCTAAGCCTTGTATTCGGTGACTAAACTTCGCGTTAGTCTAAACCTCAAAAAATACCTGCACAATCGTTAATGTATTGTACGAGTCTTTCACTTACTACGAACCAAAGAGAATATGGTAAAGCATTTTTTGCTAAGCTTTTTTGTACGAGCAAAAAAGCGACTGTTTCCCGCGCTTTCTCAAAGCGCGCCCCTTTCTTGTTACTTCTTTCGTCCCCGAAAGAAGTAAATATAGATCTTGAAGGCTGACCTTAGGGATTATAGAAAATAAAACTGCGGTAGAACGCCTTTTGTATAAATATTGCTTAAAATTTCTCCCCGCATAGCCACTTCCTGTCTATCATCTGTGCTATATTTATATATGTAATAAAAAAGAGAAAAAATGACTGTTGATAGAAAGGCGGATGTTTCATGGCAGGATAATTTTGCCCCTGCCTTCTATAACCTTGCCAACTGCTACCGCAAAGGCTTCGGTATTGATACCAATAAGGAAAGAGCGGAGGCATTAGAAAAGCGGGCTACGGAACTGGAAGCAGAGTGTAAGGAAGAAATTGTGAAGGTAACGGCCAAGTAGAAGGATTCAGTTTGCTTTAATAATGCGACTATAATAAACAAAAAGGGGGCAATTAAACTGATTGAAATGGAGTTTGAAAAAATGATACCTGTAGGCATTGTTGCCTGCACTCCCGGCAGAATGGCGTTGGTAAAACTTGAAGCAGGAGTATATGCGAGAGTTTACGTTAGAGAAAATAAAGTTGTGCCAAACCCAGAACCATACAATCTCGCTTTTCATGGTATTGACTACATGAAGAAAAACAATATTATCGTTTCCGAAGAAGAAAAGAAAAAAATAATGGATTTGGTGAACGCTAACAAAGATACTATTTACGCAGATTGCAGAGAGCAGGCTGCTTACGAAGAAGATGAAGACTATGAGGAGTAAAACACTAAAACCGAGCACTCACTAACGTGGGTGCTTTTTATTTTCCGGCATGCGAAGGTATACCGTTTTTTCTATGTTTAAAATCAGGAATAAAATCCTAATTTTATATAAAAAATGCTAAAGTTTGGATTCCATTCCAAACTTTTAGGGAAAATAGAGAAAACTTGGAATGCGTTCCAAGTTTTCTTGCGTTTATAACAGGTTTGCTTTACAATATAAGTAAGAGGTGATAACTATGCAGCTTATTCCAAGAAAAGAATATCTTGACTGGTTATGTCGCTGGCAGGATAAACAAATCATAAAAGTAGTATCCGGTGTACGCCGTTGCGGAAAATCAACCATGTTTACGCTGTTTAAACAGAACTTGCTTAAGCGGGGGGTAGATGAAAAACAAATTATCAGCATCAACTTTGAAGCAATGGAATTTGAAGCCTTACGGGATTATCATACTTTGTATCAATATATAAATGACCACCTGCAGCAGGAATGCAAAAACTATATTTTTTTAGATGAGGTACAGCATTGCACGGAATATCAAAAAGCTGTCGACAGCCTGTTCATTAAAGATAATTGCGATATATATCTTACAGGTTCCAACGCTTATTTTATGTCCGGAGAGCTGGCAACCGTTCTTTCCGGCAGATACGTTGAACTAAAGATGCTGCCGCTGTCATTTAAAGAATTTGTATCTTCTTTTGCTCCGGAAAATGTTGACATAAGCATACAGGAAAAGTTTAATTTATACCTGAATTATGGTTCCTTTCCTTTTCTGGCACGTTACAATAGCTTTGACAGTGATGCTTATAATTATCTGCGTGATGTATATAATACAATTATTCTCAATGATATAGTAAAACGTCTGAAGATTACTGATGTGAACGCATTAGATAAGGTAACAAAATTTATCGCTGATAATATCGGTAATATTGTTTCTATAAACAAAATTGCGAATACCTTAAAATCCGGTGGCAAGAGTATAGACAACAAGACTGTTGAGAAGTATTTGCAGGGGTTGGTAGATGCTTTGTTTTTATATAAAGCTCCGCGCTTTAACATCAAAGGAAAGCAACTACTTACCAATCTGCCTAAATATTATATTGTTGATATTGGTATGCGCAATATCCTGATACGTAATAAAGAAAGCGATATAGGTCATATCATAGAAAATCTTGCCTATCTGGAGCTGATGCGACGCGGTTATGATGTATACGTGGGGGATATTGATAAAGGTGAGGTTGACTTTGTAGCCATTAAAAACAACCAGACAGAATATTACCAGATATCCGCTACTACGTTAAACCCTGATACATTAGCAAGAGAGTTGGCACCGCTACAAAGCGTACAGGATAATTATCCAAAATATCTTTTGACACTTGACGAGCTTTTTGGCGAAGCTAATTATAATGGAATACAAAAGAAAAACCTGATAAAATGGTTGCTTGAATGAGAGATATAAAAAGCTTGCCTCCAAGCTGACAGCATAAAAACTTCTTCCATATATACTATAAATTTCATCCGTTCTTCACAGCAGCTCGTGCCTTGCACTTCGCTGCTGTTTTTTTATGCGCCCCGATATGCTATAATATATAATGTATAATTAGCTTTACTGCAATGAGCGTTAAAGCCTCAGCGAAATAAATTCCGCCCCGGCCTGCAGCGCTTCTTCGCAAGCAATAAGGAGTGATAAGCATGGAGATAAAATCTGTCGCACTTTTAGGAGCAGGAGCCGTAGGCTCTTATATAATCTGGGGACTGAGCAAGCTCCCCGATATCAGATTCGGCATTATCGCCGAAGGCAGCCGTGCTGCGCGTTTGCGTGACGAGGGCTGCAGCATCAACAACGTAACCTACCATCCGCAGGTGTGGAGCCCGCAGGAAGCCAAGGGCGTAGATCTGTTGATTGTCGCTTTGAAATACGGCGCTCTGCCCGGCGCACTGGCAAGCATCCGCGAGGCAGTTGGCCCTAATACCACTGTCATGAGCCTGATGAACGGCGTGGACAGTGAGAAAATTATTGCCGGCGCTATCGACAGCAAGCAGATTCTGCCTGCACTGATCAAGATTGCATCGCGCCACGATGGCAACGGTGTGCGCTTCAACCCGGAAAAGACTATCGGTATTGTTTTCGGCGAAGCGCAGGCACCGTTTGAGAGTGAGCGTGTGCTGGCGATTGAAGCGCTTATGCGCAGCGCCGATATCCATATCCGCCATACGGATTGCATTAATGAAGAAATCTGGTGCAAGTTCCGCCTGAACGTCTGCAACAATCTGCCGCAGGCTGTTATTGGGGCAGGTCTTGGCTGCTACCGGGACAGTGAGCATATGCGTGCGATTAAGGAAGGACTGCGCCGTGAACTGGAGGACATCGCCGCCGCCAAGGGCATTGATATGAGCAAATGTCCCGCAAGCTCCGGTCGTGGCAGCGCCGTTCCGCCATCCGTGCGCTATTCTACGCTGCAGGATCTGGACGCAGGCAGACACACTGAGATTGATATGTTCTCCGGTGCTCTGATGGCGATGGGCAAGGAGCTGGGGATTCCCACACCCTACAACGAATATACCTATCATATTATCAAAGCGTTGGAGGAAAAGAACGACGGTCTGTTCGATTACTCCGGCCAAAACAAAGAAAATACATGCGCGCGTTGAGTGCGCATTAAAGGAGGCAGAAAGCAGATGAAGAATTTGCTGACGATTGCCGGCAGTGATTCCAGCGGTGGCGCGGGAATTCAGGCCGATTTAAAGACCTTTGCCGCTCACGGTACCTTCGGTATGAGCGTCATTACCGCCGTTACGGCACAAAACACCTGTGGTGTTACCGCAGTACAAAATATTGACTGTGATATCGTAGAAGCGCAGATTGCTGCCATTTTTGATGATATCCATGTGGACGCAGTAAAAATAGGCATGGTATCGCAGCCGGAGATTATCCGCACGATTGCCGCCTGCCTGCGCCGTTATCAGCCACGCATTATCGTGGTGGACCCGGTAATGATTTCCAAAAGCGGTTATCCGCTGCTGGCACCGGAGGCCTGCGAAACGCTGATTAAGGAGCTGCTGCCGTTGGCTACGCTGGTTACGCCCAACCTGCCGGAAGCAGAGGCAATTACCGGCATGCAGGTTACGGAAAAGGCGCAGATGCGCGCCGTAGCGGAAAAAATTATTGCTCTGGGAGCGAAGGCTGTGCTCGTAAAAGGCGGTCATTTGAGCGATACAGCGGATGATTTGCTCTTTGACGGCAGCACGGAAACGTGGTTCCCCGGCAAGCGCATCCCTACGAAAAATACTCATGGCACAGGCTGCACGCTTTCGAGCAGTCTGGCGGCAAATCTGGCCAAGGGGTTGGTGCTGCCTGAGGCAGTACGCACCTCCAAGGCCTACGTTACCGAAGCCATCGAGCATGGCATTGAACTAGGTAGCGGCTGCGGACCGACGCATCATTTTGTTGATTTATACAGAAAGGCTGGTATCTTAGACTAATGGACTTAAAAAATACTTTTGGCGAGCTGGTTGACAAGCTGCGTAAGGCAAGACCTGTCATCCACGAAATTACTAATTACGTTACGGCGGAAAGCTGTGCAGATGCTGCACTGGCAGCAGGTGCTTCTCCTGTAATGGCTGATGAGCCGGAGGAAGTTATCGAAATTACTGCCGGTGCCGACGCACTGGTGCTGAATCTTGGTACGCTGAGCTTCAATAAGCAAATTGCTATGGAGCGTGCGGCGCAGGCGGCCAAAACCAAGGGCATCCCCGTAGTGCTGGACCCCGTGGGCGTAATGGCTTCTACCGTACGTCTGAACTTCGCGCTGAAGCTGCTGAACGCAGGCTATATTGACATCGTGCGCGGCAACCACAGCGAATGCCAGGCGCTGCTGCTGGGTGCAACCGGCGGCCGTGGCGTGGACAATATGGAGCAGGGCACCGAAGAGGGCGAAGCACTGCGCACCGCTAAGGATGCTGCTGCCAAATTCGGCTGCGTGTTTGCTGTCACCGGCCCGATAGACAACATCAGCAACGGCAAGCAGGCTGTTGTACTGAACAACGGTCACCCGCTAATGCAGGATATCACCGGCAGCGGCTGCATGACTACTACCTTAGTTGCCTGCTGCGCCGCTATTACCAAGGATATGCTCGTTGCGGCAGCACTGGGCGTAGTAATCATGGGCCAGAGCGCCGAGCTGGCTGCCAACTTCCTCGAGAAGAAGGACGGCCCCGGCATGTTCAAGGTACGCCTGATTGACGCCATTTACCATGTAACTACGAAGTGGAATCTAGTAAATCTTAAGCCGGAGGAAAAGGTGTCCTGATGAAAGCACAGCCTGATTACAGTATTTATCTGGTTACGGACGATGGCTGCCTGCAGGGAAGGACGCTTATTGACTGCGTGCGTGAGGCGCTCGAAGGCGGCGTGACGCTGGTGCAGTACCGTGCCAAGACAGCATCCAGTGCGGAAATGTACGCCGAAGCGCTGCAGCTGAAAGCACTGTGCGACAGCTTTAATGTGCCGCTGATTATCAACGACCGTCTGGATATCGCCATGGCGGTGGGGGCAGCAGGTGTACACCTGGGGCAGGACGACCTTCCCTGCGCTGCGGCGCGCAAGATTCTGGGCGAGGATTATCTCATCGGTGTTTCGGCGCACAATCCGGCGGAGGCTAAAGTGGCGCTGCAAAACGGTGCGGATTACCTTGGCTGCGGCGCTGTCTTCGGCACTGCTACCAAGGCAGACGTGCAAAAGCTTGGTACTGATGGTTTAGCTGCTATCTGCAGGGAGAAGGGACTGCCTGTTGTCGGCATCGGCGGCGTAACTGCGGACAATTACCGCGAGGTGCGCGCGGCAGGCGCTGACGGCGCAGCCATAGTCAGCGGCATACTGGCGCAGTCAGATATCCGCGCTACGGTAAAAGCGATTGCTAAGGTAAGCCAAGAGTTTGCCAAATAACAAGCGTTATCACAAACATCCTGTTCAATAAAATTATGGTCATCTTTCATGGTGGCCATTTTTGCATTATGGCCGATTTTCCGAATTATTTTTAGTTAAAACTGAAAAATGTTCACTAATATGCCTATATTTATCGCTATCCATATTGGATAAAACGCCGAAGTGTGTTAAAATAGAAACATAAATAGCAAGTATTCACCTCGAAAAAATTACATTGGAGGCCGTGTATATGAGTAACATTAGAAGACTTTTTGTAGAAAAGAAGGATGCCTTTGCTGTCGAAGCACATGGCTTGCTTGCAGATCTGCGCAACAACCTTGGTATGAGCAATCTTACCGGTATGCGTATCGTTAACCGCTATGACGTGATGGGCCTGAGCGATGAGGAATTCGCTATGGCTAAACAGCTGGTGCTGTCCGAGCCGCCTGTCGACAATGTCGTAGAAGAGGAGCTGCCGCTGGCTGCAGGCGAGGCTGCCTTCGCCGTAGAGCTGCTGCCCGGTCAATACGACCAGCGTGAGGATTTTGCCGAACAATGTATCCAGCTGATTACCCAAAAGGAGCGCCCGATGGTTGCTGCTGCTAAGGTATATGTGCTGGAAGGCAAGCTGACTGCGGAAGAAGTCGAAAAAATCAAGGCTTACTGCATCAACCCGATTGAAGCGCGTGAGGCTGAGCAGGCTAAACCCGAAACCCTCATCAGCACCTGCGAGGAGCCGGAAAAGGTTAAATCCGTTACCGGTTTCCTGACCATGTCCAAAGAAGAAGCGGAAGCACTGCGCCAATCCATGGGCCTGGCTATGAGCCTGGACGACCTGCTGTGGTGCCAGAAATACTTCAACGAAGAACACCGCGAGCCTACTATTACCGAAATCCGTGTGCTGGATACCTACTGGTCCGACCACTGCCGTCATACCACCTTCATGACTCAGATTGAAGATGTAGATATCGTTCCCGGCACCTTTACCCAGCCTGTACAAGAGGCTTATGACAAATACATGGCTGCCCGTGACGAGGTTTACGGTGAAGACACCGAGCGTCCGGTAACCCTGATGGACATTGCCGTAATCGGCATGAAGAAGCTGCGCAAGGAAGGCAAGCTAGCTGACCTTGACCAGTCAGAAGAAATCAATGCATGCTCTATCGTTGTGCCTATCGAAATCGACGGCAAGACTGAAGAGTGGCTGGTAATGTTCAAAAACGAAACCCATAACCATCCGACCGAAATCGAACCGTTCGGCGGCGCTGCAACCTGCCTCGGCGGTGCAATCCGCGACCCGCTGTCCGGCCGTTCCTATGTATATCAGGCTATGCGTGTAACCGGCAGTGCTGACCCGCGCACCCCAATCAGCGAAACCCTGCCCGGCAAGCTGCCTCAGCGCAAGATTACCATCGGCGCAGCTGCAGGCTACAGCTCCTATGGCAACCAGATCGGTCTGGCAACCGGCCATGTACAGGAATACTATCATGATAAATTTGTTGCGAAGCGTATGGAAATCGGCGGCGTAATCGGCGCTGCTCCCCGTAGCGCAGTTCGCCGTGAGCGTCCCGCTGCCGGCGATATCGTAGTGCTGCTGGGCGGCAAAACCGGTCGTGACGGCTGCGGCGGTGCAACCGGTTCCTCTAAGGAGCACACCGTTGACTCCCTCATGAGCTGTGGCGCAGAGGTACAGAAGGGTAATCCTCCAACCGAACGCAAAATCCAACGTTTGTTCCGCAACCCTGCCGTAACCGCAATGATCAAACGCTGCAACGACTTCGGTGCAGGCGGTGTATCCGTTGCTATCGGCGAGCTGACCGACGGTCTTGTTATTGACCTAGATAAGGTTCCCAAGAAATATGAAGGCCTGGACGGCACCGAGCTGGCTATCTCCGAATCTCAGGAGCGTATGGCTGTTGTTATCGCTGCCGCTGACCGCGACGCCTTCATCAAATATGCTGACGAAGAAAACCTGGAAGCAACTGTTGTTGCCGACGTTACCGAAGAACCGCGCCTGGTTATGTTCTGGCGTGGCGATAAAATTGTTGACCTGTCCCGCGCTTTCCTCGATACCAACGGCGTTGCACAACACACCAATATCGTAGTAAGCGAAGAAAAAGAGGACAACGTATTCGAGCAGGTTCCTGCCGAAGTAACCTCCGCTGCTGACCTTGAAGCTGCATGGCTGGCTAACCTAGGCCGTCTGAATGTCTGCAGCGAAAAGGGCCTGTCCGAGCGTTTTGACAGCACCATCGGCCGTGGCACCGTAATGATGCCGTTCGGCGGCAAAACCCAGCTCACTCCGAGCGAGGGTATGGTAGGCCGCATCCCCGTACTGCACGGCAACACCACCGCAGCAAGCGTAATGGCCTGCGGCTACAACCCGAACGTTGCTTGCTGGAGCCCGTTCCATGGCGCTATGTACGCTGTAACCGAATCCGTAGTTCGTGCCGTAGCTCTGGGTGCTGACCCCGCTAAGCTGCGCCTGACTCTGCAGGAGTACTTCCCGAAACTGCATGATGCCAACAGCTGGGGCCAGCCGTTCAGCGCACTGCTGGGCGCCTTCACCACACTTGATGCTCTGGACCTGCCGGCAATCGGCGGCAAGGACAGCATGAGCGGTACCTTCATGGATAAAACCGTTCCGCCGACACTCGTTTCCTTCGCAGTAGGCGTAATCGACGGCAACAAGGCTGTATCTGCCGACTTCAAGGCAGCAGGCGACAAGGTAATCTTCCTGTCCTGCCCGCGCAATAGTGCAGAAGTACTGGACTTTGCAGTGCTGAAGGAAAACCTGACCGCTGTACACAAGGCTATGGAAGCAGGCAAGATTGCTGCTGCTGCCGCTGTTAAAGAGGGCGGCGTAGCTGCACTGGTAACCACCATGAGCCTGGGCAACGAGCTTGGCTTTGAATTTATCAAACCGTTCCACGATACCGACAGCCTCTTCACTCTGCAGCCAGGCGGCATGGTCCTCGAGCTGGCAGCCGGCGTAGAACCGGAAGAGCTGTTCGAAGGTCTGGATTACATGCTGCTCGGCCACACTACTGCCGAAGCAGGCATCACCATCAACGACACCAAGATTGACGCTGAGAAAGCCTTTGCCGCATACCGCGAGCCGCTGCTGGGCATCTTCCCGGACGGCACTCCGAAGGCAGAAGAGCCTGCTGACATCGCTATGCCGCTGTACAAGAGCGAGCTGACTTTGACCGCTCCGGTGAATATCGCCAAACCGCGCGTATTCATCCCCGTATTCCCCGGCAACAACTGCGAATACGACAGCGCCCGTGCTTTTGAAGCTGCAGGTGCCGAAGCTAACACCTTCATCGTGCGCAACCTTACCGCTGCTGCTATCGAAGAATCCGTAGAAGCAATGGTTAAATATATCAACAACTCCCAGATTGTGATGATCCCAGGTGGCTTCAGCGCCGGTGACGAGCCTGACGGCAGCGGCAAGTTCATCGCTACCATGTTCCGCAACCCGCGCATCAAGGAAGCAATCAGCGACCTCTTGGAAAACCGCGATGGCCTGATGCTGGGTATCTGCAACGGCTTCCAGGCATTGATTAAGCTCGGCCTCGTTCCGTACGGCGATATCCGCGATATGACCAGCGATGCACCGACACTGACCTTCAACAACATCGGCCGTCATATTTCCCAGATTGTTACCACCAGAGTTGTTTCCAACAAATCTCCGTGGTTCAGCCTGTGCGAACCAGGCGAAGAGCATGCTGTTGCCGTATCCCACGGCGAAGGCCGCTTCTACGCTCCGGAAAGCACTATCAAAGAGCTGTTCGCTAACGGCCAGGTTGCTACCCAGTATGTAAATGCTCAGGGCGTACCGACCATGAACACTCCGTTCAACCCGAACGGCAGCCTGTATGCTATCGAAGGCATCACCAGCCCCGACGGACGTATCCTCGGCAAGATGGGCCACAGCGAGCGTTTTGCTCCGGGCCTGTTCCGCAACATTGCGGGCGACAAGGATCAGAAGATTTTCCTGTCCGGCGTAAGCTACTTCAAATAAGCTGAGGCTTAAAACTGACACAATAAAACGCTCTGCTGACCGCAAGGTTGGCAGAGCGTTTCTGTATATGTTTATATGTATATTATTGCTGTCGCAGAAAACCGTACAAACGCAGGCCGGGCAAGCCTTTGCGCGTGTACGGTTTTTGTTATGATGTACGGTTTAGACGATTATGCTATAATATACACATAACAAATGAGTGGAGGCGTATACAATGCTAGGTGCAATTATTGGCGATATTGTCGGTTCACGTTTTGAATGGGATAATTACAAAGCGAAGAATTTTGAGTTTTTTACTAATGACTGCTTTTTCACAGATGACAGCGTAATGTCTTTGGCGTTATGTGAGGCGCTTTTGGAGAGCAAGCCTGATTTCAGCGATTTGCGCGAGCAGGCTGTAGCAAAAATGCGTGCTTTTGGTGAGGCATATCCTGATGCCGGTTATGGCAGAACCTTTTCCTGCTGGCTTTATTTTGACGACCCGCAGCCTTATAACAGCTATGGCAATGGTTCGGCAATGCGCGTGAGCGGTGTTGTTTATGCTACGAATACCCTAGAGCAGGTAAAACAGCTTTCGCTGATGGTGACGGACGTGACGCACAACCATCCGGAAGGCATCAAGGGAGCGGAGGCAACTGCTGTGGCAGCATTTATGGCCAAGCAGGGCGCAACTATGCAAGCTATCAGGGATTATATTAATGCCAACTATTATCCTATGGACTTCACGCTCGACGGTATCCGCGATTCCTATATGTTCAACGAAACCTGCCAGAATACCGTACCGCAGGCATTGATGGCCTTCTTTGAGTCGACAAGCTATGAAGATGCTATCCGTAATGCTATTTCTATCGGCGGTGACAGCGACACACTGGCAGCAATCACCGGTGCGGTAGCAGAATGCTACTACGGCATACCACAAAAACTACGGGAGCAGGGTATGAGCTATCTGGACGAAAGACTGCTTGGTGTATTGCGCGCTTTTGAAGCAAAGTATCCGCCGAAGGTTGCGGAGTTATAAGTGCAACACAAAAACCGTACAGCCCCAAAGCCTTATGCAGCAAGGGGTTGTACGGTTTTGTACGGTTTGTACGGTTTTTAGTGAGCGCTCAGCCCTTATAGAAAAAATAGCTGATGACTGCTACCTGCAGAAAGAAAATGAGCGGTACGCCGAAGATGAACTTCAAATGCTGTGTCTTATGGCGGAAAAGCTGCATGGCGATAAATGCGCCTGCGCTGCCGCCGAGCGCTGGCAAAAACAGCAGCACTATTTCCGGCACACGCCAGCTGTGCAGCTTGGCGAAGGCTTTATCTGCACCGTAGACGACAAAGGCGGTGCAGTTGATGAAGATCAGGTAATAATATAAAAAACTGTGCATGGTTCATACCCTCACTTTCTCCTGTTCAGCTGAAGCTTTACTCCAGCAGCTTGGCGATATCCGGCAGGGGAGCGACGCTGCGCTTTAAAATGCCGTGCATATAGGCAATAGCAATGCCGTAGTTGGTCATGGGGACGTTCTGCGCTGCAGCACATTCGCTGCGGCTTTGCATTTCGCGTTCGTTGAGCATGCAGCCACCGCAATGCACTACAAGTTTATATTGTGACAAATCCTCAGGGAATTCCGTGCCGCTGCTGAAGCAGAATTCAGGCTCCGCTTTGGTGAAGCTGCGAATCCAGCCGGGAAGCTTTACTGTGCCGATGTCCTGACATTGGCGGTGGTGTGTGCAGCCCTCGCTGATGAGTATCTTATCGCCATCCTGCACTGTATCGAGCACACGCACTGCCTTCACGGCTGCGCTGAGCGTGCCCTTGTAGCGAGCCATGAGGATGGAGAAGGAGATGAGCGGAATGGTGGGCGGCACAATTTTGCTGACTACGCCGAAGGCTTGGCTGTCGGTTACAACGAGCTTGGGCGGGAAGGCGAGGCGTGCCAGTGCTTCCGCCAGTTCGCTTTCCTGCACAGTTACGGTAATGCCCTTGTTGTCGAGCACGTTGCGCAGTACCTGCTGCTGCGGCAGTATCAATCTGCCCTTGGGGGCGGCGCTGTCAATCGGCGTTACGAGCACTACGATGTCGCAGGGCTTAATCAAATCGCCAAGCAGCTGGCGTTCTACCTCACGCGGGCGCAAAGCAGCGATAGCCTCCTTCAGCTCGTTGATGTTACGGTTGGTGATGGCGCTGACAAGGAAGCATTGCTTAGTGAGCTTCATGGCCTCCATAGTGAGCAGTGCCTGGCGCATTTCGTCTAACAGTTCTACTTTGTTCAGCACAAGGATGGAGGGCAGTTTTTTCGCCTGCAGCTGCTGCCACAGTGCTTTATCCGCTTCGCTGAGGCCAACACTGGCATCTACTACGAGCAGAGCGATGTCGCACTTATTCAGCACCTGCTGAGCCTTGGCGATGCGCTGTGCGCCCAGCTCGCCTTCATCGTCGAGGCCGGGGGTATCGATAATCATTACGGGGCCGAGGGGCAAAAGCTCCATAGCCTTATATACAGGGTCGGTAGTGGTGCCCTTTTGTTCGCTGACAATGGCAAGCTCCTGACTGGTGATGGCGTTGATTAGGCTAGACTTGCCGGCATTACGCTTGCCGAAGATACCGATGTGGATACGCTCGGCAGCGGGAGTTGTATTCAATGACATAGTGGGTTCTCCTTTTTATGTAGATGAAATTGTGATAATCACATGGTATATCAAAGCTAAGATTTATGAATATGGGAATGGAATGTCGCGTAAGGAAAAAAATTACAGCGAATGAGTGTCTGGAACCACAGAAGGGGCGCAATGTCTGAGCGCTATGCAAACTCATATTGCAGAATCTCTTGGCTTCGCGCGAGTTTTGCGCCGCTTCGTCTTGGTTCCACACGAAATGAGTGGCCGTAATTTTTCCTGACTGAAGGGACATTTTGTTTCCCGTAGTAAGTATTCTTGCTGATAGCCATATTTCCTTCATTAGGATAGCAAAAAAGGCTGCAGCACTTTCGCACTGCAACCTCATTGTTGCAAATTATTTTACAAGCTCCATTTTGGGGTTAGGATTGTATTTACGGCCGGCCTTAGCGCAGTCCTTGCCATCAACCTTAACGATATCCGCAGTATAGTTGATGTTGCCGTCGAAGAAGGAAGAACCTACTGCATAGGTATCAACAGGCACGCCCATTTCCTCAAAGGCTGCTACGCGCTCAGCGTCAAAGCCGCCGGAGACGATAATCTTAACGTGGTTGAAGCCCTCGGCATCCAGCGCACGGCGAACGTTGCAAACCAGCTCCTTGCAAACACCGGTCGGCTTAAAGGTACCAATCTGAGTCCACAGGCTCTTGTCAACCATGCTGCCGGAGGTATCCAGACGCACACCTGCGAGCTTTTTGCCCAGCTTGCGGGCCACAGCCAGAGAAGTGTTTACGCAGTCGTTGTCAAAATCAACCAGAGCGATACGTGCGATAGACGGATCAACATATTTATCGAATGCTTCGGTAGCAGCGACAGTGTCACCCTTGTAGGAAGCAATCAATGCATGGGGGATAGTACCCAAACCCTTGCCGCCTGCTGCCAGAGCATTGGCATCGGTAGAGAAGCCGTGGATGCCGCCAACCAAAGCTGCATAGCCGTCGGATTCCTGAGTCTGGTAAATATCATAACGTGCAGGGAAGAAAAGCACCGGCTTGCCGTTGGCAGCCTTCACTACGCGGCGAACATTTGTAGCAATGCGGCTCTGGCGTGCCAGAATACCCAGATAGATGGTTTCCAGATGCGCAAAGTCGGCATAATCGCCTTCGATAGTCATAACGGTTTCCCACTCGTCAACCTCTTCGCCGTCACGCAGGGAATGAATTTCGATAGTTTCCGGATGGAAAGCGCATTGACGGATCAGAGCAATGACCTCGTCGGTACCGCAAACAACAACATGGTCACGGGCGAACACCTGCATCAGCACACGCGGATGATAATTATCACCGTTTAAGATTTCTTCGGAACGCATAAAATATGCGTCAGTATAATAACCTTCTTTAATTTTTTCTACAGGAAAGCTAAAGCTTTCAACAGGTCTTCTTGTAGTCATTTGATGAGCCTCCCAAAAATTTCTCACGAATTTTACTCTTTGCGAGAACATTAACTATTGATTGTAGTTAAAAATATGATACAATATAAAGGCTATGATAGCAAGCTTTTTTCGCAAAAAAATTCCGATTAGCTATATTTACGATACAATATAGATGGTGATACATATGCACGAAACACGAAAAAAATATACTGTGCTCCTGCTTTCGGCACCCATAGGCTCGGGACACAGGCTGGCAGCCGAAGCGCTGGAGCAAGCCTTAGCCGACCGTCCGGAGGTTGAGGTCATCCACGGCAACATCTTCGACTTCTTCCCGCAGTTTCTGGGCAAGGTCTTTCTCGGCACCTACCTGTGGATTTTAAAATGCTGCCCCTGGCTTTATAAGCTGGCCTACAGCTGGGGCAACAAGCAGGGCGGCTCTTTATGGATGCGTGAGCTTTTAAACCGCCTGTTGGCGTGGTTAGGAGGCAGCTATCTGCGCAGCGTACAGCCTGATGCGGTAATCGCTACGCACGCTACACCCGCAGGCATCATCGGCTATTACAAAAAGCAGCATCCCAAGCTTTGGCTCGGTGCTGTAGTGACCGACTTTACGATTCACCGCTGGTGGGTTTGCGACGGTGTGGATACCTATTTTATCGCCGACGAGCTGCTGCGTGACAAGCTCGCTACCGATGCCGACATTCAGGCTACGGGCATTCCCGTGCGTCAGCAGTTTATGATTAAGCATGACAAGCAGAAATGCCGCGAGTTCTTCGGCTGGGACGAAACCGAACGCGTCTGCCTGCTGATGGGCGGGGGCGAGGGCCTGCTGCCGATGGCCGAGATAATCACGGCACTGCAGCGCGCCGCTCTGAAAAACCTGCACGTTGTTGCTGTCACAGGCCACAACGAAGCGTTAGCGGCACAGCTGCAAGCCAAATACGGCGCTACTGCCGAAATCTACGGCTTCCGCGAGGACGTACCACAGCTCATGGCCGGCGCTGATATGATTATCACCAAGGCCGGCGGTTTAACCTCTGCCGAGGTGCTGGCGAGCGGACTGGACCTTTTAATCTACAAGCCGCTGCCGGGGCAGGAGGAGGGCAACGCCGCTTTCCTGCAGCAGTATTGCGGCGCTCTGGTAGCACGTTCTACCGACGAGCTGGTGCAGCACATCAAAAACAGCACGGTAAGCCCGCGTGAGGCAGCAGCCTGCAGTGAGCACGCACATCCTTTGGCAGCACAGCAGATTGTCGACTACGTTATGCAAAGACTGCAAAAATAATTTTCGGACTCCTTCGGATGAGGGAGTCCTTTTGTTGTATATAGGCCGATGTTTGGGCCTTTTCGTGAAGAATTTGCCCCGCATTTGGCTGACAATTTCTTCTATTGTATAATTAATTTACTTGACCAATACGAATTTCATCATTATAATGTAAGAAAATCGCATATTATGAAGGCTGTGGCATGTAGTTCCGCTCTGACTGCATAATCATGTATTTATTACAGGAGGAGTGTGACCTTATGGATACCACCTTATACCTTGCCGCTGTCTGCGCTGTTGTCCCCGGTCTGGGACGCAGCAGAATACCTGATCTGATTAACGCTCTGGGCAGTGCCCGCGCTGTTTTTGAAGCGAGTGCCGCCACGCTTACGGCAACCGGCCTCTGTACGCCGCGAGCAGTGCAAAGCTTTATCAGCAACCGTGATGCGCGTCTGCCGCAAAGGCTGGATTACTTCTGCCGTCATAACGGCGTGCAGATACTGGCCTATACCGACGCTGCCTATCCGCAGAGCCTGCAGCAATTAAGCGACAAGCCCTTAGTTTTGTACGTCAAGGGCAAGCTGCCGCAGGCAAATTATGCTTTGGCCATCGTCGGCTCACGACGCTGCAGCGAATACGGCGTGCGTGCCGCAGGCTACTTTGCCAAGACGATGACGCGCGAAGGCATACCGATCATCAGCGGCGGTGCCAAGGGCATCGACACGGCGGCACACGAGGCCTGCCTGCAGGCCGGAGGTACGACGGTGGCAGTATTAGGCTGCGGGTTGGATATTGTCTATCCGCCCGAAAACGCCAAGCTGTTCGCCCGCATTGCCGAGCAGGGAGCACTGGTAACGGAATATCCGCCGGGAGTTCCGCCAGCAGCGGCAAATTTTCCTGCGCGCAACCGTATCATCGTTGGTCTGTCGCAGGCCGTACTGGTAGCAGAGGCAGGCAAGCGCAGCGGCGCTGTAATTACGGCGAATATCGCTGCCGACGAGGGACGTGAGGTATACTGCGTACCGGGGAATATTTTCGACGGCGGCAGCATAGGCTGTCATGAGCTTATCCGTACCGGTGCCAAGCTGGTAGATATGCCACAGGATATTTTAGACGATAAAAGAAGTTGGCAGCAGGCGATGAACCGCTGCATAACCCAGCCGAGTATATTTGATTGTGCGCCGCAGGAACCAAAGCCTGCGCCCGCACCTGTCACAACGGAATTAGGAGCGAAGCTGCTTGCGCTTTTGCAGGCAGGAGCGCTTTCTTTAGAAAAGCTGACGGAGCAGAGCGGAGCCGCTTTTGCTGCCGTGAGCATGGAGATGCTTGACCTGCAGGCCGCCGGACTGGTGGCGACAGACCAGGCGCAGCGTTACTACCGAAAGTAGGAGGAACATAAATGGCAAAGACTCTGGTTATCGTGGAATCACCTACGAAATCCAAGACTATCGAAAAATTTTTAGGCAAAAACTATACTGTAAAGGCTTCTATGGGACACTTGCGCGACCTGCCGAAAAGCACCCTAGGTGTAACCTTTCTGCCGGACGAGGAGCATGCAAACGAATTTGAGCCGAAATATATCAATATCCGCGGTAAAGGCGATTTAATCAAAGCGCTGAAAACAGAAGCAAAAAAAGCCGACAAAGTTTTACTGGCAACTGACCCTGACCGCGAGGGTGAAGCAATCAGCTGGCATCTGGCTTTTATTCTGGGCATCGACCCGACATCTGCCTGCCGCATTGAATTTCATGAGATTACCGCTGCCGCTGTCAAGGACGCTATCAAGCATCCGCGCTGCATTGACATGGATATGGTTGATGCACAGCAGGCACGCCGCATTTTAGACCGCATCGTAGGCTATCAGCTGAGCCCGCTGCTGTGGCGCAAAATCCGCAAGGGTCTGAGCGCCGGCCGCGTACAATCCGTTGCTACCAAAATCGTTGCTGACCGCGACCGTGAAATCGAAGATTTCGTACCGGTAGAATACTGGACGTTAAGCGCCAAGCTGCGTGAAGGCAGCAAGGGACAGCTCTTTGAAGCGGAAGCAGTAAAATACAAAGGCAAAAAGCTGGAGCTGCACAATGAGGCAGAGGCCAGAGCAGCGGAAGAAGCGCTGTCCAAGGCCGATTACATCGTGAGCGACGCAGTAAAGAAGGAACGCAAGCGTCACCCCGTACCGCCGTTTACTACCTCCAGCATGCAGCAGGAGGCCAACAAAAAGCTCAACTTCAGCGCCAAAAAGACCATGATGCTCGCACAGCAGCTTTATGAAGGCGTATCCCTGGGCAAAACTTCCGTCGGCCTGATTACCTACATGAGAACCGACTCCGTGCGTCTGGCAGAGGTTGCCATTGCCGAAATCCGCGACTATATCAAGCAAAACATCGGCAGCGAATTCTGCCCGGCGAAGGAAAACCATTACAGCACCAAAAAGAACGCTCAGGACGCACATGAGGCGATTCGTCCGACCAGCGTCATGCGTACCCCGGCCGAGATGCAGAAGTACCTCACCAATGACCAGCTGAAGCTGTATACGCTCATCTGGAACCGCGTTGTTGCCAGTCAGATGACGGACGCTGTTTATGATGTTACCACCCTGACGATTGATGCCGCCGACTACCAACTGCGTGCAACAGGCTCCGTACTGAAATTCCCGGGCTTCTTGCAGCTGCACAGCAAATATGACGATAAAGAAAAGGACTCCAAGGTTCCTTACGTTGAACCCGGCAGCAAGCTGCTGCTTTACAAGCTCATGCCGGCAGAGCAGCACTTCACCGAGCCGCCTGCGCACTTCACCGAAGCAACGCTTATCAAAGAGCTGGAGGAGAAGGGCATCGGCCGCCCCAGCACATTTGCACCTACCATCGTTACACTGCTTACACGCGGTTACGTTGTCAAAGAGGCCAAAAAGCTGCTCGTTACCGAGCTTGGCATTATGACCGTAGATATGCTCACCGAATATTTCAAGGGACTCATCAACATCGGCTTCACCGCCCAGATGGAGGAAAAGCTGGATGAGGTTGCCGAGAAGAAGCACACCAAGGACGAAGTTCTCAGCGAATTCTATGGTCCCTTCAAAAAGGATCTGGACCACGCAGGCGTGGCTATTCCTATTGTCGAAATCCCGCTGGAGGTCTCCGACGTTCCCTGCGACAAGTGCAACGACGGCACCATGATGGTTATCCGCGAGGGACGCTTCGGCAAGTTCCTGGCTTGCCCCAACTTCCCCAAATGCCGCAATACCAAACCCATTCTGCACCCGATTGGTGTAAAATGTCCTAAGTGCGGCGCCGATATCCTCGAACGCAAGAGCAAAACCGGTAAGGTATTCTATGGCTGCGAAAAATATCCCGAGTGCGATTACACCACCTGGGATAAGCCGCTTAACGAAAAATGCCCGGACTGCGGCGCTATGATGGTAGAGCACGTTGAACGCAACGGCAGCAAGCGCAAGTTCTGCAGTAACCCGGAATGCTCCAAGGCAAGACCGGTATATGCTTCCAAAACCGCTGCAGCAAAGACTACGGAAGCTAAAACCACCGCAACCAAGAAAACTACGGCGGCTAAAAAGACTACCGCTAAGAAAACTACTGCTACCAAAACCACTGCAGCAAAAAAGACTACAGCTACTAAAGCTACTACCGCTAAAAAAACCGCTACTGCAAAGAAAACAACCGTAACGAAAAAAACTACTACAACTAAGAAAGGCAGCAACGAATAAATGACTATCTCTCCTGTACATGTAATCGGTGCGGGTCTGGCAGGCTGCGAAGCCGTTACCCAGCTCACGCGTCACGGTATCCCTGTAATCCTGCACGAAATGCGTCCCGTAAAAAGTGACGGAGCACATAAAACCGCATATTTTGCCGAGCTTGTATGCAGCAACTCCCTGCGCGCAGCCAACATTGAAAACGCTGTCGGCCTGCTGAAGGAAGAAATGCGCCGTTTAGGCTCCCTCATCATGCAAAAAGCTGATGAGCATCAGGTGCCTGCCGGCGGCGCTCTGGCTGTTGACCGCGACGGCTTTGCCGCTGCCGTAACCGAAGCAGTGAAGGCCAATCCGCTCGTTACCGTTATCCACGAAGAAGTGACCGATCTTGAAAGCCTCGAAGGCACTGTCATCGTAGCCAGCGGCCCGCTGACCAGCGACGCGCTTTTCGCCGATATCAAAAAGCTGCTGCAGGCTGATTATCTGCACTTCTTTGATGCGGCAGCACCGATTGTTACCGCCGATTCCCTGGACTACGACAAGGTTTACCGTGCGTCCCGCTACGACAAGGGCGGCGCCGACTACCTCAACTGCCCCTTCTACACAAAGGAGGAATACGTTGCCTTCTGGGAAGCTCTCTGCAATGCGGAAAGCGCTCCCGTTAAGGATTTTGAGCATGATGTATTTGAAGCCTGCATGCCTATCGAGGAAATGGCTGCAAGAGGCGAGGACACCATGCGCTTCGGTCCGCTGAAGCCTGTAGGGCTCATTGACCCGCGCAACGGCAAAGAAGCCTACGCAGTAGTACAGCTGCGTCAGGATAACGCCGCTGCCTCCCTTTATAATCTGGTAGGCTTCCAGACACACCTCAAATGGCCGGAGCAAAGACGTGTTTTCGGCATGATTCCCGGTCTGGAGAACGCAGAGTTCGTCCGTTTCGGCGTAATGCACAAAAACACCTACCTGAATTCGCCGCAGCTTTTGGATAAGCACTTCAACCTGCGCAATAACAAGCGCTTCTACTTTGCCGGACAGATGACAGGCGTAGAAGGCTACGTTGAATCGGCGGCCTCCGGACTGATGGCCGGTTTAGCTGCTGCCAGAGCGGTATTGGAGCTGCCGGAGGTAGAATTGCCCGAGGTAACTGCGCACGGAGCATTGGCCAACTACATCAGTAACCCGGCGATAGAAAACTTCCAGCCGATGAACATCAACTTCGGTCTCATTCCGCCGCTCACTGTACGCATCCGCAAGAAGAGAGAAAAGAACGCTCAGATTGCAGCACGCGCTTTGGAAGCATTGGACGGCTTTCTGCCTGCACTTAAAACTGAACAGGCGTAAATTTTCGCCTGTTATCTCTGAAATATGCTGAAAAAGCCAAAAATATTTTTAGAGAAAGACAATATGTGTCCTCCCTCTATGGTAAAATTTGCTTATAGCTGGTGGCAAAACGTTTGCTTAAGAGAATGATTGTGCTATAATTAGCTTAAAGAGATTTTCTTGCAGCAACCGCTTTGCAAATTTCATGGCAGGGAGGAACTAATAATGACAGATTTACGCATCGCAAAGGATCGTTTGCTCTATATGTATTCGCGCCTGGTAGACGGCAAAATGCTCTACAAGAAGGAGGAGGCCCAACGCTTCGGCTGCTCCTTACGCTCTATTCAGCGCGACATAGAAGACCTGCGGTCCTTTTTACATGAGCAGAACGAAGCATCAGGCCTGGTGCAGGATTTGGTCTACAACCAAAAGCTCGGCGCTTACCAGCTTGTACCGCCATCACGCAATCTGCTGTCCAACGAGGAGGTTTTCGCCACGCTCAAAATACTGCTCGAAAGCAGGGCGTTCACCAAAAAGGAGCTGTATCCGATTCTTGATAAGCTGATTGACTGCTGTATCCCGAAAACGGAGCAGCAGCGTGTGAGCGAGCTTATAGGCAATGAAAAGCTGCTTTATGTAGAACCGCAGCACAAGGATAAGTTCCTGAAGAAGATGTGGGAGCTTAGCGGCGCTGTGCATGAGCATCTGGAAATAATCATTAACTACCGCCGTACCGACGGCGTTCTGGTGCAGCGCAGACTGCAGCCCGTAGGCATCATGTTCTCCGAATTTTACTTTTATCTGGCAGGCTTCATTGTGCCCAAGGAGAAGGAGGAGCTCAAATTCGAGATAGAAAACGATCCCTTCCCGACTATCTACCGCATCGACAGAATCAACAGCTTTACCGTCACCGAAACGCATTTCGCCGTTCCGTATTCCAAGCGCTTTGAGGAGGGCGAGTTCCGCAAGCGCATCCAGTTTATGTACGGCGGCCATCTGCAGCGCCTGCGCTTCCTGTTTAAAGGCGGCAGCTACGAGTACATTCTTGACCGCCTGCCGACCGCCAAGGTGGTAGAGGAGGGCGAAAACGGTACGCTTATCGAAGCGGAGGTTTTCGGCAAAGGCATTGATATCTGGCTGAAAAGCCAGGGCGAGCTGATTGAGGTTATTTCCAGACAGGAGATACCGGTAAACTAAGCGCAAAATTCATTTTCGCAAAAAATATCTAAAAATTTCTCAAAAAATTTTTTAGGATAGCCAATTTCTGGCTATCCTATTTTTTATAATAAGATTATGCTAAGACATAACGCAAAAGCAAAACTGATTGCCGGCACGTTTTTCAGGAATGCACCTGTATTTACTTTGGCAAGCGGTATCAAGGCAGTCTTCGCACCTTTTTTTACATGAAGAAATGCCGGAAATACTGTAAGCTATAATCAGTAAGAAGTAGAGGAGTGGATGATATATGTATTGCGAAAAGTATGTAGAAATGGGCAGAAAAATACGTTATTACAGAATCATGCAGGAGCTGGGGCAGGGGATGCTCGCAGAGCAGATAGGCATTACTCCGCAGTATTTGAGCAAAATCGAGCACGGCAGCGCGCGCCCGAGTATGGACCTGGTATTCCGCATAGCCGATAAGCTGCAGGTGAAGGTGTCGCACCTGCTGGAGTCCTGCTGATACTTTATTTTTCCTCCTTTTTGTGGTACAATACCCATGTAATTGCTTCTGCTCGAGGCAATTAACAGCGTGACTGCCCCAAGGCAGCATACATGTAAGGAGGCAATTTAATATGAACGAGCAAAACAGCGTTTTAAACATCATTGGCAAGGTAAGCGGATTTTTATCCAAGTACATCGCCGTCGTGATTTTAATCACCTCTGCGGTTGCTTTCACCCATACGCAAAAATTCATGTGGATTCCGCAGTATACCGCTCTATTCCTGGGCACGGCAATGTTCGGCATGGGCCTGACCATCAAGCGCGAGGACTTCCAAATCGTCTTTTCCCGACCTAAGGAGGTTATTTCCGGCTGTATCCTGCAATACACCATCATGCCATTGGCAGCCTATTTTCTGGCTGTAGTGATGAATCTTGATACTGATATCGCTCTGGGCGTTATCCTCGTAGGCTGCTGCCCCGGCGGTACTGCCAGCAACGTTATTGCCTACATCGCTAAGGGTGACGTTCCCTTATCCGTGGGCATGACCATCACTTCGACCTTGATTGCACCGCTGGTAACACCTGTGCTGGTGTACCTGCTGGCAGGCTCCTGGGTTGAGGTAAGCTTTATGGCTATGGTGCTTTCCGTAGTGAAGATTGTGCTGCTGCCTGTGCTTGCAGGTATCATATTAAACAGCCTTTTCCACGAAACCATCGTCAAGCTGGGCGGTATTCTGCCGCTGGTTTCCGTTGTAGCGATTGTAATCATTATCGACGGTATCGTTGCTGTTAACGCTGCTAAGCTGATGAGCTGCGGTCTGATCGTTATGCTGGCTGTTGTCCTGCACAATGGCATCGGTATGGCTCTTGGCCTGGCCATGGCGCGTCTGATGAAGGTATCCTACGCTAAGGAAACCTCTATCGCTATTGAAGTTGCAATGCAGAACAGCGGTCTGGCGCTGGCACTGGCAACCGCAAACTTCGCCGCTAATCCGCTGGCTACACTTCCGGGCGCAATTTTCAGCATATGGCATAACGTTTCCGGTTCTATTTTCGCCAGCTGCCGCATTAAAGAGGTAGAAGAAAAGCAAAAGCTTGAGCTTAAGGAACATGCAATAGCAAAATAAGCAAAAACTAAAGGCACTACTGTGAGCGCAGTAGTGCCTTAATTATTTGTATTGCGTAGGGCAGGGGAGCCTACATATTATTTTTTGCTTTTATTATCCAAACCGAAGAGCATTTCCATAGGCTGCTCCGGCGCTTCCTTAACCGTTGCGCCTGTGCTGAAGCCCGGCATTTCTGCCTTGGTCAGCTCAATTTTGCCGTATTGGCGCTCATAATCATCAATAACCCATTTCAAAATCTGTTCGATTTCCTTATTGACCGAACGGCCATTTATCTTTGCCAAATGCTTCATCTTATTCATAATAATAGGATGAATGCGCAGTGTAAAGCGTGCTTCTTCCATGAATACTCCCTCCAGATTCTGACTATTCTACTAATTATTATAGGCAAGAACAGCGCTTTTGGCAAGGAGATAATCTTTTTTAGCAACAGCTGACTGTTTTTACAAGAATTTCAGACAATAGATATGCAAATATGTTATAATAAATACCATAGTGTAAATTTTTAGGAGGCAACAATGACTTTAGCAATAAATGCCGTATACCACGGCTTTAAGGTTTTACAAGCACAATTTGTAGATGAAATCAGCTCCCAGGCATATATCATGGAGCATATCAAGAGCGGCGCACGCCTGTTGTACCTTGCTAACGATGACGATAACAAGGTTTTTTCTATTTCCTTCAGAACTCCGCCTGCAGATGATACAGGTGTGGCACATATTCTGGAGCATTCCTCTCTCTGCGGCTCCCGCAAATATCCCTTAAAGGAGCCCTTCGTAGACCTCGTCAAGGGTTCTCTGAACACCTTTTTGAACGCTATGACCTTCTCGGATAAGACCATGTATCCCGTTGCCAGCCGCAACGATAAGGACTTCCATAACCTGATGGACGTATATCTGGACGCTGTGTTCTATCCTTCCTTCTACCAAAACAAATACACCCTGCGTCAGGAGGGCTGGCACTATAATCTGGACAGCCTTGACGGCGAGCTGAGCTACAACGGGGTTGTTTATAACGAAATGAAGGGTGTATATTCTTCGCCGGACGCTTATCTGGAAAACGAAGCAATGAAGGCTCTGTTCCCCGACAACTGTTACCGCTTTGAATCCGGCGGCTATCCGGACGCTATTCCGCAGCTGACTCAGGAAAAATTCGAGCAGTTCCACAAAACCTATTACAGCCCGGAAAACAGCTATATCTATTTATACGGTGATATGGATATCGACGCTACTTTGGAATATCTCGACAGCGAATATCTGAGCAGCTTTGAGAAAACCGGTACTGTTGATTCCGCTATCGCAGAACAGCAGTCCTTGCCGCGTACTGCGGATATCGAAGCATTTTATCCGGTTGGGGCAGAGGAGGACTGCACTGCCAAAACATATCACGAGCTTTCTATCGTAACAGGCAAGGCAACCGACCTGCAGACCAGCATGGCTCTGAGCTTGCTGAAAAGCACCCTGCTGGACAGCGAATCCTCCGCACTGCGCCGTGCGCTGATGGATGCAGGCGTAGGCCAGATTATCAACGGCGGCTATACCTCCAGCATGTATCAGCCGGTATTCTCTATCCGTGCCAGCGGCAGTGAGAAGGAGCTGCGCGATAAATTTATTAGCGTTATTTATAAAACATTGCAGGACATCACCATCAACGGCATTGATAAAAAACTGCTGGAGGCTAACATCAACTCCATGGAATTCAAGCTGCGTGAGGCAGATTTCGGCGGCTATCCCAAGGGACTGATTCTGGGCATCGGCGTTATGGATAACTGGCTGTATGACGGAAATCCGATTGAGGGCCTCTGCTATAACAAATATCTGGCAGCTCTGCGCGAGGGCCTGAAAACCAACTATTACGAAAGCATTATTGAAAACTATCTGCTGGACAACACCCATAAGGTGCTGGTAACTCTGCTGCCGCAGCCCGGCAAGGAGGAGTCAGACCAGGAGGCCGCTGCTGCCAAGATGAGCGCTATCAAGGCACAGATGAGCCAGGAGGAGCTGCAGCAGCATATCGACGAATGTGCCGAGCTGCACCGTCTGCAAGCTACTCCCGACAGTGAGGAAGCACGCGCAACCATCCCTGTACTGAAGCGCAGCGACATCAGACAGGAGGTAGAGAAGATTGAAACGCAGGAGGAAGAGCTGGGCGCAAGCCATTTGCTGTATCTTCCGCGCAACACCAATAAAATCGCTTATACCAGCTTCTATTTTGATATTACCGATATGGAAGCCGAAAAGCTGCCTCTGTGCTATCTGCTCACAGATATCATGGGCAAGTTCAACACCGAGCGCTACAGCTATCAGGAGCTGGCAACCAACGCCATCATGTATACCGGTGGCATTGCGTTCGCTGTACGCGCCTTCACCGAAGCAGAATCTACGGATGATTATAAAATTTACTTCTCCACCAAAGGCAAATGCCTCACCGATAACCTGCCGAAAATGCTGGATATCCTGCAGGCCATTGCTTTGGAAAGCAAGATGGACGACCTTGACCGCTTCCGCGAGCTGGTATCCGAGCTGAAAACCGATTGGGATGACAATTTCTTCAACCGCGGTCAGACCGTTGCTATCACCAGACTGTTCTCCTATTGCTCTGCCGGCGCACGCGTCAACGAGCAGGACGAATTCAGCTATTACCAGTTCCTCAAAAAGCTGACCGATAACTTCGACGAGCTGGCACCGCAGGTACTGGAGCAGTTGCGCCTGTTAATCAAATGCTTCTTCCAGAAGAACCGTTTCTTGCTCAGCTACAGCTGTGACGTAAAAGAGCAGGCAGCAGTAAGACAGCAGTGCCTTGATTTCATCAGCAAGCTGTCTGATGCAGAAGCAGGGGAGAAGGCTGAGATTCTGCCCGTAGGCACCGTTAACGAGGCTATTGCTACCGCGGGTAAGGTACAATACGTTGCTGCAGGCGGCAACTTTGCAAAGCACGGTCACAAATACGTGGGTGCGATGGCTGTACTGGAAACCATTCTGAGCTATGAATATCTCTGGACCAAAATCCGTATTCAGGGCGGCGCTTACGGTGTTACTGCACGCTTTGAGCTGAACGGCGTAGGCGTGTTTGCATCCTACCGCGACCCACAGCTGCCGAAAACTCTGGAGGCTTACCAAGGTCTGGCAGAATGGCTGAGAAACGAAGAATTCCCCGAACGCGAGCTGAACAAGTACGTTATCGGTACCATCAGCACGATGGATAAGCCCCTGACCAACAGCATGCGTCTTGACAAGGCAACCGCGCAATATCTGAAGCACGTTCCCGTTGAGCTGCGCCAACGCATCCGCAACGAAATCCTGCAGGTAAGCAATGCAGACCTGCAAGCACTGGCTAAGGTAGTAGAGGACATGCTCAGCGACGGCCTGATCTGCGTAGTCGGCGGCAAGCAGCCTATTGAAGCTAATAAATCTTTGTTCAACAATATCATCAATGCGTAAATCTGTACGCTAGTAAATTTACGCTAAGGTTAATAAAAACCCGTGACGTCCGAAGGGAGTCACGGGTTTTGTCGTACATAAAAGTGCTATAAGGTTAATCTAACTCGCCGTTCTGCGCTTTTTTAACAAGCTCCTGATAAGCGTTATAAACGCCGCTGTTGAAGCAGGTAAGCACAACACTCATGCCATAGTCGGCGTTGGCATTAATCCATTCGGTGCAGGTCAAAAGAGCGATACGGGCAGCCTCGTCCACAGGATAAGCATAAGCACCGGTAGAAATCGCCGGGAAAGCAATGCTGTGCAGATGATGCTTGCGCGCCAGTTCCAGGCTGTTCTTGTAGCAGTCGGCCAGTTCCAGTCTTTGTTCAACCTTACCGTTATAAATAGGGCCTACGGTATGAATAATGTAGCTTGCAGGCAGATTATAGCCATAGGTAATCTTGGCAGCACCAGTCGGGCAGCCGCCTAAGGTTTTGCATTCTTCCAGAAGCTGCGGTCCTGCAGCGCGGTGGATAGCACCATCAACGCCACCACCACCTAAAAGCGTACTGTTGGCAGCATTAACAATCGCGTCGCAGTCCAGCGTAGTAATATCACCGCGCCAAACGGAAATAGCGTTCTGTGCCTTGTTCTTTTGGGCATCAGCCAACAGCTCCTTGAGCATTTGGTTCTGAATATTGAAGGGAGCTGGGGAAGCAGGGTTAAAGATAATGCCCGCAATACCGTCCATTTGCAGGATTGCTTCAAAGTAGTTGACCAAAGGGCGGCTGATAACATTGCAGGGCTCGCCCTGCTCGTAGGCCTCTTTGCTGCTGAAAGCAGTCATATATTCCAAGCCGCTGTCCGTAGTCTGCGTCTGCAGCAGCAGCTGTCCCTCCGGCGCATCGGCAGCAGTAGGAATGAGCACTTCGGCACCTTCCTGCAGCACAATGCTGACTGCATGCAACAGCTTCACCAGATTCGCCTCGCTCTGGTCCGCAGCAAAGAATTGCTGGGCGTTCATGATAATATCATTAGATGGATGTAACATAAGCGTCATCTCCTTATAAAAATCGTTTACACACATTCATAACTATAATATATAACAAAAAAACAGCTCTGTAAAGAGCTGTTTTTTTGTATTTGACGCTAAAGTGACATCATTTTACATGCATTTTACAGTCAGGCTATTAGAGCATACGGAATACAGAAATAACCTTGCCAAGCACCTTAATGTTGTCAGAACCAACAATAGGCTCATACTTATCGTTCTCCGGCTGCAAACGCACACTGCGCAGCTCGCGGAAGTAACGTTTAACGGTGGTTTCCTCACCGTCAATCAAAGCAACAACAATATCGCCGTTATTAGCAAAATTCTGCTTACGCGCAATAATGTAGTCATGATCAAGAATACCTGCGTTAATCATGCTGTCACCGCATACGGAAAGCATGAAAACATCATCGTCGCAACCAATCAGGTCACGAGGAATAGGATAGGTCTCTTCAATGTTCTCGACAGCAAGAATAGGAACACCTGCAGTAACCTTGCCAACCAGCGGTACCGGAACAAGGAGCTTGTTTCTCCAGGCATCGCTCTCGCTCATCAGCTCCAGAGCACGCGGTTTGGCAGCATCACGCTGAATGAAGCCATACTCCTGCAGCTTCTTCAGATGATTATGCACACTGGCACTGGAGGATAAACCCACAGCTGCACCGATTTCGCGTACAGCAGGTGGATAACCCTTATGATTAATAAAAGTACGGACGAATTTCAAAATGTTACGTTGGCGTTCAGACAACATATCTTCGGTATAGTTGCCATCAAAGTCCGGCGGGAGTGCTTTTCTTCTTCCCATTTTAGACCCTCCAATCATGTGTTTATAGTTAGCCTTATACAAATTATAACAGATAAAAGTAATTTCGTCAAACAGCAGTGCGCACGGTTGTTAATCTAACATAAAAAACATTAAAAACTTCTCCAAACCTCCGGGGGAGGAGCAAAAAGCGAAAAATTATCATAATCCAATGCTTTTTTAAGCAAATTCCTCAGTCGGGAAATAACCATGTCTATAATGCTGCCTTTTTACCGCAAAGACTGCAAAATAATATTTTACGTCCGATAATGTATATTATGTTAAATTTTCCTTTTCTCAGACGTAAGATTTTCATGCACTGCAATTCATTGCATCTGTGTAGTTAAAAGTGCCATTTGTTTACTTGCTGTTCAAGGCTTTTTTCCGTTTCAACGTCAGTTTTTTTGATAAAAAGCATCGCTGTAGCAGCTTTTTGGTTGCAGCTCAGTAAAATTTTGTTGTTATAAGCAAAATCCTTCAGCAAATCGGTATCAGCATTGATGCCGATAAGAGCTTTTTCCTGGGTGAAGTCAAAATTTGTCTTATAATCCTTCAAAGCAAAGTATTCGTTGCTGAAGCCCTTCATGCGCTGCAGACCTTCGGAGATAAAACTCTCAACCGCAAGTCTGTTGGCAACAGGCGTTGAAAGAAGCTCTTTGATTTCAGCGTCGGTAATGTTATCAACACTGGCAGTAATCAGCAGATGATTCCAGTGCTGCAGAACATTACGTGCACCGCTGCTGTAAAGCTCCGTAACCTTCTTCTGGTATTCGGGGTCAGCCTGCGGAATAGCTAATACGGCATAAACACTGTCATAATCAGTATTTGCGGCAACCTCCTGCATTTCCTTCATTGAAGAAGCCAAAGTCAGGTAAAATGTGCCCTTGTCCTTATATTTAAGATTCAGCTGGCCATAGAACCAGTCATCAGGCAGCTGCACACTTTTACCGGCTGCGGCATCGGTAAAGCCGATGGCCTTCGGCGTGCTTGTCGGAGCAAAAGCCTTAAAGCCCTTCAGCAGATCAGTGTGTGCTTTAGCGAAGCGCTGCATGGTTTCGGCCGGTACGTCGCGTACAAAAACATTCTCAACCTCCAGAGCCTTGTCCATCTCTTCCTTTGCGGAAGCAGCAGATTTGGGCTCGGTCTTGGCCTCGTCATTTTCGTCGCTTTCTGCGTCAGTATCGATATCATCAATATCTGCATCAGCGTCAGCGTCTTTTTCATCCTTCTTAGGTGCATAAAGATCCTGGTCAGTATTTACGGTAGACAGCAGATAAAGTCTGTCATTGGCAGAAACAAGGCTAGTATCAATTTTAACCAGCACATCACCCTGTTTATATAGGTAAGAAATAGTTATCGCCTTTTTGCCGGCAATTTTCCCTGTCTTAATAAGAGGCGTAAGCTTTTCCAGCTTTTCCTTGAGCACCTTGCTCTGAATCGTCAGATTGCCGTTACTGTCATGCTCGGCATATTTATCAAGCTCCAGCAGCGGCGCAGGCACGGTTTTCGGATTAAGCTGGGAGCGCTCCAAAAGTGCCAGCTTCTCATATTCCGCATCAAAATAAGCAGTAGAGAATTTTTCGCCTAAAATCTGCTCCATATCCTCTGCTGTGTAATAGTTAACAATATTAACTGCGGTATTTTTTAAATTCTCTTCGTTCTGATAAACCTTTTTGCTGCTGATATTGGTATACGCATAAACCTTCTTCGCTTCCAGCTTATAGTAAGGCTGTCCGTCCTTAACGCTGTAGCCTGCGTAGCTGTTTTCGTAGGCAGAAGCATGCGCAGCGCACAAAACAAGCACTGCCGCCAAGACTGTAATTTTTTTCATATACTCACCATCCTTTTGTTGGAAAAACGGTGGAATTATTTATTGTAGACGATGTTAACCATCACGCCGCTGCCCAGGTTGCAGGCATTAGCTTCATCAGTATCGATATGAACCTCGTCAGCATGCTTTACGCCCGCACGTACCAGAACATTATGCAGTGTTACGGAACGCTCGCCCTCTGTCTGGATATCAACGATATCGCCGTCCTTCAGGCCGTATTTTTCAGCGGTTTCCGGATACAGATGCACGTGGCGCGCAGCGATAATAATACCCTCTTTCAGCTCAAGCTCGCCTTTCGGACCGATGAGCTTAGCGCCAGCGCTGCCTGCGATGTCGCCACTGTTGCGGATAGGGGCATCAAGGCCAACCTTGCGCGCGTCGGTCAGAGAAAGCTCAATCTGAGTTTCCGGACGCAAAGGACCGATGATACGCAGCTTCATGGAATCCTTGGGAGTTACCATGGTAATCTGTTCTTCAGAAGCAAACTGACCGGGCTGCCCGATTGGCTTTTTAACGTGCAGCTCACTGCCTTCACCAAATAAAATATCCATATGCTCACGGCACAGATGTGCGTGACGTGCAGAAACACCTAAAACTATCGGAAATTGCATTGTATGTCACCTCATAAAATAATTTTTATTTATATACTTATTATAGCTTGAATTGTGGTAATTGTCATCAGTTATCGAAATTTTTTTCATAATTATAGCATTTTAAGAACATTCATATCCTATTATATATAGCGAATCTGCGTGGAATTGCCAAAGAAGCCTGTAACAAGTCATAAAACCGGTAATACTGGACAAAAACTGCCTGATAGCTTATACTAAAAGCTATCAAACACAAAGGAAGTACCATAATGAACGGTCAAGAATATTTACAGCAATTAGAGCAGCGTCTTGCTCACTATTATGATAAGAAGCCATTACCGAAAGCACCGGCATTTGTCCTCGCAGCAGAGCTTAACGCTGCGGACGAAGGCTATTTCATCGTGCCTTCTTTAAAGACCTACAGTGTGCAGCACAACGAATATCTTTATGCTGCGCACTTCGACAAAAAGCTGACTGCGGACATGGCTTCCCCCTATCTGCAGTTCACCAAGGACGCTATGGCAGCGCTCAAAACCACTACCGAGCACATGAGCAGCGTCTATGCCCTTGTGCTTATCTGCGAGCAAGGCGTTGAGGAAAAGGCTATAGCAGACCTGCAGAAGCTCAGGCAGCACAAGGACTATTGCTTCACCCTGAAAGGCTGGTCCGATCTTGCTTTGTACCTCGTAGATATCCCTGCACAGAAGCTTTATTGCAACAAAGCAGGCGTTAAGGAAAAGGCTATTTTCGAGTTTGCCAAAGCTTGATATCTGTCGATTCACACTGGACAAGTTATTTCTCCGCGGAAAAAATAAATAGTATTCGGCTGTTAAGCATTTGCACATTTTGTACAAATCTTAACAGCTTTTTCACTTTTTTAAGTTAATAAATAATTCTGTGACAATACGTTGACAATAAGCCTAATTGTGGTATACTATTTCTATATTGCACATAAGATATAGAGTGCACTAGTAGTTATCATTTTCTAAATTATTTATTTTGCAATGATGCAAAAGGGAAAGAAAGGATGTTATTTATGAGTGGTTTATTGTTGCTTGTAGGCTCAATGGTTATCTTCTTTGTTGCCTACGTAACCTATGGTTCCTGGCTGTGTAAAAAGTGGGGTGTTGACCCTACACGTAAGACCCCGGCTGAGAGATTGTGCGATAACGTCGACTATATGCCGACCAGGCCCGCTGTATTGATGGGCCATCACTTCTCCTCCATTGCCGGTGCCGGTCCTATCGTTGGTCCTATCACCGCTGCTGTATTCGGTTGGGTTCCTGTAATGCTGTGGATTTTAATCGGCAGCATCTTCTTCGGCGGCGTACATGACTTTGGTGCTCTGTACTCCTCCATCCGTTTTGACGGCAAAACCATCGGCCAGATTATCGATGCAACTCTGGGCAAGAGCGGCAAGTTCCTCTTCTCCATTTTCGCATATGTAACTCTGCTGGTTGTTATCGCTGCTTTCGCTAACATCGTAGCCGCTACCTTCGTAGCAAGCCCGCAGGCTGCAACCGCTTCTCTGCTGTTCATCGTCCTGGCTGTTATCTTCGGCTTCTCCGTATATCGCTGCGGCCTGAGCCTCGGCGTAGGCACCGTTATCGGTGTTATCATGCTGGTTGTTGCAATTGCTCTCGGCAACATGTATCCGCTGCACCTGTCCAAAAACGTATGGGTTTGCGTCCTGATGGTTTACATCTTCGTTGCTTCCATCGCTCCTGTCTGGATTCTGCTGCAGCCGCGTGACTATCTGAACTCCTTCCTGCTGTATGCCTGCATCGCATTCGCTCTGGTTGGTATCGCAATTTATCAGCCTTCCATGCAGCTGCCGGCATTCACCACCTTTGATCCTTCCGGCAAAGGCACCAACCCGATGTTCCCGATGCTGTTCGTAACCGTTGCCTGCGGTGCTATCAGTGGCTTCCACTCCCTGGTATCCTCCGGTACTACCTCCAAACAGCTCGATAGCGAAGGCAATGCTAAGCTCATCGGCTACGGCTCCATGCTGCTTGAAGGCGTTCTGGCTGTAGTTGCAGTTGTTGCTGTAGGCTATGTTGGCGGCGACAAGCTGACCGAACTGCTGAAAAACGGTGGTCCTGTAAACGTATTTGCTGATGGCGTTGGTACCTTCATGACCAAGCTCGGCTTCTCCTTCGGCGTAGCTAAAGGCTTCGTTGCTCTGACCATCTCCGCTTTCGCTATGACTACTCTGGATACCGCAACCCGTCTGGGCCGCTTCATTTTCCAGGAGCTGTTCACTAAGGTTGATCCGAAAACCGGCGAAGCTCAAGGCAATGTTCTCACCAACCCGTTTGTTGCTACTCTGATTACCGTTGTACTGTCCGGTTATATGTCCCTTGGTTCCTACCTCACCATCTGGCCGATTTTCGGTGCTGCTAACCAGCTGTTGGCTGCCCTCTCCCTGTTGGCTGTCGGTGTATGGCTGAAGAGCGTTGGCCGTGACAACCTGATGGTTCTCATCCCGATGGCATTTATGTTCTGTGTAACTTTGGTTGCATTGGCACAAATCATCTTCGCTAACATGGCAACTCATATCATTACCGCTGCATTGGGTTCTGTACTCTTCATCCTGGCAATTGCACTGTTCCTGGAATCAAGAAAGTATCTCTTCGGTGGTGCAAAATAACCAAATATGCTCTAAGCATTAAACACTGAACGTGTTCAATGGCTGTTACGAATTTCGTAATGAAGTACGTAACAGCCATTTTTTTGTTGATATTTTATACTATATATAGTATCATAAAGAAAGAAGGTATATTATGACATCCCTCGAGAAAAAACTCCGCGCTCTGGCCAACGGCAAGGATTTGCCTTGGGACCAGACCAAAGCTCTCTTAGAAAGGTTAGGAGCTGAAGTCATTTCTCCGCGTAGTGGTGGCAGTCATTTTAAAATTGTTTGCAAGGGATACAGTACAATGTACATCCCTGTACACAAAGACTCTATCAAAAAGATTTATGCACGTCAGATTGCAGATTTATTGAGCGATTTAGCGAAAGGTTAAGGTGAGGCAGATGAAAAAAAAAGACTTTAACTATTACATGTCCTTAAACTATCCTGTTGAAATCAGCGTTATTCCCGAAGATGAAGGCGGCGGTTACTTTGCCTGCATTCCCCTGCTCCCCGGTTGCTGGAGTGATGGCGAAACCTTTGAGGAAGCATACAAAAATATCTTGGAGGTAAAAGGTCTCTGGATTGAAGATATGCTCGACCGCGGTATGCCCATCAACGAGCCGAATATTAAGCCTCGTTTCAGCGGCAGGTTCGTAGTGCGTGTACCCAAAACACTGCACCGTCTGCTGGCCGAAGAATCAGAACGTGAGGGCATCAGCCTGAACCAGTTCGTCAATAACTCGTTGGCCTTTGTTGTTGGCCAAAAGCTTGCACACTAAAAACAGCTCCTCGATACGACCGTATCGGGGAGCTTTAACTTCCATAAGAAAAGCTAGTCTGCCGCAACTACAGTTACAACAGAATGGCTTCATTATATATATAATTTATCAAAAAACTTAGGATCTCTTCTTCAATTCTTCAAACAGCATCGGATTCAGTACGCGGATATAGGTGCCCTTCATGCCCAGGGATTTAGTTTCAATCAGGCCGGCACTTTCAAATTTACGCAGTGCGTTAACGATAACGGAACGGGTAATGCCTACGCGGTCAGCAATCTTCGAAGCAACCAGCAGACCTTCGTTGCCATTCAGCTCGCCCATAATGTTTACAATAGCTTCCAGCTCGGAATAGGACAGGGTGGAGAAAGCAACCTGTACGGTAGCCTTCTTGCGGATTTCTTCGGAAACAACTGCTTCGCGATCATGCAGAATTTCAACGCCCAAAACAGTAGCAGCATATTCAGCCAACAGCAAATCATCATCATCGAATTCCGCATCATATTTAGCAACAATCAGGGTACCAAGGCGTTCGCCATTGCCGTAAATAGGTACAACAGTAGTCATCTTACCGTTAAAAATACATTTTGTATCAGCAACAAAAGAGCAGTTCTGATTCTGATGAGGAATGTTGGCCAGCGTTTCCTTAACGCTCATAATAAAGCCCAGATAATCCTCAGGGAAACGCATATCGTCAAGAACCTGCTCGCGCATAATATCGCATTCAAACTCGTGAATCAGCGCATAACCCTTTACGCCGCCTTTACGTCCGACAATATAGGTGTTTGCTTCAATAACGTCACGCAACAACTTTGCAATAGCGTTAAACTCAACCTTATCTCCTTTTTGTAAAAGCTTGTTAATCTTTCTGGTCTTTTCCAACAATTTCATGATTTTGCCCTCCTAAAAAAAATTATGCTCTTGGATGATTCTTCTTGTAAACATTCGTCACATGTTCATTTGAAACGTGCGTGTAAATTTGCGTTGTTGATAAATTCGCATGTCCTAAAAGCTCCTGTACCGAACGCAAATCGGCACCATGCTCTAAAAGATGCGTTGCGAAGGAATGGCGTATCGTATGCGGACTGACATTTTTATGGATAGCCAGCATATTTATATATTTCTCTAAAATACGCCTTACACTGCGGTCCGTGAGCCTACCACCACGGTTATTGACGAAAATGAAGTCATGCTTCTGCTGATATTGAAGCATCAGCTGCTGTCGTACACGGTAATATGTGCTTAACGCAGCACAGCAGGTGTGGCCTACCGGCATAACTCTTTCCTTATTACCCTTGCCGAGCAGAAGCACGAACCGGTTGCTCAGGTCTACTCTTTCCAGAGTAAGCCCTACTAGCTCGGATACACGGCAGCCGGTAGCATAAAGCATCTCCAGCACCGCCTGGTCGCGAACACCCAACACCTTACTTTTATCGGGCATCGCCAACAGCTCGTTGATTTCAATTTCATCCAAAAAAGCCGGCAGCTTTTTTTCCAGCTTTGGTGTGCGCACCTTTGTCAGCGGACTATATTCAATAACCGCTTCACGCACAAGGTATTTAAAAAAGGAACGCAGTGCAGATATCCTGCGGGCAATCGTCCTGCGCGCATACTGCTTTTCGTTAAGCTCTGCGAGATAGCCACGCACATCCAAAGGACCTGTCTGCTGCCAGAAAAAATTCTGCTTGTTTCTGCGCAGCATAAACTCCGCAAAGGCAGCCAAATCCTTTTGATAGCTTTCAATCGTATGCTGAGAACAATTTTTTTCAACCTCCAGATAAGTTAAAAACCTTTCCGGATAGTTATTAACTGTAGTGTCCATAATCTAAAAATACCTTCATTTTATTTTATCACACAAAACCGTAAGAATCAAGCTAATATTGCTATTCTTTCTAATTTTCTAACAGCTTTGCAACGCTTGAAAAAAACAGTGCTAAAAAGCACTGTTTCATCATTGAATCAGCAGTCATACGTTACAGAATTTATCCTATAACATGTAAACTGATTTGTCAAGTAATTGAAAATGATTTTACTATTTTGTCAAAATTTAACTCTGAAATTGTATCTTTAGCTACGATTTCAGCTATAATCATTCCTAATTACTTACAATCATTTACGTGTCAGCTTATAGATAAGCGCATTGCAGATTGCTGCAGCAACGTTGCTGCCACCCTTGCGGCCGCGGGCAACGATATAAGGAATACCGGTCTTCATGATGATTTCCTTGGATTCCACAACGTTTACAAAGCCTACAGGAACGCCGATAACCAGCTCCGGCTTAATCTTGCCTTCCTTAACCAGCTCGTCCAGACGAACCAGTGCGGTCGGTGCATTGCCTACGGCAATGATTACCGGGCCTTCGATGGTGCAGGCCTTTTCCATGCAGGCAGCGGCTCTGGTGGAGCCTGCTTCCTTAGCGCGTGCCGCAACATCGGGATCTGCCATGAAGCAGACAGCCTTTGCGCCCAGCTTGCCCAAGCCCATTTTGTTAATGCCGGTGCAGGCCATGTTGGTATCGGTAACGATGGTAGCACCCTTTTGCAGTGCATCCAGCGCCTTCTCTACTACGCCGTCGGAGAACAGCATATTGCGGGCATAATCAAAATCTGCGGAGGTATGGATAACACGCTTAACGATATCAATCTTCTCGGGGTCGATACGAATCTGCCCAAGCTCCTCACCGATAATTTCCATACTACGTTTTTCAATGTCAGCGGGTAAAACATTTTGTAAATGCATTATTTTACACTACCTTTCTTAACATATGCTGCAAGGCCGAAGCCTTATTTTTCAATGCCTACACGCGCCGGAATACCTCTTTTGAAGGGGTGCTTGCGCATGCAGACCTCAGATACATAATCAGCCAGCTCCACCAGCTCAGGTGCCGGATTACGGCCTGTCATAACAACCTCCAGCTCCTGCGGCTTGTTCTTCAGGAATTCTACTAAAGCAGCCTGGTCAAAAACGCCGGTATTGCAGGCACCGATGATTTCGTCGAAAATCAGCAGGTCGATATGCTCGTTGGCGCATTTTTGCTTAACCTTATCGAAAAGCACCATATGCTCGCGCTTAACCTCTGCCTTTTCCTCATCGTTCATCTGGAAGGTGAATTTCTTGGTTTCCTTGCCGCGCATTACCTCAATATTGGGCAGCAGTGCCAGGCTCGCAAGCTCGCCTGTCGGTCTGCTTTTGAGGAACTGTACAATCAGTACATGGTTGCCATGGCCTGCGCAGCGGATTGAAAGACCCATAGCAGCAGTGGTTTTTCCCTTGCCATCGCCACAGTAAATATGAATCAGCCCACCGTCTTTCATTCAGACACCTGCTTCCAAAATCTCATAGATTTTCTTCATATCCAGATTTTCGCGGATGCTGTCGGCAAGAATATCGTATTGCTGACGTTTGTATTCCGCAAAGTTAATGGTCTGGATATCATCCATCTTTTTACCCTTCTTGGCCAGCAGCGCTTCTACAATCTTCACGGCAATACCATCGCCGTCAAAGACGCCGTGTACATAGGTACCGTAAACATTGAGCTTACCTTCGGTGTTCTGAGAGCCTTCGGCCATAATCTCACCGTTCTCATGAATCGGGCTGATAGAGGTCAGTGCCTTCTCCTCGGGGAATTCGGTTACACCGGAGTGAATCTCATATCCGTAAAGCGGCAGACCGCTCAGTGCGGAGAAAATGCCCTGCACCTGACCGAATTTGCCAGCCATCTGGATGGTACGTTTCTTTTCGATAAAGGTAGTTTCGATATCCAGCAGGCCCATGCCGGGAGTAACGTTGGCCTTACCGGTGCCGTCCTCTTCGCCGTACGGGTCGGAAATCTGCTTGCCCAGCATCTGATAACCGCCGCAGACACCGAACACTACGGTACCGCTGTTAGCATGCTTCAAAATAGCAGCCTCCATACCGCTCTGGCGCAGCCATTTCAGGTCACCGGTGGTATTTTTGGTACCGGGGATAATAATCATATCCGGCTGGCCCAATTCGCGTACACTGGTTACATAGCGCAGGGATACGCCGGGAATCAGCTCGAATACGTTGAAGTCTGTATAATTGGACATACGCGGAATGCGTACAACCGCAATATCAATCAGCTTAACCTCACTGCGGCCGCTGATACGCTCGGAGAGGCTGTCCTCGTCCTCGATATCAACCTTCAGCATCGGCAGCACGCCTACGATAGGCACGCCTGTTTTATCTTCGATCATCTTCAGACCGGGGCGCAGGATTTCTACGTCACCGCGGAACTTGTTGATGATAACACCCTTAACCATTTCTCTTTCGTCATCCTCCAACAGCATCAGTGTGCCGTAGATGGAAGCGAAAACACCGCCACGGTCAATATCTGCTACCAGCAGCACGGGAGCCTTGGCCATTTTAGCCATGCCCATGTTGACAAAATCGTCCTTTTTGATGTTAATTTCCGCCGGGCTTCCTGCACCCTCGATGCAGACGATATCAAACTTGGAAGCCAGCGTATCAAACGCCTTCTGTACCTCCGGACGCAGAGTATGCTTCATTGCATAATATTCGCCGGCCTTCATGGTACCGATTGCTTCGCCGTTGACAATAACCTGGGAACCGCTGTCGCTGGTAGGCTTCAGCAGAATAGGATTCATCAGTACGCTGGGTTCGATATTGGCTGCTTCAGCCTGCACAACCTGCGCACGTCCCATTTCCGCACCCTCGGCGGTGATAAAGGAATTCAGCGCCATGTTCTGGGATTTGAACGGTGCTACCTTGTAGCCATCCTGATTGAATACACGGCATAAACCTGCTGTTACCAGACTCTTGCCTGCATTGGACATGGTACCTACTATCATAAGTGCTTTTGCCACTTTAATCACTCTCTTTCATCAAAAAGTCCAGTATGTCACGGTAGCTTTGCAGCCGGATAATGTGACCTGTGGTATTAAGATAGCCTGCAATCACAGGCGTGCAGCCGTCACCGTGCTTGCCTGTTACCGAACTGGTAACGTGGTCGCCGCAGATGACGAGCTTCAGTGGTTCATGATACTTTGCTGCTATGGTCTGTAAAAACTGGGTATCTATCCTGCTGATAAAATCAGCCTTGCCCTGATAATCATAACGATGTGAAGCCTCGTCACTGCCGTTGAAATGTGCAATAACGAAATCATCCTGCTGCAGCATAGCAAGTGTTGCTTCGGCCTTCGCCATAATATCAGTGTCCACATCGCCGGTTGCATTCGGCGGTGTTATTACATCCATGCCCAAGGCTTTGGCGATGCCGATGACAATCTCCGCCTTGCACACCGCCCCACCGCGCAGTCCGTGCAGACCGCTGAAGGAAGGCAGTCCCTGACGGGCTGAAGGGCCCCAGGGATAGAGGATGTACTGCAGGCCGTCGCAGGCAAAGGGCTGCAACCTTTTTGCCGACTCCTGCAAAAAATAGTTAATGGACAGAGATTGGCTACGCAGCTCCTGCAGCAGCTTGCTTACATCCTCGCCTACACTTTCGTGCGGCGGCTGTACTGTGCAGTCCAGCACGCTTGCTTCCCTGTTCATCACTAAAAGGTTACGGTATTCGGATAAATGAATAAACTCTATATCTTTAAGGATACCGTCACACTGTTTGGCAGCCTGCTGCATCTCCAGCGGCGTAAGTCCCTGCCCGTTAAAGGCAGCAAGACGGCCGGATGCATCAACAGCAGCCAGATTGCAGCGCAACACCATTTCATATTCGGAAATATCACGATTGTGCGCCAACAGCTCCAGATAAGCACGGTTGCGCGGTATATCCTTTTTATCTACACCCAGAAGCCGCAGAATACAGCTGCAGCTTTCGGGAATAATGTCATTTTCACATATGCTGAAGCTCCCAAGTGTCCCGGAAGCAGCCAGCGCATCCATTGCAGGATGCACTGCGTGCTCAAAGGGAGTCTGTCCCTGCCATGCAGAAATCGGGGAATCGCCTAAGCCATCAATTAATACTAATAAAGAGCGCATGTTTTTATTGCTTCCTTAAGTGCTTTAATTAGAGCGCGGTTCTGCACTCTCGTTTTGACCGCGATACGGTAATATCCTGCCTGCAGATTGTGGTAGTTGGCGCATGAACGTATCAGATAGCCACGCTCATGCAACAGCTCCGGAAGATTTTCCGGCTGCGGCAGATAAAAGAAAATATAATTGGCCTCCGAGCCGTATACCTTAGCACCTAAAGCTGCAAGCCGGTTACGCAGATAGCTGCGCTCCTGCTCAATCAGCTTAAAGGATTTAGCCAGATATTCGTGCTCCTTTAAAGCAGCCTTGCCTGCCTCCTGCGCCAGAATGGAAACGTTCCAGTCCTGACCGCTCTGATGCAGCGCTGTGATCAACTCACTGCTGCCGCTGAGGCAGTAGCCTAAGCGGATGCCGGGCATCGCAAAGGTTTTGGTGAAGGCCTTAAGGATAACCAGTTCAGGATAGGTTGCCAGCAGATCACGCATGCTGAAGGCCTTTTCCTCACTGACAAAATCCATAAAGCATTCATCTATTAAAAGATGGGCTCTTACCAGACGGCATTTGTCGAGAATCTGCACCAGCAGCTCACGGCTCGTCAGCTGGCCGGTAGGATTATTGGGATTACAGATAACAACCAGATCTGTATCGGGCGTAATCGCATCGACAATATCATTATTGTCAGCAGCAAAATCACGCGCCTCCTGCAGATTATAATAGCTTATTTTGCAGTCTACCGTGCGCAGAGCCTTTTCATAATCGGCAAAGGTAGGTGCCAATAAAAGTGCTCGTCCGGGCTTCAAGGCCAGCGCCAGACGGAACAGCACGTCGGCCGCACCGTTACCGAAGAAAATATAATCCTGCGGCAGCTGCAGATAGCTTGCTGTCACCTCTGCCAGCTCGCGGCAGAAGGGATCAGGATAGTTGATACAAAGCTTTAAAGCCTGTTGAACGGCCTGCTTTATACCAAGCGGCAGGCCAAGAGGATTGATATTGGCAGAATAATCTACGAAGGGACGACCATCCTTGGTCAGCTTTTCCGTATAGATATCTCCGCCGTGTTCGTATTTATACATCATCTTCTACCTGCTTCATTTCAAAATAAGACTGTTAACCAGATAAATCAGAGAAAACAGCAACAGGCTGAGAACAGCCGTCATATAAAGTAAATTGTTGGTGGTAACTATATCCTCGGGGCACACCGGACGGATGTCGTCGCCGATTGTTTCCTTGTGGACGAGTTTACCGAAATAAAAATGATCGCCGCCGAGCTGAATGTTCAAGGCACCGGCCGTAACTGATTCCGTCATTGCGGAATTAGGACTGAGATGATGATAGCGGTCGCGCCAGAATGTCTTCCACGCTCTCTTGGCATCAAGATTAAGGAAATAAGATGCCACAATCATTACCAGACCGGTAATACGCGCGGGAATCAGATTGGCCAAATCATCTAGCTTGGCAGCACAGCGTCCAAAATAAAGATACGTGTCATTTTTATAACCGACCATGGAATCCATAGTATTTATGCCTTTGTACAAAAAGGCCAGAGGAGCGCCGCCGATAAACATATAGAACATCGGAGCGATGATGCCGTCGGCAGTATTTTCCGCAACGGTTTCTACTGCTCCCTTAGTCACCTCTGCAGCATCAAGTTCTTTTGTATCACGCCCAACGATCCAGGAAAGCTTCAGTCTTGCATCCACAAGATCGTTATCCTTCAGAGCAGTGTATACCTTCATGCTTTCGTCACGCAGACATTTTGTAGCAAAGATCTGGTAGCACATAACGGTTTCCAGAGCAAAACGCAGCCAGGGGTTAACATGTTCCGCCAACGTCAGCACAGCATACGGCACGGCAAAGGCAAGAACCAGAACGATTATTACCATCAAGGCACCGCCGAGCAGTAATGCTGTCTCGCCGGGAGCAAGCATACGCCGCAGTTTTTTATCCAGAAAGCCTATTAAATTGCCAATTAAGCAGATCGGATGCGGCAACCAATGCGGGTCGCCGAAAATCAAATCTAAAATAAAACCTGCTACAATTGCGCCTAAGGTCATCATCTAAGCAAACTCCCCTTTTCAGCAGTCTGTCGACTGCTATTTAGCAGCATACGCTGCACATTGTTTGATAAAGCTGCGGGCAAATTCAGGATTGCCCCACAGGTGGATGTGCGGATAACCGGCATAAAGTGTCGGTGTTGTATTCGCGCATTCCCAGCTGCCGCGGCCGGACGCCTTGGCAGCTATAAAGCTTGCACCGTTGTTGGTGCTGTCGGAGTAATGGAACTCGTGTCCATTTATCGTACCACCGGCAGGACACAGCAGATTATCCTGCTGCGCCGTCAGGTGCACATATCCGAAGCGCGTCAGCTTTTTAGTCATGGCCGATTCGCCCTTCAATGCACCAACCCAGCTGTACAGCTTATCGCCGTCGCGATAATGCTCCAGCAGATACATGAAGCCGCCGCATTCCGCAAAACAAGGCATACCGCCGTCGATAGCGGTTTTTAGCTCCTGCAGCAGCGTTTTGTTATCCGCTAATTGCTGTGCGTAAAGCTCGGGATAGCCTCCGCCCAATACAAGGCCGCTGATGTTCTCCGGGAGATGCGCATCAGCTATCGGGCTGAAGGGTACGAGCTCCGCACCCAGCTCAGCTAAGAGGTCAAGTGCGTCCTGATAGTAGAAACAGAAGGCTTTGTCCATAGCGACAGCCACACGCATACGTCCGACGGGTTCAAGGCTTACCTCGTCATATGTAAGCGGTGCAGCCTGCGCCGCTATCTGCAGCAGGCCGTCCAGATCAACTGATTTGGCTGCCTGAGCTGCCAGCTTGGCAACTATCTGCTGCAAATCTCCTATTTCCTCAGCTGTAACCAGGCCTAAATGACGGCTTTCAAAGTTACAGTCTTGCATCACCGGGAAGTAACCTAACAGCTTCACACCGGTTTCGCGTTCAATTACATCCTTATAGAAAAGATAGCTCATCGGATTAACATTGTTCAGAATAGCGCCGACGATGTAGCTGTCGCTGCGGAATTCCTTAAAGCCCTTGATGGTCGCAGCAATGGATAAGGCGGCTCCCTTGCTGTTGACAATCAATACTACCGGAACATCGCATGTGCAGGCCAGCTCATAAGCACTGGCTTCCGTGGTTTTACCCATACCGTCGTAAAAGCCCATCGCTCCTTCAAAGACAGCTACATCCGCATGACGTGCATTTTTTGCCACCAGATAACGGGTTGTCGCCTGCCCCAGCATGAACAGATCCAGATTGCGGGATTTTGCTCCGATAACACGAGAATGAAACATCGGGTCAATATAATCAGGTCCTGATTTGAAGGCTGCCACAGACAGCCCTTTTTCCATCAGCGCCTTCAGCAGGCCGCAGACGATAGTTGTCTTGCCGCTGCCGCTACCGGGAGCACTGATCATAAAACGTGGAACTTTTACTTCAGCCATGTTAATCTTCCTTCTTCAATGCAGTCATTACATATACAGGGTTTTGTGCCATCATCAGGTTGTAGCTGCCCAGATGCTTGCTGCGCGCTACAAACACATTGACGATTTCCAGACTGTAAGCGGGATGCTCCTTGTAATAAGCAGCAACCTCTGCCAGAGTTTCTACCGTAATGGCATTGATTACAACACGGCAGTTACTGTTCTTGGCATAAATTACATCCAGCATTTCACACAAATCGCCGCCACTGCCGCCTACGAAAACACAATCGGGAGCAGGCATGGCTTTGATGTTTTCCAAAGCCTCACCAGCAATAACCTCCAGATTGTCAACGCCAAATAAGGCCTTGTTCTTTCCGAGGAGCTCAACGGCAACAGGGTTGCGCTCAAATGCCCAAACCTTACCTTGGCTGGCCAGCAGAGCCAGCTCAATGGAGCAGGAGCCTGTACCGGCACCGATGTCATAAATCAAATCCGTAGCCTTCGGCTGCAGCTTGGACATCGATACGCTGCGTACCTCCTGTTTGGTCATAGGCACCTTGCTGCGCTGGAACAGGTCATCGGCAAGGCCGTGTACGGTAGAGGTAAAGCTTTGCGCATCCTCGTTCAAAATCATCATTACGGACAAGGACGGGAAATCCAAGGCACTAATTTCTTTCGCCGTACCGCTGGTGATTTTTTCTTCGGGATACGAAAGGTTTTCACCGACATAGACCTTAACCTGACCAAGACCATGCTCACACAGCTGTGCGCACAGCTTTTGCGGAGAATTTTCTCCGCCGGTCAAGGAAAATACCTTTTTGTTACGGGCAACTGCCGCTACCAGATTTTGCGTACGTCCGTGCATGCTGACGATTTTGGCGTCATCCCAGGACAGCTGCAGCTTGGAGGAAAAATACACCAGGCTGCTGATGCCGCAGTAGCGGACACATTCACAATCCGGCAGCTTACCGCTGATGGTTTTGGCGAGGCTGAAAAAGCCTACATCGCCGGAAACCAGCACCGCCAGCACATCCTTATCAGGCTGTGCCTGCGCTGCAATCTCAGCAATAGCAGCAGTTTTGATTGTATCATATACAGTTTTGCTGCTGTCTGCAAAAGCAGCCAGCATGCGTTTGTCGCCAATCAAGATATTACTTGAGGCAATAGCCTGACGTGCTTCGCCGGTCAGCAAATCGGGATTACCGGGGCCGATACCGACGATGTTTACGCGTAATTTTTGCGACATAGGAAGCAAGCCTCCTTTTTATTTATATCAATTACCGGCAGCAAAATGCTGCTTGAGGTAATCAACAATCTCACTATAACCGGCACCGGTTTCCTCCTGTGCACGGCCGATGACTATCAGCTTGGCGCCGGCAGCAGCCGCTGCCTCCACCTTTTCGTCAAAGCCGCCGACAGCACCGGAATCCTTGGTCACCATAAACTTGCTGCCATACTTTTTCAGCATAGCGACATTCAGCTCTTTGCTGAACGGTCCCTGCATACAGATAATATGCGCAGGCTTGTAACCAAGCTTAAGAGCAATCTGCAGGCTGCTTTCCAGCGGCAGGATACGCAAAACGATACGCTCGGCGTAATCATGCACAGCGGTGAAGTCCGGCAGATTCTTGCTTCCGGTAGTCAGGAAGATGCCGCCGTCCAGATGATTCAGAAGCTCAACTGCTTCCGCAAAATCGTGAACGGTAATGTAATCGCCGCCCTCGCCCGACGGACGCACCAGGCGCAGATATTCAACCTGCTCTGTGCTGCAGGCCTCCTGCACCGTTGCGGTAACAACGGTAGCATAAGGATGCGTAGCGTCGATAACGCAGGCAGGGCGATGCTCCCGAATAAAGGCACGCATAGCCGCAAGGTCCATACGCTCTGCCATAACGGTCATTCCCGGCTGCGGCTCAATTAAGGACGCACCGTAATCCGTAGCAACAGAAACATACAGCTCCACCGGCAGCTTAGCCAGCTCCTTAATCAGGCGGCGTCCCTCACTGGTACCGCCGATAAGCCAGATTACCGGTTTCATGCCAGCTTGTAACCACGCGGGGTTACCATACGGCCATTAATTACTTCGGTCTGGGTGTTGCCGATAATAACGGTAGAGAACATATCTACCTGTTTATCGCGCAGCTCTGCCAGAGTAGTCAGTTCAAAATCCTGACCATCGCGGCCGATGTTGCGTACAATGCCTGCAGGAATGGTACCGGGCTGATTTTTCAGCATGATATCGCAAGCCTTTTGCAGGTAATCATGACGCTTGTGGCTGGAAGGATTGTACAGGCAGATGCAGAAATCGCCTTTGGAAGCGCAGTCAAGACGCTTCTCGATTTTTTCCCACGGAGTCAGCAAATCGCTGAGGGAAATCAGGCAGAAGTCGCTGATCAGCGGTGCGCCCAATACAGCAGCGCCGGAGCATGCTGCTGTAATGCCGGGAACAACCTCGATTTCAATTTCGGGATGATCCTTGGCAACCTGGCACATAATGCCTGCCATGCCGTAAACGCCTGCGTCGCCGCTGGAAATCATAGCAACGGTTTTGCCCTTCAGAGCTTCGTCCAGAGCCAGCTTGCAGCGGTCAACCTCTTTACGCATGCCGTTGGAGAGAAATTCCTTCTCCTTGAAATCTTCCTTAATCAGGTTAACATATACATTGTAGCCTGCAATAACATCGCAGGACTTCAGTGCGTCGTAAGCTCTTTTGGTCATTTGCTCTACGCCGCCGGGGCCAAGGCCCACAACAAATAATTTACCCATTATCTCGTCTCCTTAATCAGTCTTCAATCCAGTTCTGGCAAAATCCAGGACCAGGTTTTCGGCTGCAACAGCCAGAGTCACACCATTCAGACTTGTCTTGCGCAGCAGCAGCCTGCCGCCCTTGCTGTCTTTCACAGCACTGCGCTCGCATACGTTGCTTACACCAACTACGCTCTGCACAAAGGCCGACGGCGTGAAATCGCCTGCTACGCTGTTCAATTCATCGGCTGAATAGAAATTAGCAGCAAAGTTATATTTTTTGGCAAAGGCCAGTAAACCCTGCTCGTCTTTTTTCAAATCTACGCTAGCGATTGCCACAACGGAACGCTTGTCCAGCTGCAGCTTTTCCAGCTCCGGCAGTACCAGAGCTTCAATATTTTCCAAAGGCGTATTGCGACGGCAGCCGATTCCCAGATGCACAATCTTGGGAAGCAGGCGCACCGTAGTAGCAAACGGCTGCAAATGCTTTTGCAGCGTAACAGCCATGCCGACAGGCAGGCTGCTGTCCTCAACTACCAGCTTGGGCAGAGAACCTGTAAGCTGAAATTCCTTATCATAATACAGGCCTACCTTTTCATCACCCACCAGTGCTGCGGCAAAATCCTTGGCTGCTGCCAAAGAGCACAGCACCATGCGGTTGCGGGCCGCCCATTCGTCAACAGCGAAAAGGCCGTTGACATCTGTCGCCGTAGTTACGCAGGCAGTTGCGCCCAGCGCTGCCGCCAGACAACGCGAAAGCTCATTGGCTCCGCCGATGTGACCTGCAAGCAGAGGAATAACAAAGCTGCCGCGTTCGTCTACCGAAATAACCGCAGGGTCCGTCAGCTTGCTTTTGATAAAGGGCGCGATAGTACGCACCGCAATACCAACAGCGCCGACGTAAACCAACGCCTGACATTTGTTGAAAACAGCTGCGCAGGCACCGTTATGGTCCGGCAGCATCGGGGCAATGCCCGTCTGCTCCGCATATTTCGCTACAGTCTGCAGCTCCGTTTCATAACCGATGCTGTGCAGATATTCGGCAACTTTTTTGCTCAGCTCCGCGCCACGCGCCGAAAAGGAAAATATAGCCGCGCGCATAGCTTATTTAACCTCGGGCTTAACGTCCAGTTTAGTCGGGTCTGCTTCACGGAAGCCGTGAGCGAAGGTCGGGTTGTACAGCTCGCTGCGGTCATAAGCATTGCCCAGGAAGCCGCCGACAGTAATCAGCGCAGTTTTGTTGATACCGTATTTAGCAGCGTTTTCTGCCAGGGTACCAACGGTGCAGCGGATAACCATTTCATCCGGCCAGGATGCTTTGTAAACAATAGCAGCCGGAGTATCGTTTCTGTAACCGCCTCTTACGAGCTCGGTCTGCAGTTTTTCCAGCATGCCGCTGCTCAGGAAAATAACCATAGTTGCCTTGTGGGCAGCATAATCAGCAATCTTCTGATGGCTCGGAACCGGAGTACGGCCTTCCATACGGGTGATAATAACGGATTGGCTTACGTTCGGCAGAGTGTATTCAGCCTTCAGGCAAGCAGCAGCAGCGCAGAAGGAGCTTACGCCGGGAACAACCTCGTAGTCAAGGTTGTAGCTGCGCAGCAGGTCAATCTGCTCGCGATGTGCACCGTAAATGCTGGGGTCACCGGTGTGCAGGCGTACAACCAGCTGGCCTGCCTGAGCTGCGGGAACCATAGCAGCAATAACCTCTTCCAAGGTCATGGTTGCGCTGTTCATAATAGTACATTCCGGTTTGCAGTATTTCAGCAATTCCGGGTTAACAAGGGAGCCTGCGTAAATAACCAGGTCAGCCTTTTCCAAAAGCTCTTTACCTTTTACAGTAATTAAATCAGCTGCACCGGGACCAGCACCAATAAAATAGATCATTATTCATCAAACTCCTTTTCTTTAACCAATATTACAGAGAAATAGCTGCTCTTAGGATCTACTTCTTCAAGGTTACGATAGATTTTTTCACCCGGCAGGCCGCATCTTTCAACCATACCGGAATTTTTAATGAGCTTACGCTCGCGCAGCTCGTCAACTACACGGCCGATTTCGCTTGCAGATTTCATCAGCACCTTGTTGCCAGGGCCATCTAGGAATGCTGCGGACTGTTTGTAGCTGCCGGGCAGAACAATCAGCGGTTCCGCTCTTTCGCACAGGGAAGTGTTCAGCTTAGCTGCAACAGCGCAGATAGAGGTTACGCCCGCAACCAGCTCTGCATCATAGCCATCCTTCAGCACCAGCTTATGAACGTAAATGCAGGTTGCATATACGGTAGGACAGCCAAGAGTGATGAATACAACGTTTTTGCCTTCATCAAGCAGCTTTTCAATAGCATCGGCACCCTCGCGGTGTGCTTTGTCCATTGCTGCCATATCCTTAGTCATAGGCATATAAACAATCAGCTGGGGTTTTGCATCAAGATCTACTACGTGATTAACGATTTCCTTAGCCGTCATTACGTCGGTATCTCCCTTAGGCAATGCAACAACGTCACATTCCTTCAACAGGCGTACAGCCTTCAGGGTCATTAATTCCGGGTCTCCGGGACCGATACCAACACTATAAAGTTTGCCTCTCATTCTCTCATACTCCTTTTTGCTTATGTAGCTGGATTAATTCGTCTGCGTACTTGGTCTTGCCCAAAATGCCATAAACATTGGAAAACATCAAAGCAGCCGTTTTTATTTTGCCATGCACTCTATGCTGCATGTAAAAATCAATTTTTTCCGTAACCTTGTCCATTACAGGCTCAAAAATTTGCTCCCGTTTCAGAACCTTAGTCACCTCATCGGTAGTAAGGCAGCCGTAAATCTCACGTCCTACCTCCACCGAAGCTCCGTGGAACATCGCCTCCAGAGCAAACAGCTCCGTGCGGCAGTCCGCATACTTGGAATGTGTATTCATTACGCCCTGCGCCACCTTCACCAGCTTACCGGAATGGCCGATAAGCAGCAAGGTTTCAAAGCCGCAGTAAACAGCATAATCCAAAAGCTCACCCACAAAGTTACTGCAGGTAACATGACCTTCAAGGTCAAGCTTCATTTCATCGCGGGTAAAATCCTCGCCGTAGTTACCGAAGAACACCAACAGATTTTTATTGCCGCGTGCCTTCTGCGCTCTGATTTCCACATACATCGTTTCAATCAGTGCCTTTTCACTCATCGGCTCAACAATGCCACTGGTTCCTAAAACCGACAGACCGCCGATAATACCAAGACGGGGGTTGAAGGTTTTCTTGGCAATTTCTACACCTGCGGGAATAGAAATCGTCAGCTTCATGCCGCCGTTATAACCGGCAGTCTCCATAGCCTTGCCAACCTCCTGCGTAATCATTCTGCGCGGCGTGGGATTAATTGCCGGTCCGCCGACAGCACATGCCAGACCTGGCTTAGTCACCCTGCCTACGCCTACGCCGCCATCCAGCTCAATACCGCTGCCATCAGTCCTTTCGGCTCTGGCATAAACCAGTACACCGTTAGTATCATCAGGATCGTCACCGGAATCCTTGCGGATTGCGCAGCTGACGTAATCCGGAGTCATCTCTACATCCAAAGGCTCGAGATCAAGTACGATGCCCTTGGGAGTGTCAATGCGCACAGTTTCAACACGCTCGCCCGTCAGCAGCATTGTAGCTGCTGCCTTGGATGCGGCCGTTGCACAGCTGCCGGTAGTATAACCACAACGCAAAACCTTTCCTTGCGAAAACTGATATTCTTCCAAAGTGCAGCTCCTTCACAATTAATTTTCCCATATGGTAGGGATTATCAATAATAAAAAAAGACTTCTGCCGAATCCGACAAAAGCCATAAAGACAGAATTAACTAATGACACTTATTCCATGCAATTAGTAAACCCAACTGCCTCCATCACCCGTGGATTCAGAATAAAGCATAGGCTGACTGCTGACTTAGACACAAGGCCTTCACAGCGGCGGGACCGTCAGGAGTTAACCATCTTGTCAATTAAGAATGAATCACCCACACCAATAACCTGTTTTATTATATCATAAAAAATTAAGAATTCCAATACTTTGCATAAGAAAAAGCAGATAAGCCAAAGCCTATCTGCTTGAAACTCTTAGAGAACACGGCAAGCACCGTAATAACGTGCGCCCCAATAGCCGGTGAATGCAGAAGAAACTGTTACGCCGGTGCTGGTGCCAGCATGAATGAAGTTGCCGTCGCCAACATAAATACCAACATGAGAAGCACCCGCTTCATATGTAGTAAAGAAAATCAGATCGCCGGGGCGAAGCTGGCTCATGGAAATCTGACGGCCGGAATAGAACTGGCTGTCAGCCATACGCGGCAGATATACACCGGCTCTGGCAAATGCATACTGGGTAAAGCCGGAGCAGTCAAAGCCATAAGGAGTAGTTCCACCAAATACATATGGAGTACCGATGACACTGTAAGCAGAACGCAGTACGTTGCGTACAACGGAATTGCTACGATTAGGAGGCATCTCCCTGTTCATCAGCGCTCTATAAGTATCTGACCCTACAATACCATCAACCTCTAATCCTTTATCAGCTTGGAAGTTTTTAACAGCTCTTTCAGTTTCGGGACCGAAATCACCATCTATATTATTAATAGAATAACTTAATTCTAGCAATCTCTTTTGAATCGCCACTACTTCCTGCCCATTGTCTCCGCGTTGGAAGGAAGCCAAAGCTGTTACAGCACAGCTTAAACTAAACAAAACTGTCATACAGAAAACTAATACTTTGCGTTTGACCACTGGCACCTACATCCTTTCTTCTTTTTTAAGACATACTTATTATACCACAAAATACCGTTTCTGTAAAATGCTAATTTGTTATAATATTAATGCGCTTATTTTGCTTTATTTTCGTTTATTTTGTTACAGTTCTGCAGATGGCGCGCCACTAAATATAGTGGTCTATGCTTGATTTCTTCAAAGATACGCCCAATATATTCGCCCAGGATACCTATCCCTACAAGCTGAATTCCTCCAAGAAACAAAACACTGACTGTAGTAGTTGCCCACCCCGGAACGGCATCGTTGGTCACAAATTTCACATAAAAAACATGGCCCAAAAGCAGAATACTGCACATACCGAAAACAATACCGATGTAAAAAGCCCAGCGCAAAGGCAGGTTGGAAAAGGCTGTAATACCGTCCAGCGCAAAGTGCAGCATCTTGTGCAGGTTGAACTTGGAACGTCCCGCAAAGCGTGGCGGTGCTACAAATTCCACCACAGCAACGTGAAAGCCGAGTGTATTTACCAGACCGCGTATAAAACGCGCACGCTCGCGGTACAGCTTGAAGGCATCAACCGCAATTCTGTCCATCAGACGGAAATCACTGCCGCCGGGAGTAATTTCTACTTTAGATAAGGTGTTGATAAGCTTATAGTAGGCTGCGGATGTCAGGTTCTTGAAGAAGCCCGCATCCTCCGTAGCCATGCGCTTGGTCTGCACAATCTCGTTGCCTGCTTCCCAAAGGCGCAAAAGCTCGGGAATCAGCTCAGGCGGATGCTGCAAATCGCCATCCATCGTAATAACCGCATCACCGTCGGCATGATCAAGTCCACAGGTAAGCGCCATCTGGTGACCGTAGTTACGGCTCAAAAGATAGGCCTCCACATGCTCGTCCTGCGCCGCCAGCTCTGCCAGAATCAGCGCGCTGCTGTCACGCGAACCGTCGTCAACAAAGATAATATTGTAATCATAGGCTTCCTGCTGCATAACAGCGATAGCATGCTTGTGAAATTCGTGCAGGTTATCTTCTTCATTAAATACCGGCACTACCAAAGAAACTTTTTTCTTCATTATATTACACCACTTATTCTTCTGCCAAAAAATCTGCTCAAATAAAATCAGACAAAAAAGGCTGCCATCAGGCAGCCGTTTTGCAAGGTATGAGTACTCAATAAGCCGAGTTCTGTTCCGCGAAGCGGTGATGATCATTTATCTAGTCTTACAGTTACCTGCAAGCTCAAGCGACACAACCCGGAAGGCTCAGCGGGCAGCTTCATCCCTCCCCTATTTGGTCTTGCTCCGGATGGGGTTTACCTAGCCGGCCTGTTACCAGACCGCTGGTGCGCTCTTACCGCACCGTTCCACCCTTACCTGCAAATGCAGGCGGTACACATTTCTGTGGCACTATCCCTGAGGTCACCCTCGCCGGACGTTATCCGGCATCCTGCCCTGTGGAGCTCGGACTTTCCTCATCTGACTTAAAGCCAGCCGCGATCATCTTTCGTACTCAACTGTAGATTTTAGCATATTTATTCCGCTTAGTCAATAGCAGCGGCTGCAGTATTATTGTCGCAAAGCATACTGAAATCAAACTGAACTGTCACGAAGCTTCCCCCAAATGTTTTTCTACCCAAAGCAAACCTGCCGGCTGACTCACGTCAGGCGGCAGGCCCATAAACGCTTTATTCAGTTGTCGCAGGTTTAATTATGCTTCCTTATGTTCAGCGATAATTTTTTCTGCCATCTTAGGCGGAACGTCTTCGTAATGGTCGAATTTCATTTCGAAGGTTCCCTGACCTTGGGTAATTGCGCGGAGGTCTACGGCATATTCCGAAATCTCTGCATAGGGTACCTGAGCATTAACTACGCTCAAGCCGTCTTCTACGCTCTGCATACCGAGAATGCGACCGCGTTTAGAGTTCAAATCGCCGATAACATCGCCCATCATAGAATCGGCACAGGTTACGTTTAAGCTGTAAATAGGCTCAAGCAACACCGGCTTGCATTGTTCCATGGCCTTCTTGAAGGCGATATTGGAAGCAGTTTTAAATGCCATTTCAGAGGAATCGACAGTATGATACGAACCATCAAGCAGGGTGATACGCATATCTACAACCGGATAGCCTGCAAGGATACCCTTTTCCATAGCTTCGCGCATACCCTTTTCAACAGCAGGGATATATTGGCGAGGTACTGCGCCACCGAAAATCTTATCTACAAACTCAAATCCACCTCCGGGCGGCAGGGGTTCCATTTTAATAACTACGTGACCATACTGGCCATGACCGCCGGACTGTTTCTTGTGCTTGCCTTCTACTTCGGCAGAGCCACGAATAGTTTCGCGATATTCGATAATCGGTGCTTTGAGAACAGCCTCAACACCAAATTTACGCTGCATACGCTCCATGATTATATCAATGTGCTGGTCGCCCATACCGCTGATTAAGGTTTCCTTGGTAACAGGGTTCTTGGTAACGATAATCGTCGGGTCTTCATCCATCAGACGATTCAGAGCGGACATGATCTTGTCCTCATCACCCTTTTTCTTCGGGTAAATTGCTCTGGTGTACATCGGCAGCGGGAAGTTAATGGGCGGGAATTCAACCTCAGAATTCTTGTCGCAGAGGGTGTCACCGGTAGAGGTATATTGCAGCTTGGCAACTACACCGATATCACCGGCAGGAACCTGCTTCATAGGAATCTGAGCCTTACCACGCATTGTGAAGATGTTAGCAATACGCTCTTCTTCTTCACGGCGGGAGTTATAAACTACGCTATCTGCTTTAATTGAGCCTGAGAATACACGGAAATAACTTAGACGGCCAACAAAGGGGTCGGAAGTTGTCTTAAATACCAACGCTGCCATCGGAGCATTGGCGTCACGCACTTCTTCTTCGCCGGTTTCTTTATCCATAACGATATAGTCGTTCAAAATTGCCGGATAGGTAAAGTCGATGATAGCGTTCATCAACCGACCAAGACCAATGTTCTTGTAGGCACTGCCGCAAAGCATAGGATAGATGATAGCCTGACGAATGCCCTTAATCAGACATTTCATAATTTCCTCGTCGCTAATCTCTTCTCCTTCCAAATAACGCATCATGCAATCGTCATCTGCTTCAACCGCAGCCTCTACCATCTTTTCGTGGGCAGCAGCAGCAGCCTCTTTATACTCATCCGGAATCTCTATTTCATCGGAGCCATTACCGTTGGTACGATAGGCCTTCATTTTGTAAAGGTCTATAATACCCTGGAAGTTTTCCTCCTTGCCCAAAGGCAGCTGTAACGGCAGTACATGCTTACCGAACTTACCACGCAGGTTATCCAAAATGCTATCAAAATCAGCGTTCTCACGATCCATCTTGTTGACAAAAATGATACGCGGCAAACCGGCTTCTTCAGCCAGCTTCCAGCATTGTTCGGTACCAACCTGTACACCGCTGGTTGCGCAAACCACGATCAACGCACTGTCTACTGCTCTAAAAGCTCCTTTGACCTCGGCAACGAAGTCAGCAAAGCCGGGAGTGTCGATGAAGTTAATCTTGGTATCACGCCATTCAACAGGTGCCAAAGTGGCGTTAACGGAGACCTTACGTTTGATTTCCTCGGGTTCATAGTCAGTGGTGGTAGCACCGTCTTCAACCTTGCACATTCTGCTGATTGCTCCGCTGCGATACAGCAGGGCTTCGGTAACGGACGTGGTTCCTGCTCCACCATGACCCACAATGGCCACATTTCTAATCTTATCTCCAGTGTACTCTTTCATGATAAATCCCCCTTTATCAGGCATTTGTTATGATAAGTATTTCGCTGATATTGCCCATTTATCCTGCTTTTTGTGAAAAATTTCTCATAATTTTTTAAATTCACTTAAAATTGTAACGCATATTACAGTTTTTCGGGAGAAGGCAGGATTAGGCGAAAAAATCCGACGCACCGTTCCCACAGCACGTCGGATTTGCTTTATTCATCAAACAATATTCACTTTACCATCTTTTGCTACTGAGCCAGTATTCACCGCGAAGCAAGGCCAGCACGGTAAACAGCTCCAAGCGTCCCAAAAGCATAGCCAACGCCAGCGTAAGCTGTCCCATACCGGTAACACCGGCATAGTTACCCGTAGCACCGATACTGCCAAACGCAGGACCGACACTGGAAATACAGGAGGCCACGCCGAAAACTGCCTCATCTACATCTACACCGCTTAAGCAGAGCAGCATAGTTAAAATTGCGATAACCAGAACATAAACGAAAAAGAAACGGCTGACGTTGATAATCGTTTCTGTCGGCAGACGTCTTTTAGCGTAGTAAACGTTGAGCAGCATCTGCGGATGCATAGTGCGACGCAGCTCCGCCATAACTGTTTTCAGCAGTACGATAAAACGGCAGACCTTAATACCGCCGGCAGTAGAACCTGCGCAGCCGCCTGTCAGGAAGGTTACAGCCAAAATCAGCTTAGAGAAAGACGGCCACTGGTCGTAGTCCGCCGAAACATAACCCGTGGTACTGCCGAAGGAAGCCACCTGGAAGAAAGCCTCGCGTACGCCGTCTGCCACGCTGTAGCCATTCACCATAATGATGTTGATGCTGATTAAAACAGTGAAAATAGTCAGCAACACAATGTAGCTTTTGAATTCCAGATCATGCCACAAAACCTTCAGGCCGATTTGCGTAACCTGATAGTATAAGGCGAAGTTGCCTGCCGCCAAAATCATAAACAGACCAGTAACAATCTCAATACCCGCACTGTGAAAATGCGCAATGCTGTCATTATAGGTAGAAAACCCGCCTGTAGCAATCGCAGAGCAGGCATGATTGACAGCATCATAGGTGCTCATGCCCAAAATTGCCAACATACCGGTAAGAATAATCGTAAACAGCAGATAGATATAGAACAACGCTACTGCAGTTGTACGGATACGCGGCAGAATACGGCTGTTGGAAAAGCCGCTGACCTCTGCATTAAAAAGATACACAGCACCACCGGCAATCTGCGGCAGCAGCGCTACGAACAGCACGATGATGCCGATACCGCCAATCCAGTGCGTCAGCGTACGCCACAAAAGCAAGCTGCGCGATACTATGTCAAGATTGGCAATCGCCGTTGCGCCGGTAGTGGTCAGTCCGGACATACTTTCAAAGTAGGCGGCGGCGGGATTCAAAATGCCGTCAAAGCAATAAGGCAGCGCGCCCAGGGCAGCAGCCAAAAGCCATGAAAAGAATACCGTGCCGATACCCTCGCGCACGGATAAATTGCGTGCTCCTCTACCGTCACCATAATAATCAAAGATCCCGGCCAAAATAACAGCTACCGCTATGGAAAAGATAAAGGTTCTGGAGGTAGCATATTCGCCGTAAACAACAGACATCAAAAGCGGCAACAGCTGTGCAATTGCCAGGCCGGCAGAAATTTTTCCCAGGAGATATATTATAACCTTTGCATTCATCTTCTATACCTCCTGCCGTTACCAATTCTGCTTATCGCGCCAAAAATCCGGGCGCATGATAACCAGCAGCGTAAAAATTTCCAGACGTCCCAAAATCATCGCCCAAATGCTGATGAAACGTGCCCAATCCGAAAGGCTATTATAGGTAGACGTCGGGCCTACAATGCCGAAGGCCGGACCTACACTGCTCATACAGGCAGCAATCAAGCCCATTGATTCCATTATCGGTATCCCCGACAGGGAAATCAGGATAGTCAGCACAATGAATACCAAAATATACAGGAAGAAAAAACGCGTAATATTACCGACGATAATCGGGTTGATTTCGCGCTCACCCATTCTGATGGAATAAACAATGCGCGGGTGCAGGGTACGCAACAGCTCCGCCCAGCCTGCCTTCAGCAGAATAACAAGACGTGTAATCTTGATGCCGCCTGCGGTTGAACCGCTGCAGCCGCCGATGAACATCAGCATCAGCAGAACGCTGCGGCTGAAGCTTGGCCAGTTGTTATAGTCATCAGACGCATAACCTGTTGTACTACCGATAGACACAGCCTGGAAAATACTGTGACGAAGAGCGCCGTTAAAATCCATATAACCGGAAAAATACAGATTGCCACAGATAAGTGCAGCTGCTGTTGTGAGTATCAACAGATAATATCTGTGTTCGCTGTCCTGACGCACGGATGCCCAGTCACCACGCCAGATTTTATAATACAAAGAAAAGTTCATGCTGGCAATCAGCATAAAAACAATAGCAATAATCTCGACATAAACAGACCTGAAGGAGATCAGGCTGTCGTGATAATATGAAAAGCCGCCTGTCGCCATAGTTGCCAACGCCAGGTTCAATGCCTGAAATATAGGCAAGCCTGCAAGCAACAGCAAAGCAACTTCCACTGCTGTTAAAATAACATAGATTAAGAGAATCATCATAGCAGATTCCTTGATCTTCGGCAGAGTACGTTCAGCCGTACCGCCCGGAAGCTCTGCGTTGAACAGGTAGCTTGTACCGCTGTTCATCTGCGGCATGATGATAATAAACAACATGATAACGCCTATACCGCCTGTCCAGTGCGTTAAGCAACGCCAGACACGGATGCTGGGCGGAAAATCGTTAAAAGAAAGTGCGGTAGTAACACCGGTAGTAGAAAAACCGGAAACACTTTCAAAAACCGCTGCAATCGGATCCGCCGGATTTAAAAACAAATACGGCAGCGCACCCATCAGGCAGACAAGCAGCCAACCGCAGCCTACGACCGCAATGGCTTCACGCACACGCAGGCGCTGACGCGGTCTTCTGCTGCCAAAGAGGTTAAAAAGCGAAGCGATAGTGCTCGTTGTAATCAGCGTAAATATAAAAATCCATATATGCTCCCTATCTGCAAGTAATGCAGCAATCAGTGGCACCAGCAATACACAGGAAAATGCTATTGTCAGCTTGGCTAATAAACGGTTAACAAGCCTTGAATCCATAGTTAAGCGCCCCGGCCTTCAAATAACGGTACTGTAGTCTTGGAAAATTCACTTTTAATGAAGAGAATAACACGGTCATTGGCATGCAGTACAGTATTACCATTAGGAATATAGGCTTCATTACCACGTACAATAGCACACAGCAAGCATTCCGGCGGCAGGTTCATATCACGCACTGCCACACCGTCTACATCGCTGTTTTCGCCGACGATTATTTCCAGAGCCTCGGCCTGTGCGCCCTCCAGCAGGGATACTGATACAATACCACCCTTGCGGACGAAACGCAGCACCTCGCCTGCACTCAAAAGACGCGAAGACAGTACGATGTCTACGCCAACCTTTTCCATCAGCTCAATATATTCGTTACGCGCAACACGCACGATAGTTTTGCGTGCGCCCAGATGCTTGGCAAGCTGTGCCAGCAACAGGTTCAGCTTATCATCCTCAGTTAGGCAGATAACAACATCTGCTTCCGAAACGCCCTCTTCAATCAGAAGGTCGATATCGGTACCGTCACCGCACAAAACCAGACCTCGCTTCAGCTTAGCAGCCAAAAGCTGACAACGGTCCTTATCCTTTTCGATAACCTTTACCTGAATGCCCTGCTTTTCCAGCATGGGAGCCAAAAAGCGACCTGTGCGGCCTGCACCGATGATGAGAACCTTCTCCAGCTTTTCATAAGTATTGGAGAAGGAATTTTCAAACTCACGGATTGCTTCATGCTTGCCTACAAAGTAAACGTTATCGCCCGGAATTACGTAATCATTACCATGAGGAATTATCATCTGATGACGTCTGAAAACCATGGCCATCAGGATATCCTTAGGAATATCCAAATCCTTCAGCGGTATATTAACGATTGGAGAATCCTCCTTCACCTTAGCTTCGAACATGCGCACCTTGCCGTCAGCAAAGTCATCTACGTTCAATGCAGAGGGTGTCATCAGAATATGGTCGATTTCACCTGCGGTAATACGCTCAGGGTTGATTACGAGGTCAATTTTCATATCATCCTTAAGCATTTCCGGCGAATGGATAGCATAATCTACGTTGCGGATACGGGCAACGGTATGCTTAATACCATGATTCTTGGCCATCAGGCAGGTCACCATATTTACTTCATCACTATCTGTGCAGGCGATAAGCACATCGGAAGCACTGATATCAGGATCAGCAAAGGTAGTAGGGTTGCAGGAGTTGCCTTCAATCGCCAGTACGTCCAAAGTATTTTGGATGACGTCCTTGCGCTTGGGGTCGATTTCTACAACTACTACATCAAACTGATCTTCAGCTAAAAGCTGTGCAATACTAAAACCAAGCTTGCCTGCACCAGCTATTACAATACGCATTTTAGTTACTCCTTTAATACGGGAAATCCGTTAATCTCTATTACTCAAATACTGCTCTATATTATAACACAAATAGCCTTAAACGTCGACAGATGCAATTTTGACGCTGTTGACAAAGTATTAATAATATGTAAGATGGCTGTTATCATAGTAAACTGAGCGAGAGATATATCGTGCAAGGAAGAGCAATTTCAACGAATAAGTGTCCGGAATCATCGAAGTGTTGCATTCTTGCGTGCGCATCCAAGAAGTGAGTACGCAGGAGGATGCTGATTGGCTGTCACACATAGAACTCTGGTAAATTGAGCGAGAGGTATATCGTGTAGGGAATAGCAATTTTAGCGAATGAGCATTTGGAACCATAGAAACAAGGGTACGTAACAAAATGTTACTCTCTGACAAATTTTACCGCAGTTTCGTACTGGCTCCATGCGAAATTTGCGTCGTGCCCTTTGGGCACAGGAAAATTGCTGTTGACTGAAACGATATACTCTCGCGAATAGAGAAAATAAGGTAGAA
>ERZ809407.150-NODE-150-length-76256-cov-19.302253_pt1 | contig 76256 bp, 68 predicted proteins | sample MGYA00520792_ERZ809407 | MGnify/ENA primary metagenome ERZ809407 (study PRJEB31576, sample SAMEA3212665) | Homo sapiens | biome: human-gut; feature: human gut; material: fecal | place: Sweden | collected 2012 ...
ACGAGATTACAGAGACCTTGTAACGAGATTACAGAGACCTTGTAACGAGATTACAACATCCCTGTAACTAAATTACAAACGGTCTTTCCGCATCACAAAAATAAAAAGAACATAACCATTCTTTGACGTTTTATCACGGAAAGCAGAATAGCACTCGTTAAATAATCCTTAATTATATGGCAGATAACTTAATATTTTGTACTTTTGTAAGATAAAATATAAAAGCCAAACAATATGAAAAAATTACTTATCCTCATAGTATTGTGCCTGCCACTGACGGCAATGGCGCAGACAACAACTGACGCACAAGATCGCGTAGCAACACTGAAGGCAGAAGCAGAAGCTAAGGCAAAGGCCGCACTTGAGGCTGCAAAAGCGGCTCAGGAAGCTGCCATAGCTGCACAAAAGGCAGCTGAAGCAGCAGCGGCTGAAGCAGAGAAAGCAGCCAGGGAGGCAACCAAAGAGGCTGAGGAGGCAACGAAAGCGGCAGAAGAAACGACCACTACTGCAACAACAGGAAGCCAGTCATGGAGCGCTCCGGTAATTGTGGAAGAGCCGAACAATGCAACAGAAACGCAGGAAGAAGCCGAAAAGAAAAAGGCTGACGACAAGAACAACGACATTTATCTTGCCGCTGGAGCTGTGCCGGAGGTGGACGGCAAGGTGCAGTGGACTTGCGACATAAACGTTCCGGGCAAAAACGCGCAGCAGATTTACGACGAGATGTTGCGCATAATGTCTAAGTTGACAAAGGAAGAGAACCAACTCGAACGCAGCAAAGTGGCTTTGGTGAACGAGCAGGAGCACAAGATAGCTTCCACAATGCAGGAATGGCTGGTGTTCACCTCCACATTCCTCTCGCTCGACAGGGCCAAGATGAGTTACATACTCAATGCCGACTGTGAGGACGGACACGTGAAACTGACAATGGAACGCATCAGCTATGTTTACGGTGAAGGTAAGGACACCAACTATTACAAGGCCGAAGAGTGGATAACGGACAAGAACGCTGTGAACAAGAAGCATACGCGTCTGCTGCCAATGTCGGGCAAATTCCGCAAAAAGACCATCGACCGCAAGAACGAACTGTTCAAGACGATAAAGGCGGAGATACTGTAAAAGAATGCCGGAAACGGACAAGAAAATATACATATTTATATAATAGGTAAGGATATGACAACAGAAGACATGAGAAATCCCATCGGGGAGCGTTCCTCACGTGGCAGACACACGAAACCGGCACGCGACAGCATCATGTACTTGAGACAATGGCTGAACGCTATTTTCATGATTGGCGCGATTGTCGGAATGGGAATTTACTTTTTCTCTGACGAATTCTCAGGCACGATAGTAATACTGGTTTCAATGGCATTCAAGATTGTTGAGTGTACATTACGATTTATACACAAATGAAAAATAGACTCTCCACTTTATTATTTTTAACGGCATTGCCACTGTTTGGCATAGCACAAAATTTCAATCAGTTAAGGGATGACGGCACATTCACGGCCGCAGGATATCAGGAAGACAAGAATTTCGGACGCTCGGACAGTATTCAGAGCCGACACAAAGAGATACCACGCGGACTGAAAGTATGGACCATAGACGAGAGGTTCGGCGACAGACGAGAGGCCGTACCCGACACGTTGTCGCCCATGTTCATGAATACCATCTTCACTACGGGGCTACGTGGCGAATACAACACACTCGGCAACGTTGGCTCACCACGCATAAACAGAATATTCATCGACCGCGTTGATGCTACCAACGCTTTTTTTACCGACCCTTACGACTTTTTCTTAACGCCGATAAGCGACTTCCATTTCACCAACACTCTGTCGCCGATAACCAACATTTCATATAATACGGCGGGCAGCAGAACCAACGGTGAAGACCACTTAAAAGCACTTTTTGCCGTTAATGCTGGCAAAAGACTCGGATTGGGCATGAAGTTCGACTATATCTACGGACGCGGATATTACTCAAACCAGAATACTTCTCACTTCAATTACTCTCTATTCGGCTCGTATCTCGGCGACCGATATCAAGCTCACCTGCTCATGTCGACAAATCATCAGAAGGTAAGCGAGAACGGCGGTATAGCCAATGACGATTATATTTTGCACCCAGAAAGCTTCAACGAGAGCTATACCGAGGAAGAAATACCTACCGTGTTGCAACAAAACTGGAACCGCAACGACAATCAGCACATATTCTTCAATCATCGCTACAGCCTCGGATTCAAGCGCAAAGTGCCGATGACGAAGGACGAGATAGAGGCTCGCAAGTTTGCTATCAAAGCCAAGAAAGAGCAGGACGCTAAAGAGGCAAAAGACAAAGCAAGGCGCAGGGCAATGGAAAACGGCGAGGACTTTGACGAGGAAGAATACGATAATGAAGTTAAGTCAAAAGGAAGGCCGGCCGACGCTAAAATCATAGGAGTAGCTCCAAGCCGGGATGCGAAAACGGATAACGGCCGTATCATCGTTGACGGCAAAGCTGCTGCTGACAGTCTGCTTGCTGCCAAGAGTACGGAAAAGGAGGATACGGTATGGATGAAAGATGAGTATGTACCCGTTACGAGCTTCATACATACTGCAAAATTCGACAATTACAGACGTATATATCAGGCATACGACACGCCGACAGACTATTATCTCAACACATACGAGAACATCGGTAAGTTCGGGGGTGACTCTATATACGACAAGACACGTCATTGGGCGCTTAAGAACACGTTTGCCGTGGCTCTGCTCGAAGGTTTCAACAAGTGGGCAAAAGCCGGATTGAAGGTGTTCGCTACTCACGAACTGCGCCATTTCTCTTTACCGGAAACCGATGGTTCGTATAAGTCATTTAATGAAAACGCCGTTACCGTGGGCGGACAACTGCGTAAAAGGGACGGCAAACTATTGCACTATAACGTTACTGGAGAAGTCGGCGTGGCCGGCGAAGATGCGGGAATGATAAACATTGATGCTGATGCCGACCTGAATTTCAAACTCTTCGGTGATACTGTGCAATTTGCAGCAAGGGGCTTCTTCCACAAGAAACCGTCGTCGTTCTATTACAGCCATTACCAATCGAAGCATTTTTGGTGGGATAACGAGAACTTCGACGACCTCGTTCACACACGCATAGAGGGACAACTGAGCATAAAGAAAACCCGTACGAGACTACGTGTGGCGGTGGATAATGTCAAGAATTACAGCTATTTGGGTATGTCATACGACCTCGTCGAGAACAGCAATAACCTCATGCGCATAAACAACGCCGTGGAAGCGCGACAGTGTGGCGATGCCGTAAACCTATTCACTGTTCAGTTGAACCAAGATTTCAGATTGGGAATACTGAATTGGGAGAACCAACTGACATATCAGACCTCGAGCAAGGAAGATGTCATAGCCGTGCCGAAATTGAACATTTACAGCAATCTATTCATCCGTTTCAAGATTGCAAAAGTGCTGAAATGCGATTTTGGAGCCGATGTCAGATACTTCTCTAAATATTATGCGCCGGAATACAGCCCTGCTCTCGGACAGTATGCCGTACAGGAAAATCCTGACATACGCGTAAAGACGGGCGCTTATCCGATAATGAACGCTTACGCAAACTTCCACTTGAAGAACACGAGATTCTTCGTTATGATGAGCCACGTGAATTACAGCGAGGGCGGAGAGTATTTCCTTACGCCGCATTACCCGCTAAATCAAAGAATTATACGTTTCGGTTTGAGTTGGAATTTCTTCAACTAAAAGCTACATCTACATTGAATTGATAAAATAATAACTGCCCGTTTTATTACACAGAGAACTATCTCCGAGTAATAAAACGGGCAGTTTGCATTTCTCTTACCTCTAATCTTCAACCTCTTTCCTCTAATCTTACGAGAGAATAAGCCCCAAACTGACGAGTAATCCATAAACAAACATATTGCGAGCGGTCTTGCCAAGTACACGGTTCAAGGCCGCTCCTTTGTTTATGCGTATCATCTCATTGTAGGTTTGAGTGTGGAGCAGGATGTAAATAATAGGCAATTCAAACGCCAAATGATGGCCGTTGAAATAGAAGATACCACCAATCATGCAGGCAACATATCCGCAATAGAAATACAAGCGACGGGAACGCTGCGCCCCGAGACGCACCACGAGTGTGTTTTTGCCTTTCCGTCTGTCATTATCTATATCCCGATAGTTATTCACAAGCAGCAGCGTATCAATGACAACACCGCACGCAATGGAGGCCAGCAAGGCTTCAAGGCTCACAGTCTCGGTTTGCAGGAAATATGTCATCGTAACAGGAACGATGCCGAAGAATACCAACACTAAAGCATCGCCCATGCCGTGATAGCTGAGGACTGTGGTGTAGAGGAAGCAGAACAGCACGCATATCACCCCTACCAATATCATCGTCAGACCTCCATAAAGCACTAAAGGCAAGCCAACGGCACACGCCAGTATGGTGGTGAACGCTATTGCAATACGCATAGCACGCATAGTTACCCATTTTTGGGCGCAGGCTCGCTTCGGACCGAGGCGTGTCTCATCGTCATTTCCGCGCACGCAATCAAAATAATCGTTTACGAAATTGGCATCAATCTGCATTATAAACGCGAACAAAAAACACAAGACAGCAGGCAACACACGAAAGTCTTCAACGCCAATGTCGGCCCAAGCTAAGGCCGCACCAATCATAACCGGTACTGCTGCACCGCTCAACGTCTTAGGGCGGGCGGCAAGATACCATGCGCGCGCGCTGTTTTGTCTCACATTAATAAATACTTCCATTTGCTGTTATATATCTGTTTGCAGCCACAAAATTAACCAATAAGTTTGAAAAAGTGGCCCTATATACGAAAAGTATGCAAGAAAAACACTATCTTTGTAATATAAACCAACTTTATGACAGACAACAACGCACATATCAGCCTCGATTTAATGGAGTTTGTGGAGACATCGGTGCTGCCCCGATACACCGAATTCGACAAGGCTCATAACCTGACTCACGTAACACGGGTCATAAGCCGTTCGATTGAAATAGCAAAAGAAATCGGGGCTGACATAAATATGGCATACACCATTGCTGCATACCATGACTTGGGGCTTGAGGGGCCTCGGGCGATACACCACATCACAAGCGGAAAGATTCTGACGGCGGATGCAAGACTGAAAAGATGGTTTTCACCGGAACAAATAAAGATTATGAAGGAGGCCGTAGAGGACCATCGCGCGTCGGCATCGCACGCTCCGAGAAGCATATACGGTAAGATTGTGGCCGAGGCTGACCGTGATATGGAACCGGAAATGGTGTTCAGGCGCACCATCGAGTTCGGTCTCGACCACTATCCGGATATGAACCGGGAGCAGCAGTGGGAAAGATTCCTTACTCACATGGACAATAAATACTCGATAAACGGATATATCAAACTTTGGATTCCGAACTCTCCCAACGCTAAAAAACTAAAACAAATACGCGAAATCATCGCCCAACCGGAGGAATTGAGAAAGTTTTTCGACCGGCTGTTCGATGAAGAGAGTCGCTGATATTCAGGGAAAAAAGCTGTTTTTTACATCTTAAAGCAATCTGTAGGATTGCCTATGTACCCCATCTTATATCCCAAATAAGCAAAAATGGCTATCAGCACAACAATGACTATCAAGCGGAAAAGGCATCCTGTAATTTTCTTTATAATAAAAACGCCTATGACTATTGCGGCAAGTACGCCTATATAATATTCAAAATTATTCATTATTCGATTTAATTCTAAGGAAAACTACTTAAATAATTGTCGGAAAGCGGCCGGAATCTGGCTCTCAAACTCCATACGCTCATGCGTTATCGGATGATAGAAGCACAAGACATAAGCGTGCAGGCACAGACGATGCACCGGGTCGTCGCCGTTTCCATACTTAATATCGCCACAAACTGGATGTCCCATATCGGCGGAATGGACGCGAATCTGATTCTTCCGACCCGTCTCCAGGCGGTATTCCACGAGCGAATGGTCTGTGGTACGGTCGAGAGTATGGAAATGTGTTACCGCATATTTGCCTCCGTTATCCACCGGAGATGAATAGGTAACGTATGCTTTATTGTCTTTCAGCCAGTTGGCGATAGTTCCCTCATCGTCTTCCATCTCCCCGCTGACTACGGCCACATAACGCCTATCGTAGACAATATCGTGCCATTCGTGTTCCAAAATCTGCTCCGTCTGCATATCCTTAGCATATATCATCAGGCCGCTGGTATCACGGTCGAGCCTATGAACAACATGGGCGCGACACGTCTGACGTGATTTATGGAAATAATCATCAAGCACCGACTTCACATTGAGCGAGGAATGGCCTGCCGCCATCGACAAAATGCCGATATTCTTCTCCACGACAACAAGATAGCGGTCTTCATAAACAATCTTCACATAACGGCTCTTAAAGCCCTGATTGTTGCGTTTTGTCTGGCTCACAGCCACTTTCATGCCCGGTTTCAGCATAAAATCAAATTGAGTAACAACCTTTCCGTTCACCTTTATGCCCCTACCCTGCAACGTAGCTTTGGTCTTCGACTTACTTTTACCGATATTCTCAAGAAGCCAATCCAAAAGATTCGCTTCCTTTTTCACCACATAATGGTCATAGCGATTTTGATTATTGTATATATTCGATTTCATATCAATTCTCTTTCCTGCTGCAAAATTATATAAAATCCGTGAGATTAGCCACAGCCGTATAGACTTTTTGGAATCTCCGCCGCTTTTTCTAAAGAACGCCCCGCCATATCCGTCAGACTTTCATCTGTAGCATCCTCATATATAATATAGTATAAAAAGCAATATTTTTTACCTCAAAATCTTGGGCTTTTGAATTATTCTCTATACCTTTGCGTACATAGATAACAGTATTAAACTTTAAAAAACTAATAGAAAATGTTGAACAAGAAAATCGAAGAGGCTATCAATGCCCAAATCAATGCCGAACTTTGGTCAGCTTATCTTTATCTTTCAATGGCAGCATACTGCCACGCAGAGGGTCGCGAAGGTACGGCAAACTGGTATGAAATTCAATTCAAGGAAGAGCAAGACCACGCAAAAATATTCTACAACTACGTCGTAGCACGTGGCGGTCGCGTAACTCTCGCTCCTATTGATGCAGTTCCCACTGAATGGAAATCAACACTCGAAGTGTTCGAGGAGACTCTGAAGCATGAGCAGAAGGTTACTGCTCTTATCAACAATCTGTATTCTTTGGCTGTTGAGGAGAATGATTTCGCAACTCAGAGTATGCTGAAATGGTTCATCGACGAGCAGGTTGAGGAAGAGGAAAACGCCCAGAACATCATCGACAAGCTGAGAATGATTGGCGACAACGGCTACGGCCAGTATATGCTCGACAAGGAACTTGCAGCCCGCACATACGTACAGACAGCGCAACTCAGCGGGGCTGAATAAGCCGACTCTACCGACACATCAAAGTGTATAGCCTACATTATTCATACTATTCCGTAACGAAAGGGCTAAATGGCTGTGCATCAGCGTAAGCACAGCGATGACGATGCAGAATGTAGTAAATCCTACTTTCAAAGAGGAAGAGCGAGCATTGCGCTGAGGTGCTGTCAGTTAGTCCTTGCAGTAGGAACGAGTATGAATAATGCAGGCTAATAATACAAGAGGATATATCATGGATGCGTGATATATCCTCTTTTTTGTTTTCACACCTTTGAGAATCAGTCCGACACTGTAATACAAAATCAGCTCACATCCCATAATCCTTTTTTCAGAACAGCAAAAAAGCCGGGAACAAAAAAATCCGACATACATTTCATTACTGAAATATATGCCGGAAAAATTCAGTGGCGCGACCGTTAATTTGCCGCATGGCCCGAAACAAGTTCAAGCCCCACTATGTTTTATGGTTACGAATTAACCGTTAACCTTCTTCATGTGTGCGATGAGCTCGAGAACCTTGTTAGAGTAACCGATCTCGTTATCGTACCAAGAAACTACCTTAACGAAAGTATCAGTCAAAGCGATACCAGCCTTAGCGTCGAAGATAGATGTACGAGTGTCGCCCAGGAAGTCAGAAGAAACAACTGCATCCTCTGTGTAACCCAGAACACCTGCCAACTCACCCTCAGAAGCTTCCTTCATAGCTGCGCAAATCTCAGCGTATGTAGCCGGCTTAGCGAGGTTTACTGTCAAGTCAACAACAGAAACGTCAAGAGTAGGAACACGCATTGACATACCTGTCAGCTTACCGTTCAGCTCAGGAATAACCTTACCTACAGCCTTAGCAGCACCAGTAGAAGAAGGAATGATGTTGCCAGAAGCAGCACGGCCACCACGCCAGTCCTTCATAGAAGGTCCGTCAACAGTCTTCTGTGTAGCTGTTGTAGAGTGAACAGTAGTCATAAGACCGTCTGTGATACCGAACTTGTCGTTCAGAACCTTAGCGATAGGAGCCAAGCAGTTTGTTGTGCAAGATGCGTTAGAAACAAACTGTGTACCCTTCTCATACTTGTCAAAGTTTACACCGCAAACGAACATAGGAGTAGCGTCCTTTGAAGGAGCTGACATAACTACGTACTTAGCACCGGCATCGATGTGAGCCTGTGCCTTCTCCTGTGTCAGGAAGAGACCAGTTGACTCAACAACATACTCAGCCTCAACCTCGTTCCACTTCAAGTCAGCAGGGTTGCGCTCAGCAGTTACGCGGATTTCCTTACCATTAACAATCAGCTTGCTGTTCTCAACATCAGCCTCGATTGTTCCCTGGAATGCACCGTGCATAGTGTCATACTTCAGCATATAAGCCAAGTAGTCTACCGGGCAAAGGTCATTGATACCTACAACCTGAATGTCATCGCGTGTCTGTGCAGCGCGGAAAACGAAACGACCGATACGGCCAAATCCGTTAATACCAATTTTAATCATTTTACTTTATTTTTATTAAAGGGTTTAATATATACCTACTTAAAACTATTATCCTAATTATTATAAACGCTCTTACGGTGCATCAAATTCAGCTTTCAAACATTCAAAGACATCGCCGAAAACAGCATTTTCCTTTATTTCGTGCGCAAAGTTACAAAATATTTTCTATATTTGCACGAGAAATTCAAAATAATCACTATTAAATAATATAAAAAAGTAAGGACAATGGGATTTATAAAAGAATTCAAAGAGTTTGCAGTACGAGGAAATGTGGTTGATATGGCCGTCGGTGTGATCATCGGAGGTGCATTCGGAAAAATCGTCTCATCTATCGTAGACGACATCCTGATGCCGCCTATCGGATGGCTGATTGGCGGAGTTAACTTCTCTGACCTGAAGGTTACGCTGCCTGCCGAGAAGATTGCAGGAGTAGAAATGCCGGCAGCAACCATCAATTACGGCAACTTCATACAGACTTCCATCGACTTTATCATCGTTGCGTTCTGTGTGTTCATGCTCGTGAAACTTATCAACAATATCGCGAAAAAGAAGAAAGAAGAAACTCCGGCCGCACCTCCTGCCCCATCTGCTGAGGAGAAATTGCTCACAGAAATCCGCGACTTGCTGAAACAGAAGTAAGTTGCCGACCGAAACATAAGACACGCTATATAATTAAAGGGTCCGACAATTTGTCGGACTTTTTTGTTAAGTAAGCTACTATTTTGCATCCTGACATTATTAATAAAAAGATGCAAAAAAATCATTCCCCTTATAAAATTCATAACATATAAGGTATAACAGTATATATCAAACACTCTTTTCGCAATATTCCGCCATCTATAACAAGCGCACAACGAAGAACAGGAAATACAATATTTCCAGTTAGATTTTCAAGAAGTTTTGTAAATATTATTTACCAAATTTAGCCTCTTCAAAATCCAACCCTTTCGCGCTAACGAACGTTAAATATAGGTCTCGTTACTCATTGTCGGCTATTTTTCGGTCTCAAAAATCCCAACTTCAAACTCAAAATTCGTGACTTAAAATTCCAAAAGTGCCTCCGTTGCAAAAAATCAGAGTACTTTTTCATAAGAATTTGACGTTTCCGAAAACACAGGAAAATGCCATTTTCCCACGATTTAACGTTTGTTAGCTTTCAAAAGTGGCACTTTTAGAGTGCGTTTTAGGCCGTTTTGGAGTGCAACGAAGCCTCCGTTGAAGCCCCAAAGTGCCTCCGTTAGCGTCTAACGGAGCCTCCGTTGCAATGTAACAAGGTCTATTTCGCCCTCAAAAACGGCCATTTTTAGTAAAAAGCAGGATAAAGCATTGATTATCAAAGAATTAAGTCAAAACCGCCTAAAACGCTATATTTTGCAATATTTGCAAGCAAAGAATATTTTGTTTCAAAATCCGCGAGTTTTCAACGCTTATTTGTAAATATTTTTGACAGTTATCAGAGAGGCTGATAAAGCATGATTTGCAATCACCGCTATCCTATATTTTTCAGTTTAGTCTTCCCCGTTTTTGAAAGAATTATGGGACGATTTATTCCCCATCGGGAGCTAAGTGGTCGTTTTATCTTATATAAAAAAGTTATTAAAAAAACATAAAAGTAAAACTTTAGCCATCGCAAAATTATTCTGCCGTAACTACCTGAAAACTTGCATTTAGCTCATGCTACATTAAGTAATTACTTTATTGTCAAGCAAATAAAAAGATGTAAAACACATTTCCTTATACATACTATTTTTATTATATTTGCAAAATCGTAAAATAAAGCAGTAGTAAAAAACTTAATATAATGAATTTTTACAAGTTTATAGCAACTATATTTTTCACATTTGCAATTACTGTTGCCAACGCAACAACCGATAATGACGACGTAGATGACTTGCTGCCTGAGGACACGGAAATGTCCGATGAGGGTATGCCGTATATATCCGAGAACGAGGAGCTTGAGGCACTGTTCAGCGTTACGGGCGATGAGATTGTGGGAACAGCCTTGAAATACCTCGGCCGCCCTTATCGCACCGGTATGACAGGTCCTTACGCATTCGACTGCTCGGGCTTCACGAGTTTCGTTTATCGCAACTTGAAGATTGGACTTCATCGTTGTTCAAGAGCGCAATATACTCAAGGTATATCCATAAACCGCGAGGAACTGCGTGCGGGTGACTTGGTATTCTTCAGTGGTTCGCGCGGAGGACGCACCGTAGGCCACGTAGGAATCGTCACTGCGGCTGACGGACAGGGTGACTTTAAGTTCGTACACGCAAGTCGCAGCGGAATAAAGGTTGACAAATTCAACAACTCGTCATATTACATAAGACGATATATCGGTGCGCGCCGCATTCTCGACTTCTAAGTCGGAAGCGGCATCAAGGCAATCGGCAGCGCAGTCAAGCCGAGGAAAAAACAGACTCTACTACTTAAAAAACCATACTTAAAAACAAATGAAACGAAAATTATTTGCATTCATTGCAGCCATTGCATTCACATCGGCCGCAATGGCACAGTCGACAGATGTTCCGGCGTTTCCCGGAGCTGAGGGCTTTGGACGATACGTAACCGGAGGCAGAGCCTCAGACGGAACAACAAAAGTTTACCACGTTACAAATCTTAATGATGACACGAGCAAGGGGTCGTTGCGCTGGGCATTGTCGCAGCCGGGGCCTCGAACTATTGTTTTCGACGTAAGTGGATATATCGACCTGGAAAGCCAGTTGAATGTTACATCAAACACAACCATCGCCGGACAGACAGCACCAGGCAACGGCATCACGTTGCGTTATCATACTCTATACTTTGGAAAAGCCGACAACGTCATAGTGCGTTTCATCCGTGTCCGCAGATCGCAGGTGAAAGATGTCAACGACGGTGCGGACGCAACATGGGGACGCGAGCGCAAGAACATCATCCTCGACCATTGCTCGTTCTCATGGAGCATTGATGAGGTGGCATCGTTCTACGATAATATCAACTTCACAATGCAATGGTGCAACGTCACCGAAGGACTGGCAAATCCCGGACACTCAAAAGGTGCACACAGCTATGGCGGAATATGGGGCGGCAAGGGTGCGTCTTTCCATCATAACTTCATAGCACACGTGCAGAACCGTGCCCCACGCTTCAACGGCGCACGCTATAACTGGGAAGGATATGACAAAAACAAATACGAAAACTCTATACAGGCTGAGCGAGTCGACTTCCGCAACTGCGTTATATATAACTGGGGCAACGGCAACGGATGCTACGGAGGACCGGGCGGCGGTTACATAAACATGATAAACAACTACTACAAAGCTGGTCCGGGTACAAAGAACAAGACAATAGTTACGCAGGTTTCGGTGTCTGACGCTACGAATGGCGGCGACAATCCTTTCCCTGGTTATGCAAGCAGATACTACATAAAGGGCAACTATGTAACTGCAGCCTCAACGAAGGAGAACTACGACTGGTCGGGCGTAATATACGATGACGGACTCACCACGCAGAACGGAGAGAAATATATCAAGGATACGGAACACAGATATGGCAATGTTGAGTACGTAAATATTGGTGGAACAGACTGTGTAAAGCTAAAGCTCGACTCCCCCATAGATGCAGGAGAGATAACAACGCACTCTGCCCAGACTACATATAATAAGATTCTGCAATACTGCGGAGCGAGTCTGAGCCGCGACGGAGTGGACACCCGCAACATTGAAGAGGCCAGAACAGGAACAACCACATATAATGGCGATGTGGCATATACCAATTCTTCAGGAGAGACATTCGCGACATCGAAGACGAAAGGCATTCTCGACTTCATCAATGACCCTACATCCGATAAGACCGAACCAAAGACTGCAAGCTATCCAGAACTTACTTCAGAATCGCGTCCGAGCGGCTTTGACACCGACGGTGACGGCATTCCCAACGAGTGGGAAACGCTGAACGGTCTCAATCCAAATGACACAAGCGACGCGCAAAAGAAGACAATAGACGCCCGCGGCTGGTACAGCAACCTTGAAGTTTATCTCAACTCACTGGTTGAGCATATAATGAAAGGCGGAAACGCCGATGCTGAGTCGGCCGTAGACGAATACTATCCGGCATTCAAAGCAACCGGTATAAACGATGTTCTCACATCCTCCGAGATTGCGAAAATAGAATATTACTCACTGGACGGAAGCAAAATAAGCGAGCCGTCACGTGGCATCAGCATCCGCAAAATGACTTACACAAACGGCAAAACCGTTACAGACAAGGTGATACGCAAATAGTTTTGCCGTCTGTCAAAGACGAAAAAGGACATCAGCACTTGCATTGGCAGGAATGTTTTATGCAAATTTGAAATAGCATTTTAAATTTGCATAAATCTATATAAAGAGTTAATAGACAATAGAAAAGCAGCCAACGGGAATAATATTCTCATTGGCTGCTTTTTCTATATATATTCATTAAGCTGTAGTTTCTACCACTCAACGAATCCATTTATTCCCACTCGATCGTCGAGGGTGGCTTTGACGAGATGTCATAGCATACGCGGTTAACACCACGCACCTTGTTGATAATTTCGTTGGAAACCTTCGCCATAAAGTCGTAAGGCAGATGCGCCCAGTCGGCAGTCATGGCATCAGTACTGGTAACGGCACGAAGAGCAACAGGATGCTCGTATGTACGCTCGTCACCCATAACGCCTACGCTACGGACAGTGGACAACAGGACCGTTCCGGCCTGCCAAATCTGATCGTAGAGCGACACCTCTATCTCGCCATTCTGCATATCGGCAGGAACTCCGGCAGCCAAGACACGACGTGCTTCTTCACCCGAAAGGCGAACTTTATAGTCGCGCAAGCCGCGGATATATATGTCATCGGCATCCTGAAGAATGCGAACCTTGTCGGGGGTAATATCGCCTAAGATACGAACAGCAAGTCCGGGACCGGGGAAAGGATGGCGCGTTATGAGATGCTCCGGCATTCCGAGCTGGCGACCTACACGGCGAACCTCATCCTTGAAGAGCCACTTCAGAGGCTCACAGAGCTGCAAATGCATTTCCTTTGGCAGTCCGCCAACGTTGTGATGGCTCTTTATCACCTTACCGGTAATATTCAAGCTCTCGATGCGGTCGGGGTATATCGTACCCTGTGCAAGCCATTTTGCTCCCTCAATTTTCTTTGCTTCGGCATTAAAGACCTCTACGAAGTCGCGTCCGATAATCTTTCTCTTCTGCTCAGGATCTGTTACACCTGCCAAGTCGGCAAAGAATTTCTCCGATGCATCCACACCTATGACGTTCAGTCCGAGACACTCATAGTCGTGCATAACATCGACAAACTCGTTCTTGCGCAGCATTCCGTGGTCCACGAAGATACAAGTAAGGTTCTTGCCAATCGCCTTATTGAGAAGCACGGCAGCCACAGACGAGTCGACACCGCCCGACAAACCGAGAATCACGCGGTCATTACCGAGCTGCGCTTTCAGTTCAGCCACGGTAGAATCGACGAAAGAGGCTGCGCTCCAGCTCTGTTCCGAGCCACAGATACCAACCACGAAGTTGCGCAGAAGTTGCGTTCCCTGCACGGTATGGAACACCTCAGGATGGAACTGCACAGCCCATACGCGCTCGCCCGACGATGCAGGAGCGCAATAAGCAGCATACTTCACATCGGCAGTAGAAGCGATGCACTCGTATCCTTCAGGTATTGCTGTTATGGTATCGCCATGACTCATCCATACCTGCGAGCCCTGTTCAAATCCGGCAAACAGCGGGTTGGCCGTATCTACCGTAGCAAGATGAGCGCGCCCGTACTCACGTGTGTTTGCCTTTTCCACCTTTCCACCGCAAGTATTGGCTATAAACTGCGCGCCATAGCAGATGCCGAGCACCGGCAGGCGGCCCATGAAGCGACTCAAGTCAACCTTGAAAGCCTCGGGATCGTGTACCGAATATGGCGAACCGCTGAGGATTACGCCAATCACATCACTGTCGTCTTCCGGATACTTATTATATGGAAGTATCTCACAGAAGGTGTCGAGTTCGCGAACACGCCGTCCGATAAGTTGCGTTGTCTGCGAACCAAAGTCGAGAATGATAATTTTCTGTTGCATATCTGTTAAGAAGTTGACAAGTTGACGGGTAGACAAGTTTACTGGTTGATTGCTGTCTTGAGCTAACAAGTTGCTTAATCATTTATCCATCCGCCAACTGTTATTATACATTTTTTATATTATTGTCGTTTCATCCAGGCTCCTGACAAACGCCTCGGCATCGTCCAGCGTATCTATTTTGCCAACGTCCATAAGCCTTAAACCCTCCAGAGCATACCCTTTGATGTTTGCCGAGGCACAATTCTTCAGGTAGAAATCCATTATAGGGAACTTCTCCGGCCAGCCATCCATAAGCGGAAAAAGACGCGGAGAGAACACATGAATGCCGGAAAATGCGTATTTGCGGAGCGAAGGATAAGCGCCAAATGCCGTAGTGGCAAGCGTTTCTGCCGTCATTCCGTCGCGTTGCATGACATCGGGAGCACTATATGCCTCTGCAATTTCCTTTGCAAGCTGCTCATTCGGACTCTTCACTTCGCCGGTAGACACGTTAGTCCAAGCCGCGAGACGCATACCCTCGTCGAACAAGAGATAGCGCTTCGTGCTGCGACCACTCACAAGCAGCATCGCATCTGCCTGCGAATCATCGGCTTCCTGATAAAATTTCTGGAGATTTATATTACTAAGAATATCCACATTATGTATCAAAACAGGCTTGTCCGCATCGAAGAATGCCGATGCTTTCTTTATTCCTCCACCCGTTTCCAATAACTGTCCGCGCTCATCACTCACACGAATATCAATACCGAAATTCCCGTTAGCGTTCAGATACTCAATAATACTATCCGCAAAGTGATGTACGTTCACCACCACCCTACTCGCTCCGGCGCATTTCAGTCTACTAATTACGTGCTTAATCAGCGGCTTGCCATCTACCGGAACCAACGCCTTCGGCATCGTGTCGGTAAGCGGTTTGAGTCGTGTGCCAAGCCCCGCGGCAAAAATCATTGCTTGCATATTACCCATTGCAGATGCAAAAATACACAAAAACAATTATTCCCACAAATATTCTAAGCCGTAAGTTGAAAATCCTTCTGATATTTATACATTATCTGTCAGTTACTTTTTCACTATGGCAAAGCTATGACTTTCTCCAACAGCAAGGCTACAAATCAACCGACAAACCTACCTGAAGATTTATCCCGTCGGTGAGCGGAGCGTTGAGATAATAATACTTAGGACGATAGTTGAAAAGGTTGTCAAGAGCCATACTTATCTTCAACAGCCTCCCGACACGCTGCACCAACGACAGTTTCCATATAGTATATGCAGGATAAGAAACCGTCGTCATACCCTCGCTGATATCGTAATAATTCTTATACTCCATGTTTTCCGTACCCGAAAACACACGTCCGCTGATGCCTGCGCTAAAGCCATAACTATCGGAAAACTGCCGTTCGTAGTCCATACGCACATTCAGCGAATGTCTGCGCGCCGGAATATATTGATTATTTATTGTCTGTCCGTCATTATTCTTTGGCAAATCCTCCTTCGTATAGGCGTATGTCAGTCGGACGGAAAGGCCACAAGGCCATCGTCCCTGCACACCCGCTTCCATACCATATACATTATATCGGTCGAGATTGGCATAGGGAAGATAAGGCAATTTATCCGTCGGCGACTTAAAATACGGTGCAGACGTGGCGAGTTTATTCCTTACTATATTATAATATGTGGCTACTGTGAAATTATAATATCCCTTAGCGTATTCGGCAGAGAGGTTGAAATTATGGCTCACTTCCGGCTTCAGGTTCTTATTTCCCTCCACTATCCAGATGCCACTCATATCGAAATTATAATATTTCTCCTTAAGCGAAGGCGCGCGGAAGCCCATTCCATAACCTGCACGCAACGAGAGATTGCGCACAGGTTTATAGCGAATGTTCAGCTTCGGTGTCACTCTGCTGTTGTCACCATCGGAGAAATAATCATAACGCAGGGCTGACACTGCCTCCCAACGGTCGCCCAACTGCCAATCGAACTGCGCGAAGACATCAAAACTGTTATCTTTATGCACCTTGTCGGATATGTTTGCGTTGAAAAGATAGTCGTGCATAAAGTCCGCCCCCACCGTAATTACGCAACCATCGCCAAGCGTATGGTTGTAGAACAGGCGCAAAGCATTCTGCACATTGCTGTAGTCGCGGATATCAAGCCTCGCAATACGCTGATAATCCGACTTGTCATATTGATCGAAAGAATAAGAAGCCTGAAGATAATCCCTGTCTGTCAACTTCCAATTCAAGCCAAGTCCGGCAGAATAATCACGATAACGCTCTGGCAAGTCTGCGGTCTTCTTTACTTCACGGAAGAAATATCCGGCGCGCGCAGTAAACTCCAAGTCGGAAAGAACGTTCCAAGAGAATTTCTCCCTGACGTTATACACTTCCTCACCGTAAATCGTTGAGATGACACGCGTCACGGGATTATCACCACTACTCACGTCGTAATTGTCCTTCCGATTGTAGTTCAGCGACAAAAGGTTGTTCCATTTCGCACCCCCTAACGATATAGAGCCGCCATAACGCTGCTCTCCATGCTTGCCAATACGTGCGTTCAGGTTTGCCGCCAAACGGTCTTTGCACTTCTTTGTTATGATATTTACCACGCCACCGGCGGCATTACTACCGTAAAGAGCCGATGCCGCACCGCGCACTATCTCTATACGCTCTACATTATCCATTGTCAGACGTGAGAAATCCACATCATCCATTGTCTCGCCCGCAAGCCGTTCGCCGTCTACAAGAAACAGGATGCTCTGTCCGCCGAAGCCCGCAAAGTTGAGGTGTGTCTGCTGGTTCATGGCATAAGAGAACTCCACACCGGGCAGTTCCTGCTGCAACAGGTCTTTAATGTCGGTGGCATCGGCGCGCGAAATATCGTTGGATGTGATAACACGCATCTGCACCGGTACATCTTTAAGGAACTTCGGAGTACGCGTGCCAGTAATAACGACATCATCAAGGTTGTACTGACTGCAAATAGAATCGAGCATATCGTCATCGGGAACATCGCCGTTGCCAGTCAGATTACAAGCACGTCCGGCAAGTGCACACAACAAAAGAATGAGTGATACGGATATTCTAAACATATTGAAAACATTATATAAGAAGCCCCTACTCCACTGCTTTTATTGCAACGAAGCCATCGGCTGTCCCACCATGTACCGGCGAGACTGATTATTTAAAGTTTAATTAATACGGATATTTATAATTTATTGTAAGAAAGCACTTTGTGCCGGTTGGCGAAAGATAATTCGCAAGCTGTAAGGCGGCATAAGTTCCATCGCTCAAACGCAGGATGAACACATGATTGTTATGATGGAATGCAGGCGGCATCGGAGGAATATCCATTGTCAGCCAGGATGACAACACCTTGTTTATCTCTATTCCTTGCGATGGCACAAGGCATAAAAGCATCTGTTCCTGACTGCTCCACACTTCGTTCTCCGACCACTCATCTTCCACGAAAGTCATATTCCGAAAAGCCTCGCTCGTTTCCGGCAACTCGTCCATCGATGTGTATGTGGTCTCTATCACAGCCCCGCCGTTCGTCCTTACGTTGTTGCGATGAATGGCAAATGTCCAATTCTCAGGCTCGGGCTGGGCATCGCATGGAGTAAACTCACGAAACTCATTATTACGAATGCCCTCGCCCCACACGTCGAACCAATAGAGATACTGACCTGACTTGCCGTCACCATCACCCGTAAGCACGGTCGGTATGGGATAAGGCGTATGCTCGGTCTGTGCTTTTATCAATGCGTCGGCATCGTCTTCTAAACTCAGTTGGCGCAGCTTTTCCAAGTCTATGTAATACCAGGCTCCCCAGTCTGTAGCATCTACGACTATCTGTCCCTCGGCAGGAACAATATCCATAGCCTCATCATAAACTTCATCAAACATACCATTGCATCCCGAAAGCAACAAGGCAAGCATTGCGAAGAACGCTCTTACTACCGGTTTCATTATCTTCTAAGATATTTCTTGCCGTTTACTATGACGATTCCCTTGAAATAGTCATCCACGCGCCTGCCACTAAGATCGTATGCTACGCCGTCGTTCTTCACCTTATCCGACACTTTAACGTTATCAATACCATTCACGATATTGTTGAATGTCGTAACAATTCCGAAAGGCATTGCTCCCATCTGGAAAGTATTCACGATAGATACTATATTGTTTCCGGAATACGTTACAAGGATATTGTTGTCCTTTTCGCTATTGAAGGAATAGTCATTGTCCATTGTTGCCACACCATTCTGTTTTGCTACAAAATGAAATGTTAATCCGTCATCCTTATAATCACGATAGAATCCTCCTTTTTCTTCGTTATACGTGAGTCCCTTTATCGTATAAGAACCCAGCGTAAGGTCTCCCATCACGGTTCCATCAAGCTGATATTGAGGCACTTCCACGTCAAGTTTTTCCACGCCTTCATCCATATATTTCCGAACATTATACGTAACGCTCTCATTATTATAAGTGAACATACCGCCCACTGAGACCGTGATAGCATTTGTTACCGATTTCACATAGTATGCCTTCACGCTGTATGCCATCGGGAAAGGCATCGCACCATATTTGAACACGACATTGAGCGTGAGCGATTGGTCTGCCATATCGTATGTTCCCGACAGGGATGTGCCCGTGACGGTCTTCTCCACCCCGTCCACCGTTACAGCCGTTGAGAATGTCTGTTCGGGGAATGTGATAAGGTGATTGGCTCCCATCGAGAACGACACGCCCTTAATAGTAAACGAAGGAATCTCGGGCATACCCTGTGCCTGCATATTCGACAGGGTTATATCGCCAGAAGCAGCGTCTATCAGTGTAAACACAACCGTATCTTTCGGGTTATCAATATTCATTGTTGATACCTGCAAGGATGATTTTCCTGCAAACTTCATAGCTCCGTGCATCTGAGCTTTCATACTTACTGCCGTCATTGCGACAAGCATTAATGTAAAGATTTTCTTCATATCTATTATCCTTTTATCTTGTTTTATATAAGTTTCTTATACTATTCTTCAACATCCGAACAAATGGCGCAGTGCGGCAATAGGATGATGGAAGAGCATACGAGGGCCGCTATACCTCATTACCTTCGCAATCTCTTCGCGCATCGCAGGCTTATAACAGTGTATGCGGCATTTCTTGCACGTCGTCTTATGCTCTCCAAACTTACATCTGTCCAAACGATGATGGGCATATTCTTCCAAAGCACGGCAATCAGAGCACACGGTCTTGCCTCCATGATGATTCCGACAATAGATGGCAATCATCCTGCTCACCGTTTCTTTCTCTCTTTCAATCCTGTTCATCGGCATTATTAGCTGTGCGGACATCATACATCCAATAGGCTGCAATGAGCACAACAAAGGCAGCCAACATCATAATCATCTCTATCCAATGGTTCATCGGGTCTACCCAAATCTCGCTGAAGAAGCCGTTGCGTGTGGCAATCTCCACAAAACTCCAGAACACAATGACCGTAGCGTAAGCCATACGGAGGTTTCTTCCCCACGCTCCTATACGCAGTTGTTTCTTCAACATGAGCGCAGCGCCGACAAGACATACGAATGCCAAGGCGTAGGTCACAGGATGACTTGAACCGAGAAACACGGGATCGTAGCAGAACATGAGCAACAGATAAAGTCCCCACATCATTATGTTCCACTCCATAAATATTACTATCGACGGATGGTATGCCATCGGACGCAGCTCCACATTGCCATGTATGCCGCAGTGATTTTGAATCCAACGCATAAAATTACATCCGTTCTTGGTGCAGAACACGTACATTACGAGGAACATCATCCACATCCCAAACGTTGCCGGCATAATAAGATACTCGGGACGGGAACCGCGCAAGGCTTTCAATTCAGCACGCGAGAACTCTTCTAACGGTGTTCCGTCGATGGTGAAGGTATGATTTACGCCTACTCCGTTGACGTATTCGGTGACGGTCTGCACCACTCCGTTGCCCACGAGGTCGCAATGCACACCGTAACGCTGGGCATAATAAGCTAAGAGGAACTCCACCCAACCGGTCCAGAAGAGCATCGCGCCCGCCAGTCCGAAGCAAGTTTGCTTTGTATCTCCCTTAACAAACACCCCACAAATGGTTATCACAAGTCCGATAAAGCCCATTGCGAAAGCCGAATAGTGAAGCACCTCGGGCGACAGCGTATGCTCCATAAGAATCATCATAGCGTGGCCCAAGGGCATTAGGAGCAATACAATGAAGAATGCTCCGATGGTTTTCCCGATATAAATTTGTTGCTTTTCCATTTCAGGTGCAAAGGTAATAAAAAAAAAATCAGCGTGCAATACTCATAAATTATGATTTGCGCATTCTACAGCAAGCACCATATTGACAAATAATTATTGCTGTCCATGACTGCATTATAGCAAGAATTGCAAGAAATTATAGCTATAATTTCTTCTAAAACAGGCTCAATTAGAGAAAATTATAGCTTAATTTCAAACGGCTCGTATCTCATTGATTTTCAGGCGAGTAGCGGTTTGACAACAAAACAGCCTAAAACAGAACAGTACTAAGCCCAAAATACTCGAGTAATCAAGGCCAAAATACTCGAGTAATCAAGGCCGAATTACTCGAGTACTACACCCAAATTACTCGAGTACTACACCCAAATTACTCGAGTACTACACCCAAATTACTCGAATACTACACCTGAAATACTCGAGTACTACATCAAAATTACTTTAGTACTGCACACAGAAAAGAACCTCATCAGTCCGCTGAAGATTTGTCTTTACGGTCTATCGCATACCATGCGTATGCAATATAAGCCAACACGAAAGGAATGAGCAGACTGACAACTGCCATTGTCTGCAATGTGAACTCACTACTGCAACTGTTTGCGATAGTGAGACTGCTCTGCAAATCAACGTTGCTCGGATAGTAGGCGGTGTTGTTCCAGCCCGCGCATAGCATTATTACGAGCACAGCAAGCACCGTACCGATGCCGGCAGGCCATATACCTTTTATATATGTCTTGCTCACGATGGTGCGCAGAATGCCATAAAGTAGCAGAGCAACACCTATGACGAGAACTACTATGAGATACCACATATCAGTAAGATTGTGCAGATACTTCATCGGTTCAATGAATATCTCGCCCGTGACAGCGTTGTATGCGAAGCCATCCTTGAGCAACAGATGTACGAAGAAGGCGAGGAAGGTTACGAGGAACAAGGCGGTATTGCCCACCAACTGCACGCTGCAACGGCTTCGCAGGTTCTCGTTGTCGATATTGTTCATAAAATATAGCAGGCCAAGAATACGCGAGAGGAAGAGTACGACAACTCCGAACACGACGTTCCACACATCGAGCAGGGCATCGAGACCGTGGCTTGCATTCGCCCAACTGCTGATGACGGGCATCGCGCCATCTGCAAGGTTGGCCTTTGAAACGACAAAATTGGAGCCATCGAAGAATGTGGCCACTGCTCCACCGATGAGCAACGGACCGAGAACACCATTCAGGACGAGGCACCAGCGAAAGAGTTTCGGACCAAGAATCCGCCCCATCGTGTGCTGAAACTCATAGCTCACTGCCTGCAAGACAAACGAGAAGAGGATTATCATCCACAGCCAATAGGCTCCGCCGAAGCTGGTACTGTAGAACAAGGGGAACGAGGCGAAGAACGCTCCGCCGAAAGTGACGAGCGTGGTAAAGGTGAGTTCCCACTTGCGGCCGGTGCTGCCAATCATCAGCTTGCGCTCCTCTTCGGTGCGGCCGACACAGAAAAGCAGACTGTTGCCGCCCTGCACGAACATCAGAAACACCAACAACGCTCCCAACAGTGATATCAAAAACCACCAGTAATGTTGCAATATATCATACATAAACTTTATCCTTTCTTATGATGAGAGTAAAGCATTCTCCCACCGTTATTTGTTTAATTTATTTATTTTCTATGTACTTTTTTCGAATATTCCGGTCTCATGCCTGCTCATTTTCTGCCTCATGATTTCTTATCTCACGCAACATGAGCTTTATTTCCACAAAAAGCAAGGTCGTGAAGAGTGCAAGGAAGATAAAAAATGTGAGTGCCACGGAAGATGAGCCGATATTGCTCACCGAGGCACAAGTGGGCAGCATATCCTGTATTGTCCACGGTTGACGGCCGAACTCGGCTACCAGCCATCCGCACTCGCTGCATATATAGGTGAGCGGCAACATGGCGATGGCTGCCCAGTGCATCCAACGCATACGGCTGATATCTTTCTTATAGACGATGAAAAGTACCACGACGAAGAACAGCAACAGCAGGCTGCCCACGCCGACCATCACGCGGAAAGCGTAGAAACAAACGGGGATGTAAGGCACAAGTTCGGCCTTGTCCTTTATATATCCGTAGCCGAAGTTCTTCATATTGTCATTCAAGACTTTGAGATTGGCTGCCGCTGCCTGCTCGTTGGTCTCGGCTTTTGCCTTTCTGTAATCACTAAGTGCTGCGATGGCCTTCTTTCCGCTCGCTATTTTCTCATCGTATGAAGGCTCTTTCTTACCCTCATATCCGTTGTATGAGGTATAACCGTTGAGTATGTCGTTCACTCCGGGTACATATCCATTCATCGTTCGCGTTGCGAGAAACGAGAGAGCGTTAGGTATCGCGATGCGCAACGGCGGCTCTGTTTCATTCTGATAGTCGGGCTGCGCAAAGGGATTGACTGCCGCTATGACCGTAAGCGACTGACTGTTACCGCCGTTGTAGAGGGCTTCCATTGCCGCGAGTTTCATCGGTTGGGTCTTTGCCACCTGATAAGCGCTGTGGTCGCCCGACCACAAGGTGAGCAAAGAGGCAACCAAACCTACGATTCCGGCAATCTTGATACTCTCCTTTGCCAACTTCGTGTTGCGCCTTTTCATCAGATACCAGCAACTGACGGCCAGCACAAACACGGCTCCGATAATCCATGCGGAGAGTACGGTGTGGAGGAATTTCATGGCTGCGACGGGCGAAAGAGCCACATCTACGAACGACACCATCTCATTTCTGACAGTATCGGCATTAAACTCGCAACCCACGGGGTACTGCATCCATGAGTTTGCCACCAATATCCACCAGGCCGAAAGCGTGGCCCCGATGCCGGTAAGCCATGTGGATGAGAGGTGGAAACCGCGGCTGACTTTATCCCATCCGAAGAACATCACAGCCACGAAGGTAGACTCCATGAAGAAGGCTACGATGCCCTCGATGGCGAGCGGCGCGCCGAAGATGTCGCCGACGAACCACGAATAGTTGCTCCAGTTGGTTCCGAACTCGAACTCAAGGATAATTCCCGTCGCCACACCCATGGCGAAATTGATTCCGAAGAGCTTCTGCCAAAAACGTGCGGTGGACTTCCAGAAAGGTTTACCCGTTCGGTAATAACAGGTTTCCATAATTCCCATAATCAGTGCCAATCCCAAAGTGAGCGGCACAAAGAGCCAGTGATAGATTGCGGTAAGTGCGAATTGCGCCCTCGCCCAGTCTATCGCTCCTGCGTCAATGTTCAATAAAATGTTTGTCATAGATTTATATAAGTATTAATAATTATATTTATGTCGGATAATATTATAATAAGGTAGGAAATGTTGGAATGATATCTTTATTCCGTGAGTTGCCGTGCTACGTATTCTGATTCGTGCCCTTTTCCGGCGTGTTCCTTTAGATAATTGGGAAAGAAAAAGATTTTCAGAACGGCAAATATGATGAATAACTTGATGAAGATAATCAGCCAAAGGGTTCTGCCAATGGTCATATTACGAAAACCATCGGCATATAATCTGTATGTCTGCCACAGGAAATGCTTTGTGGCTTTTACAATTTGACTCATAGTTTCTTCGATTTAACAAACATAACTACCAACAATAAAAGCGCAAACAACCCAAAGGCTATTCACGCTTTTCAAATATTTGTTCTATTTTTTGCTCACGATGGCACACTCTCACCTCTATTCCGTATTTCCTGTTCAGGTGTTCGGCAAGGTGTTGAGCGCTATAAACGCTGCGATGTTGGCCACCGGTGCAGCCGAAAGAAAACATCAAATCGGTGAAACCGCGCTGTATGTAACGCTCGGTATGCTTGTCTGCCAACTTATACACGCTTTCGAGGAAAGTCAGAATCTCACCATCGTCTTCCAAGAAACGTATCACCGGCTCATCCAATCCTGTCAGTTTCTTGTATGGCTCATACCTTCCCGGGTTGTGGGTGCTGCGGCAATCAAACACATAACCGCCGCCATTGCCGCTCGTATCCTCTGGAATGCCTTTGCGGTACGAAAAACTGAACACGCGAACAACAAGCGGACCTTTGCCGTCATACTTCGAGAATGTGGCGGGGTCGTCCAGCGGATGGGCTTTATAAATCTTGCTGTCGGTAGTCTTATATCCGTCGGTGCGACTCACGACAGGTTCTTCAACCTTCGCAAACTGCGGCAACTCGGTGAGCCTACGCAGCATATCCATCATATAAGGATAAGGGAAGATGTCTTTCAGCTCCAGCAACTCGCGCAGGTTTTGTATTGCAGGCGGAATACTGTCAAGGAAGTGTTTCTTGCGTTCGAAATAGCCGCGGAAACCGTATGCGCCCAACACTTGCAGGGTGCGGAAAAGCACAAACAGACTCAATCGGTTCACGAAATGACGTTTCGAGGGCACTTCGGTGTATGTTTTCAATGAATCATAATACTCATACACCAGTTCCCGGCGCAATTTATTGGAGTATCGGGCCGATGCCTGCCACAAGAATGAAGCGAGGTCATAATACATCGGACCTTTTCTACCGCCTTGAAAATCAATAAAATAGGGATTTCCATGCTCGTCTAACATGATGTTACGCGCCTGAAAATCACGATACAAGAAACTGTTTTCCTGCTCAGCGGTAAGATCTTTGGCAAAAAGTCGGAAGTTGGCTTCAAGTTTAAGCTCATGAAAATCGAGATCCGTGGCTTTCAGAAAACAATACTTGAAGTAATTAAGATCGAAGAGTACGCTATCCGTATCAAACTCAGGCTGCGGATAACAATTATCCCAATCGAGTCCGCGCGCACCTCTTATCTGTATATCCGGCAACGCACGCACGGTCTTAATCAGAAGTTCTTTCTCGCTCTTATTATAACGTCCGCCCGCATCGCGTCCACCTTTTATCGCGTCAAACAACGAAGTATGACCCAAATCGGTCTGCAAATAGCGCAATTCGTCATCATCCACGACGACAACTTCGGGTACAGGCAATTTCCTCTTTGCGAAATGATTGGCGAGATATATGAACGCATGATTCTCGTCGCGGCTTGTCCCAATGACTCCCACCACGCTTTCTCCATCAGCATTCCGCAATCTATAATATTCCCGATTGCTTCCCGCTCCAGGCAATTTCTCAACCGTAGCAGGCTCATTACCGCTCCATTTCTTATATAATGCTATCAGTTTCTGCATATCTCGGTCTACTTTTGACGATTTCTTTCTCTACGTTTCTTATCGTCATACTCCTTCAAGAAGTTGTCAACGACAAACAACAACAGTATTATTCCAAGCGTCATCCAAAACGATTGAGTCAGATGATATATTCCAAATATCACAACAAAGAACAGCAAAAAGCGCTTCCAGTTTATTTGTATCTTCTGTTTCATGTTGCAAACTTAATGATTTTTTTTGAGAAACAGACCATAATGGAGGAGAAAAACAAATAGGTATAAAACAAAAAAAATCAGCTGTCTCACGACAACCGATTTTCAAAAAACAAACTACTTAAAAACTAATCTACTAAAACAAATCAAAAAAATATCTTCTATGGTGCATCGCACCTAACTTTCTTAGTTCTATTGCAAAGATAGGTACTTTATTGTATATCAGCAAGAAAAGGCGAAAAAAAGATGTTTTTTTTATCATTTTTTCAAATAAAAAGGGACGAGTTTGAAGCTCGTCCCCTTTTTTGTTACATTGAGTTTACAAAACAAATCGTATTTTACATCATGCCACCCATTCCCGGGTTGCCCATCGGCATAGCTGGTTTCTCTTCCGGTTTGTCAACGATAAGACACTCTGTCGTGAGGAACATTCCTGCGATAGACGCAGCATTCTCCAAAGCCACGCGAGCCACCTTAGCTGGGTCGATAACACCAGCCTTGCGCATATCCTCGTATGTATCAGTGCGTGCGTTGTAGCCGAAGTCGCCTTCGCCCTCACGTACCTTCTGAACGACTACGGCACCTTCGCCTCCTGCGTTTGTAACAATCTGACGGAGAGGCTCTTCGATAGCGCGCTCTACGATATTGATACCTGTCTGTTCGTCTGCGTTATCGCCCTTAAGTCCTTGCAAAGCTGAGAGTGCTCGGATATATGTTGTACCACCTCCGGCAACAACACCTTCCTCGATAGCGGCGCGTGTAGCGCAGAGAGCATCGTCTACGCGGTCTTTCTTCTCTTTCATCTCTACCTCGCTATTTGCACCGACATAGAGAACTGCTACTCCACCAGCGAGTTTTGCAAGGCGCTCCTGCAATTTATCCTTGTCATAAGAGCTTGTTGTGTTGGCAATCTCGCTCTTAATCTGTGCCACGCGGTCAGCTATAGCCTGCTTCTCACCTGCTCCATTAACGATGGTCGTGTTGTCCTTAGACACAGTCACCTTATCACAAGTACCGAGCATATCGAGAGTTGCCTTGTCAAGAGACAAGCCCTTCTCCTCGCTTATCACGATACCGCCAGTAAGAACAGCGATGTCTTCGAGCATGGCTTTGCGACGGTCGCCGAATCCGGGAGCCTTAACAGCACAGATTTTCAAGCCACCACGCAGACGGTTCACTACGAGTGTTGTCAAAGCCTCCGAGTCTACATCCTCTGCAATAACGAGCAACGGACGTCCGCTCTCGGCTGCTGGCTGAAGAATTGGCAGGAAATCCTTGATGTTTGAAATCTTCTTGTCATAGATAAGAATGTAAGGGTTCTCCATTACACACTCCATCTTGTCAGCATCAGTAACAAAATAGCTTGACAGATAGCCACGGTCGAACTGCATACCCTCGACAACACCGATGTGGGTGTCGCGGCTCTTGCTCTCCTCGATGGTGATAACGCCATCCTTAGAGACCTTGCGCATAGCGTCAGCGAGCAACTCACCGATTTCCTTATCATTGTTTGCTGAAACGGTAGCAACCTGCTCTATCTTGTCATAGTTGTCATCTACCTTCTCCGCATTGTTCTTGATATACTCTACAACAGCACCCACAGCCTTGTCGATACCGCGCTTCAAGTCCATTGGATTAGCTCCTGCGGTAACGTTCTTCAATCCTTCGGTAACGATAGCCTGTGTCAGGATTGTTGCAGTTGTTGTTCCGTCACCGGCATCGTCACCGGTCTTTGAAGCCACGCTCTTAACAAGCTGTGCTCCGGTGTTCTCGAAATGGTCTTCGAGTTCAATCTCCTTAGCTACAGTAACGCCGTCCTTAGTAATCTGAGGAGCACCGAATTTCTTTTCAATTACAACGTTACGGCCTTTAGGACCGAGTGTAACCTTCACTGCATTAGCCAACTGATCCACACCTTTCTTCAGAAGGTCGCGGGCATCCATATTGAATTTTATATCTTTTGCCATGATTATTTATCCTTATTACTTATTAAATTTCAACCTTGTTTTTACCCTATAACCGCAAGAACATCGCTCTGACGCATGATGAGATACTTCTCTCCTTCAAATTCAAGCTCTGTTCCGCTATACTTTCCGTATAGAACTTCATCACCGGCCTTAAGCACCATCTCCTCGTCTTTGGTGCCATTACCTGTTGCAACGACCTTACCATGCAAAGGCTTTTCCTTTGCTGTGTCGGGAATAATGATTCCTCCTACTTTTTCTTCAGCCGGTGCTGGAATGATAAGCACGCGGTCTGCCAATGGTTTAATGTTCATAATTCTTTTGTTTTATATTTTATATACCTTATTATTGTATTTATTTGGTCTGCCATCCATATTGCGAAAAGTGTGCCAAAAAGAAAAATACTGCCATAAATGTCATATATATGACATATCTGACAGTATTTTTTCACGAATAAAAGCCGTTTAAAAGACGCAGGAAAAGAGAGACGCGCAATTTACTACTAAAGAAGTTTTGTTACTCAAAAGACAACTTTCTCAGTCGCGACCGCAACTGCTCAGCCTCACTCTTGCGTATGGATAGCGTTATGGAACAAGTATTATCAAAAGTCTGACTGACGATAGTCGGATTCATTTCTTTAACAATACGCATTACATCGTTCATCATCGGATATGTGAAATCGTATGTTATCCGCTCCTCCACCTGGCGCATTTCCACCTCGGCCGCTACTATTGCCTCGGCCGCTGCAGTGCGATAAGCGACAATAAGTCCACCAGTTCCCAAATTCACACCGCCATAATATCGCACAACGACAACAAGAATATCGGTCAGTTCGTTGCTGTTTATCTGTCCCAGGATTGGTTTACCTGCCGTACTACTCGGCTCTCCGTCGTCATTGGCACGAAACTCGGTGCGCTCGGCACCGAGCATATAGGCGTAGCAAACATGGCGTGCATCGTAATATTTCTTGCGATATGAGGCCACGATATCCTTAACCTCATCAACCGAAGTTACGTGATGAGCAAAAGCGAGGAACTTGCTCCGTTTCTCGGTGTAGTATCCCTCGCTTACCTTGTCTGTTATGGTCTTATACTCGTCTATAACCATTAAAGCCCTGATTTTATTTCAAATCGTGGATTATCAGACCCGAACGCAGTTTTGGCTCAAACCAAGTGGCCTTCGGAGGCATGATATTTCCGCTGTCAGCAATGTCCATAATCTGCTGCATAGACACTGGATAAAGGGCCAATGCCATACGCATCTCGCCGTTATCCACACGACGTTTCAGCTCTGAAAGGCCACGCAAGCCGCCGACAAAGTCGATACGTTTGTCGGAACGCAGGTCCTTTATGCCGAGAATTTCATCAAGGATGAGACGTGAAGAGATGTCAACATCGAGCACACCGATTGGGTCTTCATTATTATATGTACCCTCTTTTGCCATGAGGCTATACCAATGGCCGTCCAAATAGAGTGAGAACTCATGCAACATAGCCGGTTTGTATTCTTCAGTGCCCTTGTCTTCCACTGTGAAATTCTTGCTCAGAGCCTCAAGGAACTGCTCCGATGTGAGTCCGTTCAGGTCTTTCACCACGCGGTTGTAGTCGAGGATGGTGAGCTGCGACGCCTGGAAGCACACTGCCATGAAATAGTTATATTCCTCGTCACCCTTATGGTTCGGATTCTGTTTCTGCTTCTCCGCACCCACAAGAGCTGCCGCCGCACTACGGTGATGGCCGTCTGCGATATAGAGCGAAGGCATCTTGGCGAACTCGTCCGTTATTGTCTTGATGTCATTATCGTCGGCGACAACCCACAACTGATGGCGGAATCCGTCGATAGGAGCAATAAAATCATACTCCGGAGCGGTAGCGGCATAGCGCATGATAAGTGTGTTGAGCACGTCATTATCGGGATAAGCGAAGAACACCGGCTCTATGTTTGCGTTATTCACGCGCACGTGCTTCATGCGGTCCTCTTCCTTATCGCGTCGTGTCAACTCATGTTTCTTTATCACACCTGTCATATAATCGTTTACGTATGCGCCAACCACAAGTCCGTATTGCGTTTTTCCATTCATAGTCTGTGCATAGATATAATACTGCTCCTTGTCATCTTCCACGAGCCAGCCGTTATCACGGAACTTCCTGAAGTTCTCCGCAGCCTTCTTATACACTCTCGCATCATACTCACTTGTGCCTTGCGGGAAGTCAATCTCCGGCTTGATGATATGATAAAGACTCATCTCATTATCACCAGCTTCCTGTCGTGCCTCTTCTGAATCAAGCACATCATAAGGACGGCTTTCCACTTTCTCCACCAAATCTTTCGGCGGACGAATTCCTTTGAACGGTTTTATTACTGCCATATTCTTAAATATTGTATTTTGTTTATATTCTTTTTCATAGCATACACAATGCAAAGATAGTGCAAGTCGAATGCAATAGAGCTTGCTCTAAATTGCTGAGACGCAGCCTATCTTATGCAAAGATACACTCTTTCTTTGATATTACCAACTCTCTCGCCAAAAATAACAACATTATCGCATCATGATCCGGATACAATAAAGAAGCCCTTGAGAACAAATCAGTCTCAAGGGCTTCATATACATTATTATATATCCACAAATTTTGCGATTAATAAGCGAAGAGCGGATAGTTTTTCATTGTCTCGTTCACCTTCTCACGAACGCGAGCTATTGTCTTGTCGTCTTCAGGAGCGTTCAGAACCTCCTCGATAAGTTCTGCTATCAGCTTCATCATATCCTCCTTAGCGCCACGTGTGGTCATTGCGGCTGTACCCAGACGGATACCACTTGTTTGGAATGCTGAGCGAGAATCGAACGGCACCATATTCTTGTTTGCTGTAATGTCGGCTGCTACGAGAGCGTTCTCTGCGACCTTACCTGTCAAATCCGGATACTTAGAGCGCAGGTCTACAAGCATAGAGTGGTTATCTGTACCGCCACTTACGATGTTGAAACCACGGCCGATAAGTTCGTCTGCAAGCACGGATGCGTTCTTCTTCACCTGTGTAGCGTACTCTTTCCATGATGGTTCAAGGTTCTCGCCGAAGCCCACAGCCTTAGCTGCGATGACGTGCTCGAGCGGACCGCCCTGTGTTCCTGGGAACACGGCAGAGTTAAGCAACATACTCATCATCTTCACCTCGCCCTTCTTTGTAGTGAGTCCCCACGGGTTCTCGAAGTCCTTACCCATGAGAATGATACCTCCACGCGGACCACGAAGAGTCTTGTGTGTCGTAGAAGTTACGATGTGTGCGTATTTCACCGGGTTGTCAAGCAGTCCGGCAGCGATAAGTCCGGCCGGGTGTGCCATATCAATCATCAGTAATGCGCCCACCTCATCGGCAATCTTACGCATACGCTTGTAATCCCACTCACGGCTGTATGCAGAGCCACCACCTACAATGAGTTTTGGTTTGTGTTCGTGTGCAAGACGCTCCATCTCGTCATAATCCACACGGCCGGTCTCTTTGTCGAGATTGTAACCTATCGGATTATAGAGTATTCCCGATGTATTAACAGCAGAACCGTGCGACAAGTGGCCGCCATGATCAAGGTTCAGTCCCATGAATGTGTCGCCCGGCTTCAGGCAAGCGAAGAACACAGCGGCATTAGCCTGCGCTCCAGAGTGTGGCTGCACGTTAGCAAACTCAGCACCAAAGAGCTTCTTCACACGGTTGCGTGCGAGGTCTTCCACCTGGTCAACAACCTGACAGCCACCATAATAGCGCTTGCCGGGAAGTCCCTCAGCATACTTGTTGGTGAGGTATGAACCCATTGCCTGCATTACCTCGTCACTAACGAAATTCTCTGATGCGATAAGCTCCATGCCTTTAAGCTGACGCTGGTGCTCTTTTTCGATGAGGTCGAAAATCTCCTGATCTTTTCTCATTGTTATTATTTGATGATTTTTTGTTTATATACAACCTTATTTTTACCTGTCGAACGCAACACATCAAACTGTGGCTAAGTGATATGGCGCTGGAAAGGGGCATGAATAAAACATTCTCTGCCTAATATCGTAACGCTGTGCAAAATTACGCATTATTTATTTCATTACCAAACAAATAGCCTTTATTTTTTTTTACGACAGATTACGCGTTCTTAATGTAGTCGACAATCCATGCACCAACTTCCTTTGTGCCATATTCCTTACCGCCCTCAACCTGAATTTCGGGAGTACGGACATTGGCATCGAGACTTGCATCTACGGCCTTGCGTATGAGTGCGCCTTCGTCCTTGAGGTCAAAATATTCGAGCATCATTGCGACAGAGAGTATCTGTGCGAGCGGGTTGGCGAGATTCTTGCCGGCAGCCTGAGGCCATGAGCCATGAACAGGCTCGAACACCGGGGTGCTCTCTCCGGTTGAAGCTGACGGCAGAAGCCCCATAGAACCGCTGATGCAACTGCCTTCGTCTGTGAGGATATCGCCGAAGGTGTTCTCCGTAACCATAACATCAAAGAACTTCGGGTCGGCAATCATGCGCATTGCAGCATTGTCTACAAACATATAATCGGTTGTAACATCGGGATATTCCGGTGCCATCTCTTTTGCGATCTGACGCCACAGACGTGAAGATGCAAGCACGTTGGCCTTGTCCACAACCGTAAGATGATGGCGGCGCTTGCGTGCATACTCATAGCCCACACGCAGGATGCGCTCAATCTCTGGACGAGTGTAATAATTGGTGTCGTATGCCTTGTCGTTGTCCTGATACTTCTCACCGAAATACATACCGCCGGTAAGCTCGCGGATGCAAATAAAGTCGGCATTTTCTACGAGCTCCTTACGCAGCGGAGACATATGGAGCAGGCACTTGAATGTCTGCACCGGACGGATGTTGGCAAACAAACCGAGCTTCTTTCTCATTGCGAGAAGTCCCTGCTCAGGACGTACCTTCGCTGTCGGATTATTGTCGAATTTCGGGTCGCCAACTGCTGCAAAGAGCACAGCGTCTGCATCTTTGCAAGTCTGGAAAGTCTCCTCCGGGAACGGGTCGCCAACTTCGTCGATGGCATGGGCGCCACAAAGGGCTTCTTTATATTCTACCTCATGACCGAATTTCTCGGCTACCGCATTCATAACGGCCACGCCTTGCTTCATGATTTCCGGTCCGATGCCATCGCCGGCCAATACTGCTATTTTAAGTTTCATTGTCTTATAATGTTTTTAATTTATGTTTTCTTCTATCATGTTCAGCATCTTGAACGTCGCCTTTATCGCTGCTTCGGTCTGGTCGGCATCGAGGCCGCGCGTTCTCAGCAGTTTATCACCATTACGCCAGGTGATGATTGTCTGAACGAGGGCGTCGGTGCGACCTCCTGGCGGAATGCTCACCGTGTAATTATCGAGTATCGGAAAGGTGCGATTCAGATATTGCTTGTATATATAACGCAGGGCTTTCACGAAGGCGTCATACTGTCCGTCGCCCGTAGAATCGGCAGCATACTCGCTGCCGTTGATATTTACTTTTATGCTGGCGATTGGTTTCAGACCGTAACTGGTGCTCACCATGTAACTCACGAGCTTCACTTTGTCTTCCGGCGCATCGTGTTTCAGCACGTCTGACACGATATATGGCAGGTCGTCTTGCGTAACAAGCTCTTTCTTATCGCCCAATTCGGTGATGCGCTGCGTTACTCGTTTGGTTTGTTCCACCGTGAGTTCAAGTCCCAACTCCTCAAGGTTTTTCGCGATATTTGCACGTCCCGAGTTCTTTCCGAGGGCATATTCACGTTTACGGCCGAAGCGTTCAGGCATGAGAGCGTTGCAATACAGGTTGTTCTTATTGTCTCCATCGGCGTGTACTCCGGCCACCTGCGTGAAGACATTCTCACCGACGATGGGTTGATTTGGTGCAACAGCTATGCCGCTATAACCTTCAACAACCTTGCTAACATCGTTCAGCCTGCCTTCATTGATGTTTGTCTTCGCCTCGAAATGGTCTTTCAAGATTACCTGTACACTTGCCAATGGTGCGTTTCCGCATCGTTCGCCGAGTCCGTTCACTGTTACGTGCAGCCCTTTCGCGCCACTGAATACGGCAGCGAGTGAGTTGCTCACCGCCATATCGTAGTCGTTATGTGCGTGGAAATCGAAGTGAGTGTCGGGATAACGCTTCACCATCTTGCGGAAATACTCCATCGCCTGAAGCGGATTCATTATACCCAGCGTGTCGGGAAGCATGAAGCGCTTGATGTTCTTGCTCACAAGTGCGTCCATAAGCTGATAGACATAATCGGGCGAATCCTTCATTCCGCTGCTCCAATCCTCAAGATAGAGGTTCACGTCGAAGCCACATTCGTCAGCATATGCCAACACATTCAGGATGTCGTGGATATGCTCATCAGGGGATTTATGCAACTGTTGAGTACAGTGTTTCAGCGAACCTTTAGCCAGCAGATTAATCACATGACCGCCACAACTTTTTATCCAGTCTATGGAAAGATGGCCGTCTACGAAGCCAAGCACCTCCACCCTATCGGCCATTCCGTGTGCCTGCGCATAGCGGCATATCATGCTTACCGCATCTTTCTCTCCTTCGGAAACACGGGCAGAAGCCACTTCTATTCTATCTATGTTAAGATCTTTCAGAAGCATTCTGGCTATCATGAGTTTCTCATGCGGCAGAAAGCTGACGCCATTGGTCTGCTCTCCGTCGCGCAGAGTGCTGTCCATGATTTCTACAAAAGGAGGAAGACGCTTGTAGTCGTGGCCTATTTGTTCTCCTTTTCCCATCCTTCTATCTTGTCCTTATTCTGTATCAGATAGTCAATATCGTCAAGTCCGTTCATCAGACAGTGCTTCTTGTAGCCGTTTATCTCGAAATGCTCGTTTCGTCCGGTTGCCATATTCGTCACTGTCTGGTTCGGAAGGTCTACAACGACTTCTGTCTTGGGGTCTGCTTCAATGCTGGCAAAAAGTTCCTGAAGGAATCCTTCGGTTACGACAACGGGCAGAACAAAATTGTTCAGTTCGTTGTTCTTGTGTATATCTGCAAAGAATGAACTGATAACAACACGGAAACCGTAGCCTGCGATAGCCCACGCGGCGTGCTCTCTTGATGAACCAGAGCCGAAGTTCTTGCCCGCAACGAGTACAACTCCGCCATATCGTGGGTCGTTCAGCACGAAATCTTCTTTCAGCGAGCCGTCTTTGTTATATCGCCAGTCGCGGAACAAATTGTCGCCGAAGCCTTCTTTGTCTGTTGCCTTAAGGAAACGGGCGGGTATTATCTGGTCAGTGTCCACGTTTTCCAAAGGAAGTGGAACACAGGTTGACTTTATTATATTGAATTTCTGTTTCATTTTGATACTTTTTGTGGATTACATCAATGTACGCGGGTCGGTGATTTCGCCGGTAACGGCAGCCGCAGCAGCTACCAATGGAGAAGCCAAGATGGTGCGTGCACCGGGTCCCTGACGACCCTCGAAGTTACGATTACTTGTCGATACGGAATATTTGCCGGCCGGAATCTTATCATCATTCATTGCAAGACAGGCCGAACAACCCGGCTGACGTATCTCAAATCCGGCTGCTTCTACTATTTTGTCGATACCTTCCTCACGAATCTGCTTGTCAACAGCCCACGAGCCTGGTACGAGCCATGCTATAACATTGTCGGCTTTCTTCTTTCCTTTCACGATAGAAGCAAATGCGCGGAAGTCTTCGATACGTCCGTTGGTGCAAGCGCCGAGGAAAACGTAATCTATCTTCTTACCCAACAGCTTCTCACCGGCATTGAATCCCATATAAGCAAGGCTCTTCTCAAACGATGCGCGACCTGCCTCATCAATGCTGTCCAGCGACGGAACAGCCTCGGTAATGCCTATTCCCATTCCCGGGTTAGTACCGTATGTAATGCGAGGCTCTATATCGGCAGCATCGAAATTCAACTCTTTATCAAACACGGCATCATCGCCGCTCTTCAAAGTCTTCCAATATTCCACGGCCTTGTCCCACTCCTCTCCTTTCGGAGCGAACTGTTTACCTTTGATATATTCGAATGTTGTCTCATCCGGAGCGACAAATCCTCCGCGCGCCCCCATCTCAATAGAGAGGTTGCATAGTGTCAGACGGCCTTCCATACTCATATCCTCAACCACCTGACCGGCGTATTCTACAAAGTAACCGGTAGCTCCGGAAGTTGTAAGCTGCGACATCAGATAGAGCGCAACGTCCTTTGCGACAACACCTTTAGCCAATTTGCCGTTTATATTAATTCTCATCGACTTAGGCTTCTGCTGTAAAATACATTGTGAAGCCATAACCATCTCAACCTCAGATGTACCGATTCCGAACGCAACGGCACCCATAGCGCCATGCGTAGAGGTGTGGGAGTCGCCACAAACGATGGTCATTCCCGGCAGAGAGAGTCCCTTCTCCGGACCTACAACGTGTATGATTCCGTTGTCCGGCGACATCATTCCGTAATGGGTGAGGCCGAACTCCTTGCAGTTACGCTCCAAAGTGTCCACCTGCTTCTTTGATATCGGCTCCTCGATGGGTTTGTCTTGGTCGTGAGTAGGAGTATTGTGGTCGGGCATACAGTATATCTGCTGCGGACGGAAACACTTCAGTCCGCGCTGGCGCATACCGTCAAAAGCCTGCGGCGATGTTACTTCATGACAGTAAAGTCTGTCGATATAGAGTTGTGTAGGGCCGTCTTCCACAACCTGAACAACGTGCTTATCCCAAATCTTATCAAAAAGTGTGTTCATTATATTACTTATTTCTAAACTTGTTTATACAATCTATATAAGCCTCAACAGAAGCCGTAACGATATCGGTATTCGCTCCAAAACCGTAATAAACGCTTCCGTCGTATTCCACCTGCATATGAACCTTACCCACATCGTCCGAACCTTTGGATATGGCCTGTATGGTAAACTCCTTCAAAGTCATGTGCTTGGAGATGATTTTCTTCAGCGCCTTGATTGCCGCATCCACAGGACCGTTACCCGTAGAGGCTGCCTCAAACTTCTGTCCGCTTATATCCAAGCCGATACTTGCCACGCTCTTAACGCCCATACCGGTTGTTACCTGCAAGAAATCGAGTTTCACGGCATGAGCCTCGGCAGTATCCGCCCCAACGAGCATGAGGATGTCGTCGTCGTTAACTTCCTTCTTCTGGTCGGCAATCTTCAGGAATTTCTGATAGATAACATCGAGTTTGGCCTCGTCATCGATATTCACGCCGAGTACCTGGAGGCGGAACTTCAACGCTGCGCGGCCCGAACGTGCCGTCAATACAATTGAGTTGTCGTCCAATCCTACATCCTTCGGATTCATAATCTCGTATGTCTCGACGTTCTTCAGCACTCCGTCCTGATGGATTCCGCTCGAATGTGCGAACGCGTTGCGTCCCACGATAGCCTTGTTTGGCTGCACCGGCATATTCATCAGCGAACTTACCATACGCGAAGTGGGATAAATCTTTGTCGTATTGATGTTTGTATCTATGTTAAGATACTTATGACACTTCAATATCATGGCTATTTCCTCGAGCGAAGTGTTACCCGCACGCTCACCAATACCGTTTATCGTAACCTCCACCTGACGCGCTCCGTTCGCCACGCCGCTGAAAGTGTTGGCCGTAGCCATACCCAAGTCGTTGTGGCAGTGGGTTGACAGGATTGCCTTGTCAATGCCGTCGACGTGTTCCATGAGGTATTTAATCTTTGCTCCATACTCTGACGGTAAACAGTAGCCCGTGGTATCGGGAATGTTGACCACCGTAGCACCGGCCTTAATAACAGCTTCAACCACACGGGCGAGATACTCATTGTCGGTACGTCCTGCGTCCTCGGCATAGAATTCCACATCCTCTACATAGCGCTTTGCATACTTCACGGCTGCCACAGCGCGCTCGATGATTTCCTCACGTGTTGAGTTGAACTTATATTTAATATGCGAATCGCTCGTGCCGATTCCTGTATGTATTCTCTTGTGCTTGGCATACTGCAACGCCTCGGCTGCCACGTCGATGTCTTTTTCCACCGCACGGGTCAGCGCACATATCGTCGGCCAGGTTACGGCCTTAGAGATTTCAATAACGGAGTTGAAGTCTCCCGGACTCGAAATAGGGAAGCCTGCCTCTATGACATCCACACCAAGTTGCTCCAACTGCTTTGCCACCTGGATTTTCTCTACGGTATTCAACTGACAACCCGGCACTTGCTCGCCGTCTCTCAGTGTCGTATCAAAAATAAATAATCTGTCGCTCATATCTTTTTACTTTATTTTATATTTTCATTTTGTATTATCAAAAGAGCCTTTCACACATGGAAGTGAGAAAGGCTCTTAAATTATACCACACATAATCTATATGAACGCATTATCACTTCCGACCCCGTCCTGAAGTCGAATTCGAATAATAATGCCACATAGATTAAAATAATTCATATCCTTTTTATTTTGGCTGCAAAGTTAAACAATATATATGACTTAACCAAAGAATTTGTAATATTTTTCAATATATTCGCAATAAAAGATAACAAGATGATATTATTTCGAGCCATTTTGCTCGCTTTTCATCACAACATCCGCTACCTGTGAAGCATAAGAGTTGTTCACGCACAATTGCAGGCCATTATCTTTAGCAAACTGCCACCACCATGTATCTCTAACATTCACGACATCAGTGCGTGAGGTATCACTCTTGGCATAATACCACACTTCATTTGTCAACGGAGTAACATAATCCTCAAACGTCGAATATGAATCTCCCAAGACCGACACCCGCTGTGCCGGAAGCGCAAGGCATATCAGAGACAGGCCTATTGACAAAATATAACGTATCATAATGTGCTTTATTATTTTACAATCAGAAGTCCGACATCGGTGGTGGAGGCGGTAACGGGTCGTCGTTCATGCGGCTTCCAATGACCTCTCCGCCAAAATCATCGGGTGGAGCCGCCAAATCTTTATCGTCAGGATTGGAGAAACGGGTATATTGTCCCTGGAACCGCAATACCACATCACCCGTGGCACCCTTACGGTGCTTGGCTATGATAATCTGAGCCATACCAACCAAGCTATTGCCCTTGCCGTCGTCTTTAATGCCGTAATACTCCGGACGATGCACAAACAGCACCATATCGGCATCCTGCTCAATGGCACCGGACTCTCGGAGGTCTGACAACTGCGGGCGTTTGCCGTCTATTCCCTCGCGGTTCTCCACGGTACGGTTGAGCTGCGACAGCACTATCACCGGAATTTCGAGTTCTTTGGCGAGTCCTTTCAGCGAACGGCTGATTGTCGACACCTCCTCCTGACGACTGTTGAATCGCATTCCGCTGGCGTTCATCAACTGTAAATAGTCTATCATCAGCACCTTTATGCCATGCTCGCGCACCAGTCGTCTCGCTTTTGTACGAAGCTCGAACACCGAAAGACTCGATGTGTCGTCTATATAAATAGGTGAACTTTCGAGTTTTCGCACATTGGCATCAAAGCGTTCCCATTCGTCGGGCGTGAGCTGTCCGCTAAGAATCTTGTTACCGCCTACCTCGCAAACATTGGATATCAGACGGTCGACGAGCTGCACGCTGCTCATTTCAAGAGAGAAGAAAGCTATGGGCAACTGATAATCTACGGCTATATTTCTCGCCAAGCTCAACGCGAACGAAGTCTTACCCATCGCCGGGCGTCCGGCCACAATGATAAGGTCGGACGACTGCCAGCCCGAGGTAATCCTGTCAAGCTCGTCATATCCCGTCGGCACACCTGTAAGACCGCCCTTGCTCTCAGATGCCTTCATGAGTTTGCGGTGGGCTTCCGCCAGAACCGGGGCGATGTGGGAGTAGTCTTTGGCGATATTCTTCTGCGACAACTCAAACAGGTTTCCCTCTGCTTTCTGCATGAGTTCGTCCACATCGGCCGTCTCGTCGAAAGCCTCGGTCTCCACCATCGAGGCGAAAGAAATGAGCTGTCGGGCGAGACTTTTCTGTGCGAGGATACGTGCGTGATATTCGATATGGGCCGACGAAGCCACGTGTGAACTGAGTTCCACGATATAAGCCGGGCCGCCGACTTCCTCTAACGTGCCTTCCTTGCGCAACTGTTCGGTTACGGTCATAATGTCCACCGGCTGCTCAGACATATTCAGAGTCTGTATGGCATGGAATATCTTTTGGTTACGTGGTTCGTAAAAGGTCTCCGGATGCAGAATCTCCGACACCACGGTAAATGCATCTTTATCTATCATCAGCGCACCCAGCACTACGCGCTCAATGTCGAGTGCCTGTGGCTGCAAGTGCCCGTAGGAATTATCTATCGGGGCGGCTTGCCTTTTTCTTGTCTTATTTGTCGTTGTATTTGTTGGCATAACAGGCGCAAAGTTATATAAAATCTTTGGAACAGAATTAGGATTTCAGGAAAAACAGACACATTATTCAGAGAGAAACCGCTCTCAAAGGGGAATTTCTTTCAAACAGCATTATGTTACAGACTACTAATAATAGCTGGAAAGACCAAAAAGTCAGACCGTAAAACCACGAAAAACTATGCTCTATTTTCTATTTCCCAAATTACCATAAGCTCCTCTCATACCCCTCCTTTATATTACTATTCTCCCTCCCCCTTCCTCTCTCCTCTCCCTCTTTCACGCCGTTAAAATATTTACAAATATCGCTCTCAGAATCGCGAATTTACAAACGAAATCTTCCTTGCTCTCAAAAACGCGAAAATACGGCATTTTGGGACTTTTTGAGCTAAAACATTGATAATCAGAGGCTTGTCGCGTTTTGGAGCAAAATCGACCGTTTTAGAAGGCGTTTTAGGCCTCGTTAAATTGCAACGGAGGCTCCGTTAGACTCCAACGGAGCCACTTTTGGCCTTCAACGGAGCCTCCGTTGCACTCCAAAACGGCCTAAAACGCACTCTAAAAGTGCCACTTTTGAAAGCTAACGAACGTTAAATCGGACAAAAACGGCATTTTCACCTGTTTTCCGAGACGGCAAAATTTGACGAAAAAACGCTCCGTTTTTTCCAACGGAGGCACTTTTGGAATTTTGAATTACGATTTTTGAGTTTGAAGTTGGGATTTTTGAGGACGAAAAACGGTCGGAAATGAGCAACGAGACCTATATTTAACACTCGTTAGCACGAAAGAATCGATTTTCAACTGTAAAGAATATTTACTTTTTAAGCTATGAAATGGGGGGAGATTATAAGCTAAGTCAGCTACAGAAAACAAAAAACACCCCTTTTGTTTGTTTGTTCTTGAAAGTATGATTACCTTTGCACATTATTATAATATATATGCGAGCAGAGGGCTGTCCCCCTGCGTAAATACACGGAACATCAATAAAAGAACGTATATGAAACCAGTTATCATAGCCGGACCATGCGTGATTGAATCGCAAGAACTGCTGAACACCGTGGCCGAGGAGCTTGTAAGGCTGAACAAGAAATATGGCACGGAGATTATTTTCAAGGCGTCGTTCGACAAGGCTAACCGTACTTCGATAAACTCTTTCCGCGGGCCGGGACTCGAAAAAGGGCTGCAAATGCTGGCTGACGTAAAAGAGAAATATGGCCTGCGCATTCTCACGGACATTCACGAGAGCTATCAGGCTGAGCCTACGGGACAGGTGGCTGACGTGATTCAGATACCGGCATTCCTCTGCCGGCAGACAGACTTACTCGTGGCTGCGGCTAAGACAGAGCGTGTGGTGAACATCAAGAAAGCGCAGTTCCTTAGCGGGAAAGATATGATTTATCCGGTGGAGAAAGCGAAAGATGCCGGAGCGCAAGAGGTTTGGCTGACAGAACGCGGTAATTGCTTCGGATATAACAATCTCGTGGTTGACTTCCGCAACATCGACGATATGCTCGACATCGTGCCGACAGTGGTCATGGACTGCACTCACAGCGTGCAACGACCGGGAGCAGGAGGCGGCAAGACAAGCGGCGACCGTAAATTTGTGCCGTCAATGGCTTTGGCAGCTAAGGCTTTCGGTGCAACGGGCTATTTCTTTGAGGTGCATCCCGACCCGGACAGAGGTATGAGCGACGCTGCCAATATGCTGGAACTGAGCAAGTTGGACGAACTGATTGGTAAACTGATTTCGTAAAAATAAGCAAACAATATGAAAAACGTAAGAGAATACGCCATACAATGTATCAAAGACGAAGCACAGGCTACGCTCGACATGATTCCGCAGCTTGACGAGAATTTCGACAAGGCTGTGGAGATGATGTATAACTGCCACGGAAAGGTTATTGTTACGGGCGTTGGCAAAAGCGGACATATCGGTGCGAAAATCGCTGCCACGCTGTCTTCTACCGGCACTCCGTCATTCTTCATCAACCCTCTCGACGTGTTCCACGGAGACCTCGGCGTGATGACAAAAGACGACGTAATCTTGGCCCTTAGCAACTCTGGACAAACCGATGAGCTGCTGCGATTTATACCGATGGTACTGCACATGAACGTTCCGATAATCGGTATGAGCGGCAATCCGAAGTCATTGCTCGCAAAATACTCAACCGTTCATATCACCGTGAAGGTGAAGAAGGAGGCGTGTCCGCTGAACCTTGCACCGACAAGCAGTACCACGGCAGCTCTTGTAATGGGCGACGCTCTCGCTGTGGCACTAATGGAAGTGCGCGATTTCAAGCCAAAAGACTTCGCTCAATTCCATCCGGGCGGCGAACTCGGAAAGCGTCTCTTGACTACCGCTGCCGATGTCATGCGCTCGGAAGACTTGCCAATAATACCGCAGGAGATGCACTTGGGTGAGGCTATCATCGAAGTAAGCCGTGGCAAATTAGGTTTGGGCGTGTCGCTGGAGGACAAAAAGGTGTGCGGACTGATTACCGATGGAGACATCCGCCGTGCAATGGAGAAATGGCAGGCTGAGTTCTTCGACAAGACCGTAGCGGACATTATGACTACCAATCCTAAGACTGTGCTGCCGACAACAAAGATTTCGGATATACAAAAGGTAATGCACAAATATAAAATTCACACCGTTTTGGTTACAGACGAGGAGAAGCATCTACTCGGAATCGTTGACCATTATTCGTGCATGGTATAAGAATGATTTTTCAGAATAATGACTATGGGATGTATGAAGGCCATTATGGCAGTCTGCCCATAGTCATAGTTTTATAAAGATAAATGCCAATGGGGAAATTATACATATATATATATAAGTACGCAGAAACTAAAAAGAGGAGACGAACAGGCACTTACGCCATACGGACATTATTATTCATAACCTTGCTTTCAATGAGTATGGGCGGACTTCGTGCGCAGACATCCGACTCGCTGATAGTGGAACAGTTGGAGAAAAAGGGCGTGAAGTTCTCGGACAACAATAAGGTTGCACTTCTGATGAACGGTCAGGAGAAGTTCAACGATATGTTTTGCGCCATCCGCCAGGCTAAAAGCAGCGTACACTTAGAGTACTTCAACTTCCGCAACGACTCCATTGCAAGAGAGCTTTTCACCATCTTAGGAAAGAAAGCAAAGGAAGGCGTTGAGGTAAGGGCATTGTTCGACGGGTTCGGAAACGCCTCGAACAACCAGCCGTTAAAAAAGAAACACATACGCGAAATACGCAAGAACGGTATTGAGATATACGAATACAACCCTGTCCGCTTCCCCTGGATAGACGATATATTCAACCGTGACCACCGGAAAATAGTAATAATAGACGGCAAGATAGCATATACCGGCGGCATGAACGTGGCCGACTATTATATAAAAGGCACGGAGGTGGTCGGCGAATGGAACGATATGCACTGCCGGATAGAAGGTGATGAAGTGAACACCCTGCAAAGTATATTCATCAGAATGTGGAACAAGGTGAGCAAACAAAAACTCCACGGGCCACAATATTATCGGGGATTGGGCGACGTGGAGTATTTCAAAGGACTGAAAGAAGATACTTGCAAGACGGCCGGACACAAGAAGATAGGAATCATCAACCGTGAGCCAGTAGTGTCAAGCGATATTATCAGGACGTTCTATGTGAATGCCATAAACGATGCAAAGGATAGCATCAAACTTATAAACCCATACTTTACGCTGAATAGAAAACTAAAAAAGGCATTGTATAATGCCGTGAAACGTGGCGTGAAAGTAGAGGTTATGCTGTCAGTGAAAAGCGATATTCCACTGACTCCCGACTGCGGTTTCTACAACGCCCACAAGCTAATGAAGCACGGAGTGAATGTGTGGATGTATGAACCGGGCTTCCACCATACTAAGATTATTATGGTTGACGGGCGCTTCTGTACCGTGGGAAGCGCGAATCTAAATGCCCGCAGCTTGCGATTCGACTACGAGGAGAATGCCGTAATCATCGACCCTTGCACGACAAAAGAATTAAATGATTTGTTTGACAGACAGAAAGCAGACAGCTTTCTGCTTACGGAAGAAAAATGGGACGAATGGCGTTCGCCGTGGAAGAAGTTCGTAGGATGGTTTGCCCACCTGCTCGCGCCATTCCTTTAATCAGATATTATCAACATCGACGTATCCGTTCATAACCGCATAAATGGTAAGGGCGGATACGCTTCTCATACCTAATTTATCCATAATGTTACGCCGATGCGTAACAACGGTAGACAATCCGATGTTCAGGCGGTCGGCTATCTCTTTATTGATATAGCCTTGAACGATTAGCGAAAGCACTTCTATTTCGCGTAACGACAACACATTGGCTGTTTTATTATGGCTCAGTGCCGGCAAATTATGGCCTCCGCGGTGTGCTCTCTGTTCAAGCATGAGAAGCGAACGGACCAATTCCGGCTCGGGAACACTGATGCAAAGACTGTGGAAAGAGGCCAGTCGGGAATTTGAATTGACCGAGGTAGTAAGCACAATGGTCTTCATCCGATGTGCCTCGAAGAACTTGCGATGCTCTAAAACCACCGACATCGCTGCAAAGAAATGGTAATAATTATCAGCTCCGGCGGCTTCCAGTTCATCCAACGAGCCGAAGGCATCAATCTCCATTAATGGCATAACGGTCTGAAGTAATTGCTTCAGACCGATTACCGCTAATGTATTTGAATATATAATCGCCACTTTCGGGCAACCATGACTGTCATTCATAAATCTAAACTTATTTTTTCCAGAACATTGAAGTAATGTCCGTAAAGTCATCTCCCACTGCTTTTTTGTAGAGCCGCTGGTTTGTTGTGCGGTCTTTCAGGCAACCGAGATGCTTTATATAAGGGCCAACCTTGATATAATCGAAGTCGCTCTTGCGGACAACAGACGGAATACGGATGCGCCCACTGTACCATCCCACCTTGTAACCGGGGTGTTCCTTGTGGATATATCGCGCCAACTTGCCCACATACTCAGGCTCGGAATCGCCGCCCATAAAGCAGATGCACGTGATGTCGCCGCCAAACTCCTTTATGAAACGGTCGATGGCAAAGGGCGTAAGCGGCTCGCCTATGTCCTGCCACAGATACTTACTGTGGCAACCGGGACAATGGCAAGGACAGTTGGATATGTTTATCGCAAGAGTAACCTCGTCGGGTATCTCCTGAAAAACGACTCCTGTATTTACGAACTTCAACATTATGCCTCTACTTCCTCCATCTCTTTATCTGCATACTTCTCCTGTGTGGCGTAATAACGGCGCGCGGCTTCTTCCTGTCTTGCCTGCGAGAAGTTGCTTACACGTTTCAGATAACCGATTATTCGTGTGAGATAATCAACATTCTTTGAATGGCAATGCGGACATTCATGCAGATAACGTTTGTCGATAGTGCCGCAGTCATTGCATATTGTGTTCGGGATGTTGAACGTGAAATAGTTGCATCCCTCTTTTGCCGCAATCTTCAAGAGCTGTGCATACTGCTGCTTGCTCAGGTGCTCCTCCAAGTTCATGTGCAACGCCGAGCCTCCGGTGAGATGCTCTATATATGGTGCGCCGTGCAACTTAAACTTATCTATGATGTTCAAAGAGTCGTCTTCAACCACATAGAAATAGCTGTTGTAGCAATCACGGGGAACGAAATAGCCATCCTCGCGGTCCCACTTAGCGTGTTTCACGCCCACGTTCTCTGCCGGAATCATCTCGCAATTGAACATCACATCCTTTGAGCGGTACTTCTTATTGTACTTCTCAATTATGCCAAGAACACCCTGCACGAAATCGCGATACTCATCGTTAGGAGTTATCTTCAATCCCATGAACTCGGCAGCCTCAACAAGTCCGTTGATACCGATAGTCAGATACTGACGGCTGATGTTGATATATCCAGCATCAAACAGCGGCAACATTCCGTGTTCCTGCAAGTTCTTGAGATTCTCGTTATAAGCCAACTGCACCTTATGGCACAAGTCTACGATCTCACCCAGATACTCTTTGTAATCCAAATTATTGTTCACCGCATACTGAATGCAACGGTTCAGATTCACAGTAAGCACACTCTTTGAACCTGTAGACACGCCACCCGCACCGAGAGTATAGCTGAATCCGTTGTCGGTAATCTCATTGCGCAAGCGACAGCAAGAGCTGAGAGAATCGGCATTATCGCTCATATAAGTAAAGAAAGAATGGCCTTTGGAATACATCTCGGCTGTAAAATCGCCCCACTCCTTATCCATACATTCGCCGTCTTTGGTGAGAAGAGCCATTGTCTCTACCGGGAATGTGAGCACAGCCTTAGTGCGCTCGGTGTTAAACCATGTCATGAAACGCTTCTGCAACCACGACAGACCGTTCCAATCGGGCTGACTTCCGTCCGGGAAATAGAAATTTCCGAATATGCTTTCAAAATAATACTTGTCATAATAAGCCACATTCCAGAACACCGCCTGATAGTTACGCGCGCCGGTAGGCTGGTTGATTGAGTAGACAATCTGCTCGAAACAGTCGGTGATAATCTTATCGATAGTGCGCTGCTTCAATGACAAATCAACGACCTTATCGGCATTCTTATAATAATCCTTACCATATTCCAAACCGATGAAATAGTTCATATACATAAGGAACTCAGGCGTTGCGCAAGCTCCGGAAAGCATACTCGACACCATAAACACCATATTCACGAAGCCACCGCAGAAACTCTTAAGGTTGGTCGGAGCCGTAGAGTTGCCGCCAATGGATGTCGTTCCACCGATAAGCCACGGATACATCGTGATAGACGCACAATAGTTGGCAAGGCTCGTCTCGTCATTCTTATATATAAAATGGTGGTTGAGCTTGTCAACATACTCATTTGCAAGCTCCTTGCCATACATTTTTTTTATTCTATCGGTAAGCAGACGGCGGTTCAAACGGATGAAATTAGACTTAGGCAATTCACCGATAAGCGTAGCGATATTCTTGTGTTCCACGTTTGCATTGGCGTCATATTTCGAACCGGTAGCGGCATTCGCAGCCTCACAATACTCGGCAAGGAACTCCAACTTTGACAAAGTCTCGCGGTCTTCAGAATGTTGCTGGCGGTAAATCATGAACGATTTGGCCACGTCGTAATAACCTTCGCGCATCAAAGACACCTCCACTTGATTCTGAATATCCTCCACTTTGATATTGTCGTGAATATCAAGGTTGCTGATAATCTTAGAGATAGAACCCAGGTCGGCCGGTCGTTTCACACTGTCGAACGCCTTAACGATGGCATTCATGATTTTGTCAAGAGAGAAACGGTCCTTAGAACCGTCACGCTTGGTAATAGTAAAGTTCTTAATTTCCATTGTTTTTAATTGTCCTTTTTGGAAAACTTTTTCATCCTTCATTCTTAAAAAGTTTCCCATTTTAGAAAACTTCAAAAGTCAAAACAGAATTTATTTTTTCCTTTTTAGCTTACAAATACGATTACAAAGATAGACTTTTTTTTGCAATCTTACGTTATAAAAGCAAATCAGAAAAGAGCTTTTTTTATAATTTAACAGATGAAATATCCACCAGTTTATTAACTATTGCATAAATGGTAAGCCCTGCGGGGCTGTGTATCTGCAACTTACGCGCGATATTGCGGCGATGTGTGATAACCGTGTTGACAGAAATGAAAAGATGGTCGGCTATCTCTTTATTCGACATTCCCTGCACAACACCCACGACAACATCCTTCTCGCGTTCGCTGAGGTTCTCATCCGAGCAGGCTGCCTGATTCAGCATATTCGAGATATTCAGAGAAACATCCTTTTGTTTCACCTTTCCTTCGAGTTTGCGTATGGCGGGAATGAAGATGCGCTCCTCTATTTCCGAATGCTGCGACAGCCAGTTCTCACAATTATATATATTATATAAGGTGGCGGTGAGCTGATTATTGTGCCGAATATCCGAAGGCAAATACTTCAAAATAATGTTTTTCAGCTCGCGCAGTTTCACGGCTACCTGGTCATGATGCTTAGAGAACGTGTCAATGTCATAATTATCCGCAACCTCCCCTTTCAGCAAAGACTCGACGTACGGAAAGAGATTTTTCTCCTCATACGCCATGTGGTCATTCACAAAGAGCGCATATTCATCATAAATCTTAATTATCAGTCGCGCAAGATTATCACTCTCGTCGAGCGCACCGGTCAGTTCCTTTCGAATGAAAGGCAACTCGAAATTAAGGTAATACTCATGGCTCGACTTCAGATAATATAATAATGTAGAGAGCGAAATGCGCTCGTCATCGTCAATGTCGCGATACCCATTTATGGTGAAATTGACAATTGCAAGGAATGTATATGTGTCCACGCCCTGCCCTTCGCACACTTCTCCAACCGTCTTATCGCCAAAGCCGAGATTAATTCCGAACCGCCCCAACACCTGTAGCAAATCGTAGTTGTCGCGAATTAGTGAAATCATCCGGTCGCCGGACTCGTACATTTTCTGATTTTTCATCATTACACATTATTATATATATAAGCGGATGCAAAATAACGAAAAAAAAATGACATTCGCAATAATCATTTTTAGGTATTTATGACAAGCGGACGAAACAGTAGGATATGCAAGGGATTTTGTTACAGAGGCTTTGTAATGCGATTACAGAGGCCTTTTAATAATACAAAACAACTCAAATGGAGTGCAAAGAGGGCTCACCCGATAAATATAGGGGAAGTCTTTTATTAGATATTATGCCGCACCTTTGCACACACTTTACGCCATACTCAGAGTATTTAAGGCTGGATTACTCCGGTACTGAAGCCAAAATACTTGAGTAATCAGGCCGGAATTACTTGAGTACTGCGCCCAAATTACTCGAGTACTGTACCCAAATTACTCGAGTATTGCGCCATAGTACTATACTGTCCGACCGAAATGGGTTGCCCCCTGGATTTATCGGGTGAGCCCAAAGAGGCATTAACCACAAAAAGAAACAAAAGAAAAAGGGTTGCAGCAAACTTGCCACAACCCTTTTATACTATATTATTAATACAATCAATTACTTTGCATAAGCTACGCTACGGGTCTCTCGAATCACGGTAATCTTAACCTGTCCCGGATACGTCATCTCGTTTTGTATCTTCGTTGCAATCTCGCCCGAGAGTTGCTCGGTCTCATTATCGTCCATTTTGTCGGCTCCGACAATCACACGCAACTCACGTCCTGCCTGTATGGCATAGGTCTTGGTAACGCCCGGGTAACTCATTGCAATAGCCTCAAGATCGTTGAGACGCTTGATATAAGCCTCGACAATCTCACGACGGGCACCGGGACGGGCACCGGAAATAGCATCGCAGACCTGCACAATCGGAGCAAGCAGAGTGTTCATCTCCATCTCATCGTGGTGAGCACCGATGGCATTGCAGATATCCGGCTTCTCTTTGAACTTCTCGGCAATCTTCGCTCCATACAATGCGTGTGGCAATTCGCTCTCCTCATCAGGCACCTTACCTATATCATGAAGCAATCCGGCACGCTTTGCCTTCTTAGGATTCAGTCCGAGTTCCGATGCCATTACAGCACAAAGATTGGCTGTCTCGCGTGCGTGCTGCAACAAGTTCTGGCCGTAACTGCTGCGATATTTCATCTTACCGACGATGCGGATAAGTTCCGGATGCAGTCCGTGTATGCCGAGGTCGATAGCAGTACGCTTACCTGTCTCGATGATTTCATTATCCAACTGCTTCTTAACCTTAGCCACAACTTCCTCGATACGTGCGGGATGTATGCGGCCGTCAGTTACCAACTGATGGAGAGCAAGGCGGCAAACCTCGCGGCGGACAGGGTCGAAAGCTGAGATTACGATAGCCTCGGGGGTGTCGTCGACAACGATTTCCACACCCGTTGCAGCCTCAAGGGCACGGATATTACGGCCTTCACGGCCAATAATGCGGCCTTTCACCTCGTCATTGTCGATATGGAACACACTCACAGAGTTCTCTATCGCAGTTTCGGTAGCCACACGCTGTATGGTCTGGATGACGATTTTCTTAGCCTGCTGGTTAGCGTTCAACTTAGCCTCGTCCATTATTTCGTTGATATAGCTTGCAGCATCGGTCTTAGCCTCATCTTTAAGGCTCTCTATCAGGCGGTTCTTAGCCTCTTCTGCGCTGAGTCCCGACAACTCTTCGAGTTTCTCGCGCTCACGACTCTGCATCTTTTCCAGTTCAGCCTGCTTAGCCTGCAACAGCTTCTTCTCACTGTCGATACGCTGCATCTGCAAATCAATGTCCTGCTTGCTGCGGTTGAGTTCATCCTGACGCTGGTTCAAAGACATCTCGCGCTGCTTCAGGCGGTTCTCGTTCTGCTGGATTTTCTGATTGCGCTGTTGAACCTCCTTCTCCAGTTCGTTTTTCTTATTAAGGAACTTCTCCTTAACCTCCAAGAGCTTCTTTTCCTTTAATACTTCGGCGTTCTTCTCCGCTTCTTTTTCGGCAGCAGACACCATCTCCTTGTATTTTCCGTTAATAACATATCGGAAAATCATGTATCCCACAGCTCCGCCTACAATAAGGCAAGCTATGGCGACGATTATTGTTATATCCATTAATTTATTATTTTAGTTGTTTATTCTCTTTATCACTTCCCAATGCATCTTCAATCTCAGAAGTGAGTTTACCGAGAATATCATTAAAAGGAGCTGTGTCATTACGCGACAATTCCCGTTCATAGTTCAGCGCAATGTCTATAAGAGCCATATATAGAAGCTCCTTTTCGCTTTTGCGCCCCTTGAAACGGCCTGCGTAATTATTGATTTTGTCCGTAATAAGTTTTGCGGCATCACGATACAGTTTCTCTTCCTCGCGCATAATATACGCGGACATATCCGTATCATAGACGTGCAACCTTATATGTTGTTTTTCTTCAGCCATTCTCGTTATTTCTCACTTAAGAGAGTTATGCATTTATTCACATCACGTATCAGCTTAGACAACCGTTTCCGGGCGCCTTCCATATCGCCATCGGTAATCTCAATCATCTTCGCCATCTTCAACGAGTTGTAGTCCGTCTGCGCCTGAGCCAACTGTTTTTGCAGTTTCTTAATCTCCGCGTCGCGCTCGTCTATCATCGTGTACAGGTCATCATTCTCCTTCTTCATGTCGTTGAATCGGAGTATCATCTGCCTCACTCTGGTAGCAAACGTGTTTAGAGTTTTCTCATTCGCATTCATACACTTATCGTATTTTGACTACAAAAATAATTTAATAATCTGACACTACCAAATTAATTGTCAATTATTTTGCGTCGTTCGCAGGCTTCGGCTCCTTCTTTGCGAGCATCACGACTTGATATACGAAGTCTGTAACCCACTTCTGAGAAAAGCCGAGTCGCTTGTCGTACTGGCGCACTGCCATCACCGACTTGATGACCGCGGCGTCGGAGAAATCGTTTTTAGTGAATATATCGTTCACGGTCTTCTCTGTCATGACGTAGAGAGCCTTCTTAAAGAATCCCGGAACGCGGAGTTTGAACTTCATGAGATTGCCGAGAAGCATCATCAAATCTTGCGTAAAGCCCTGAAATTGTATCAGATATGGCTGTACGTCCTGCAACTTCCTGCAATTCTTTTTGATACTCAAATCAATCTCGTCGAAGAAATTGTCGTCGGTCTTATACAGCTCTTTCAGCATCTTCTTACAGCGCGTTTTCTCGCCGACACCAAGTTTATTGTTTACCGTAGGAACGTGAAGCGTCGACTTGAAGACACGCAAGTCCGGCAACATTGCCAGATTAGTAATTCCCAAGCGAGCAGCTAATGTGGCCTGGAAATATACTCTAACAAGTGTCATATAGTCTTCCATGCCGCCTGCTTTCTGCATTCCGTCGGCCTTTTTCCCGAATATTTTATCTATAAATCCCATATAAATATTAAATGTTTTAATTAATACAAAAAGCCAAAAGGCCTTATTTCAGGTTACAAAATTACAATTTTTAAATATAATAAGAAAAAAGTTTAATAAAAAATATACGAATCACACACATCTACCAAATATTTTACTTACCTTTGCAAAATAATATTCGTTTTCAGAGTATCACGAATGACATTTCGACATTAATTAATAACACAGGGCAAAACCAGCATTAATTATCTCTTAAACTATTAAGAAATGCAGAACTCAAGCGACAAACCAATAAGGAATCGTAACAGCAATTCTTTATTTCAAGGACTGATTATATTGGGAGATTTCATCATCCTGAATGTAATCATCTACTATTTGGCGTTGCTTTTGCCGGGCTTTTCGGATAAAATAGACGAGAGGATTAAGGTGTATATGCTTATATGCAATACGTCTATGGTTATTGCTGAATTTCTCATACCGCCGATTATACATCTCCGTTATTTGAATCCGATAAAGGTAATCACGCGCATTTTCAAGCTCACCCTCATTCAATCGCTTTTATCATACATCATATTCCGTCTGCTATTTGGTAGTGGCGGAATGTTTAACGCGATATTAATACATTCCACTATACTTTTCTGTGCAATATCATCGGCCAGGGGTATAGAACGCTTAACATTGGAATGGTACAGAAAACGTGGAGGAAATACAAGGAACATCATATTTGTTGGAAATGACCCGGCAAATGTCATGGTATATAAAGAACTGACAAACAATCAGACATTAGGATATAATCCGATTGGGTATTACAGCAACGGAACGATAGAGGACGGCCCGAAGAGCATGAAAAAACTTGGCACCCTTGAAGACTTATATATGATTACGAGCGGCAAGAAGCCGGGAGACAACCATCCTGACGAGATATTCTGTAGTATTTCGCATGACGAAACGATATTGCTACGCAGCATAATGAAATACTGCGATAAGAATATTATCCACTTCTATTACGTTCCGAGGATATTGGGTTCCATCAACTTAGGACTCGGTTCTGAGCGCTTAGGCGATTTCACACTATACACGAGCCACAAGACTCCGTTAGAGAACACAACCAATATGTTCATAAAACGAATCTTTGACGTTGTTTTCTCATCAATTGTTTGCCTTGTCCTCCTGCCGTTTATTCCTATTATCGCTATAATTATAAAGCTGCAAAGTCCCGGCCCAATATTTTTTTCTCAAGAGAGAACGGGATTTAACGGCAAGACATTCAAGTGCATCAAGTTCCGCTCAATGCACGTGAACAACGGCTCGGACACTGTTCAAGCCACGAAAAACGACCCGCGCAAATTTCCTTTCGGCAACTTCATGCGCAAGTCAAACGTGGATGAACTTCCACAATTTTTCAATGTCTTACGCGGCGACATGAGCATTGTAGGTCCGCGCCCGCATATGCTCTATCACACGAAAAGATATTCAGACCTAATAGACAAGTATATGGTGCGCCACTTCTCCAAGCCGGGAATAACGGGATATGCACAGGTAACAGGCTTCCGCGGCGAGACGAAAGAATTGTGGCAGATGGAAGAACGCGTCAAAAGAGACATTTGGTATATCGAAAATTGGAGTTTTTGGCTTGACATTAAGATAATATTCCAAACTGCCGTATCAATAATAAAGAAAGATAAGAACGCATATTAATCCCCCATACAAAAAGGAATAAAAAACGCTATAATATGAAAGGTATTGTATTAGCAGGAGGTTCCGGCACACGCCTCTACCCGATAACGAAAGGAATAAGCAAGCAACTTATTCCAATTTTCGACAAACCTATGATTTATTATCCTATCTCTGTACTTATGCTTGCAGGGATAAGGGAGATACTTATTATATCCACGCCTCACGATCTCCCCGGTTTTCGTCGCCTTCTTGGCAACGGAGATGAGTTTGGTGTCAGATTCGAATATGCGGAACAGCCATCACCTGACGGTCTCGCACAGGCGTTTATCATCGGAGAAGAGTTTATCGGCGATGATAATGTATGCCTGGTATTAGGCGACAACATATTTTATGGCTCCGGTTTTTCGAGTCAGTTGCGTAAAAGCGTAGAAGTATGCGAAAAAGAAGGAAAGGCTTCTGTATTCGGATATTACGTGAATGATCCGGAAAGATATGGTGTGGCAGAGTTCGACAAAGACGGGAACTGCCTCAGCATCGAAGAGAAACCGACACATCCGAAAAGCAATTATGCCGTTGTGGGACTATATTTCTATCCTAACAGCGTAGTGGAGATTGCCAAAAACATTAAGCCCAGCGCACGCGGAGAATTAGAAATCACGACCGTCAATCAAGAATATCTAAAAAGAAACAGCCTCATGGTGCAGACCTTACAGCGTGGTTTTGCATGGCTCGACACCGGTACGCACGACAGTCTGTCGGAAGCAAGCACATTCATCGAGGTCATAGAGAAACGTCAAGGACTTAAAATTGCGTGTCTTGAAGAAATCGCATACAAACGCGGATGGATTAATGCGGAGCAACTTGAGACGATAGCCATGCCGATGAGCAAGAACGATTACGGCAAGTATCTTCTCAAATTAATAAACAAAGAGTTTTAATACAAATAGAAACAAATAAATATAGATAAAAAAATGGACGTAAACAAGAACTTGGAAATAGAAACTACGGGTGAAGAAAATGAAGGTTCTTCCTTGAATTTCCTGACAATTTATCAAGCTGTCATCTTAAATTGGCCCTGGTTCCTACTATCAATTATTGTATGTATCGGTATTTCATACACATACCTAAGATACACAACTCCGATATATCAAGCCTACGCGAAGTTCCTTGTAAAGGAAGAAAGCAGAGGTGGTTATCGCGGTGGTTCATTAGGAAATATGTCTGATTTGGGTATAATATCCAACTCGACTGGTTTCGATAACGAAATTGAGATTATTCATTCTCATAGTCTTGCCACACGTGCTGTGAAAGATTTAAAGCTGTACGTGAACTATACTATGGAAGGAAAGATAAAGGATCACATCGTATATAAGAAGCAGCCGATAACTGTCGACATTGATGCAACGCATCTTAATCAGCTTAACGCGCCCATAACACTCAGCATTACACGCAAAGGTTCGCAGTATGAGATAAACGGAACTTACTATGTTCCGATAACGGGTAATTCGTCTGATGGGCCTTTTACAATATCAAAGAAATTTAATTCTTTACCGGCAACAGTATATACACGTGCCGGAATACTTACATTCTCAGCTAACGAGAAATATATTCTGAAAGAGGGTGATGTTGAAAATGTAGTCATTAAATCTCCACAATCACAAGCATATAAGTACACCGGTGCTTTGGCTATCACTCCGACATCAAAGACCACAACCATTGCACAACTTGTTCTTACCGATGAAGTTCCCCAAAGAGCAATAGATTATCTCAACCGGCTCTTGACTGTCTATAACCTTCAAGCCAACGAAGACAAGAATACCGTAGCCTTACAGACCGAGAAATTCATCAACAAGCGCTTGGAGAAAATCAATACAGAGCTTGGTGCGACTGAAGGAGACCTTGAAAACTACAAGCAAAAGAACAATATGGTAGAGTTGAAACTCAACGCTACAAGGTCTCTCTCAAACCAAGACGCGACATCTAAGCAACTTACTGAGATCGAGACTCAGATTGCTCTATTGAACAGCGTAGTAGATTTCATGTTTGAATCGAAGCGCTCTTTCCAAATATTGCCGTCCAACATCGGGCTTACCGACCAGTCAAGCGTACAGCTTATCGGTAAGTATAATGAGCTTGTACTTGAAAGAAACCGCTTGTTACGCAGTGCTTCCGAGAATTCTCCGGTAGTGGAACCTATCACAGAGCAGCTTACCGAACTTACGGAAAACATCGGCCGTGCAATCAAACAGACACGAAGGAATCTGGAAATACAGCGTGATGCTATCTATTCAGAGTACCAGAAGTTCAACTCCGAGATAGCCGAGACACCGGAACAAGAACGTATGCTCACACAGATTGGCCGTCAGCAGGAAGTAAAGTCAAGCCTTTACCTAATACTTCTGCAAAAGCGTGAGGAGAACTCGATCTCTCTTGCCGCCACAGCAGATAAGGGTAAGATGATTGACGAGCCACAATTCGGCGGTCAAGTATCCCCGAAATCAACAAACATTTATTTAATGGGCTTACTTGCCGGCATCGCCATCCCCGCAATATTCATCTTCTTAATACGCTTCATACGCTATAAGATTGAAGGACATGACGATGTTGTAAAACTTACCAAGCTCCCAATTATCGGAGATGTAGCCATTGCCAGCGAAAAGGCAAAGACAAAGGCTAACATCGTGGTGCAAGCAAACAAGAACAATCAGATAGAAGAAATATTCCGTTCTATCCGAACAAACCTGCAATTTATTCTTTCCGAGGGTCAAAAGGTTGTCATATTCACTTCCGGAGACTCGGGCGAAGGAAAGACGTTCAACTGCGCCAACCTTGCTGTTAGTTTCGCACTCCTCAACAAGAAAGTACTCATTGTGGGACTCGACATTCGCAAGCCGCGTCTTTCCGAGCTCTTTGAAAGACACGACCATACGCACGGAATCTCTTCATTGCTCGTTAAGGCCAATCCTACATACGAGGAGATTAAGGCTCAGATAGTTCCTTCCGGAATAAATGACAACCTTGAATTGCTCATGGCTGGCCCTATTCCGCCGAACCCGACAGAGCTTCTGACCAACAAGAGCCTTGACATAATCTTCAATCACCTGAGAGAACATTATGACTACATCCTTGTTGATACGGCTCCTATCGGTCTGGTAACAGACACATTCCATATCGGCCGGGTTGCTGACGCCACAGTTTACATTTGCCGTGCAGACCACACACCGAAAGCAAGTCTGTCGATTATCAATGAGATTGCCAAAGAAAAGAAACTTCCAAAAGTTTCCATCGTCATCAACGGCATTGATATGTCGAAGAAGAAGTATGGCTATATGTATGGCTACGGCAAGTATGGCAAGTACGGTAAGTTTGGCCGCAACCATTATGGCAATTACGGAAATTATGGAAACTACGGCAATTACGCAAACAGCCATTACAGCAACAAGGACGATGACTCTATAAAGCGTTAACATAAGCAAAACAAAATCAAGCGAAGAGACTATGTCATCTTAATGACAGACATGGTCTCTTTATTTATAAAATTATCCACCCTATGACGATAGCAGTAGATTTCGACGGAACAATCGTAGAACACAAATATCCGGAAATAGGCGAAGAAAGACCCTTTGCCATTGAGACTCTGAAAATGTTGATAAAGGACCACCACAGGCTTATAATGTGGAGCGTGCGCGAAGGCCGACTCCTTGATGAGGCTGTCGACTGGTGTCGCGAGCGCGGAGTGGAATTCTACGCGGTAAACAAAGACTATCCCGAAGAAGACGGAACAAACAACAACAACCATTTCTCACGCAAGTTGAAAGTTGATTTGTTCATTGACGACCGGCAGATAGGCGGACTTCCCGAATGGGGAGAGATATATCAAATGATTAAAAGCGGCAAACCGTTCTCCCGAAATGCCTATACTGGAGATTACGGCTATTCAGAATACGCGGAAAAGAGCAAGAAGAAAAAATGGTGGCAATTCTAAAGCAAGCACTATAAAATATGAAAAGGATATTCACACTAATAATCTTTGCGTTGCTGATTACGGCAGCAAACGGTCAAAGTCTCGCAAGTAAGATAAAAAGCGGTGTCAAGAACACGATAAAGCTCATTGATCAGGATGCCCATCCCACTGGTATTCACACTCCGTGGGACCTATATGTAGCTCCCAAAATAGGACTTTCTGTGTCTAATCTCACGTCGACTAACTGTAAATTAGCATTTGGCGTCAACGCTGGTGCATATATGGAAGTCTTCATTCTGCCCAATCTCGCCGTCGATATGGAATTGTCATATTCCCATCAAGGCGCAAACGACCTGCCACACTCATCCCCCACGGCCGGATATAGGGAGTATGACTTCTCTCTCGACTATATAAACACCACATATCTATGCCGCTGGTACCCTGTGAAAGAGCGTCCGCTGAGCGTATATAGCGGTCTGCATCTGGCGCGCCTGTTTAATGCCAAAGGCAAAGTCGGAGGCAATAAATACGACATTTACGATGACTTGCATCATGGAGATCTTGCCATTCCCATCGGCGCATCATACGAATGGAAACAATGGCAGGCCGATGTCAGATACAATTTCTTCGTTAAGAGCATTGCAGCAAGCCAAGATTCCAAGAATTTCCTCGACAATGCACGCAACAATATGCTCAACGTTACCGTCGCATACAAGATACAACTCTGGTAATAGCACAACCGTTTTTTTATGTTATCCAAGAACAAAATAAAGCTCATTCGCTCATTGGAACAGAAAAAGCGGCGGCGAGAAGAAGGGCTTTTCGTAGCAGAAGGGCCTAAGGTCGTAGGCGACCTGCTTGAAGCCGGCTACAAAGCGAAGTTGCTTGTATGCACCAATCAATATTTTTCCAAACGTCACCTTGCGGTAGAAGAGGTCATTGAAGTAAGCGATGACGAACTGCGCAAGGTCAGTTTTCTGCAACATCCGCAAGACGTATTGGGCGTATTCGAGATACCCAACACAGCAGCCCTCCACACTCCCGACCCGCAATCACTTTGTATTGCCTTAGACGGGGTGCAGGACCCAGGCAACCTCGGCACGATAATCCGCATCGCCGACTGGTTCGGAATCAATCAGATATTTTGCTCCACCGACACCGCCGACGCTTTCAATCCCAAGACCGTGCAGGCCACAATGGGCAGCATCGCGCGTGTAATCATCACCTACACCGACCTGCGACAATTCTTCGACACTCTTCCCGCAGGCATTCCTGTCTATGGCACATTGCTCGACGGCAAGAACATCTACGAAGAAGAACTCACAGAAGGGGGCATAATCGTAATGGGAAACGAGGGAAACGGTATATCGGAGGAGATAAGGCAGCGCATAAACAGGCGGTTGCTGATACCAAACTACCCGCAAGGAAGAAAGACCGCCGACAGCCTCAACGTAGCAATAGCAACGGCAATAACTTGTAATGAATTTAGAAGAAGAACTATAAAAAAATGAAACAGACACGCGTATTATTCATCGACAGAGACGGAACTCTCATCGAAGAGCCGGCAGACGAACAGATTGACGAATTCGGGAAGTTGAAATTCACAAAGGGAGTTTTCCGCAATCTTGCTTTCATCCGCAAGAATCTCGACTTCAAATTTGTCATGGTGAGCAATCAGGACGGGCTCGGAACCGCTTCTTTCCCCGAAGAAACGTTTTGGCCCGTACATAATTTCATACTGCAAACTCTCGAAAGCGAGGGAGTAACATTCGATGAACAACTCATCGACCGCCACTTCCCGGAGGATAATCATCCCGACCGCAAGCCGGGAACGGGTATGCTTAAAGAGTATATCGACAACGAGGCATACGACCTTGCCAACAGTTATGTCATCGGAGACCGCGACACCGACCGCCAGTTGGCCGACAATTTGGGTTGCAAGGCTCTCATCCTCGGCAAGGACGGAATGACTTGGGACAAGATTGCCGAGATACTCTTTGCCGGTGAACGCATAGCAGAGGTTACGCGCACAACCAAAGAAACCGACATCCATATAAAGCTAAACCTCGATGGAACGGGCAAGTGCGACATCTCGACAGGCTTGGGATTCTTCGACCATATGCTCGAACAGATTGGCAAGCACGGCATGATGGACCTCACAATTCACACCAAAGGCGACCTGCACGTAGACGAGCATCACACAATAGAAGACACAGCGATTGCGTTGGGCGAATGCATCTACTCGGCACTTGGCAGCAAACGCGGCATCGAGCGCTATGGCTACACGTTGCCGATGGACGACAGTCTCTGTCAGGTGGCGTTGGATTTTGGTGGCCGTCCGTGGCTTGTTTGGGATGCGGAGTTCAAGCGTGAGAAGATTGGTGAGATGCCTACGGAGATGTTCCTCCACTTCTTCAAGAGCTTAAGCGATGCCGCCAAGATGAACCTCAACATCAAAGCGGAGGGCGATAACGAGCATCACAAAATCGAAGGGATATTCAAGGCTCTCGCACGCAGTCTGAAAATGGCAGTCGCACGCGACATCTACCACTACGAGTTGCCGTCAACAAAAGGAATGCTATAAGAAGTTTTAAGTTATAAGTTTTGAGTTTTAAGTTACAAGTTCCAAGCTGACAACTCATAAATTACCCCATATAAGAGAACGGTTTGTCTCACATGGCAAACCGTTTTTTGTTTACTTGCAAAATAAAACTGATGCTTTTGCAAAACATTGCTTATATGATAGAACCGACATCAGGATATTATTGTTTTTCAAGCAGATATAAAACAAGTTACAATTAAGCCCAAAACAGAGTGCAATTCCTTAATAACCGTATCGCCGGCGGATGCTCGAAACATAGTTAACAGTTTCCGAGCCGCGCATATAACCATGCTTCACAACCGGGTCCTGATAATATTCCGGACTGCTAAGACGCAAGACATACTGCGAGACAACCGCCCAACTGTAAGGGCTTTCGCCGTTCTTGCGGGCCAGAGCCATCGCATCGCGCACATGACCAGGACCGGCATTATATGCGGCAAGGGCAAAATTGATGCGCTCGTAGTTGTTGGACACATCGCGGAACGACTGCATTAAGCTACCCATGAAGCGTGCGCCCACCGCAATATTCTTCTCAGGATGGAATATTTCCTCTCGCGACAGACCGAAACGGGCGGCCGTCGACGGCATAAGCTGCATCAGTCCGCACGCTCCCGCCCACGACCTTGCCTGAGAATCGAAGCACGACTCCTGATAGCATTGGGCCGCGAGCAAATGCCAATCAACACCCGCGACAGGCGCATATTGGCGGAAATACGTGTCATAATTGGACATAATGCCTCTGCTTTTATCGAGAACCGGCGCGTAGACACGGCGCGTAACGCTCGCTGCCGACAATAGATAATCCTCACGTTTGCGCGTCTGCTCGAGCATTTCGGGCCGATACCATTTGTCTAAGGCCTCGGCCAGCGACACATTGTCTTTGACAACAGCCCATTGGATGTTCCGTTTCTTATCCGAGGCACCGCAATAACGCAATCCCTTATCGGTCTTTGAGCCTTTCGGCAGCATCACCGCAACCACATCGCCGTAGCCTTCTTTCAACTTGCGCACCATCTCTGCGCTGTCCCTACATAGTTCCACACGCAGCGTAACGCCAATCTCTCGCGCAAAATTCTCACACATCATATACTGCACACCCATACCGTGGCCGTGATAATCATAATAGGTGTCGGGACCGGAAATAGTAAGGGCTATCATCTCTCCCGAACCGATAATATCGTCGAGAGAATACTTGCCGTTGCCGGCCTGCTGCTCTTCGCCTACGACGGTGCCCCAGGGCGTAACTTCCGGCTTCCGCTTGTCGACACAGGCAAGCATGACAAGCGACATGATTGTTATAAAAATATAGTTTTTATTCAGTAATTGCATAATTCAGATACAAAAGTATAACAATTCTTGGACAATAGAAAGAAAATGAGTACTTTTGCCGAACATTTTTAATGATATTAAAACTATGTTACGTATAGCAGTACAGTCAAAAGGCCGTCTCTACGACGACACCATGAACCTGCTCGCAGAGGCAGACATCAAAGTGCCGTCGAGCAAGAGAACGCTCCTCGTCCAGTCTTCAAACTTCCCGCTCGAAGTGTTGTATCTACGGGATGATGATATTCCACAGAGCGTGGCAAACGGTGTTGCCGACATAGGCGTTGTTGGCGAAAACGAGTTTGTAGAACGTGGCGAAGACGCACAGATAATCTCTCGTCTCGGCTTCAGCAAGTGCCGTCTGTCGCTGGCTATTCCAAAGAAAATCAACTATTCAGGATTAAATTGGTTCAACGACAAGAAAATCGCCACATCATATCCGAACATCTTGCGTTCGTTTATGAACAAGAATAACATCAAGGCCGACATCCATGTAATCAACGGTAGTGTTGAAATCAGTCCGGGAATAGGTCTCGCCGATGGTATTTTCGACATCGTAAGTTCAGGGTCTACGCTCGTAAGCAACAACCTTTCCGAGGTTGAGGTGGTCATGAACAGCGAGGCACTGCTCATCGGCAACTGGCGCATGAATGAGGAGAAGCATCAGATTCTGAATGAGATTCTGTTCCGTTTCGAGGCTGTGAAGCAGGCTGAGGACAAGAAATATGTACGGATGAACGCTCCAAAGGCAAGACTGCAAGAGATTATCAATGTACTGCCGGGCTTGAAGAGTCCGACTATCATACCGCTTGCCGACGAGGAATGGTGTTCTATCCACACGGTTCTCGACCAGAAACGCTTCTGGGAAATAATCGGTAAACTGAAAGAAATGGGTGCGCAGGGTATTCTTGTAACCCCGATAGAAAAGATGATTTTATAACGCAAGACCCGCTTCTTGCATCAGAATAAGACAGCATGAATATTATAAGGTATCCGGAAAAGGCCGAGTGGGCATCTATCGTGGAGCGTCCTCACTTGGATGTTTCGCAGTTGAACGCCACAGTATCGGGCATTCTCGAGGACGTTAAGTGTCATGGCGACGAGGCTGTGATACGCTATGAAGCGAAGTTCGACCATGCCAGCCTCGTCTCCCTTGCCGTAACCGAGCAGGAAATAGAGGAGGCTTGCAATCTTGTCAATAAGGATTTGCACGACGCGCTCGTACTTGCCCACGACAACATCTATAAGTTTCATGCCTCGCAACAGTTTGAAAGCAAGAAGATTGAGACGGCGAAAGGTGTAACTTGCTGGCAGAAAAGCGTGCCGATAGAGAAGGTTGGCCTGTATATTCCGGGAGGAACGGCTCCGCTGTTTTCCACGGTACTGATGCTCGCCACGCCGGCTAAGATTGCCGGATGCAAGGAAATTGTACTGTGCACACCGCCTAACAAGGAGGGCAAAGTGAACCCGGCTATTCTCGTTGCGGCCAAGATTGCCGGTGTGAACCGCATCTTCAAGACCGGAGGAGTACAGGCGATAGGTGCTATGGCCTACGGAACGGAAAGCATCCCGAAGGTTTATAAAATCTTTGGACCGGGCAATCAGTATGTCATGGCAGCCAAACAGCAGGTCAGCCTGCACGATGTAGCCATAGATATGCCTGCCGGTCCGTCGGAAGTGTGCGTCATCGCCGATGCCAACAGTAATGCTACGTTTGTGGCTGCCGACCTCTTGAGTCAGGCCGAGCACGGTATCGACTCGCAGGTATTCTTGATTTCAACTTCGGAAGAGATGATTGCGAAGGTTCAAAGCGAGGTGGAAAGACAGTTAGACCTGCTTCCGCGCAAGGAGATTGCAGCAAAGACGCTTGAAAACTCTACGATGGTACTCGTAAAAGACAGCGATGAGGCGATGGAACTGAGCAACGCCTACGCGCCCGAACATCTTATCATAGCTACCGATGACTATGAAGTGCTTGCAGGAAAGGTGGTAAACGCCGGCTCGGTGTTCCTCGGGAAATACGCTTGCGAGAGTGCGGGCGACTATGCAAGCGGCACAAACCACACCCTGCCGACGCACAGCTTCGCGTTGGAATATAGCGGGGTGAACCTTGACAGCTACAACCGCAAGATTACATTCCAGCATCTCACAGAGGATGGAATACGCAGCATAGGGCACGCTGTGGAGGTAATGGCTGCCAACGAACAGCTTGATGCGCACAAGAATGCCATGACCGTAAGAATAGAAGAGATAAACAAGTAATTTCCAATCATCGGATTATGAAACCATTAAACGAACTTATCCGTCCCAACATACAGGCTCTTTCGCCATACAGCAGCGCACGCAACGAATATAGCGGACACGAGGCTCACGTGTTTCTCGATGCCAACGAGTGTCCTTACAACAAGCCGTTCAACCGCTATCCTGATCCGTTGCAAATTGAACTGAAAAAGGAATTGGCCAAGATTAAGGGGGTGGGCATCGAACAAATCTTCTTGGGTAACGGCTCGGACGAGGCCATCGACCTGCCCTATCGCATTTTCTGCACGCCTAGAAAGGATAACGCTGTGGCTATCGGACCGACATACGGAATGTATAAGGTGTGCGCCGACATCAACGATGTGGAATACCGCACGGTGCTGCTCGACGAAGGTTTCAAGCTCAATGCAGCCAAACTGCTCGCTGCCTGCGATGATAATACTAAACTGATTTGGCTCTGCTCGCCAAACAACCCGACTGGCAACAACCTAAACCGCGAGGAGATAGAGAAGGTGCTGAAAGGATTCGGCGGCATAGTTATCGTGGACGAGGCTTACTCCGACTTCTCACAAGAAAGGCCTTTCCGCCTCGAGCTCGATAAATATCCTAACCTTATCGTGCTCAACACATTCAGCAAGGCGTGGGGAAGTGCGGCAATAAGACTCGGAATGGCATTCGCCGGCAAGGAGATTATCGACTTATTTAATAAGGTGAAATATCCTTATAACGTAAACCTGCTTACGCAAGAGCAGGCGCTGAAGATACTGAAACAGCGTTTCGAGATTGGGGATTGGATTCGCCTCATCAATCAGGAGCGCACAAGAATGATATCGGCATTCATGGATTTGCCCATCTGCGAGCGAGTATATCCCACAAACGCCAACTTCTTCCTTGCCAAGATGACCGACGCACCGACCATTTACAACTACTTGGTGGATAAAGGCATCATTGTGAGAAACCGCCACCGTGTTGAACTTTGCGCCAACTGCCTGCGCATAACGATAGGCAGCAAGAGCGAGAACGACGAGCTTCTGGCGGCTTTAAGACAATATTAGATTCATGATTAAGACGGATTTGCATGATAAAATGTCCTGCAAGTCCGTCTTAATTATTATACAAGCCCGTATTTATAATACTTCCGACATCCGAATAAGATAAGAAATACATTATTTATTCAACAAAACGAGTAAGTTCTTACTATATTCTTTTAATTTTTAGTAACTTTGCAGCCAATTATTTAACTTATTATGGATTGGCTTATTAATTTATTCACAACTCAAGACTCAGTAGCCCATATCGTGCTACTCTACTCTATCGTGATTGCGGTAGGTGTCTATTTGGGAAAAATCAAGATTGGCGGAATCTCGCTCGGAGTAACATTCGTGCTCTTCGCAGGCATCGTTGCCGGACATATCGGCTTCACAGGCCCGACGGCAACACTCACGTTCCTGCAAGATTTCGGTCTGATTTTGTTCGTATTCATGATTGGTCTGCAAGTAGGCCCGGGCTTTTTCGAGAGCTTCGGCAAGGCCGGCATAAAACTGAATATGCTTTCCATCCTTGCCGTTCTGCTGAATATCGGCGTGATGTTTGCTTGCTACTATCTGTTCTTCGACACATCCAATGTCAATAATCTGCCGATGATGGTAGGTACTCTCTATGGTGCCGTAACGAATACACCGGGACTTGGTGCCGCAAACGAGGCTCTTTCGTCTGTATTCAGCAATGGTTCCGCACCGACAATCGCGTCCGGTTATGCCTGCGCATACCCTCTCGGTGTGCTCGGTATCATTGGTGCGACACTGGCAATAAAGTACTTATGCCACGTAGACTTCGAGGAAGAGGAAGAGCAACTGAGCGATGCGGAGGCTGAAAACCCGCACGCCAAGCCACATACAATGCACTTACGCGTTGCGAATTCATACATTACAGGTCGCAATCTCATGCAAATATCCGAGTTCTTAAACCGCGACATTGTCTGTACGCGTGTCCGCCACGAGGGCATTGTGTCCATTCCGAACCGCAACACAGTGTTCGAGATGGACGACGAAGTTCTGATTGTGTGCGCTGAAGCCGATGCTGAAGCCATAAAGGCATTCATCGGTCCGGAGATTGAGGCAGAATGGATAGAGGACGACCAAAAGCAGCCGATGGTTTCACGCCGAATCATAGTAACAAACACATCGATGAACGGTAAGACTCTCGGCAAGATGCATTTCTCAAGTGTCTATGGTGTCAACGTAACACGCATCACCCGTCAGGGCATGGACCTCTTCGCAAGCCGCAACCACCACTTCCACGTGGGCGATAAGATTATGGTTGTAGGTCCGGAAGATAACGTCAACCGCGTGGCTGAGCTTATGGGTAACTCCGTTAAGCGTCTTGATGCACCTAATATCGCAACAATATTTGTCGGAATCATTGTCGGCATCCTCTTCGGAAGCCTTCCTTTGGCAATCCCAGGTATGCCGGTTCCACTGAAGCTTGGTCTTGCCGGCGGTCCGCTGATTATAGCAATCCTCATCGGGCGCTATGGTTATCGCATGAAACTCGTAACCTATACCACGACATCTGCCAATATGATGTTGCGCGAAATAGGTCTTGTCTTATTCCTTGCATCCGTAGGTATCAAGGCCGGAGCAGGCTTCTGGGAGACCGTAGTGCAGGGCGATGGACTGAAATATGTAGGTTGCGGTTTCCTCATCACGATCATTCCGATTTTGATTGTCGGTACGATAGCACGCCTGAAATATAAGTTCAACTACTTCACCATTATGGGTATGCTTGCCGGAACATATACCGATCCGCCAGCATTGGCTTACGCCAACTCTGTGTGCAACCGTGAAGCACCGGCCGTAGGTTACTCTACCGTTTATCCGTTGAGTATGTTCATGCGCATCTTCACCGCACAGATAATCGTCCTCTTCTTCTGCGGAGCATGACATAATGACGGGCAATAAAGGCCTATATGCCAAGAATCGAGGAATAACTATTATCCCGCGAAAACATATAAAAAGGGGAATGAGACGCGAAATTGCTGTCTCATTCCCCTTTTTATGTTCTCCAACAAACGCTTATTTAGCTTAATACGACCTCCACTTCCATCCTATTACATAGCCTTTCGTGATGAATAAAGACTTGAAACGCATCAGTACAAAACAATACTATTTGCGCATTTACGCCATTATTCCATCCAAACCTTATGGGCAAGTAAGACTATTTAATCCGTCACATGGAAGTTGCCCGAGCAATAATCAGCAGCTGAAATATCGAAATAAGCATTGTTTTCGCGGGCATATTTAATCAGCGAAGCAAAGACTTTATCTATGCAAAGGAGTTGCGGATTGCCTATTAATATTAAATGTTCGCGCGCGCGAGTCATCGCAACATTCAACTTTCGGTCTATCGGGATACCCCCGTCATCGAACACATTAGATACGAGGAAATTCAACTGATACTGACGTTGTATCGTAAAACCATAAATAATGATGTCGCGCTGGCTACCCTGAAAACGCTCAACGGTGTCGATTGTGATGCCATGCAATACGGAAATACCGTAATTATCAATGGCTTTACGCACGGTAGCAATCTGATTGCGATAAGGAACGATGACTCCAATGGTTGAAGTAACTTCGAATGAGGCGCTACGCATACGGTAAGCCTGCACAACCGTGGCTGCAATCATCTCGGCCTCAACGCGATTCACCTTATCCGACTCAATATGTCCGGACGATGACGGCGCGGCAAGAAACACTACGCGACGTGTGGACAGCAACTCCGAAATGCCATTATCACAATCTACATGGAGCGGAAGCGGCACCTCCTGATGCGGACACGGCACAACAGCAAGGCGGTTTTCGTAAAAGGAAATATTAGGAAACATCGCGATGTCGCGGTGCATCCGCCCCTGACGGGTAAGCATATAGACATAACGCGGGTCGTCTTTGTACTTCCTCAACAACCGTTCAAACAACGACAAACGGCAATCCGTGAGATTAATCCCTAACAGTTCGCTGTCCGTAACGGCCGACTCATCGGCGGTCTGCTGCACAACGGCGGACAACTGCTTATGGTCGCCGATAAAAACAAACTTCTTTATAGCTTCCGTTCCGTTGCATTGCGCACTCATCAAGCCCACAAGATGTGGCTCAAGTATCTGCGAAGCCTCATCCACCACTGCTATATCGAAACTCTTTATTGAGAACAACGCAGCCGAACCGTTAAGCGACGAGGTCGTTCCGCAGAACACGCGTGTGTTCTTTATCAGCTCCTTTATCGCGCCCAAGTCCTTACATTGAGCCGTTCTATTCTCAATCAGATTATCACGATAAGCCGGCGAACACATCAATTCGCTGCCGATACGTATGAAATCGATGCCCGCCTCACGCAGTTTGCTGCATATCTCATCCACCGCATAATTGGTATATGCCGTCAAAAGAATACAGGAATCGCCCGACGCGAGTTCCTCACGCACGATGTTGAGCATACCGAAAGACGTCTTGCCCGTACCCGGAGGACCGATAACGAGAAACATCTCGCGTGCCTGCTTAGCCCGAAGCACAAGGTCGTTGAACGCTCCATAGTCGCCCGCAAGCACTTTCGTCGTATCTGTTTCCGGCTCGCGCTGTGTGAGGATAAGGTCTCTCCGCCGTTTGGAAGCTGTGAGAAAGGCCTGCATTCCTGAGTAAAGCGAATTGTAAGATGATTCAAAGAAGTCGCGCTCCACAGCCCAACGCACGCTATCCGGCTTATGAAAGACCTTGTCGCCCATCTGAATATTGCGCAACCGGACGGTTATCCCGATGGGCGTAATGTCGGAAAGCGTACCACGGAACACCATCTGCGCACACACATCCGGTACCCGACCGACAGCGTATGGATAGAGAACGACAATATCGCCCATGCGGAAGTTCGACATATCCGTATCCACATCGCCGTCGAAAAGCAACACTACACTCTCCACGGAATCGCCGTTATGCACCAGACTATCGATTGTCATTCTGTCGTAGATATTGCCCGAGGCCTTCTTCTCCTCCAAAGAGTTGAGCCATTTGGCTGCAAACCCCGAATCCTCCTTCGTCTTATTGCCAATCTTCGACAGCAGATGCTCCATCGCAATGAAGCGCAAGAAGCGCAGATAATAGGCCTGCTCCAACGGCGATGCATTGCGCACAGGCTGCAAAAGTTCTTCTATCTGCGGACAAACATATTCATTCCACAATTTGCCCGATACTCCTTTTTCATTCAGGTCATCGGCCGTTAGTGTCTTAAGCACGCCCATTCCGTTATAGGCAAAGTCGATTTCCTGCCGTGCAATCTCGTTACGTAGACGCATCGCACGATAGAGAATGTCGGGTGAAACGCCCAGCCGAAGCAGTCCTTTGGAATATTTGGAATACAGCAGGAAGACGTTCTTCAACTTGTCGCTGCGCATATTGAACCCATAACGCATCAAGGCGCGATACAACATCAACTGTGCGTAGTGCGACTCACGTACTTTCGGCTCGTTCGGGTCATAATGTGGCGAGGAATAAGGCACAAAATCGCCCTTGCCCGACTTCTGTTCTATGATTACAGAGCCGCCGGTTTGCAGGAAGTCCATACGTCCCTGTATGCCCAACGTCTCACAGAAGAACGACGGTTCGAGCACCACGTTCTCCTTGTCATAGCCCTCCACCTCCGCGGGAAGGTCCTCTCCTATCAGCCTACTGATATTCTCCTTCTGCCTTCGGGCCTCACTATGAAAGTCGGCGGGAATGTCGACGGCCAGCATTCGCACGGAGTTCTTCGAGAAAAAGTCCTTTATGCTCTCGGCGTATGACTTGTTTTCGCCCTTGACGGTCTCGTCGAGGAACTGTCCGGCAAGGCTACCGAGAAGCATGGGAGCGGTTGACCGTATGGGCTTCAGCCTGTTGAGCAGTCCCACCAACGGCGAGTCGGCATAGGTTTCCATACACGATGCGATTGTCGAAACATCCACAAGAAAGTCTGGTTCCACCACAATCACTTCCGGATAACATACATCGTCTATCTTTCTGATGCTCACAATATTAAGCACAGTGTTCTCTCTTATGATGTCGTGCAGATAAGACCAGTCGCCTTTCAGCAAGAAACCATTGCTTTCATCATAGCATATCCGCAGTACGCCATCGGCTCCGTCGGCCCGCGCCGTAATATAAGAATCATCCCAAGACTCCACAATCACACGTTGAAGCCGCTCGTCGAAACGTCCCCATACAATCTCCCTGTCTGCGGCGGGATAGAGTTTGCGCAACGCCATAGGCACATGAGCGCCGTCGCATAACGCAGATATGAATTGGCACACGGCCTTAAGGTCGTGCGGAAACGATTCTGTGAGTTCTCTGTCAGTAAAAGTAGTTTTGTCCTTCGGTGTCGGAAAGAGTATTTTTCGCGTGGTATTGATGCGCCGCGCCATATCGAAAGGCATCCGCGATTCCTTTATCAGATAATCGACCTTAGCAAACAAGCCCGTGAAAGCCAGTCGGTTGTCAACAAGTTTTTGGTCGACAAGTACGCGAAACACGTTGCGCATCACGGCATATTTATCTCGGATAGGCGTCTCGTTGGCGCACATATCCGCCAAATCCTTGAAAAACGCGTCGGCAGATATATAATAATAGGAGTTCTTTGCTTGCATAATATTTCGCATTTATGTCATTTTCAAATTCTCAAGCTACAAAGTTAGTGATAATTATCTTAACGTAAAGCGGGTTAAGGAATTAAATGCAAATCTACATAGCCGCAGCATTTTCCATCCATATCATACTGCACATTTTCAATCATTTGTGCATTATTGCGCATTATAGAAAATAAATCATGCACATAAAATCCCGTTTTGTGCATTTTTCAATTTAATTATTTGTCTGTCAAGTAAAAAAAACGTAAATTTGCGAGCAATTATTAAAACTGAATTTATTATAAAACAAGTATTTTATATGGGTTTAAAAATTATCGTACTTGCCAAGCAAGTACCCGACACGAGAAACGTCGGTAAGGACGCAATGACTGCGGAGGGCACGGTGAACCGCGCAGCACTGCCCGCAATCTTCAATCCTGAAGACTTGAACGCTTTGGAACAGGCATTGCGTTTGAAAGAACAGAATCCCGGTTCAACAGTTGGGATATTGACAATGGGTCCTCCACGGGCTGCGGAAATCATACGCCAGGGACTTTATCGTGGTGCTGACACGGGCTGGTTGCTTACCGACCGTCTCTTTGCCGGTGCCGATACGCTGGCCACTTCATACGCACTGGCTACTGCAATCAAGAAGATTGGAGGCGCAGACATCATCATCGGAGGCCGTCAGGCCATCGACGGCGACACGGCTCAGGTGGGTCCTCAGGTGGCTCAGAAACTGGGGCTGTCGCAGGTTACGTATGCCGAAGAGATTGAAAAGTGCGAGAATGGTAAGCTCACCATACGCCGTCACATCGATGGAGGCGTTGAGGTTGTTGAAGCTCCGATGCCTATCGTTATCACCGTCAACGGCAGTGCGGCACCTTGCCGTCCGTGCAACGCTAAGTTGGTGATGAAATACAAGCGTGCCACAGTGCCGTTGGAGCGCACGGAAGATATGCCATACAAGAATCTTTATGACGAGCGCCCTTATCTGACACTCAACCAATGGTCGGTAGCCGATGTTGACGGAGACCCGCAGCAGTGTGGACTGTCAGGCTCGCCTACAAAGGTAAAGGCAGTGAAGAACATCGTGTTCCAGGCTAAAGAGGCTAAGACTCTCACCGGCAATGACTGTGACATTGAAGGTCTTATAAAAGAATTGCTGGAGGAAAAGATAATCGGATAAATAATTAAGGTTATGAGGTCATAAGTTTTTTAAGATCGTAAGGTGATAATGCCTTATATATCATTACAGGATATTTCACCCAAAGACCTGAAAGCGAAGCGACCCATAACCTTAAAACCTAAAAAAATATGAACAACGTTTTTGTATATTGCGAAATAGAAGGCACTCAGGTGATGGAGGTATCACAGGAGTTGCTCACAAAAGGCCGCAAACTGGCAAACGAACTCGGCGTGGAACTGCACGCCATCGCAGCCGGAACAGGCATCAAAGGTGCTGTGGAAGAGCAGATACTGCCGTATGGTGTTGACAAGCTCTTCGTGTTCGATGGTAAGGATCTCTATCCTTACACATCGGCTCCGCACACGGAAATACTCGTAAACCTCTTCAAAGAGGAACAACCGCAGATATGTCTTATGGGCGCAACAGTTATCGGCCGCGACCTCGGTCCGCGCGTTTCGTCTTCGCTCACAAGCGGATTGACAGCGGATTGTACCCAACTTGAAATCGGCGACTTTGATGATAAGAAGGCAGGAAAGCACTATGACAATCTGCTTTATCAGATCCGTCCGGCTTTCGGTGGTAACATCGTGGCTACGATTGTGAATCCGGAGCATCGCCCACAGATGGCAACCGTGCGCTCGGGCGTAATGCAAAAGGCTGTATATGAAGGTGAATGCCGCAAGGAAGTAGTCTATCCGGAAGTGTCAAAATATGTCAGTGACGAGGCTTATATCGTTAAAGTATTGAGCCGTCAGGTAGAACAGGCAAAGCATAACCTGAAAGGTGCGCCTATCGTTGTAGCCGGTGGATATGGCGTTGGCAGCAAGGAGGGCTTCGATTTGCTGTTCAAGCTGGCTAAGGAACTCCACGGAGAGGTTGGCGCAAGCCGTGCCGCCGTTGATGCAGGTTGGGCTGATCACGACCGTCAGATTGGTCAGACAGGTGTCACCGTACATCCGAAAGTGTACATTGCCTGCGGTATCAGCGGTCAGATTCAGCACATAGCAGGTATGCAGGACTCGGGAATCATCATCTCTGTTAACTGCGATCCTGATGCTCCGATAAACAAAATTGCCGACTACGTGATTGTCGGTACTGTCGAGGAGGTTGTCCCGAAGCTGATAAAGTATTATAAGCAGAATAGTAAATAAAAGCCTCACCCCCCAACCCCTCTCCAAGAGAGAGGGGAGTGATATGTTCCGAAATCAAAAACAATGATGACATTGACTTACAGGGGTATTGATTTTATATAGGAGCATGAAATGGTGAATAGAAAGAAACAGTGTTTTGACTACATGACGTCATCGCCCGACAGATACAACATCTTGAAAGAATTTGCGCGAGAGAACCGCATGAAGATGACAGATGCAGAGACTATTCTCTGGGAGACATTGAGAGATTTTCCAAAACCGTTTCATTTTCGCCGACAACATATCATTGGGGATTTTATTGTTGATTTTGTTTGCTTTGAACGGCAACTGGTAATAGAGGTTGATGGTGGCTATCATTCCGAGCCACACCAGCAAGAAGACCTCAGCAGGACCGAAAGTCTTGGCAGAATGGGGTTCGACGTAATCCGATTCACCAATGAACAGGTAATAGAAAATCAACAAGAGGTTATAAGAGAGATAAAAGAAATATTGTATAACGAATAAAAAAGACCTCATGCCGCCGACCCTTTTAACAGAGGTTTCAACGCGGACAGCTTTCATTAATACAAAAAGTCAAGGAAAGCATATTACTCCCCTCTCTCTTGGAGAGGGGTCGGGGGTGAGGCTTTAATTATCATGGCAAATTATTATAGCGACCATCCGGAACTTGAGTTCCACCTCAGCCATCCGCTCATGAAGCGCGTGGTGGATCTTCGTGAGAAAGACTACGCAGACAAAGAGCAGTTTGAAGATGCTCCCGTAGACTACGAGGACGCGATAGAGAATTACAAACAGATACTGGAAATAACGGGCGACATCGCTGCTAACGTGCTGGCTCCTAACTCTGAAGACGTTGACCTTGAAGGTCCGCACCTTGAGAACGGACGCATGATTTACGCATCGAAGACTTACGAGAACCTTGACGTTACTCGTAAAGCTGGACTTTGGGGCATTTCAATGCCTCGTCGCTACGGCGGTCTGAACCTGCCGAACACCACGTTCTCTATGCTCAGCGAACTTATCGCGGCTGCCGATGCGGGCTTCCAAAACGTATGGAGCCTTCAGAGTTGCATCGATACGCTGTATGAATTCGGCTCAGAAGAGCAGCGCAAGAAGTACATCCCACGCATCTGCGCAGGCGAGACCATGTCAATGGACCTTACCGAACCGGACGCAGGTTCTGACCTTCAGCGCGTAATGCTCAAGGCTACATACGACAAGGAGAACGATTGCTGGAGACTGAACGGCGTGAAACGCTTCATCACCAACGGCGATTCTGACATCCACCTCGTGCTGGCACGCTCTGAGGAGGGTACACACGACGGCCGCGGACTGTCTATGTTCATCTATGACAAGCGCGACGGAGGCGTTGATGTGCGTCATATTGAACACAAGCTCGGTATTCACGGCTCACCAACCTGCGAGCTTACCTACAAGAACGCTAAGGCTGAGCTTTGCGGAAGCACCCGTTTGGGACTTATCAAATACGTAATGGCACTGATGAACGGTGCGCGTCTCGGCATTGCCGCACAGTCGGTGGGCGTTGAGCAGGAGGCTTACAACGAGGCTTTGGCTTACGCTAAAGAGCGTGCGCAGTTCGGCGAGAAGATTATCAACTTCCCTGCTGTGTATGATATGCTCTCCCGCATGAAAGCGAAACTGGACGCAGGACGTTCTCTTTTGTATCAGACAGCACGCTATGTCGACATCTACAAGTGCTTGGAAGACATCGCACGCGACCGTAAACTGACACCCGAGGAGCGTCAGGAATTGAAGAAATACACCCGTCTTGCCGATGCTTTCACGCCGCTGGCAAAGGGTATGAACTCGGAATATGCCAACCAGAACGCTTACGATGCTATCTCGGTACACGGCGGTTCGGGCTTCATCATGGAGTACAAGTGCCAGCGTCTGTATCGCGACGCACGTATCTTCTCTATTTACGAGGGTACAACACAGCTTCAGGTGGTTGCCGCAATCCGTTATATCACCAACGGCACATACCTCTCTATCATCAAGGAGATGCTCGACAACGCCGTTGCTCCTGAGCTTCAAGGTCTGAAAGAGCGCACCGCTGCCCTCGTTGAGAAGCTCGAAGAAGCTGTTGCAAAGGTCAAGGACGCCAACAACCAGTGCGTTCAGGACTTCCTTGCACGCCGCTTGTACGAGATGACAGCTGATGTTATCATGTCGCTGCTCATCCTCGACGACGCTACCCGTGCGCCGGAGCTGTTCACCAAGAGCGCAAACGTATATGTACGCCACGCCGAGGCAGAGGTAAACGCTCACCACAACTTCATTATGAACTTCCGTGCTGAGGACATCGAGTTCTACAAGGCGCAGGAGAACGCAGCCGCAGAGGCGTAAATTATCTTAATATTATAAACCTCAGATATTGAGAGTACATATATAAAAAAGTGTTGGCACATCCGCAACAGCGTGGTGTGCCAACACTTTTTTTTATACCATTTCTATTGCTTCGCCCCCTCCTCACCTCATCTTTCCTCTAAAAAAGGAAAGATTTCTAAAAAGTTTTATTGCTGTCCGCTAAAACTCAAAGGCTCATCACCCCCCTATCCGCAATGCC